>Ga0318554_10001102_pt1 | contig 10807 bp, 7 predicted proteins | sample GRESIP082b2f22_FD_203687 | JGI IMG/M metagenome (GOLD analysis project Ga0318554, IMG submission 203687) | Tropical soil microbial communities from Luquillo Experimental Forest, Puerto Rico - GRE.SIPMG.082b2f22 | ecosystem: Environmental > Terrestrial > Soil > Tropical forest > Bulk soil... | reverse complement strand
GGCCAGGTGGGCGTGAGCGACCTGCGGTTCCTCGGTTACCCGGACGGCCGGGTGGAGGCCACGCTGGCGCTGCGCCGGGACCTGGCCCGGGTGATCAGGCAGGTCCGCCCGCAGCGGGTGGTCTGCCCGTCGCCGGAGCGCAACTACTTCCGGCTCGGCATCGGCCACCCCGATCACCGCGCGGTCGGTTCCGCGGCCCTGGACGCCGTGTACCCGGATGCCCGTAACCCGTTCGCGTTTCCCGAGCTCCTGGCCGACGAGGGACTGGAAGCCTGGATCGTGCCCGAGGTCTGGATCAGCGGCACCGTCACGCCCACGCACTATGTGGATGTGACGCAGACGTTCCCGCAGAAGATCGCGGCCCTCAAGTCCCACGTGAGCCAGGTCGGCCAGCGGGACGGCCTCGAGGGCTTCCTGCGCGAGCGCCTGGCCCGGGCCGGGGCCCAGGCCGGACTGCCCGAAGGCCACCTGGCCGAGGGGTACCAGGTCATCGAGGTCGGGTAACCGCCGGACAAATGCCGACCCATCCCGGGCCCCGGGCTGGCCCGGGCACCCTGGGTCTGGTGCGCGGGCCCCGGCAGCCCTAGGTTTGGGCTCAGGCGTAAACCGCCCTCTCCACTGCGAGGAGCCCGCATGACGCAAATTACCGTCACGGTCGACGGCACCAGCTACGTCGACAACGTAGAACCGCGAATGCTGCTGGTCCATTACCTCAGAGATGTCGTGGGCAAGACCGGAACGCCGATCGGATGCGACACCTCCAACTGCGGTGCCTGCACCGTGCTGATGAACGGCGTCTCGGTCAAGAGCTGTGCCGTGCTCGCCGTCCAGGCGGACGGCGCCGACATCACCACCATCGAGGGTCTCGCGAACGGAGAGTTGCATCCGCTGCAGCGGGCCTTTCACGAGGAGCACGCGCTGCAGTGCGGCTACTGCACACCGGGAATGATCATGGCGTCCGCGGACCTGCTGAGGGACAACCCACACCCCAGCGAGCAGGAGATCCGCGACGGGCTGGAGGGCAACCTCTGCCGCTGTACCGGCTACGAGAACATCGTCCGCGCTGTGCGGCGCGCGGCCGAGGCGGGAGTAAAGCCATGACGGCGCCACCTGTTGCCCACCCCGCCGAACTCGGCCGGGCGCGCCTGCGCAAGGAGGATGCCAGGCTGGTTACCGGCCAGACCAACTGGACCGACAACATCGTGCTTCCTGGCCTGCTGCACATGGCGTTCCTGCGCAGCCCGCACGCCCATGCCAAGATCACCAGGGTGAACGTCGCCCCGGCGCGCAGCCAGCCGGGCGTGATCGCCGCTTTCTCCGGTGCCGACTTCGAGGGCGAGCAGGGCAGCCTGCCCTGCGCCTGGCCGGTGACGCCGGACATCGTGATCCCGAACCACCCGCCGATGGCGGTCGACGAGGTCCGCTACGTGGGCGAGGCCGTGGCGGTCGTGGTGGCCAGGGACCGCTATGAGGCCGCCGACGCGCTGGAGGCCATCGAGGTCGACTACGAGCCGCTGCCGCCGGTGCTGGACATGAGGACCGCGCTGGACGAGGACTCGCCGAAGGTGCACGAGGCCGGCAACAAGAGCTTCGTGTGGCCCTTCGCCAACGGCGACATCGAGGCCGCGTTCTCCGGCGCGCCGGTGGTGCTGGAGCGTACCTACCGGCAGCAGCGGCTGATCCCCTGCGCGATGGAGCCGCGCGCGGTGGTCGCCTGGTGCGAGGGGGACGAGTTCACGATCTGGTCGGCCACCCAGATCCCGCACGTGCTGCGGGTCATGCTGGCCCTGGTCACCGGGATCCCGGAGCAGAACATCCGGGTCATCGCGCCCGACGTGGGCGGCGGCTTCGGGTCGAAGCTGCAGGTCACCGCCGAGGAAGTGCTGGCGATGCTGGTCACGCGCAAGCTGGGCCGGCCGGTCAAGTGGACCGAGTCCCGCAGCGAGGGCAACATGACCGTGCACCACGGCCGGGACCAGTGGCAGAAGATCAGGATCGCCGCCGACTCCGACGGCCGGATCCGGGGCCTGGACGTCGACCTGCTGGCCGACATGGGCGCCTACCTGATGCTGGTCACGCCCGGCATTCCGCTGCTCGGGGCGTTCATGTACAACGCGATCTACAAGATGGACGCGCTGGCGTTCAAGTGCACCGGCGTGTTCACCACCAAGATGCCCACCGACGCCTACCGCGGCGCGGGCCGGCCCGAGGCCACGTTCGCCATCGAGCGGATCATGGACGAGCTCGCGGTGGAGCTGGGCATGGACCCGCTGGAGCTGCGCGAGCGGAACTGGATCAAGCACGAGGAGTTCCCGTTCACGACCATCGCCGGCCTGACCTACGACTCCGGGAACTACGAGGCGGCCACGGCCAAGGCCAAGGATCTGTTCGGCTACGACCAGCTCCGCGCCGAGCAAGCGGAACGCAACGCCCAGGGCGACCCGGTCCGGCTCGGCATCGGCATCTCGACGTTCACCGAGATGTGCGGGCTGGCCCCATCGCGGGTGCTCGGCTCGCTGTCCTACGGCGCGGGCGGCTGGGAGAGCGCCTCGATCCGGATGCTGCCGACCGGCAAGGTCGAGGTGGTGACCGGGTCCAGCGCACACGGGCAGGGACACGAGACCGCGTGGAGCCAGATCGTGTCCGACCAGCTCGGCGTGCCGTTCGAGGACATCCGGGTGCTGCACGGGGACACCCAGATCTCGCCTAAGGGCATGGACACCTACGGGTCGCGCTCGCTGGCCGTCGGGGGCATGGCCCTGGTGGGCGCGTGCGACAAGGTCATCGAGAAGGCCAAGGTGATCGCGGCGGGCATGATGGAGGCCTCGGCCGACGACCTGGAGTGGACGCCGGGCCGGTTCTCGGTCCGCGGCGACCCGGACAAGAGCGTCACGATCGGCGAGGTCGCTCTGGCCACGTTCGCCGCGCACAACCTGCCGGAGGGCGTCGAACCGTCGCTGGACTCCGACCACATCTACGATCCGGAGAACTTCTCGTTCCCGCACGGCACCCACCTGTGCGCGGCCGAGGTGGACACCGAGACCGGCATGGTCACGATCCGCTCGTATGTCGCGGTCGACGACGTGGGCAAGGTGGTCAACCCGCTGATCGTGGAGGGCCAGGTGCACGGCGGCATCGCACAGGGCATCGCGCAGGCCCTGTACGAGGAGGCGGTCTACGACGACGCCGGCAACCTGCTGACCACGACGCTGGCCGACTACCTGGTCCCGTCAGCAGCCGACCTGCCGTCCTATGTCACCAGCCGGACCGAGACCCCGTCGGACAACCGGCTCGGCGTCAAGGGCGTAGGCGAGGCGGGCACGATCGCGTCCACGCCTGCGGTGGTGAACGCGATCATCGACGCGCTCCACCCGCTGGGCGTCCGGGATGTCACGATGCCGTGCAGCCCGGAACATGTATGGCGCGCGATACAGGACGCAGCAGAGACCGGAGGTGCGGCATGATCCCGTCGAAATTCGACTACATCCGTCCGTCGTCTCTGGGCGAGGCCGTGCATATTCTCGGCAACGCCGGCGATGAGGCCAAGGTGATCGCCGGCGGCCAGAGCCTGCTGCCGCTATTGCGCCTGCGGCTGGCCAACCCGGAGGTACTGGTCGACGTCGGCGGGCTCGACGGCCTGCACGGCGTCCGCGACGAGGACGGCTCGCTGCTGATCGGCGCGGGGACCACGCACTACCAGCTGGTCCACGACCCGCTGATCGCCGAGCACTGCGGGCTGCTCGCGGAGGCCGCGGAAATGGTCGCCGATCCCGCGGTGCGCCATCGCGGCACGATCGGCGGCTCGCTGGCGCACGGCGATCCGGCCGGCGACCTGCCGGCCGTGGCGCTGGCCCTGGACGCCACGCTGATCGCACACGGCACGGGAGGCGACCGGGAGATCGCCGCCGGCGACTTCTTCGTCGACTACCTGACCACCGCGCTGCAGCCGGACGAAGTCCTGACCGGCATCAGGGTGCCGAAGCTGGCAGGCTGGGGCTACCACTACGAGAAGTTCCACCGCACCGCGCAGGCCTGGGCGATCGTGGGCGTCGCCGCACTCACCAGGCGTTCGAACGGCCAGGTGGCCGAGGCCCGGATCGGCCTGACTAACATGGGGCCGGTACCAGTGCGGGCGACGGCGGCCGAGGCGGCCGCGACGGGAGCCGAGGCCAGCAGGGATGCCCTGCGGGCGGCGGCCACCCACGCGGACGAGGGGACCGAGCCGCCGAGCGACCTGCACGGCGCGCCCGACTACCGGCGCCACCTGGCGCGGGTCCTAACCGGCCGGGCGCTATCGGCAGCGGCAGGAGTCTAGAAGATGGAGCTAGAGCACTCGTTCACCGTCCCGGTCCCCGAGAATCGGGCGTGGGAAGTGCTGATGGACGTCGAAAGGGTGGCGCCCTGCATGCCGGGCGCCACCCTCGACTCCGTGGACGGCGATGAGATCAAGGGCCGGATCAAGGTCAAGGTCGGCCCGATCAACATGACCTACGCGGGCACGGCGCGGTTCACCGAGCGTGACCCCGACGCTCACGTCATCACACTGGAGGCGTCCGGCAAGGAGACCCGGGGCGCGGGCACCGCGTCGGCCAAGGTGCGCTCGATGCTGGAGAGCCAGAACGGCCACACCCACGTGGTCGTGCACACCACGCTGAACGTGACCGGGCGCCCCGCGCAGTTCGGCCGGGGCGTGATGGCCGAAGTGGGCGGCAAACTGATCGGGATCTTCGCGTCGAACCTCGCGGACATGCTCGCCGCCGAGCCCGCCGCAGACTCCGCCAAGGGTGACTATGGCGACGCTCAGGAGGGTGGCCTGTCCCAGCCCATCGAGGAGCTGAACCTGTCTCTGCGGTCCTACAACAGCCTGCGCCGCCACGGGGTTCACACGCTGAGCGACCTGGCCGCACAAACGCCTGAGGAACTGCTGGCCATCGAGAACATCGGCCCGGCGTCGGTGGAGGAGATCAGGCGGAAGCTCATCGAGCACGGGCTGACCCTCAGCGAAACGGTCTCCGGCGGTAACGGCACGGCCGGGCCCGCCGTCGGCGCGGTGAACGGGTCGGGTCCCGGCCCCGCCGCCACGAGCGCTGGCCCCTGGAGCGCCCCCGACGACGACGCGATCGACCTGCTGAGCGTGGCCGGCGGCCCGATGCTCAAGCGCGTGGTCCCGGTGGCCGTCGTAGCGGGCGTCGTGGGGACCGTGATCGTGCTGGGCATGCGGGCCAGGCGCCGCCGATCACGCGTCTAGCCCCCCGGGGCCATGCCAACCTTTCCCGCGGACCGGTCGCACGCCGAGGATCTTGACGCAGCCGATCCGCTGGCCGGGTTCCGCGACCGGTTCGTGCGCGAGGACCCGTCCCTGATCTACCTGGACGGTAACTCGCTCGGCCCGCTGCCGCACGCCACGCGGGCGCGCATCGCCGAGGTCGTGGGGCAGGAGTGGGGAGCCGGGCTGGTCCGGTCCTGGCACCACTGGATCGAGCTGCCCGGCCAGGTCGGCGACCTGCTCGGCGAGCACCTGATCGGGGCCGCGCCGGGCCAGGTCGCGGTGTGTGACTCGACCACGGTCAACCTGTACAAGCTGGCCTGCGCGGCGCTGGACGCCCGCCCCGGCCGCAGCGTCGTCGTCACCGACGACGACAACTTCCCGACCGACCGCTACGTCTTGCAGGGGATCGCCGCGCAGCGCGGCGTCGAGCTCCGCATGATCGGCACCGACCTGGACCAGGGCCTCGCCGCCGGCGCGGTGCGCGCGGCCGTCGACGAGCGCACCGCGCTGGTCAGCCTGTCGCACGTGGCCTACCGCAGCGGCGCGCTGGCCGACATGGCGGCGATCACCGCCATCGCGCACCAGGCCGGGGCGCTGGCGCTGTGGGACCTGTGCCACTCGGCCGGCGCCGTCCCGGTGGAACTGGACGCGTCCGGCGCCGACCTGGCCGTCGGCTGCACGTACAAGTACCTGAACGCCGGGCCTGGCGCGCCCGCTTTCCTCTACGTGCGCCGCGAACTGCAGCAGGCGCTGCGCCAGCCGGTATGGGGCTGGTTCGGCCAGCGAGACCAGTTCGACATGGGCCGGGCCTACCAGCCGGCGCCGGGAATCGGCCAGTTCCTGACCGGGACCCCCCAGATCATCGGCACGGTGGCGGTGCAGGAGGGTGCACGCCTGCTCGCCGAGGCCGGGATTGGCCGGCTGCGCGCCAAGGCCGTGGCCCTGACCGGCTACCTGATCGGCCTGGCCGACGCGTGGCTCGCCCCGCGCGGAGTCACGGTCGCCTCGCCGCGGCAGGCCGAGCGGCGCGGCGCGCACGTCACGCTCGCGCACCCGGAGGCCTGGCGGATCAGCCAGGCGCTGATCCGCGAGGGCGTCATCGGCGACTACCGGACCCCCGACCGGCTGCGGCTCGGCCCCGTCCCGGCCTACACCCGGTTCACCGATGTCTGGGACGCGCTGGACATCCTGCGGCAGATCATGATCGGCCAGACCTACCGTAACGTGCCGGCGGCGCGCTCCGTGGTCACCTGAGATCAGCCTGGTAGCACCCGGCCACCAGCGGCCAGCGCGGCGGACCCGGCTGGAGGGCGGCGGCCCGTTAGGGAGCTATTCCCACTCGATGGTGGCGGGGGGCTTGCTGGTCACGTCGAGTACCACGCGGTTGATCTCCGGTACCTCGTTGGTGATCCGCGTCGAGATCTTGGCCAGCACCGGGTCCGGCAGCCGGGCCCAGTCGGCGGTCATCGCGTCCTCGCTGGTGACCGGGCGGAGCACGACCGGGTAGCCGTAGCTGCGGCCGTCGCCCTGGACGCCGACCGAGCGGACGTCGGCCAGCAGTACCACGGGGCACTGCCAGATCTCGCGGTCCAGGCCCGCCGCGGACAGCTCGGCCCGGGCGATCGCGTCGGCGGCCCGGACGATCCGCAGCCGCCCGGCGGTGACCTCGCCGACGATCCTGATGGCCAGGCCGGGCCCGGGGAACGGCTGCCGCCACACGATCTGCGGCGGCAGCCCGAGCTGGCGGCCGACCTCGCGCACCTCGTCCTTGAACAGCGCCCGGAGCGGCTCCACCAGCTCGAACGCCAGGTCATCGGGGAGACCGCCCACGTTGTGGTGGGACTTGATGTTCGCGGCCCAGGTGCCGCCCCCGGACTCGACCACGTCGGGGTAGAGCGTGCCCTGCACCAGGAAAGGCACGGACTCGCCGCGGCCGCCCGCCGCGGCGGCGATCTGCCGCGCGGCCTGCTCGAAGGCGCGGATGAACTCCCGGCCGATGATCTTGCGCTTCTCCTCCGGGTCGGTAACCCCGGCCAGCGCGGCCAGGAACTCCGCGGCCGCGTCCACCACGGTCAGGTTCACCCCGGTCGCGGCGACGAAGTCCTGCTCCACCTGCTCGGCCTCGCCGGTGCGCAGCAGCCCGTGATCAACGAACACGCAGCTCAGCCGGGATCCGATGGCCCGCTGGACCAGGGCCGCGGCCACCGCGGAGTCCACGCCGCCGGACAGCCCGCAGATCGCCCGGCCGCCGCCGACCTGCCGGGCGATCCGCTCGGTCTGCTCCTCGATCACGCCGCGCATGGTCCACGTCGGCCGGCAGCCCGCGGCGTCCAGGAAGCGGCCCAGCAACTCCATGCCGTGCTCGGTGTGCAGTACCTCGGGGTGGAATTGCACGCCGTAGAGCTGCCGGGCCTGGTCCTCGGCCGCGGCCACCGGGGTCCCGCCGGTCCGCGCGGTGACCGCGAAGCCCGGGGGCGCGACGGCGCAGGTGTCGCCGTGCGACATCCACACCTGCTGGCGGGCGGGCAGGCCGCCGAGCAGGACACCGCCCGCGGGCAGCACCTCGAGCGCGGTCGCGCCGTACTCGCCCGAGCCGGTGCGCTGCACCTCACCGCCGAGGCCCGACACCATCAGCTGGAACCCGTAACAGATCCCGAGAACCGGGACGCCCGCCTGCAGCAGCCCCTCCGGGGCGGGCGGAGCGCCCGGGGCGTAGACCGACGCGGGCCCGCCGGACAGGATGATGGCCTTGGGGCGGCGCGCCAGCATCTCGGCGACCGGCATCGCGGCCGGAACGATCTCGGAGTACACCCGGCATTCGCGGACCCGGCGCGCGATCAGCTGCGCGTACTGGGCACCGAAGTCAACGACGAGAACGGTGTCCGGCGCGTCACCGTCGCTCCCCTCGGGTGATCGCACGGCGGCCAGTCTAGTCGGCCGGCCGGGCCGGTTCCTGCCGCGCGTCCGCGGTCACCAGGGGTGCCGCGCGGCCCACCCGGACCCGGGCGATGCGCCGGCCGTCCAGCTGGGCCACGGTCAGCTTGGCGCCGGAGACCTCCACCGACTCCCCCTCGCCGGGCAGGTGGCCGAGCGCGGCGAGCAGGTAGCCGGCCACGGTCTCGTACGGCCCCTCGGGCAGGTCGACACCGGTCTGCTCGGCGAAGTCGTCCAGGTTGAGCAGGCCGTCGACCTCGAACTCGCCACCGCGCAGCTGCCGGGACTGCTCCTCCTCGACGTCGTACTCGTCGTGGATCTCGCCGATCAGCTCCTCGACGAGGTCCTCGAGCGTGACGATGCCCGCGGTGCCGCCGTACTCGTCCATCACGATGGCCAGGTGCGCCTTCTCCGCCCGCATCTCCGACATGGCGGACAGCACGGTCTTGCTCCACGGCAGGAACTTCACCGGCCTGAGCACCTCGCCGACCCGCAGCGACCCGTTCTCGGCGGCGGGGCCGAGCAGATCCCGGGCGTGCACGAAGCCGATCACGTCGTCGTAGGTGTCCTGGTACACCGGGAACCGGGTGTGCGGCGCGGTCCGGACGGTCGCCGCGGCCTCGGCGATCGGCGTGGCCGCGTCCAGGAACTCCACCTCGGTCCGCGGCACCAGCACCTCGCGGATCTGCCGCCTCCCGGCGGCGAACACCTCGTCCAGGATGTGCCGCTGGTCCGGGCTCAGCGCCTGGTACCCGGCCACCGCGTCGCGCAGTTCCTCCTCGGTCATGACCCCACGTGCCACCCGCGGGTCGCCGCCGAGCACCCGGACCACGAGGTTCACCGACTTCGACAGCAGCCAGACCACGGGCGCGACCACGGTCGCGAGCCGGTCCAGGACCGGCGCGGCGAACAGCGACACCCGCTCCGAGCGCTGCAGCGCGAGCCGCTTGGGCGCGAGCTCGCCGAAGACCAGGGTGAAGAACGAGATCGCCAGCGTGACCACGGCGACCGAGATCGCGGAGGCCAGGCCGTCGGACAGGTGGCGCGCCAGCTGGGACTTGAGGGCGGCAGCCAGGGTGGCCGCGCCGAATGCGCCGGACAGCAGCGTGGCCAGGGTGACGCCGATCTGGACCGCGGACAGGAACCGGTTGGGGTTTTGCGCCAGCTTGGCCGCCCGCTGGCCGCGCTTGCCGCGCCGGGCCAGCGACCGAACCTGGCCGTCACGCAGCGAGACCAGGGCCATCTCGGCGGCGGCGAAGAAGCCGCCGATGAGAATGATGGCCAGGACAATGAGAATGTCCCAGCCGATGGCGTTCACGTCGGGATCCCTGACCTCGGCAATTGGCGGGGGCTTCGCGCGAATTAGGATACGCCAGGTGGCCGCGACAGAGGGGACAGCGATGACCGTGGTTCGTGAGGATGCCGTCCGGATCTCCGGCGAACTGACCGAGCTGTGCCGCGCCATCCATGCCGAGCCGGAGATCGGGCGCGACCTTCCCCGGACCCAGGAGAAGGTGCTGGCCGCCCTGGACGGGCTGCCGCTCGAGGTCAGCCGGGGGCGGGCGCTGTCCTCGGTGACCGCGGTGCTGCGCGGCGGCCGGCCGGGCCGGACCGTGCTGCTGCGCGGTGACATGGACGCGCTGCCGGTGGACGAGCGCACCGGCCTGCCGCACGCCTCCAGGGTCGACGGGGCCATGCACGCGTGCGGCCACGACCTGCACACCGCGATGCTCGCCGGGGCGGCGCGGCTGCTGTCCGCGCGCCAGGCGGAGCTGGCCGGAAACGTGATCTTCATGTTCCAGCCCGCCGAGGAGACCGCCGGCGGGGCCGCGCTGATGATCTCCGAGGGCGTGCTGGACGCGGCCGGGGACCGCCCCGTGGCCGCGTTCGCGCTGCACGTCACCTCGGCCATGCTGCCCCTCGGGATCTTCGCCAGCCGCGACGGGACCGTGATGGCGGCGGCCGACACGATGGAGGTGATCGTGCACGGCCGGGGCGGGCACGGGTCGCGGCCGCACATGGCCGACGATCCGATCCCGGCCGCCTGCGAGATCGTGACCGCGCTGCAGGCGCTGGTCACCCGGCGGTTCGACGTGTTCGACCCGGTCGTGATCACGGTGGGCAGCTTCCACGCAGGCACCGCGAGCAACGTGATCCCCCATGAGGCCCGGCTCGCCGCGTCGGTGCGGTCGTTCTCCCCCGAGGCGCGGGCCAGGATCCTGGACGCCGCGCCCCGCCTGGTGCGGGAGGTCGCGTCGGCGCACGGCCTGTCGGCCACGGCCGAGTTCGTGGACGGCTACCCGGTGACGGTGAACGACGCCGCCGAGGTGGCGTTCGCCGAAAACGTCGTGGCCGACGTGCTCGGCGACGAGCGTTACGTGCGGATGCCGGACCCGGTCACCGGGTCCGAGGATTTCTCGTTCGTGCTCGAGCAGGTGCCGGGCGCGTTCCTCATGCTCGGCGCGTGCCCGCCCGGCGCCGACCCGGCCACGGCCCCGTTCAACCACTCCCCCGAGGCGGTCTTCGACGACACAGTGCTGGCCGACGGCACGGCGCTGCTGGCCGAGCTCGCCCTGCGGAGGTTGTGGCCGCAGAGGGCAGAGG
>Ga0318554_10001100_pt1 | contig 10813 bp, 9 predicted proteins | sample GRESIP082b2f22_FD_203687 | JGI IMG/M metagenome (GOLD analysis project Ga0318554, IMG submission 203687) | Tropical soil microbial communities from Luquillo Experimental Forest, Puerto Rico - GRE.SIPMG.082b2f22 | ecosystem: Environmental > Terrestrial > Soil > Tropical forest > Bulk soil... | reverse complement strand
GGCCGCGCGGCTCCGCGACGCGCTCGCCCACGTCGAGCGCGCCTCGGACACCCAGCAGGTGCTGCTCTCGGACCACGACGACCTGGACGCGGTGGGCGTCGCGACCGACGGGCTGCAGGCGTGCGTGGTGCACCTGGTGCTGCGCCGGGGCCGCGTGGTCGGTCGCGAGTCGCTCAGCGCCGACCTCGTGGAGGACCTCGCGCCCGACGAGCTGATGGACCGGTTCCTGGGCGACCTCTACGACGCCGAGCACCCGCCGCCCCGGGAGCTGGTCGTCGACCCGTCCGCCGGCGACCTCGAGCGGCTCTCGGCGTGGCTGACCTCGGTCCGCGGCCAGCCGGTCCGCGTGAGCGCGCCCGAGCGCGGGAAGCGCCGCGCCGTGGTCGAGCTCGCGCAGGCGAACGCCGAGGAGGACCTCCGTCGGCGCGGGCTGCGCCGTGCCGCGGACCACAACGCCCGCTCGAAGTCCCTGCTCGAGCTCCAGGACGCGCTCACGCTCGCGCGCCCGCCGTACCGGATCGAGTGCTACGACATGAGCCACCTGCAGGGGACGAGCTACGTGGGCTCGATGGTCGTGTTCGAGGACGCGCTGCCGGTCAAGCGCGCGTACCGGCACTTCACGGTCAGGACCGTGCGCGGCAACGACGACGTGGGCGCGATGCGCGAGGTCCTCGACCGGCGGCTCGCCCGGTGGCGCGAGGCCCCGGGCGGGGACCGGTTCGGGGCGAACCCCGACCTGCTCCTCGTCGACGGCGGCATCGGGCAGCTCAACGCGGCGATCGCCGCGGTCGAGGCGCGCGGGGTCGCCGACCAGGTGGAGGTGGCCTCGCTCGCCAAACGCCTCGAGGAGGTCTACCGCCCTGGGGCGCCGCGTCCGATCCTGCTCCCGCGCGCCAGCGACGCGCTCTACCTCCTGCAGCGCGTGCGCGACGAGGCGCACCGCTTCGCGATCTCGTTCCACCGGTCCACCCGCGCGCGACGGATGACTGCGTCGATGCTGGACGGGATCGAGGGCCTCGGGCCGACCCGGCGCGCGCGGCTGCTCGACACGTTCGGGTCGGCCGCCGCCGTGCGCGCGGCCTCGCTCGACGAGCTGCTCGCGCTCAGCTGGCTCCCCGACGACGTGGCGCGCCGCGTCCACGACCGGTTGACCACCGGCGGGGTCGCCGCCGCGGGGGATGCGCGATGATGGACGCGTGGCGGACCTCCTGATCGTCGCGGGGATGTCGGGCGCTGGCCGCTCGACCGCCTCGGCGACGCTCGAGGACCTCGGCTGGTTCGTGATCGACAACGTGCCGGCGGGCCTCATCACGCGGGTCGCCGCGCTCGCGGACGCCACGCCGGACGGCACGCGGCGCCTCGCGGTCGTCATCGGCCGCAGCGGGGCCGACGAGGTGCCGGAGCTCGTGGAGGTGATCCAGACGCTCCGCGCCGAGGGCACCCCGATCAAGGTGCTCTTCCTCGAGGCGGCCGACGACGTGCTGATCCGCCGGTACGAGGGCACCCGACGGCGCCACCCCGTCCCAGCCGCCTCGGTCGCGACCGCCATCGTCCAGGAGCGCGAGGCGCTCCGCGACCTGCGCGGTGCCGCCGACGTGCTGCTCGAGACCGGGGAGCTGACGGTGCACGACCTTCGGCACCGGATCACCGAGCTCTTCGAGTCGGCGACGGGCACCACGATGATGCGGACGTCCGTCCTCTCGTTCGGGTACAAGTTCGGGATCCCCCGCGACGTCGACGTCGTGTTCGACTGCAGGTTCCTGCCCAACCCGCACTGGGTCGAGTCGTTGCGCGAGCTCAGCGGGCTCGACGAGCCGGTCCGGGAGTTCGTGCTCGGCAACGAGGACACGAAGCGGTTCCTCGACGAGGTCGTGGCGATGCTGACCTGGCAGCTCCCGGCGTTCCAGCAGGAGGGCAAGACCTACCTGACGGTCGCGTTCGGGTGCACCGGCGGGCGCCACCGGTCCCCGGCGATCGCCGAGGAGGTCGCCGCGCGCCTCGGCGAGGGGATCACGGCGCGGCACCGGGACATCGAGCGGTGAGCGGCCCTCGCGTCGTCGCCGTCGGGGGCGGGCACGGGACCGCCGTGACCCTGCGTGCGGCCCTCCTCTTCGCGGGGTCGGTCACCGGGGTGGTCTCGGTGGCCGACGACGGCGGGTCCTCGGGGCGGCTCCGCGAGCTCCTCGACGTCGTGGCGGTGGGCGACCTGCGCAAGTGCCTGGTCGCCGTCGCCGACGAGCGCTCGGCGCTCGCGACCGCGTTCGAGTGGCGGTTCGCCGACGGGGAGCTGGCCGGGCACCCGCTCGGGAACCTCGTCCTCGCGGGGCTGATCGGCACGCTCGGGGACCTCGAGCGCGCCGTCGACGAGGCGGGCCGGCTCCTCGGCGCGCGCGGGCGCGTGCTGCCCGCGACGACGGCCCGGGTCCAGCTCCGCGCGACCGGCGCCGACGGCGCGGTCACCGGGCAGGTGAAGGTGATGGCGGCCTCCAGCATCGACCGCGTCGAGCTGGTCGGCCTCGACGCGACCGCGCCGCCGTCGGTCGCCGACGCGCTGCTCGCTGCGGACCAGATCGTCATCGGGCCGGGCTCGCTCTACACGAGCGTCCTCGCGGCCGCCGCCGTCCCCGGCGTCACCGAGGCCATCGGCGCGTCGGGTGCCCAGCGCGTCTACGTCTGCAACCTCCACCCCCAGCTCCACGAGACTGCGGGGTACACCGTCGCCGACCACGTCGCCGCGCTCGTGCGCCACGGGGTGCCCGTCGACGTCGTGCTGGTCGAGCCGACGACGCCGATGGCCCTCGGGGAGCCCGGCGTCGAGGTCCTGCGAGCGCCGCTGCTCGGCCGCAACCACCTCGTGCACGACCCCGACCTGCTCGCGAGTGCCCTCCAGCTGGCTCTGGCACAATCGAGGGAGGGGGCGAGGGGAGCGAGATGACCGTGCGCGTCGGGATCAACGGGTTCGGGCGGATCGGGAAGGCGTTCCTGCGCGCGATCGTCGCCCAGTCCGCGCCGCTCGAGGTCGTGGCCGTGAACGACGTGACGACCCCGGAGGTCCACGCCCACCTGCTCGCCCACGACTCCATCCTCGGGGCGTTCCCCGGCGACGTCCGCGCCGAGGGAGACGCGCTCGTCGTCGACGGCGGCAGGATCGCGGTCTTCACGGGCAGGACCCCGGCCGAGCTCCCCTGGGGCGAGCTCGGCGTCGAGGTCGTCGTCGAGTCGTCGGGCCGGTACACCGAGCGGGGCGCGGCGGCGGGCCACCTGACGGCCGGCGCGCGGCGAGTCGTGATCTCGGCACCCGCCACCGACGCCGACGCCACGTTCGTGATGGGCGTGAACGAGGAGACCTTCGACCCCGCGACGCACCTCGTGATCTCGAACGCCTCGTGCACCACCAACTGCTTCGTGCCGATGGTGAAGGTCCTCGACGACGCCTTCGGCGTGATGTCCGGGCTCATGACCACCTGCCACGCCTACACGAGCGACCAGAACCTCGTGGACTTCCCGCACCGCGACCTCCGTCGGGCGCGGGCCGCGGCGATCAACGTCGTGCCGGCCTCGACCGGGGCCGCCCGCGCCACCGGCCTCGTGCTCCAGTCGCTGCAGGGTCGGCTCGACGGGATGGCGCTGCGCGTGCCCGTGCCGGTGGGCTCGATCACCGACTTCACCGGCGTCGTCCGCGGGACCCCATCGGTCGGGCAGGTGAACGCGGCGTACTCTGCGGCCGCCGACGGCCCGCTCAAGGGGTACCTCGTCTACACCGAGGCCCCGATCGTCTCCTCCGACATCGTGGGATCGCCGGCGTCGTGCACGTTCGACGCGGGGCTGACCATGGTCCAGCCGATCGACGGCGCGACGTCGCTCGTCAAGGTCCTCGGGTGGTACGACAACGAGTGGGGGTACGCGAACCGGCTCGTCGACCTCGTCCGCCACGTGGGCGGCCGCTGAGTTGGGGGAGCGCCCCGCCGGCCTCGCCGGCATCCCGATGCTCGAGGACCTGGGTGACGTCGCCGGGCGGCGCGTGCTGGTCCGCGTCGACTTCAACGTCCCCCTCCGCGACGACGGCAGCGGAGGGCGCCTCGTCGCCGACGACTACCGGATCCGCGCGAGCCTCCCCACGCTCGCGTGGCTGACCGAGCGGGGCGCAGGCGTCGTCTGCGCCACGCACCTCGGGCGGCCGAGCGGCCCGTCCGACCCGGCGTGCGACCTCGCGCCGGTCCGCGAGGCGCTGGCGAGGCTCGCCCCGGGGGTGGGGCTCTTGGAGAACCTCCGCTACCACCCCGGCGAGGCGGCGAACGACCCCGCCTTCGTCGACGAGCTCGTCGACGGGTTCGCGTGCTACGTGAACGACGCCTTCTCGGTCGCGCACCGCGCCCACGCCTCGGTCGTCGGGGTGCCCTCGAGGCTGCCGAGCGCCGCGGGGCTCCGCCTCGCCCACGAGGTCTCGGTGCTCACCACGCTGCTCGGCGCGCCGGCGCGCCCGTTCGTGGCGGTCCTCGGGGGCGCCAAGGTCGCCGACAAGCTCGGCGTGGTCGCCTCGGTCGCCCGCGCCGCGGACGCCGTGCTCGTCGGCGGCGGGATGGCGTTCACGTTCCTCGCCGCCCAGGGACGTGCCGTGGGCGCCTCGATGCTCGACTCCGCGAGCGTCGAGGCGTGCCGCGAGGTGCTGGCCGGCCCCGTCCACGTCGAGCTGCCGAGCGACATCGTGGCGCTCTCGCCGGGCGCGGCCTTCGGGCCGGGGTGCGAGACCGGCGAGGTCGCCACGTTCGACGGGGACCTGCCCGAGGGCTGGACCGGCCTCGACGTCGGGGAGCGGACGATCGGTGCGTTCGCGAAGGAGCTGGCCGGCGCGGGCACCATCCTGTGGAACGGGCCGATGGGCGCGTTCGAGGACGCGCGGTTCGCGCGCGGGACCGGGGCGGTGGCGCGCGCCGTCGCGACCTCCGGGGCGTTCAGCGTGGTCGGCGGGGGGGACAGCGAGCGCGCGCTCGCCGCGGCGGGGCTCTCCGACGCGGTCTCCTTCGTCTCGACCGGCGGCGGCGCGATGCTCGCGCTCCTCGAGCGCGGCGACCTGCCCGCGCTCGCCGCGCTCCGCGCGGCGCCGAACGCACCGGGACAGCGGCGCGGGTGAGCCGGCGGCGCCCGCTCGTCGCGGGCAACTGGAAGTGCCACCACGACCACGTGGCCGCGGTGCACCTCGTCGCCCAGCTCGCGGTCCACCTGCGCGCGATGGACGCCGACGCCGTCGACGTCGCGGTGCTCCCGCCCTTCACCGACCTGCGCAGCGTCGCGAGCGCGCTCCAGGACGACGGCGTGGCGGTGGCGCTCGGCGCCCAGCACGCGAGCGAGCACGACGAGGGGCCCTACACCGGGGAGGTCGCGGCGCCGATGCTCGCGCGGCTCGGCGCGCGGTACGCGCTCGCCGGGCACTCCGAGCGCCGCCGCCTCTTCCACATGGACGACGCCACGGTCGGGCGCACGGCCGCGGCGATCCGCCGCGCGGGGATGGTCCCCATCGTCTGCGTGGGGGAGACCGAGGACGAGCGCGACGCGGACGCCACCGACGAGGTGCTGACCCGCCAGCTGCTCGCCGCGCTCGAGCCGCTGGGCGGCGTCGCCGCCACCGAGCTCGTCGTCGCCTACGAGCCGGTGTGGGCCATCGGGACGAGCCGCGCCGCGACGCCGGAGGATGCCCAGGCCGCGTGCGCGACGCTGCGGGCGACCGCCGGCGCCGTGCTCGACGGCGGTGCGGCGGAGCTCCGCCTCCTCTACGGGGGCTCGGTCGACGGGCACAACGCCGGCGACCTCGTGGCGGTCCGCGACGTCGACGGGCTGCTCGTCGGCGGCGCGAGCCTGGACGCCACGGCGTTCGCTGCGGTCATCGCGGCGGTGGCGGACTGCTACCGTGCTGCGGGTCGTCCCGCTCGGAGGTAGGAGTGTTCACCGCCCTGTTCGTCGTCCTCGAGGCCGCCTCGGCGGTCGGGCTGATCGTCCTCATCCTCATGCACTCCGGCAAGGGCGGCGGCCTCTCGGACATGTTCGGTGGCTCGATGGGCGCCGCGGCACAGGGCTCGACGGTGGTCGAGCGCAACCTGGACCGGATCACGGTCATCCTCGCGCTGATCTTCGGGTTCGCGACGCTCACGCTCGGCCTCCTGCTGCAGTGACGGCGCCGCGGTGCGCACCAGGCTCGCCGCGGGGCTGAGCGCGGCGGCCCTCGCGGCCGCGCTCGGCGGGCCCGCGGGCCTTGTCGCCGCCACCGGGGCGCGGACCGGCGCCGTCGCCACCCCGGTGCTCACCGTCGCCATCCCCGGGCCCTTCGGCGGGTGCGACCCCGGCTCGGCGGCGACAACCCCGGCGACCGACGCGGTCCTCTCGCTCGTCCTGCCCTCGGCGTTCGTCCCCGGCCCGCTGGACGCCCCCGCGGGCGACACCTACGTGATCAGCCAGGCCGAGCCCGTGGCCACGAGCCCCCAGACCGTCCAGTACACGATCGCGCCCGGGGCGACTTGGCCGGACGGGGCGCCGCTCACGGCTGGCGACCTCGTCCGGACCTGGCACGAGCGCCGTGGCGACGGCGTGCTCGCGGACCTCGGGTACCGCGACGTCGCCTCTGTCCGAGCGGTCCCCGCGGGGACCGGGGTCGTCGTCCGGTTCCGCACCCCGTACGCGGACTGGGAGTCGCTCTTCAACCTCATCGTCCCGCGCGCGACCTCCGGGGCGCGGTGCGCGCTGCCGAGCGCCGCCCTCGACCCGAGCATCGGCCCCTACGAGGTGGTCGCCGCCACCCGCTCGGCCATCGAGCTGCGCGCGAACCCGCGGTGGCCGGGCACCGCACCGGCGTACGCGCGGGTCGTGGTCACGACCGACCCGGCCGCCGCGCCGCCAGCCCCGTCCCGCGACGTCGCACGGCTCACCTACCTGCCGTCGCCCACGCTCGCGGAGCTCCAGGCGATCACCTCGCCGGGAGGGTACGCCTCGCGCGTCCAGCACGACACGACCGTCGTGAGCCTCGACTTCGCCGTCTCCGGCGCCGACGCGCTGGCGCCGTGGGCGCGCGACGCGGTCGCGAAGCTCGTGGACCGCGCGACGGTGGTGGCCGATGTCGCCGCGCCGGTCGACGACACGGCGGCCCCGGTGACCTCGCACCTCTTCGGCCAGGGCGAGGCGCAGTACGTCGGCCCGACCGGCACCGCGGTGAGCGCGCCCGCCACGCCGACGAGCCCCGCACCTGGGGCGACGGGCGCGGCTGCCTACGGCGAGTGGGGTGACCCCGCCAGCGCGGCGGCCGCCCTGCGGGCCCACGGGTACGCGGTGCGCGCTGGCTCCTGGCGCGACGCCGCGGGCGCGCCGCTGCGTGTGTGCCTGGCGGTCCCCGCGACGGCGACGCTCGCCAGCGCCGGCGCGGCGGTGGCCGAGCTGCTGCGCGCGAAGGGCGTCGACGTCGTGGTCGACCGCGTCGCGACGGTCGACGACGCGACCGCGTCGCTCGCGGCCGGTGCGTGCGGCGCGGGGATCGTGAGCCGGACGAGCGACGGGTTCGTCTCGCACGCCGTGACGAGCTGGCTCGACTCGGCAAGGTACGCCGTGCGCGATGTCGCGTGGACGGGCGTCGACGACCCCGTGGTCGCCGCGGACGCCGCGGCCGCGAGCCGCGTGCTCGACCCGCAGCTCGCAGCGACGACGTGGGACCAGATGGACACGAGGCTGTGGGACCTCATGGCCGGGCTCCCGCTCTTCTCCCCGTCGGTCTTCGTCGGGTGGTCGCCCTCGGTCGCCGGCGTGCTGCCGACCGACACGCTCGGCGGCTTCGTCGAGCAGATCCCCACGCTCCTGCCGTCTTCGGCCAAGCCGTGACGCGCGGGGCGTAAGGTAGCGTTCGGCCCCGCGTCGGAGTGGCGGAATAGGCAGACGCGCCAGCTTGAGGGGCTGGTGCCCTCTGGGGCGTGCGGGTTCAAGTCCCGCCTCCGACACCAACACTCTCCGACTGCCGGAGACCGACGTCCCCGTAGAGGACCTTGAGGCAGGGTGCGTTGGTGACCTTCACCTCCAGGTGGTCCTCGTAGATCGTCACTGCGACTTCGTTCATGCCCTCCCGGGCGTCACCCGATCCGCGTCCGCGTCGGTGCGCCGGCACCACTGGGGGACCGCCCCCAGACCCCCAAGGGTCCACTCACGCAGTTAGCGGGTGCAGTGTTACAGGGCACGCACCCGCTCCGCATCACGCCTGGTTCACGGCACGGTTGTAGGCGGGCCAAACGGCTGCGTTGGCCCAGTCATCATGTCGAGAACGCCGGTACCGCCGGCTGGCACGACCACGATCTCTGTCGAGAACCCACTGGTGTTGCCCGACACTGGGGCCGCATTTTGGAACGTGCCCGATAGATAGCAGACAACTGCTCCCGTACTGCTCGGAAGCTCGGTATACGACAGTTGGTTCCCACCGTTCGCGGCGACGTCCCACTTGACGACCCTTCCGATGGTCGTTGGATAGGCAGCAGTCACAGTTACGTGCTGAGTGAAGAACGGATCGGACGAGGAGCCACAAAGTGCAGTGGCGCCTGCCGCAGTCCGTTCTTGTCGGGTCAACGTGGCTGCCCCCCCGGAAGACGGCATGTTGACCGCTACTAGGACGACCGCCACCACCGCCGCCGCTCCAACTAACGCCGCTCCAATCCAGACTTGCTTCCTTGACATCGCCTCAACCCTTTCGGCTGTTGACAGCAGGCTTCACCGATCTGATTCATGTACAGTTCATCGAATTGCTTGGATTCTCAGCGACATTGGACTTTGTCGAATCCGTTGGGAACACGTACGCGCACCCGGTCCCAACGACCTTCCTCTTGTCGGAACTGAACCCTGTCCAGGGAGATCCGGATACTTGATTGTTCGTGAACATTCCATCCCCTCCCCTGGCACTTGGAGGCTCCTTCGAGCCGACCACCTGCTAGGGCTCCTGTCAAGGGCATGGCCAATTCTCAGTGTCAGATTGTGTGCGACCATGCGCTCGACCGCTCAGGTCGCAGGCGATCCGCCAGTCGGCGTCCGTGCATTTCGGCCCTCCGACCCCAACGCGTTCCGTCGAGGCCAGCCTCCAACGGCCCTCGGTAGCAGCACGGTCGTGTCGGTCCTCCACAGAGCAGCTCATGCATCCCTCAACAGCACGTGGATGCCTACAGCCAACCCAATCGATGCAACACGACGTCGAGTCCTGGCCAAGGTGAGTCATCGCCAAGGATCTCTTGGACGCAACGCGCGAACAGCCATTGCCGTACTCGCCCGACGTCAAGATCGGCCAGGCCGGCGACCTCGGTGAGCAGCCCGTTCGGGTCGGCCTGCAGCGACACCTCGCAATTCAGCAGGTGCTGCAGCACGTCGTAGTGCGGATCGCCGACATACGGCTTCGGATCGATGAGCAGCCAAGGTCTGCGCTCGCCGGACAGGACGTTGCCGGCGTGGAGGTCGGTGAACAGCAGCACTCCGGCAGGACCGGTGCGCGACAGTTCGCGGAACAGCGCCAGTCCCTCGCGGGCCAGCCCGTTGTCCAGTCGTCCCGGCTCGGCGGTCAAGCGCGCCTCGGCGCGCGCCACCCAGTCGTCAGCCATCACCGAGAGCGGTCGGAACGGGTGGTCGGACGGCAGGTCGACGGCCCAGACCGATCGAAGCAGGTCGGTGACGACGACGTGCTGTTCAGTCTCAGGGCGCGTGCGTAGCTCGTCTCCAGGAAGACAGCGCTCGAGCAGCATCGCGGTGGTGTCGCTGTCCAAGTGCTCAAACGAGTACACCTCGACCGCCCCCTGGCCACCGAGCGCGGCCAGCGCCTCCACCTCGTGAAGCGACTCGGCGTGCTGCCACGCCACCTTGAGGACCACCGCGCGTCCTTCGCGGTCAGTACCTGGTGCGACCCACGAACAGTCGCCGCCAGGCTCGAACGGCTCGCCGAGCTCCAGCCCCCAGCGCGCCGTCAGCTCCTCGACCCGCCTCGGAAGCTCGGCCAGCCACTCCACCCGCGCCGGCCCGCCAGCGTCGGTCGACGCCCGCAGGTAGGTGGGCACCCGCAGCATCGCTGTCACCTGATCAGCGTAGGGGGCGCGTACCCATCTCATCAGTGCTCGGAGTTCAGGCAGCTGCGGCGTCGAACGCCGAGTCGGGATCGTCGCTCCGCCCAGTACTCGATGCGCCAGTCGGAGCTTGTGCCTGTCGGCCTTCCGACACCGGTCCGCATAGGCAAGCGTCCTCATCGGCCCGCGGCCATCTTTGGGCGGCTTGGCAGGGGACCGCCGCTCCACGACCCTTGCACGCACGGGTCTCGGGTCGTCGGGTCGGTAGCGTCGTCGAGTGAGATACGACGTCGTCATCGTCGGCGGTGGATCAGCAGGATGCGTCCTCGTCTCGCGACTGAGCGAGGATCCGAGCCGCAAGGTGTTGCTGGTCGAAGCGGGCCCGGATCACCCTGATGTCCGCACGCTTCCACGTGACGTCGTTGATGCGTCAGAGCCAACGGTCGACCACGACTGGGGCTACACGGCCGACCCGGAGCTCGACCGAGGCATCCCGTTGCCTCGAGCCCGGATCATGGGTGGTGCTCAGATACGAACGGCCGTCACGCCAGGCTGACGTGCATGGCGTGCTTGGTCACGACCCAGCCGAGGAGGCCGAGCGCGACGCAGGCAGGCAGCGCGCACATCGCCACCAGCCTGGCGCGGCGACCGGTGGCGAGGAGGAGGCACAGCGCGACACCCACGACGATCTCGAGCCACCGCCACAGCTCACCGCCGACAGCCTGGAAGGAGATCGCCTCGGCGATGAACGC
>Ga0318554_10001094_pt1 | contig 10843 bp, 12 predicted proteins | sample GRESIP082b2f22_FD_203687 | JGI IMG/M metagenome (GOLD analysis project Ga0318554, IMG submission 203687) | Tropical soil microbial communities from Luquillo Experimental Forest, Puerto Rico - GRE.SIPMG.082b2f22 | ecosystem: Environmental > Terrestrial > Soil > Tropical forest > Bulk soil... | reverse complement strand
CAGCACGACCGGCGGCCGCTTGACGCCGCTCGGCTTGACGACGACGACCGGCTTGGGCCGGGGCGCCGGCGCGCGCGGCGCCGCCGGCGCGTCCGACGGCGCGAGCCCAGAAGGGGTGGTCTCGGGCGGGATGATCGGCGCCGCTGCGGCGGCGATGGGCGCGGTCGCGGCGGACGCGGCGACCGGGAGGGGCACGGGCAGCTCGGGCTGCGCCTCGGCGACGACCGCCTCCACCATCGCGGGCGGCACCCTCGCGGGCGCCGGCGTGCCGGACGGCATCAGCGCGCCAACCATCGCCGGGGCCCCCGCGGGGACCTCCAGCACCGCCGGCTCGCCGCGCGCGGTGAAGAAGGCGGCGATGTGCGGGTCGTACCCGCCGTGCGTCAGCTCCTTGATCATCGCCTTGTGGAGCTGCTGCATGACGCCGCGGACGGCGTCCTCGGTGGAGGTCGGGTCGTACGCCGCCTTCTTCGAGGAGAGGATCGTCCCCTCGAAGAACAGGTGGGTGTAGACGCGCGCGTAAGACTGACCGGAGTCCTCGGTCTGAACGTGGAACACCCGCCCGCCGTGACGCAGGTTGTGGTTGTAGCCGAGGACCGGGCTGCGCGCGCGCTGGGTCATCGCGGGGAAGATGGTAATTATATCGCTAGACGTCGAAGATTCCTTGAGGATCGTCCCCCGCGCGTTTGGCGCCCCGACACGCGGCGGGTTAGTATTTCGGCCTTCCCGCCATGCTCTTCGCGCCGCCCACATCGCCCGCGCCGCCTACATCGCCCACCTCCTCCCCCTCGCGGCGGCGTTCATGAGCCGCCGCGCGCGCGTGGAGCGCAAGACCAACGAGACGGCCATCGCGCTGGCGTTGAACCTGGATGGCGCCGGCCAGCGCAAGATCGTGACGCCGGTTGCCTTCTTCAACCACATGCTGGAAGCGGTGGCGCGGCACGGGCTCTACGACCTCGAGGTCAACGCCACCGGCGACGTCGAGGTGGATGCGCACCACACCGTCGAGGACGTCGGCATCTGCCTCGGGCAGGCGTTCCGCGACGCGCTCGGCGATCGGAGCGGCATCACCCGCTTCGGCGAGGCGGTGATCCCGATGGACGAGGCGCTGGTGACGGCCGCCGTCGATTTCAGCGGCCGGGCGGCGTTCGTCTACCGCGCCGACGCGCTCAAGGGGCGCTGGATCGGCGGCTTCGACGCCGAGCTCGGGCGCGAGTTCTTCGGCGGCTTCGTGGCGGCGGCGCTCTGCAACCTCCACCTCGAGATCCGCTACGGCGAGAACGCGCACCACATGATCGAGGCGCTGTTCAAGGCGTTCGCGCGCGCGACCGCCGCGGCGGTCCGCCTCGATCCGCGCGTGGTCGGCGTGCCGTCGACCAAGGGGACGCTCACGGCGTGAGCGCCGCGCGGGTCGTCGTCGCCGACCTCGGGAGTGGGAACCTACGCAGCGTCGAGAAGGCGCTCGGCGCGGTGGGCTGCCACGCGCTCGTCACCGCCGACGCCGACGCCGTCGCCCGCGCCGATCGGCTGGTGGTGCCGGGCCAGGGGGCGTTCGGCGCCTGCGCCGCCGGCCTCGACCGCGGCGGGGGCGCGCTCCGCGGCGCGGTGCACGCCTTCATCCAGAGCGGGCGCCCGTTCTTCGGCATCTGCATCGGCATGCAGCTCCTCTTCGAGCGGAGCGAGGAGAACCCCGACGCCCGAGGGCTGGCCCTCTTCCCGGGCGGCGTCCGGCGCTTCACCGACCGCCCCGGCCTCAAGATCCCGCACATGGGCTGGAACGCCACCCGCCGGGGCCCGGCCGCCAGCGGCGCCCTCCACGGCGGCGTGTCCGACGGCTTCTTCTACTTCATCCACAGCTACTACGCCGACCCCGCCCGCGCCGAGGACGTCGCCCTCACGAGCGAGCACGGCCAGCCGTTCTGCGCCGCCGTCGCGCGCGACAACGTCTTCGCCTGCCAGTTCCACCCCGAGAAGAGCCAGGCCGCCGGCCTCGCCCTCCTCCGCGCCTTCGCGAACGCTTAGGACGTCGCTACGGCAACTGCACGACTTCGCCGCGGAGGGCGACGCCCCCGACGACGTTGCCGGCCCCGCACTCGTACTGCGTCTCGCTCGAGAACGGGACGTCCTTGTAGTTGCTGATGATGTTCACCACCGCGTTGCCCCCCTCCTTGCGCGCCCGCTCCTGGAGCTGGATGGCGGCCGACAGGAACGCCCACTCGCACCCTTCCTTGTCCGACTTGTTGAAGAAGTTGGTCTTCTTGTTGGTGCTGTACGTGCCCATCGTCCGGACCGGCGCCGCGTGCTTCTGCGCGCCGAAGTAGAGCCAGACCTTCGGATCGAGCTTGGCCTTCGCGTCGGGGGTGCCGAGCGCGTCGGCGAGCGGGAGCCGCAGCCTGTCGTCGCGCGCACGGGCCGGAACGGCGACCAGCGCGGTGGCGGCGACCACCATGAGGACGAAACGCTTCATGGGCCCGAAGGCTAGCACAACCGTGACGCCCCGGACTTTACCGCGCGCGGGACGCGCGCTACCGTCGGCACGTGAGCAAGCGGGTGGTGGCCGTGTGCGTGCTGGTGGCCGGCGTTGGCCCGCTCCTCGGCGCGCGTCCCATCCTGGCGCAAGCGCCGCCGCCGTCCGGCTACCCGCCGCCGCAGGCGCCGCCGCCGTCCGGCTACCCGCCGCCGCAGGCGCCGCCGCCGTCCGGCTACCCGCCGCCCGGTTACGCACCGCCGCCCGGCGCGCCGTCCTATCCGCCTCCCGCGTATTACGTGCCGCCGCCCGCGTACTACCCGCCGCCGCGGCTCGCCGAGCCGATGGCGCCCGTCCCGACGGGGCCGCGCGTGAGCCTGCGCGCCGACAACCAGAACGTGCGGCTCGAGCAGCTCTCCCGGACCAACTGGAGCACCGTGTGCCTCACGCCGTGCGGCTACAGCGTCGATGCGAACGGGATCTACCGCATCGGCGGGACGACGATCCGGAAGTCGGACTCGTTCAAGCTGCCGCGCGCCTCGGGCGACGTGCTCATCGACGTCCAGGCGGGATCGAACACCAAGCACTTCGTCGGCCTCGGCCTCATGATCGGCGGCGCCGTCGCCGCCGGGTACGGAACGTTCATCTGGTTCATTCTCCACGAGGCCGCGCGGAACGAGTACTCGAGCAGCACCGCGGCGTCCGACAACCGTGCCGCGTGGGAGGTGGCGGCGTTCTTCGGCGCGCTCACCGCGGTGCTCGAGGGCGTCGGCTACTCGCTCTGGTCCAGCAGCACGTCGGTGCAGGTCCATTGATCGGAGGAGGCGATGAGAAAGCTCACGTCGTGTCTGGTGGTGGTGGCCCTCTTGGCCGTCGGCTCGAACGTCCACGCCCAGGTCCCGGCGCCGACGCCCGGCGCCCCGCCCGCCTTCGGTGGCGGGCCTGACCAGGGCGCGCGCCCCGGACCCATCGTCTTTCTGCGCACCGACAACCCGCACGCGACGCTGCAGGTCCAGACGCAGCTCTTCTGGCAGGACCTCTGCATCACGCCCTGCGGGATCCCCGTCGATCCCAGGGGGCTCTACCGAGTCGGCGGCCGGCCGTTCGTCCCCACGGAGCCGTTCAGCGTGCCGCGCCAGACCGGGCAAGTGACCGTCGAGGCGCGCATGGGCTCGCGGTCGCGGAACATCGTGGGCACGGTGCTGACGCTGGTCGGGCTCCCCCTCGGGGCCACCGGCGGGATCATGCTCTATGCCGGCATCCACCAGCCGAACGACGAGTTCGGCCAGCCGACGTTCGCCAAGTTCGCGCTCACCATCTACGGCGTCGCCTTCCTCATCGCGGGCACGGCGCTGGCGCTCACCGGCATCCCGCTCTGGGCCACGAGCGGGACGTCGATGACCATCGAGTGAGCGCTGTCAGTTTTCCGAGGTCGCGCTCGGCCAGGCTTCGGTCGTCAGCGAGTTGAGCAGCATCTGCTGGAACGGGTTGTCGTCGCGCCAGAAGTCGGCGCCGAGGAGGCTGGTGATGCCGGGGCGGAGCGGCTCCCCCTCGGTGTTGGGGAAGAACAGCTTCGGCACCAGGTTCGCGTGATAGAAGCGGTAGATGAGGCCGGCGAAGCTCTTGTAACCGACCTCCATCCGCTTGGCGTGGTCGGCGAGCAGCGTCGGATCGGCCTCGCGCCCCTCGCGCAGCGCCGGTGACAGCCGATCGGTGATCGACTCCGAGCCGAGCATCGCCAGCGACACGCCCGACGAGAACACCGGGTCGAGGAAGCAGGAGGCGTCGCCCGCGCACGCCCACCGGGACCCGTAGGCCCGCTTGTTGCGGTAGCTGAAGTTGCGGATGATCTTGTGGCCGGTGAAGGTGGCGCCGGCGACCAGGCGCTGGATGAGCGGCGAGCGTTGCTCGGCGGTGACGAGGGTGGCCTCCGGATCACTGATCGGCGTCTTGCTGACGACGCCGACGCTGAGGCGGCGTCCGGCGAGCGGGATGAGCCACATCCACCCCTCGGGGACCATCAGGATCTTGATGTTGCCGGTGGACTCGAGCTCGGCGGTGATCTCGGCGCTGAGGCCGTCGTAGTGGCGGAAGACGGCGACGCAGCCGAACCCCTTGAGCGGCTCGACGGTGCGGTTGTTGCGGGCGAGGAAGGCGTCCTGCCCGGTGGCGTCGATCAGGTAGCGGGCCCGCTCGGCGCCGGCGGCGGTCTCGACGACCACCTCCTCGGGCCCCGGGGTGATGGCCTGAACGCGGACGCCGTAGCGGACCTCGGCGCCCCAGGCGCGGGCGCGCTCGAGCAGCGTCTGATCGAAGCGGGCGCGCTCGACCTGGAACGCCGTGCGCGGCGTGCCGTTCAGCGCCTCGGAGAAGGTGAAGGTCGCCTCCTGGCCGGTGACCTCGTCGATGAACTCGGCGCCGTTCTTGATGATGAACTTCGTCGGCGTCTCGAGGGTGACGCCGAGGCGGGCGAAGATCGGCAGGTCGATGGGGAGCAGCGACTCGCCGATGTGGAAGCGCGGGAAGGTCTCCTTCTCGAGCACCAGCGCGTCGTGCCCCTCCTGGGCGAGGAGGTTGGCGGCGGTGGACCCGGCCGGGCCGCCGCCGACGATGATGACGTCGCGTCGCTTGCTGGTCGTCATCATCGGGCTCATGAGCGTTTGAAGACCAGCGAGGTGTTGATGCCGCCGAAGGCGAAGTTGTTGTTCATGACGATCCTCAGGTTGGGGGCGCTTCTGACCTCGCCGCGCAAGTAGTTGAGCTTCGCGCAGCGCGGGTCGGGGTTGTCGAGGTTGCGGGTCGGGACCAGGAAGCCTTCGTTCATCATCGTCAGGCAGAACGCCGACTCGATGGCGCCGCAGGCGCCGAGGGTGTGGCCGGTGTGCCCCTTGGTCGAGCTGATGGGGACGCGGTCGCCGAAAACCTGCAGCGTGGCCTGGCTCTCGGCGACGTCGCCGACGTCGGTGGCGGTGGCGTGGGCGTTGACGTAGTCGACATCGCTCGGCGCCAGGCGCGCGTCGGCGAGCGCCTGCTTCATCGCCGAGGCCATCCCGTCGGCGGACGGCATGGTGACGTGGGTGCCGTCGCAGCTGGTGCCGAAGCCGATCACCTCGCCGTGGAGGTGGGCGCCGCGCCGCCTGGCGCTGGTCTCGCTCTCGAGCACCAAGGTCCCCGCCCCCTCGGCGACCACCAGCCCGTCGCGGTCGGCGTCGAAGGGGCGCGGCGAGGCCTCCGGGCGATCGTTGAAGTGGGTCGTCGTGGCGTAGAGGATGTCGAACACCGCGGCATGCGTGAAGTGCATCTCCTCGGCCCCGCCGCACAGCATGACGTCGACCTGGCCGGTGCGGATGGCCTCGTAGCCGTAGCCGATGGCGTGGCTCGCGCTGGTGCAGGCGGAGCAAGTCGAGATCACGCGGCCGCGGATGCCGAAGAAGTTCGCCACGTTGACCGCGCAGGTGTTGCTCATGAACTTGAGGTAGGTACTGGAGGGAATTCCGCCGACGCCGTTACGCGCGAACAGCGTCCGGCAGAACTCTTCCTGGGCCGACGAAGACCCGTGCGTCGAGCCGTAGGCCAGCCCGACCTCGCCGTTCTGGACCACGTCGGCGCCGAGGCCGGCGTCGGCGATCGCGCGCTCGGTGGCGTAGGTCGCGAGCAGCGCGACCCGCCCCATACAGCGCGCCTTCTTGCGCGGGTAATCGTCGATGGGGGCGTCCTTCACCACGCCGGCGAGGCGCGTCCCGAGCCCCTGCACGCTCGCCCACTCGGGCATGGTCACGATGCCGTGCCGCCCGGCGCGGAGCGACGCGGAGGCGGTCTTCAGATCGTTCCCCAGCGGCGACGCGATGCCGATGCCGGTGACGAACACACGCTCAGCGCTCACGCCCAACCTCCGTTGATGCCGATCACCTGGCCGGTGATGTAGCCGGCGTCGTCGCTGGCGAGGAAGCGGACCAGCTTGGCCACCTCGTCGGCGCGCCCCATCCGTCGCATGGGGATCATCTTGGTCACCTCGTCGAGCGGCAGGTTCTTGACCATCTCCGTGTCGATGAGCCCCGGGGCCACGGCGTTGACGGTGATGCTCCGCTTGGCCAGCTCCTGGGCCAGCGACCGCGTGGCGCCGATGAGCCCGGCCTTGGCGGCCGAGTAGTTGACCTGCCCGCGGTTGCCGACGACGCCGGCCAGCGAGGCGATGTTGATGATCCGCCCCCAGCGCCGGCGGACGAGCGGCATGACCAGCGGCCGCGTGACGTTGTAGAAGCCGTCGAGGACGGTGCGCGTGACCAGCTCCCAGTCGCCGCGCTCCATCCCGGGGAACGGCGCGTCGCGCACGACGCCGGCGTTGTTGACGACGATGTCGATGGTCCGCTCGCCCTTCTCGTAAGGGGCCAGGGCGGCGGCCGTCGCGGCGGCGTCGCCCACGTCGAACGGCAAGAGCGTCGCCTCGCCCCCGGCGGCCTCGATGCGCGCTTTCACCTCCGCCGCGCGCGCGGCGTCGCTGCGGTAGTTGACCAGCACGGCGCACCCGGCTGCGGCGAGCTCCTCGGCGATCGCCGCGCCGATGCCGCGGCTGGCGCCGGTGACGAGCGCGGTGTGCTTCATCGCTGCATCTCCTCCGGCAGCGGGCCCTGATAGACGTTCAGCACCCCTTCCGCCACCACCTGGCCGTCCCGTTCGACCCGGCACGCGAAACGGCCCAGGTCGGCGTCGCCCCAGGTCCGCCGCGCCTCGACGACGAGGCGTTCGCCCGGCGCGAAGCCGTCGGTCCGGAGCGTCAGCTCGCGGCAGCCGAGCAGGAAGCCGATCTTGGCGCCTTTTCCCTGCTCGCGCGCGGTGAGCCCCGCGTAGGCCGCCACGGCCTGGGCCATGTACTCGATCCCGACCACCGCCGGGACGAGGCCGTCCTCGAGGAACGGCGTCTCGGGTCCGATTCGCACTTCGCAGGTCACGCGGTCGGTCTCGTACGATAACACCTGGTCGAGGAGGAGCATCGGCGGTTTGTGCGGCACCACCTCCGCGATCGGCGGGAAGCTCGTCAAGCCGCCTCCTGGCGCAGCGCGACCGACCAGCGCGACGTCCCGCCCGCGCCGAGCTCGATCCGGCCCGCGCGGCGGGCGGCGATGGCGTCGAGCAGGGGCAAGATCGCCGCGATGGGGCTGTCCACCTCCACCGAACGGCCGTCGGCGGGCGACGCGGCCTCCACCTGGCGCAGATCCTCGAGGATCGCGAGGCGGGAGGCTGCGGCGGGCGCCGCCCCGACGGGCGCGAGCACGAGCGCCGCGGAGACAGCGGCGGCCTCGCTGCGCGGCACGAGCGCCTCGGGGAGCGGCTCGTCCGCCACGACGGCCAGCACCTCGCCGCCGCCCGCGGCGAGCTGGGTCATCGCCTCCAGCAGCACCATGGCCACGGTGTCGTTCCCGGCCGCCAGCGAGCTGGACGGCGCCTGGTTGCGCTGCGCGATCGACAGCGTCCCGACGGCGCTGTTGTGAACGCTGTGCTGGAACCGGATCGGCGACGGCAACCCGTCACCGTCGATCTCGTTCAACATCTCGATGGTCGTCTCCAGCTCGCCGAACGCCGACCCGACGACGATCGGCACGCGCCCGAGCGACACGCCGGCCTCGGCGCTGGCCTGCGCGGCGACCTCGGCCACCATGCCGATGAGCAGGCTCTGCCGGCGGCGCAGCCGGCCGGTCTGGCGGGACGGCGGCGCGTCGGCGCCGGGCACGCGCCGCCCCGCCCGCCAGTCGGCGAGCGTCGGAAACCCGGGCATCCAGAGCCCCATCCCGATCACCGCCGCCGCGGGCACGCTCACGCCGACGCCTTTCCGCCCGCGGCGGCGCCGCCGCCGGCCGCGCCGAACAGCAGGCTCACGTTGCTCCCCCCGAAGGCGAACGAGTTGCTGAGCACGTTGCGGCACGGGCGATCGCGCCGCGCGATCGGCACGTCGAGCCCGAGCTCGGCGTCGACGGGATCGGAGCCCACGCTGGCGGGGATCCACCCCTCTTCGATGGCCACGACGGAGAACACCGCCTCGGTGGCGCCGCCCGCACCGAGCAGGTGGCCCGTGTACCCTTTGGTCGACGCGATCGGCACCGCGCCGCCGAACAGCGTGACCACGGCGCGCCCCTCCGAGAGATCATTCAGCTTGGTCCCCGGGCTGTGGGCGTTGATGTAGTCGACCTCGTCGGGGCGGCACCCCGCCTGATCGAGCGCGGCGCGCATCGCGGCCAACGCCCCTGCCCCTTCCGGGTGCGGCGCGGTCATGTGGTACGCGTCTGACGACTCGCCCCCGCCGCGCAGCACCACGGCGGCGTCGCCGTCCCGCTCGATGAGCAGGTAGGCGGCCCCCTCGCCGATGCTGATCCCGCGCCGGGCGCTGCTGAACGGGCGGCAGGCCTCCGGGCTCAGGATCTCGAGGCTGTGGAACCCGCGCAGCGTCGTCTGGCAGAGGCCATCGACACCGCCGACGATCACCGCGTCCACCACGCCCGCCCCGAGCAGGCGGATGGCGTTGCACGCCGCCTTCGCGCTCGCCGAGCAGGCGGTCGACACGACGGTGCACGGCCCTTCGACGCCCGCCGCGCGCCGGATCGCCTCCAGCATGCCGCCGAACGAGTGCTGCCGGTGGAGGTCGTAGTCCGCGGGAAGGGTGCCGGCGCGCCCGCGTTCGCGGTAGGCCGCCTCGGTGCGCGCCAGCCCCGCGGTGGTGGTCCCGACGACCAGCCCCACGCGGGCCGCGCCGTGGCGGGCCACCGCCCGGCGAACGGCGGGGAGGATCTCGTCGAGCCCGGCGATCGCCAGCCGCGCCGTCCGGCTGTCGTGGGCGGCGAGCCCACCCGCGAGCGGCGGCAGCGGGCCGCGCACCGCCCCGGTCGGCGCCTCGAACGGCAGCTCGAGGGGACAGGGCCCGAGCCCCGTCTTCCCCGCGCGCAAGCTGGCGACCACGTCCCGGGTCGTGTTCCCGAGCGCGTTGAGGACCGAATAGGCGGTCACGGGATAGCTAACCGGCAAGCGATCTTCCTCGCTCTAAAGGACAGAGAATTCACCCATATAGGGGGTTTTGGGGGCCGCGGCAAGCCCCGTCGCGTCGCAGGCGAAGGCCCGCCGGCGACGCCTACTTGGTGCCTGTCGCCGACTTGAGCAGCGCGAAGTAGCTGTCCTCGCACGGCCCCTGCTTCGCGGGTGACCCCGGCGACGGACACGCGGCCGCCGCGTGGATGCCGAACGTCTTCGTCGCCCCGGCTTCGGTGACGTAGAGGACCAGCTTCCGCTCGCCCTTGTCGGTCTTCACGGCCACGTCGAAGAGGATGAGGCTTACGCCGACCGGGCCACCCATCCCGCCCGACCAGCGCCCCTTCTCCACTTGCGCCGCGGTCGCTTTCGGCGCGAGCAGCTCGGTCAGGCTGCGGGCCGCGATCCGCTGCGCCACCTTCGGCGCGTCGTAGCTCTTGCAGAGCGGGCTCACGAACAGCTCGAACGTCGGCCGCACGCCGTCGACCGCTTTCACGGCGCTGACGACCACCAGATCGGGCCGCTCGAGCCGCGCCGTGAACCCCGGCGGCATCATCAGCCGGTAGGCCGCGCCTGTGATCTGCGCTGTGCGCTGGTCCGCCGCCACCGTCCAGGCGGGCATCGGCTCCTTCTTGCACCCGGTCCCGGGGAGCAGCGCGCGGCCGCCGGTGAAATCATACGGCGGCGGGGCCGGATCCGCCGCGAAGGCCGCCGGCGTCCCCACCCCGACCGACGCGACGAGGGCCGCGAAGATCGCCGTCCGGGTCGGCGCGAGGAGGCGCATCACAGCCCGGGCAGCGTATCGACGTCGAGCCGATACCCGAAGCGCCCGTTCTCGAGCGTCACGTGCGCCGCCAGCCCCCCGGGCCCCGGCGCGCCATAGGTCACGACGATCTCGCCCGGCTGCGCGCCCGTCGTGCGCCCGAACCGCCGCTCGACGAGCTGCCCGTTTTGCCAGCGCTCCGCGATCTTCTCGCCGTCGACGACGCTCGACCGCTCCCCGTTCGGCAACGGCGCCCCGAGCCACGCGTCCCACACCCGGTGGATGTCGAGCAGGATGAACGTCGGCGCAAACGGCAGCTCCTGCGGGATGTACTTCGTGAACTGCACGTCAGCCCCCTTCTGCACCAGCAAGAACGCCCGCCCCCCGTACGGCGTCAGCCCGATCATCGTCAGCGTGTCCCCCTTCTTCTGCAGCACCGCCTCGAAGCTCCCTCCGCCGTGCCCTGACTTCGCGACCAGCTTCTGCCGCACCGTGAACTCCCCGGGGATCGCCTCCGGCCGCGGCAGCTCCGCGGGCGTGGGCGGGGGGATCGGCGCCGGGGCGGCCGCGGGCGGCGCCTGGTGCGCGCAGGCGGCGAC
>Ga0318554_10001092_pt1 | contig 10846 bp, 12 predicted proteins | sample GRESIP082b2f22_FD_203687 | JGI IMG/M metagenome (GOLD analysis project Ga0318554, IMG submission 203687) | Tropical soil microbial communities from Luquillo Experimental Forest, Puerto Rico - GRE.SIPMG.082b2f22 | ecosystem: Environmental > Terrestrial > Soil > Tropical forest > Bulk soil... | reverse complement strand
GAACGTGACCGACACCCTCCTGACGCCGGACCTCCGGCAGCTCCCGGGCCGGGGCCGCAGCCTGGAGCCGCCAGCGCCGGACGCGCTCGGCCTGCCTGGCCGCCACTCGGCCCCGCCGCTGCCGGTCGGCGGCGCCAGCTCCGCCCCGGCCGCGAGCGCCAGCCCGGCTCCACTCGGTGCCAGCCCGGCGCCGGCCGGTGACAGTCCGGCCCCGGCCGGCCGGGGCAGCCACGAGCTCACGCCCAGCCCCGCTGACCTGGCCGGAACCTCGCCCACCCCGGCTGGTGCCGGGACCAGGCCGGGCCCCGAATCTGGCACCGTCCCGTTCGACGCCGGCTTCTCGCTCGGCCCACCCGGGCCCAGCACTGATACACCCGGCGCTGGCTCACTCAGTACCCGGTCCGCCGACTCCCTCCGGCCCGACCCCCGGCCGGCCAGCGCGGGCGCCAGCACGGCCGCGCCAAGCGCCAGCCCAGCCGCGCCAGCAGCCGCCAGCCCGGCCGTGCCAGCCACCGCCAGTCCCGCAGCCCAAGCCGCGGCGACTCCAGCCGCGCCAGCCGCCACCGGCCCCGCCGGGCAGGCGGCGACCGGTCCCGCTGCGCCAGCCGCGGCCAGTCCGGCCGTGCCAGCCGCCACCAGTCCGGCCGCGCCGGCCGCGGCCGCGCCACCGCCCGGCGGGTCGGCGGGCGGCGGGGCGGCGGCCGGTGAGCAGGGCCCCTCGGCCGACGGGCAGCAGCCGGGCGCCGGCACCTACCGGGGGCTGCCCCGCCGCGTCCGGCAGGCGAACCTCAACCCGCACCTGCGGGAATCAGCGCGGGCGCCGGACCGCACGGCACCGGCCCGCCGGCCCACGCCAGCGCACGGCCGTAGCCCGGAGGAGGCGCGCGACCTCGTATCATCCCTGCAGCGAGGCTGGCAGCGGGGCCGCGAGTCGGCGCCGGCGGCCGCCCAGACCACCGACAGCACAGCTGCCGCACCCACAGACGAGCGGGATGCGCCCGACGCGGATGCGCCGCAGGCCGGGGAGGTGTGATGGAGGAGCAGACAGCCGCACCGGGACAGCAGCTCAGCTGGCTGCTGGATGACCTCGGCGACCGGGTCGAGTACTTCCAGCGGGCGGTCATCCTGTCCCGGGACGGGCTGGCCGTCGCCGCCTCCCGGGATCTCAGCCGCGAAGATGCCGAGCATCTGTCCGCGCTGGCCGCCGGGGTGCAGAGCCTGGCCAGGGGCGCGGGCGAGCACTTCGGGGTCGGCGAGGTGCGGCAGACCATCATCGAGCTGGACCAGGCGTTCCTGTTCGTCACCGCCGCCGGCCACGGCAGCTGCCTGGCGGTGCTCTGTTCGTCCAGCGCTGACGCCGGGCTGATGGCCTATGAGATGGCCATGCTGGTGAAACGGGCCGGGCCGCACCTGGCCGCCCATCCGCGCTTCCCCGCCACCCAGCCAGCAGAGTGAGCCGCCATGCCCGCAGGCGACAAGTGGGTCGACCGGAACGCCGGCCCAGTAGTCCGTCCTTACGCGCTGACCGGCGGCCGGACGCAGCCGGCCAGTGGCACCATCCTGGACCTGGTCGCGGTGGTGGTCGCGGCTGGCCGGGCCGAGCGGGACGACCTTGGCCTCAGCCCGGAGCACCGCCGGATTCTCGGGCTGTGCCGGGCGCCGACCACCGTGGCGGATGTGGCGTCGGCCATCAGCCTGCCGGTCGGGGTGGTTAGGGTGCTGATGGCCGATCTCATCCCGCAGGGCCGGATCAAGGTGATGACCCAGCGGCAGACAGGCGGGCAGGCCAGCACCGACCTGCTGAAGGAGGTGCTGCATGGGCTCCGCTCCCTCTGACGGCCCGGGCGAGGGCATGCCGTTCGCCGCATTCAAGATCCTCATCGCGGGCGGCTTCGGGGCAGGCAAGACCACCATGGTCGGGGCCATCAGCGAGGTCCGGCCACTGCTCACCGAGGAGACGCTGTCCAGCGCCAGCGTCGGCCATGACAACCTCAGCGGGCTGTCGCGCAAGCGCACCACCACCGTCGCGATGGACTTCGGCCGCCTCACCATGAGCCCCAGCCTGGTGCTGTACCTTTTCGGCACGCCCGGCCAGGAGCGCTTCTGGTTCATGTGGGACGAGCTGTCCTACGGCGCGCTCGGCGCGGTCGTGCTGGCCGACACCCGGCGGCTCGGCGACAGCTTCCCCTCGGTGGACTACTTCGAGAAGCGCCAGCTCCCGTTCATCGTCGCCATCAACTGCTTCGACGGCGCGCCGCAGTACGACCCGGATGACGTGCGGATCGCGCTCGACCTCGACCCGCGGGTGCCGACCCTGCTGTGCGACGCCCGGCAGCGGGACTCGGTCAAGCAGGCCCTGATCACCCTGGTCGAGCATGTGCTGGTGACCAGGGCGCTGGAGGAGGAGGCCGAGGCGCAGGAGCAGGCGGAGCCCGGCCCCGGCTCCGGCCCGGACACGCTGGCCGGCCCTGGCTTCCTCTAACCGCTCGTGACCCCAGCGCAGCAGGAACCCACGCCGGAGAACCAGCCGGGACAGGCACCGGAGCTGGCCGGTGAACGGGCCAGCCTGGTCGCGTTCGGCCGCCGGATGGTGGCCGACGGCCTGGTGGAGGGGATGTCCGGCAACCTCAGCGTGCGGGCCGGCGACCTGGTCGCGATCACCCCGTCCGGGGTCGACTACGACGAGATCCAGCCGGCCGGCATCTGCCTGGTCGCGCTGGCGGACGGCAGCCCGGTGGGCGGCGGCCGGCCCTCCACCGAGACCCCGATGCACCTGGCCGTGTACCGGGCCACCGGGGCGGCCGCGGTGGTGCACACCCACTCGCCGTTCGTGGTCGCCCTGTCCACCGTGCTGGACGAGCTGCCCGCGGTGCACTACGCCATGGCCGGGCTGGGCGGCCCGGTCCGGGTCACGCGGTACGCCAGGTTCGGCACCGCGGAACTCGCGGGCCAGGCGGTGTCGGCGCTGGCCGGTCGGACCGCGGTGATCCTGGGCAACCACGGCGCGCTGGCCTACGGCGCCACCCTCGGCCAGGCCTACGACCGGGTGCGGACGCTGGAGTGGCTGGCCCGGGTCTACTGGTACGCCCGGCAGGCCGGCCAGCCGCGCACACTTACCGAGGCGCAGCTGGCCGAGGTGAGGGACACCATCGAGCAGATCGGCTACGGCGAACCCCACCGGGACAGCTGACCAGCCCGCCCGGCCCGGCTGGCTGGCCGGCCCGGTGGCGTGATGTCCTAGTAGCAGGCGTCCCGGCCGGGTGACAGCCGGCCGGCTGGCAGTCAGAGGAGATCGCGATGGCGGAGCACCAGCGCATCAGCTATGTGCCGCTCGACCAGATGGACGAGGCGATGCGGGCGGAGATGGAGCGGTGCGCCCGGGAGGGCACCCCGCGGCCGGAAAGCTCGGCGATCCGGGCGCACGTGCCCGCCTGCTTCTGGTTCTTCGCCCGGTCGTGGGATGACATCTTCCGGCACGGCGTGGTCGACCACCAGCTCAAGGAACTGTGCCGGGTGTACATCTCCCGCTCGGTGAACTGCGAGTACTGCGGCAACCAGCGGTCGGTGCAGGCGGCGCAGCAGGGACTGACCGAGGGCAAGTACGACGAGCTGCTGAACTTCGAGAAGTCGGACCGCTACAGCGACCGGGAGAAAGCGGCCCTCGCCTACGCCGAGGCGATCGCCTGGAAGCTGCCCGCCGACGACGCCTTCTGGGAGCGGATGTACCGCCACTTCAGCGAGCCGGAACTGGTGGAACTGGGCTGCGCCATCGGGCTCACGTTCGGCCAGCAGAGCTGGCTGCGGATGCTGAACATCGGCCACCACGAGGTGATGGCGGGTACCGACGCGTCGCTGGCCCCGGGCTTCGCCACGCCCGAGCAGGCGGCCGCCACCATGGCCAGCGACGACTACTGGGCCAAGCACTGAGCAGCCCGGAGGCGGGCTACCCGGTCTTCTCGCCGGGCGAGATGGCCCGGCGCCGGGCCGCGCTGGCGAGCCTGCTCGGTTCCCGCGGGACCGGCCACGCGCTGATCTACGGCTTCGACCGGTCCGGCTCGGCCGTCCCCTGGCTGACCGGCTGGCCGGTGACCCGCGAGGCGGCGCTGCTGTTCACTCCGGGCGAGCGGGATCTGCTGTTCGTCTGCTTCGACAACCACGTGCCGAACGCCCGGCGGATGGCCCCGGACGCCGAGGTACGGCCGGGCGGCGGGTCGGCGCTCGGCGCGGCGCTGGCGGAGATCGCGGCCCGGGCCGGCGGCCGGGGCCAGGCCGGCGTCCCCGGCCGGCTGGCGGTCATCGGCCCGGTGCCGGCCCGGGCCAGCGCGCGGCTGGCGGAGGTGGCGGGCGAGCCCCTCTTCCTGGACGGCGCCTACACCCAGCTGCGGCTGGTCAAGTCGGCGGAGGAGATCGCCTGGCTGCGGACCGGGGCGGCGATGACCGACGCCGCGGTCGCGGCGCTGGCCACCGCAGCCGGCCCGGGCATGACCGAGGCCGAATGCTGTGCCTGCCTGGAGAGCGCCTACATCGCCGCCGGCGGGCTCACCCACATCCATTACCTGGGTGTCACCGCGATGGCCGAGCCCGATCTGTGCGTACCCGGGCAATGGCCATCCGCCCGCCGGCTGCGCGCCGGGGACGTGCTGACCTGCGAGGTCAGCGCCGCCTACCAGGGTTACCCCGGCCAGTTGCTGCGCACGTTCACCATCGCCACCGATGCCACCCCGCGCTACCGGGAATTGCACCAGGTGGCGGAGGCGGCGTTTGGCGCGATCGCAAGCCGGCTGCGGCCGGGGGCCCGCGCGGCGGAACTGTCGGCCGCGGCGGCGGACGTCATCCTGGGCGCCGGGTTCACGATCTACGATGACCTGCTGCACGGATACGGCGGCGGGTACCTGCCGCCGGTGATCTGCCGGGCGGACCTGGAAGCCCGGCGCGCGCCGGACGTCACGTTCGAGCCCGGCATGACCATCGTGATCCAGCCGAACGTGATCACCCCCGATGAGCGGGCCGGGGTGCAGACCGGCGAACTGGTGCTGGTCACCGGGACCGGCTGGGAGAGCCTGCACAGCTACCCGCCGGGCCTGGCCCGGATCGGTGGCTGACCGGCTCACCGCTGATGCACGAGCTGGCCCCGGATCCAGGTCTGGGTCACGCTCGCCTCGCCGATCTCGCCGGCCGGGATGTGGGCAAGGTCGGCGTCGACGATGGCGAAGTCGGCGTCGAGGCCCTCCCGGATGCCACCGGTCACGCCATCGAGGCCGTTCACCCAGGCACTGCCCGATGTGTAGGCGGCCAGCACCACCGGCAGGCTGAGAGCCTGTTCCGGCAGGAAAGGATCCCCGCCCGGGCTTCCCTCAGCGGCGGGCAGAGTCCGGTTGACCGCGACGTGGGCCCCCCAGAGCGGGTTCGGGCTGCTCACCGGCCAGTCACTGCCCGCGCACAGCGGCGACCCGCTGTCGTGCAGCGAACGGAACGGGTACTGCCAGGCCGCCCGGCGCTCGCCGAGAAATGGGATGGTCAGTTCGTCCATCTGGGGCTCGTGGGCCGCCCATAGCGGCTGGATGTTGGCGGTCGCGCCCGCCGGGGCGAATCGCGGGATGTCGCCCGGATGGACTACCTGCAGATGGGCCAGATGATGACGGAGGCCGCGCGGGCCGTTGGCCCTGCGGGCGGCGGCCAGCGCGTCCAGGGCGCTGCGGACGGCGCGGTCGCCCAGCGCGTGGAAATGGACCTGGAAGCCCTCACTTTCCAGCGCGGTGACGAAGCCGGGCAGCTCGCCAGGATCGATGAAGTCGAGCCCGCTCTGGCCGGTGGCACAGCCATCAGCGTCCAGGTAGGGCTCGAGCATGGCGGCGGTGTAGTTCTCGGCCACGCCGTCCAGCATCATCTTCACGCTGGTCGCCCGGAACCGGCCGGCCTGCCCGGCGCGGCGGCTTTCCAGCAGTTCGGGAAGCTGTTCCAGGCCGCGGGCCCGGTCCCACCACAGGGCACCCACCACATTGACGAGCAGCGTCCCCTCCCGCGCCGCGCGCAGGTAGGCGTCCAGCGGGGCAGCCAGGTCGTGGTGACTGGCGACGATCGCGTCCTGCCAGCCGGTGATGCCAAGCGACAGCAGATGGCCCTGGGCCGTCACCAGTGCCTGATACCAGTCCTCGGCGGTGACCGGCGGCAGCAGCCGGGACACCAGCCCGGCCGCGCCCTCCTGCAGCATCCCGCTCGGCTGGCCGGCGGCATCGCGCTCGATCCGCCCGTCGGCGGGGTCCGGGGTCGCACTGCCGATCCCGGCCAGGGCAAGTGCCTTGCTGTTGACCCATGCCCCATGGCCATCCCGGTTGGGCAGGAAAACCGGCCGGTCGGCCACCACGGCGTCGAGCAGGTCGCGGGTAGGCAGGCCGCCAGGGAAGGCGTCCATGGACCAGCCTCCGCCGGTGATCCACTCCTGCTCTGGATGCTCCGCGGCATAGGCGGCGACCAGCGCGGCATAGCCGGATGCGGTACTGGCCGCCCGCAGGTCGCAACGCCGCAGCTGGTAGCCCGCGGACACGGGGTGCACGTGTGCGTCGATGAATCCAGGCAGCAGGGTGCCACCCGCGAGATCCACCGGAGCGGCCCCGTCAGCTGGCCCGGCCGGCCCCACCGCGGCGATCTTCTCGCCGCGAACCCGGACGACGGTGCCAGCAGGCAGGAACCGGCCGCCGTCGAAGACGGTGCCGTTATGAAAGACCAGTTCCGCACCGGCCACACCAGTCACCTCCTGGCAAGCTGTGACGCGCGCGCCCGCGATCGCCGGGCCTGCACAGCCACCCGCTGCCATCATGACGGTCATGCTGGGAAGACTGCATCATGTCGTGCTTGATTGCCCTGATCCTGCCGCGCTCGCCCGGTTCTACTCCGAACTGCTCGGCCAGCCGGTCACCTACCAGAGCCAGGACTGGGTGGTTGTCGCCGCCAGCGACACAACCTCCGGCCTGGCATTCCAGCTCGCGCCCGGCCACCGGCGGCCCACCTGGCCCGACCCCGCCATACCCCAGCAAATCCACCTGGACATCATGGTGGAGGACGTGGCCTCGGCCGGGCTTGGTGTGCTGGCACTCGGCGCGACGAAACTGGCTGGTGAAGACGTCTACGCCGACCCCGCCGGGCATCCGTTCTGCCTGGTCAGGCGGCCCGGCTGGGCACCGCCAATCTCCAGCCGGGCCGGCCGATCCCCGGGCAGCTGACGGTTACTGCGCACTGGCGCTGCCCCCGCTGATTGCTGCTTGCGGTCCACCAGTTGGGCAAACGCGGCGGAAACGATAGGCTCGCGCGCACCATCGTCGAGTCCGGGCCTTGTCCCCGTGGCACATAGGGGCGGTTTTCATGCGGCGGATCCTGATTGCGGCAACGGCCCTGGCGGTCGGCACCGGGCTTGCCGCCTGCGGCAGCAGTTCGACCAACACGGTCCCCCCGGCCAGTTCGGGCGCGCTGGCCAGCTGCTCGCAGGCGGGCATGCAGAAGTACCTGTACAGCAAGGGCGCGCTCACCGTGGCGACCGACAACCCGGTGTACACGCCGTGGTTCGTCAACAACAAGCCCACTAACGGCCAGGGCTACGAGAGCGCGGTCGCTTACGCGATCGCCCACCAGCTCGGCTTCAAGCCGTCCCAGGTGAAGTGGGTCACCGAGCCGTTCACCAGCTCGTACGCGCCGGGGCCGAAGAAGTTCGACTTCGACATCAACGAGGTCTCCTACACCCCGCAGCGGGCGCAGGCGGTCACGTTCTCGAACAGCTACTACCCCGTGCAGCAGGCCATCGTGGCGCTCAAGGGCACGCCCATCGTCACCCACCACAGCCCGGCCGATCTGAAGAAATACCTGTATGGCGACCAGGTGGGCACCACCGGCCTGACCTACATCACCAACCACATCCAGCCGACCGCCCAGCCGAGGGTGTTCGACACCCTCAGCGAGGTGTCGGCGGCGCTGGAAGCGCACCGGATCGACGCCCTGGTCACCGACACCCCCACCGCGCAGTACATGGCGACGGCGCAGCTCAAGGGGGCGGTGCTGGTCGGCCAGTTCCCGTCCACCGGGGAGCACTACGGGCTGCTGTTCCATCTCGGCAACCCGCTGGTGACCTGCGTCAACCACGCGATCTCGGCCCTGCAGAGCAATGGCACCCTGGCCGCGCTGCAGAAGAAGTACCTGCAGGTATATCTGGCGTTCCCGACCCTCCAGCCGTGACCGGGCGCGACCGCTAGCCGTTCGCGCGCATGGACGACGCACAGCAGCCAGAACCGCCGGTTGACCCGCTCGCCGGGCTGGCTGGCGCCTCGCCCCGGACGGTCGGCGGCGCCTGGCAGCCACCGGGCACGTTCGCGTCGGGCGGGCGCGGGCCGAAGCTGTTCAGCGCCGAAGGGCGCCGCGGCACGGTCATCTCGACCGTCAGCACGATCATCGTGCTCGGCGCGCTGGTGGCGATCTTCCTGCTCGCGCCCGGGGCGCATGCGGTGGAGCACGCCTTCCTCAGCCCGTCGCACATGTGGGCCGCCTTCATCGGCAACCCGCAGCAGGGCTACTACTCGGTGGGCGCCGCCATCTTGCTCAACATCAAGATGTTCCTCGTCGCCGAGGTCTTCATCCTCGCCTTCGCGCTGGCCATCGCGCTGGTCCGGCAGTCCACACATCCCGCGCTGTTCCCCATCCGGGTGATCAGCACCGGCTACGTCGACTTCTTCCGCGGCGTGCCGTTGATCCTGGTGATCTTCGCGATCGGGCTGGGCGTGCCCGCACTCAACCTGCCGGTGGTGTCGAACCAGTCCAACGCCGTCTACGGGGTGACCGCGCTGGTGCTGTCCTACTCGGCCTACGTCTCCGAGGTCTACCGGGCGGGCCTGAACTCGGTGCACCAGAGCCAGGTCGCCGCCGCCCGCTCGCTCGGGCTGCCACAGCGGACCGCGCTGCGGTATGTGATCTTGCCGCAGGCGGTGCGGAACATCATCCCGCCGCTGCTGAACGACTTCATCAGCCTGCAGAAGGACACCGCGCTGGTCGGCATACTCGGCACGATCGAGGCCAACAAGGCGGCCGACATCTACAGCGAGCAGGTGTTCAACTTCTCCAGCTTCACGGTCGCCGCCATCTTGTTCCTGATCCTGACCATCCCGCTGGCCCGGTTCACCGACCGGCTGATCGAGCGCGACCGCCGCCGGCGGCTCGCCGGGGCGGCCCAGTGAGCGCCAGCCCGCCAGGCGCCGATCCAGGCGCGGCGCCCGGCGGCGAGGCAGTCCGGATCGAGGGCCTGCACAAGTCGTTCGGCGAGAACGAGGTGCTCAAGGGCATCGACCTGGCGGTCGCCTCGCACGAGGTGGTGTGCCTGATCGGGGCGTCCGGGTCGGGCAAGTCCACGCTGCTGCGGTGCATCAACCTGCTGGAGCCGGTCAATGCCGGGACCGTCTGGCTGTGGGGCAGCCGGATCACCGGCCCCGGCATCGACCAGAACAAGGTGCGCCGGTACATCGGGATCGTGTTCCAGTCGTTCAACCTCTTCCCGCACATGACGGTGCTGCGGAACGTGACGCTGGCCCCGGCCAAGGTGCTGGGCATGCCACAGGGCGAGGCCACCGAGGAGGCCCGGGCGCTGCTGAGCCGGTTCGGCCTGCTCGACAAGGCGGACGAGTATCCGGACCGGCTTTCCGGCGGCCAGCAGCAGCGGGTCGCGATCGTCCGGGCCCTGGCCATGAAACCGCAGATCATGCTGCTGGACGAGGTCACCAGCGCACTCGACCCGGAACTGGTGTCCGAGGTGCTGGACGTGATCAGGGAACTGGCGGCCGGCGGCATGACCATGCTGATCGCGACGCACGAGATGGGTTTCGCCCGCGACATCGCCCGCCGGGTGTGCTTCCTGGAAGAAGGGCGGATCATCGAGGACGCCCCACCGGCGGAACTGTTCAGCAACCCACGGGACGAGCGGACACAGCGCTTCCTGCGCCGGATCGTGGACGCCGGCCGGATGTGACCGCGCCCGCGGCGGCGTCAGCCGCGGGCAGCACCCCTCCCCAGGCCCTGCTCAAGGCCGGGTAGCCGTTTGGTCACGAACCGGCACGGCGCGGTCACTGGCCGGCCGGGCGCGGGGGATAATTGGGAAGTAGATCAGCGGGCCGGCCGGACCGGTGGCAGCGAGCGGGGCAGGCGGCGGGCGCGGCTGCGACGTGACGGCAATGGGGCCGGCCGGAGACATGGCGGAGACGCCTGAGCGGGGAGCGGACACGCCTGAGCGGGGAGCAGGGTTCTGGGCGCATCGCGGGCTGATCGCGGTCGCCACCGGGACGGTGCTGGCCGAAGCGGGCCTGCTGCTCGCGGTCGCCCCGGCCGCGCAGGCGCTGGCACCGCAGGCCACCGCCCTTCCGCCGCTCGCGGTGTTCCACGACCTGCGCTGGCTGGACCGGGCGCCGCCGTCCTGGCCGCGGTTCGTCCTGCTGCTCGCCGGGCTGCGGCCCGGCCCGCGCCGCTGGCCGCATGGCGGCACGCACTCGGTTTCACGGCCTTCGCCTGCCTGTTGCTGTCACCGCTGGCCAGCCTGACGCTCGGGCTGGCGATCCTGCCCTTCTCCTGGCCGTTCCTGGCCACCATGGCGGTCATGCTGCTGGTCGCGGTGCCGCTGAGCCACGGCGGGGTGACCGGCGGCTGGTGGCGGATGCTGCCGCCGCCGGTGGCGGTGGGCTGGCTGCTCGCCGACGTCGCGGTGCTGTCCGCCGCGGCCGCCGCCATCGGCGGCCTGCCCACCGCCGCCGGGTTGGCTGTCACCGCGCTGGCCGGGCTGGTCAACGCCCGTGCCTGGTACGGGCTGACCGCGGCCGTCGCA
>Ga0318554_10001087_pt1 | contig 10861 bp, 6 predicted proteins | sample GRESIP082b2f22_FD_203687 | JGI IMG/M metagenome (GOLD analysis project Ga0318554, IMG submission 203687) | Tropical soil microbial communities from Luquillo Experimental Forest, Puerto Rico - GRE.SIPMG.082b2f22 | ecosystem: Environmental > Terrestrial > Soil > Tropical forest > Bulk soil... | reverse complement strand
TCACCGAAGGGCGCGACCTCATGGTCCAGTCGCGCACCGGCTCGGGGAAGACCGCGGCATTCGGCATCCCGTTCGCGAACGGGATCGTCGTCCCGGAGGACAAGTTCGTGCAGGCCATCGTGCTGCTGCCGACGCGCGAGCTGGCGTTGCAGGTGGCGGCCGAGCTGGCCCGGATCTGCACCCACCGCCAGATCACCGTCGTGCCCGTCTACGGCGGCGCGCCGATGGGGCGCCAGGTCGAGCAGCTGCGGGCCGGCGGGCAGATCGTCTGCGGCACGCCCGGACGCGTCCTCGATCACCTGCGCCGCGGCACGCTGCGGCTCGACCGCGTCCGCTGCGCCGTCCTCGACGAGTGCGACGAGATGCTGTCGATGGGCTTCCAGGAGGACATCGAGGCCATCCTCGAGAAGACGCCGGTCGAGCGGCAGACGCTGCTGTTCTCGGCCACGGTCCCCGAGGGGATCCAGCGCCTGTCGCGGCGGTTCCTCCGCAACCCGGAGTTCCTGAAGCTCTCCGCCGACTACATCGGCGTCCACGAGATCAAGCACCTCTACTACTCGATCCCGGGGATCCATCGGGAGATGGAGCTGCTGCGCATCCTCGCGTTCGAGGAGCCGAAGTCGGCCATCATCTTCTGCAACACGCGCGAGGAGACCGGCCGCGTCGCCGAGTTCCTGCGCCAGCACGGTCACGACGCGGAGGCGATCTCATCGGATCTGTCGCAGAGCGACCGCGAGCGGGTGCTCGGCCGGATGCGCGCGGGTGGGATCAAGTTCCTGGTCGCCACCGACGTCGCAGCGCGCGGCATCGACATCGAGAACCTGGCCTACGTCTTCAACTACACCTTCCCCGAGGCGCCGGAGATCTACATCCACCGGACCGGGCGGACCGGCCGCGCCGGACGCCAGGGGACAGCGGTGTCGCTCATCGGCCCCACCGAGGTCGGGTCGTTCTACTACCTCAAGCTGCTCTACAAGATTAAGCCCGAGGAGCGCGCCCTCCCGTCGGAGGCGGAGATCCGCTCGCACCGCGAGGGGGAGCGCGTCACCGTGCTGCGCCAGCGGCTCGAGGGGGAGCCGGGCGCGGACTGGCGCGCCCTCGCCCGCCGCTTGATGAGCGCCGTCGACGGCGAGCAGCTGGTGGGCTCGCTGCTGGCGCAGACCTACGCGAGCGTCGAGGGGATGCCCGCCGTCCCCAAGCCGGCGCCGGCCCGCCCCGCGTTCGCCGACGCGCCCCGGGCTTCGGCCCCTGCGCCGCGCGATCAGGAGCGCGAGCCGCGCGACCACGAGCGCGAGCCGCGCGACCGCGAGCCGTACCGCGACCGCGGCCGAGATCGCGATCGGCCGCGCAGCTTCGACCGCGACCGGAACCGCGACCGCCCGCGCGGCGGCGACCGCCCGCGCGGCGGCGACCGCCCGCGCGGCGGCGACCGCGACCGCCCGCGCGACGGCGACCGCGACCGCCCGCGCGAGGGCGACCGTCCCGCCCGACGTCCGCCGCCGCCGCTGCGCAACGATCAGCCCCCGGCCGAGCGCGAGTTCTGGGAGGTCTGGAGCGAGGAGAAGGCGCAGGCCGCCGCAGCCGGCCAGCCCGCCGATGCCCCGCCGCCGGCGCCCGCCTTCGAGGAAACGGCGTCCGGCCTCGGCCCGTCGCCGTCGTTCCCGCCGCCCGGCGACGACGGCGGCATGGAGGAACCGGCCGGCGACACCGCACGCCTCTACCTCAACCTCGGCCGCAAGGACGGCGCCTCCGAGCGCGACGTCCGCAGCCTGCTCGAGGCCCGCGCCCCCGGCGCGACCGTCTCTGACGTCGAGGTCATGAACACGCACACCTACCTCAACGTCGCGCCCGCTGACGCCATGCGGATCTCCGGCGCGCTGACCGGCCAGGAGCTCGGCGGCCGCCAGCTGGTCTGCGAGCCCGCGAAGCCGCGCCGAAGATAAGACCGGGACCTGACAGGGTCCCGCGCCCCCCGCGACGAGGGCGCTCGAGCGAAGCTCGCCCGCCCTCACGCGATCGGCGGTCGGGCGAGCGCGACGAGGTCGCCGCCCGTGCGTGTGGCGGCGAGCGTGCCGCAGGCGGCGCCGATGTCGGCGCCGCCCGAGTAGCGGCGGACGACGGGGACGCCGAGGGCGTCGAGGGCGTCGCGAAAGGCGGCGAGCTCCTCGGGCGTGGCGCGGCGGTAGCGGCCGGTGTCGTCGGTGACGTCGATGAGGTTCAGCTTGACGCGTAGATCGCCGAGGAGCGCGCCCAGGGCGCGCGCGTGGCCGGGCGTGGCGTTCACGCCGCCGATGACGACGTAGGCGAGCGTGACCCGGCCGCCGCGCGCCGCCGCGTGGTCGCGCATGGCCGCGATCACCTCGGCGAGCGGCCAGCGATCCTCGATCGGCATGAGCAGGCGCCGCTCGTCCGAGGTGGGGGCGCCGAGCGACAGGATCAGGCGGAAGTGGTGCCCCTCGGCGGTGAAGCGGCGGATGGCGGGGAGAACGCCGGCGGTGGAGATCGAGATCGCCTTGGCGGAGATCGCCGCGCCGGCGGGGTCGGAGAGGATGCGCGCGGCGCGGACGACGTTCTCGTAGTTGAGCAGCGGCTCGCCCATCCCCATGAACACGACGCCGCGCACGGGGTGATCGGCCTCGGCGGCGACGAGGCGGTGCTGGGCCAGGATCTCCCAGGTCTTGAGGCTGCGGATGCCGCCCAGGCGCCCCGTCGCACAGAACGCGCAGGCGAGCGCGCAGCCGACCTGCGAGCTCACGCAGAGGGTGTACTTCGCCGCCGGCAACGCCTCGAGCGGCGCGGCCTGACCCGCCCGGCGGCGGGCCCGCAGCGCGCGCGCCGCCTCCGGATCGGGGAGCGGGATCCGGACCGCCTCGATGGCGTGCCCGTCGGCGGTCCGAAACAGGTACTTCACGAAGCCGTCCGCGGCCCGCCGCCGCTCCATCACCTCGAGCTCGGGCCACGTCGCGGCGGCCTCCAGGGCGGCCGCCGCGGCGTGGGGCAGGCCGCGGTCGGCGCCCGGCGGCAGGCCGGCCGCCCCGTCGCGGTGAACGCGCGCGAAGATCCTCCCCGCCAGCTCGGGACCGACCCCAAACGGGGCGACGGCCGCCGCGAGCTCGTCGCGATCGAGATTCCGGAGGTTCAGCACGGCCTCCCACCGTAGCACATCGGGTATGCTCCCCCGATGGCGCGCGACCACCGCCACCTGGCCCGGACCCTAGACGGGTCGAAGCGGATCCGCCTCGACGACGTCGACACCTCCGAGACGGGCGGCCTCGACAAGGAGCAGGCCGTCGTCCGCCTCGAAAAGCTCGGCCGCGAGCTCTCCGAGCTCGAGAACCTGCTCGCTTACGCCGGGACCCACTCGCTCCTCGTTGTCCTTCAGGGGCGGGACGCGAGCGGCAAGGACGGCTCCGCCCGCAAGATCCTCGAGTTCACCAACATCCAGAGCGCCTACGTCAAACCGTTCAAGGTCCCGACCGAGGAGGAGCGCGCGCACGACTTCCTGTGGCGCGTCCATGCGGCCGTCCCCCGCCGCGGTTACATGGCGATCTTCAACCGCTCGCACTACGAAGACGTCCTCGCCGCCCGGGTCCACCGGCTGGTGCCCGAGCCGATCTGGAAGCGGCGCTACGCCGACATCAACGCCTTCGAGCGGCTGCTCGTCGACTCCAACGTCATCCTGCTCAAGTTCTACCTGCACCTCAGCGCCGACGAGCAGTACGACCGGCTGCTCGCGCGCGAGAAGGATCCGCGCACCGCCTGGAAGCTCAACCCCAACGACTGGCGCGAGCTCCCCCTGTGGGACGAGTTCACCGCGGCCTACGAGGACGCCCTCGACAAGTGCGCCACCCGGGAAACCCCCTGGTACCTCGTGCCGGCGGACCGCAAGTGGTTCCGCAACCTCGCCATCTTCGAGCGCCTGGTCCTCGCCCTCCGCCCCTACCGGGGCGTCTGGCTCGACAGCCTCAAGAAGATGGGAAAGAGCGCGATGAAGGAGATCCGCGCCCTCCGGGCCCAGGCCAAGCGTCGCTGACGACGGCGATCACGGCGTCTCAAGTCGACGCCGATCACGGCGTCTCAAGTTTCTTCTAGTCCCGCTTTCACCGCCGCCCCGTCGGCCCCAGAAAATCACGGCTCCGCGATTGGCAGGTTGTTTGCTTGAAGGCCCAGGCATGTGGCGAACGTGGGCGCTGGTGTCGTGTCTCTGTCTTTCCGTGGGCGGTTGCTTCGCCCCGTACAGGAGCGTGACCGGAAGGACGTTCGACCCGGAATCCGGGGAGATGGAGGCGCTGCGCGACAGCGGGAGCGCGAGCCTGAAGTGCGATCCGTCCCAGGTTCGCCTTCGACGCTTCTTCACAGGCAACAACTACCGGCAGGCCGTGCTGGTGGCCGAGGGGTGCGGGCAACGCGCGTCCTACCTGACCGACTGCTCGAGCCACTCGCCTGCGGGCCGGACCTGCGACCTGGTCCTCATCTCGAGGGTCGCGCTCGAATGAAACGGTGACGCTAACGACGACACGTCGGTTGTATCGATTCCCGTCAGTCGCCCGACGCCGCGGCGATCCGGCCGCGTGAAATCGCGCCCGGCGATTGGCAAGTTGCTTGCTATGGAGGATGGACATGCGGAGAACAGCGGTGATCGTGGCGAGTCTGGGTCTGACCGGTTGCTTTGCCTCCGTCCGGAGCGTCTCCGGGAGGGTCTACGAGGGCGAGTTCAACGCGCTCGAACAGGCGATCCGTGACAGCGGAAGCACGAACCTTCAGTGCGATCCATCCGAGGTCCGCGTCCGGGAATTCGTGACCGGGGCTCACCGCTCGGCCGAGACTCACCTCGTGGCCGAGGGGTGCGGGCAGCGCGCGTTCTACGTGGAGGACTGCTCGGCCTATCTGGCACCTGCCGGCCCGCCCGGCGGCGCGCGGCCCACCGACGCGACGTGTGCCGGCAACGGCACGGGGTTGGCCAGCAGCAGCTGTTACCAAACACCCGTGAGGAGCGTCGAACGCATCTGCGAGCTCCTGCTGGTCTCGAAGATCAAGCTCGACTGACCCGAGGGCCCTCAGCGAGGTAGCGGAGCGCGTTGCCGCCGAGCAGCTTGCCCAGTTGGGGCTCGCGCCAGCCGCGGCGCCAGAGCAGCTCGGTCAGGCGCGGCAGATCGCCGGCGTCGCGCAGGCCGCGCGGGAGCACCATGAAGCCATCGAAGTCCGATCCGAGCGCGACGGCGTCCTCGCCGCCGACGCGCGCGACGTGATCGATGTGATCGGCCACGCGCTCGAGCGTGCAGAACAGGCCGCCGAGGTAGGGGGCGACGAAGATGACGCCGACGATGCCGCCGCGCGCGGCCAGGGCCCGGATCTGATCGTCGTCGAGGTTGCGCGCGTGAGGGTGGACGCCCGCCGCCCCCGAGTGCGAGGAGAACGGCTGCGTGCGCGAGGTCTCCACGAGATCCCAGAACGTCTTCTTGCTGGCGTGGGCGACGTCGAGGAGCAGGCCCGCCTCGTTGCAGGCGCGCACCAGCACGCGCCCGGCGTCGGTGAGGCCGCCGTCGCGCGCCGCGGGCGTGCGGCAGGAGGCGCCGGCCTTGCTGTCGCGCTCCCACAGCGGGCCCAGAAACCTCACGCCGGCCTCCGCGAGCCTGGCCACGCCACCCTCGGGATCGTCGTCGATCGCGTAGCTCCCCTCCACGCCCAGGAACAGCGCCACGCGCCCGGCGGCGCGCGCGGCCCGGATGTCGTCGGCGCTGCGCGCGAGCGCCAGGTCGTCGGGGTGGTCGGCGACGAGGCGGCGCGCGCAGTCAAGCTGGCGCCAGAACCGCCGGCGCGCGCGATCGAAGCGGAAGCCGGCAAACATCAAGCAGCCCAGGGCGTGGAGCCCGCCGCGGCGGATCCGCGGCAGATCGAGGTCGAGGCGCAGCGGGTTGTAGAAGGTGGCCGGCGGGTGCGCGCGCGCGATGTCGTAGCGCGAGTGGGTCAGCTTGGTGAGCAGATCGTTGTGCAGATCGACGACGGTGGCGGCGGCGTGCGCGGCGGCCGCCTCGGGGCTGACGTCGATCGGGAACCCGCGCATCGCGTCGGCCGGCGTCGCGCCGTCACGGCGTGTGGAAGGGGTTCTTGAGCTCTGCGGGCGTCGTGTCCTCGGCCGGGACCGGGATCTGCAGGTGCGCAGGATCGGCCTTGGCCTCGTCGCCGGACGGGTGATGCCGGTGCGACCGCGCGTTCGGCTTCGCCTCGGCGGGCTCCGAGGGCGCGGGCGCTGCCTCCGCGGCCACCGGCGCGGGGGCGGGCTTCGGCGCCGCGGGCGGCGGCGCTGCGACGACCGCCGCGGCTGTCGGGGCCGTTGCGGGGATCGAGGGCGCGGGCGCCGCGGGCGGCCCGGCCGTCTCGGGCTTGTGGCCCCCGCGCAGCGCGAAGAACGCCGCGCCGGCAATCACGAGCATCGCGGCCGCGATGGCGACGACCTTCCCCGCCGAGATCCCGGACGGCGCGCGCACCGGCCGCTCGTCCTCGAACGTTCCGTGCGGGATCGAGGCCGCGATCGCCGTGCGCGAGTCGCGCGTCTCCGGATTCGGTTCGGCGAGCGCCGGATAGCGGAGGTTGGCCGCCGGCGTGACGAACAACCCGGACGGCTCGAACGGCATCTCCCCCGCCGCGCCGAGCGCGCGATAGAAGGCGTCCATGTCCGGGAAGCGCCTGTCGCGATCCTTCTCCATGGCGCGCAGGCAGACCGCCTCCACCTTGGAGGGGATGTCGAGGTCCGGCCGGCGCTGGCGGGGCGGCACCACCGGCTCGAGCAGGTGCTTGGTCAGGATCCCCATGAAGCTGTCGGCCGTGAACGGCACGCTGCCCGTCAGCATGTGGTACATGATGCAGCCCACCGCGTAGACGTCGACGCGCTGATCGGGCTCGTGCCCCTGGGCCTGCTCGGGGGACATGTACTCGGGCGTGCCGAAGATCATCCCCGTCTGCGTCAGCCGCGGGCCGTCGGCCTCGCTGGTCACCACCTTGGCGATGCCGAAGTCGAGCACCTTGACGAAGTCCGACCGCCCGTCGCGCTGCACGAGGTAGACGTTCTCCGGCTTCATGTCGCGGTGGATGATCCCGTGCGCGTGGGCCGCCCGCAGCGCCTTGGTGATCTGCATGAGGATCGGGCGGCCGCGCTGCCAGTCGATCGTCTTCTCCGCCCGCAAGGTGCGGCCGAGGTCCTGGCCCTCGAGGTACTCCATGGCGATGTAGACCAACCCTTCGGGCGACTGGCCGAAGTCCGAGATGTCGATGACGTTCTCGTGCCCGATGCGGGACGCGCTCTTCGCCTCCTGAAGGAACCGGGCGACCAGGTCGGCGCGCCGGGTCAGGTCCTGGAACAGGACCTTGAGCGCGATCTTCTTCTCGATGAGGGCGTGCTCGGCCTGGTAGACGCAGCCCATCCCCCCTTCGCCGATCTTGCGGATGATCCGGTACCGGTCCGAGAGGACGCGCCCGATGAGCGGGTCGTCGATCGGAGGGCTCGCGTCACCCACGGGCATGGCCAGTCACTGTAGCACGAGCGACTAACCCGACTCTATCGCGCGGGCGAGCTCGTCGTAGTCGTCGGAGATCGCGAAACGGAGCAGCGCGCGAGCCTCGGGATCGGCGACGATCGCGGCGAGCGACGGCGGCGCGCTGGGGTTCGCGGCGCCTCGCGCGGCGAGCAGCACCGACAGCGCAGCAGGAAGATCGCCCGCCGCCAGCAGCCCGGCGGCGTTGGCGCCGTCGCGCACCGCGGCGACGAGCGCCTCGACGTCGAAGGGACCGGCGCTCTCGACGGCGAACGCCACGAGCTGCGCGCGCAGCTTCCGCGGGATGACCCGCGCCGCTCGCGCCGACTCGGCTTCGACGAGCGCGTCCCGGACCGCCGGGTGCCGGTACTCGGGGACGAACTGGCGGATGATTCCCACGACGATCGCGGCGGCCTCCTCGGGCGGCGCCGCGAGCAGGAGATCGAGCCCCGTCGAGGCCAGCCGGAGCAGCCGGGCGGCGGCGAAGCGCAGCGCCGCGTCGCCGAGGGCGGCGATCGGCGATCCGATGACGAGCGCGGGCGGCGCACCGGGCTCCGCGCGCAGCGCCGCCGCGCCGCCGGTCTTCGGTCCGCCCCCGGCCGCCACGTACAGATCGAACTCGCCGGCGTGCAGCTCGGCGGCGACCGCCGCGAACAGCGGGCGCGGCGCGGCGTCGCGCGCCAGCCGGTCGGCGCGGCCGACCCCTGCGCGCGCGAGGGCCTGCCCGAGCTCCCCCCCGCTCGGCCGCAGGAGCGGCCCGACGTGGCGCATGAGCTGCCGGATCCCCGGCGCGATGCCGGGCGGGAAGCTCCGGTCGTCGGCCTCCGGCCGGCGCAGGCCCTCGAGGCTGCGCCCGCCCCCGCCGTCGCGCGCACCCGCCAGGCCGCCTGCCTTGAGGGCCACCAAGAGCTGCGCGGCGGCCGTGGCCGCGTGCGGGCGCTCGCGCAGCGCGAGCACGCTCGCGAGCGCGCGCAACGTCGGCTCGTCGATGGTCCCCTGCTCGACGTCGCGGCGCAGGAGGCTCACCGTGTGATCGAGCAGCGCCCGGCGCCCCGGCAGATCGCGGGCCCGCTCGTAGAGCTGCGCGAGCGCCGTCACCGCCGGCAGATCGCGCGGCGCCGCGTCGACGGCTCGGCGCAGCTCGACGCCGGCGCGGCGCAGATCGCCGGTGCGCATGTAGAGCTCGCCGAGCCTCACGGCGAGGGCGGTCCGCCGCCGCTCGTCCGGCTCGAGGATCGCCGCCCGCTCCGTGACCGGGAGGGCGAGCTTCGCGTCCCCCTCGGCGAGGTAGAGCTCGGAGAGGGCGCGGAGCGCCTCGCGGTTGTCCGGCTCGAAGGTCCGGACCTTCTCGTAGGCGGTGATGGCGCGCTTGGCGTCCGGGACCCGCTCGCCGTAGATGTGCCCGAGCCGGAGGTAGATCTCCCGCAGCGTGCGCGGGTCGCGCTCGACGAGCGCGCGCCGCAGGTAGGTCTCGCCCGCGTCGGACCAGGCCTGGTCCTCCCACTGCAGCTCCGCGAGGCGCGCGAGCGCCCGGGCGTGCTCCGTCTGCTTGTGTAGGATCGCCTCCAGCTCCTCGCGGGCCCCCGCCCGATCGTCGAGCTTGCCGGCGAGCACCTCCGCGCGCGCCAGGCGGAGCGCCGTCACCTCGAACGGGTTCGCGGCGATGGCGATGCGGGCGGCGAGCGCCGCCGCCAGCCCCTTCCAGTCGCCGACGTCCTCCAGCACCGCGCGCAGCTGCTCGAAGGCGCCGTCGTGGGCGGGATCGATCTCCAGCGCCGCGTTGAGCAACCGCAGCGCCCTCCCCTTGCCCAGGGAAGCGCCACCCGCGGCGGCGATCGGCGGCACGGCGGCGCCCGCGTCCACGACCGGGATTGCAGTCGCGCCCGCGTCGGTCGCGGCCTCGCCGCCACGCGCGGCCTCCTCGGCGAGCGCCGCCGCGAGGAGGAGCGCGCGCACGCGGTGGGCGGGGACGATGAGCCGCCCCGCCTCGACCTCCGTGGCGTCGATGGCGGCGCGGACGTCGCCGCGGCGGGCGACCTCGCGCCGGAGCGCCAGCGCGGCCGGCAGGGCCGTGGGGTCGGCGGCCAGCGCCGCCTGCCAGGCGAGGGCGGGGTCTCCGTCGCCGCCGTCGCCCGGGGCGTCCCCCGCGTGGCGCCGCGCGCGCTCGAGCTCGAACGTGGCGACGGCGCGCGGCTCGGGGACCCGCGCCAGGCGATCGATGCAGAGCGCGAGGGCCCGCCCCGCGGCCTCGCCGGCGGCACCATCCGCGATCTGGGCGAGCGCCAGCGCCGAGAGCGCCTCCTCCGCGCCCGCCGCGCCGACGGCTGCCGCGTCGAGCCGCGCAGCCTCGGCGGATCCGACCCGGCCCGCGGCGAGCAGGGCGGCGGCGTGCAGCGTCGCCGCCCCCGCGGCCGCCTGCTGGGGCGGCCCGCTCTCCAGCGCACCCACCACCGCGTCCCAGCGCTCCGCGCGCACCGCCTCGCCGAGCTCTGCGAGCTCCGCGCGCACCACCGCCGCCGTATCGTCCGCCGGGCCGTGTAGGAGGCCGGCCGGCATCACCTCGCCCCCGTCGGCCCCGAGCCGGGCGAGCGCGCGCCGGGCCTCGACGCCGAACCGGGTGCGGCGCAGATCGCGGAGCACCACCGCCGCCCGCGCCCCCTGGTTCGACTCCACGAGCGCCTCCGCGACGGCGAGCGCGACCGCCGGATCGGACGCGGGGTCGATCGGCAGCTCGCCGAGCGTGCGCGCCCGGCGATCGGGATCGAGCCGCGCCGCCGCCCGCATCACCGCCAGCTGCGCGAGGCGATCGTCGGGCGCGGCGTCCACCAGCTCGGAGGCGCGGCGGAGCGCGTCGTCGACGTCGTCCCCCAGCTCGGCCAACGTCGCGGCGGTCAGCCGATAGAAGGCAGCCTGTCGGGGGGACGCAGGTGTGCGCTCGGCGGCCTGCCAGAGCAGCTCGCTGGCGGCCCCGCCGCCGCCGTCGCTCGCGAGGGAGAGACCGAGCGCCAGCGGGTGCTCGGGCGCGTCCTCGGCCGCCGCGCGCAGCGCGGCCGCGCGTCCCTCGGCGTCCTCGGACAGGACGGCGCGCGCGACGTCGAGCGATGCGCGGCGCTCCGGCTCGCCCGCCGCGTCCGCTGCCTCGGCGAGGGCCGCGGCCATCGCCTCGCGATCCCCGACGCGCCCGGCCAGCCGCGCGCGCGCGTCGGCCCCGAACGCCGCCGCGACCTCGGGCGTCGCGAGCTCATCCAGAGCCCGGCGCGGCTCGCCGGCGGCGAGGTGCGCGGCCGCCACGGCCCGCAGCGCCGGGGCGAGCGGGCTCGCCCCGGCGC
>Ga0318554_10001086_pt1 | contig 10861 bp, 12 predicted proteins | sample GRESIP082b2f22_FD_203687 | JGI IMG/M metagenome (GOLD analysis project Ga0318554, IMG submission 203687) | Tropical soil microbial communities from Luquillo Experimental Forest, Puerto Rico - GRE.SIPMG.082b2f22 | ecosystem: Environmental > Terrestrial > Soil > Tropical forest > Bulk soil... | reverse complement strand
CCGCGGCGCTGGCGGGCGCCGCCGCCGGGGCCAGCCGTTCCGTACCTCCAGCCGCGCCGGCGACGGCGGCCGGCACGGCGAGCTCCGCCAGGTGCTCTCCAGCTAAGCAAGTGCTTGGTAGGCTGAGCGTACGCGGCGGGCAGTTGCCGGCCAGTCACGGAGCTCCCGCGGGCCTGCAACCCCCCCTGCGGGCCCGCGGGTCCGTCGCAAGAGGGCACGGCTTGTGTCTGGCCCGCAGGGCGGGCAGTCCAGGCGCACCTCGGGGCGGCCAAGGCGCAGCGATGGCATTGACCCGGTGCGCGGCGCTGGACGCGGCGCACGGGATCCCGGGTCATCGCGTTCCTCGCCAGTGGCTGCGCCTCCTGCCTCACCGGCGCGGTGATCTCGGTCGGCAGCCAGCACCCCCGGCGCCCAGGGGTGCTTGACTGGCCACCGGGGGCGGAGGGGAGACCGGCCGATGAACTCTCGCGTGCTGCTCCGGGGCGGGCTGGTCGCCGACGGCATCGGGACGAGCGTGCGCCGGGCGGACGTGCTGATCGAGGGGCCCGTGATCGCCGCCGTCGGCACGGTGGGCGCTTCGCCGGGCGAGCTGGAGGCGATCGACCTCGCGCCGGGCAGCGTGGTGTGCCCGGGGTTCATCGACGCGCACGTGCACGCCGAGGGGCCGCTGCTCGCCGACGGCCGGGTGGACGGGGCGCTCGCCCAGGGCGTGACGACGCTGGTCGTGGGCCAGGACGGCGAGTCGTGGATCGGCGGCAGCGCGGCCACAGTGCGGTACCTGAACCGGTACTTCGCGCCGGTCAACGGCGCCCTCGACCCGGTGCGGGGCTTCGGCGTGGCCGACTTCCGGGAGGCGCTGGCCGGCCGGCTGGTGCAGAACGTGGCGGTGCTTGCCTCGCAGGGGACCATCCGGCACAACATCGCCGGGATGGCTGCCGCGCCGCTGGGCACGGCGGGGCGGGCGGCGGCGCGGCGCCAGGTGGAGGACGCGCTGGCCGAGGGCGCGGTGGGGCTGTCCAGCGGGCTCGATTACCTGCCGAGCCGGTTCGGGGGCATCGAGGAGGTGACGGAGATTGCCCGGCCGCTGGCCGAGGCGGGCCGGCCGTACGTGTCGCACCTGCGTGGTTACGGGCCGGATGTCAGGGCCGGGATGGACGAACTCGTGGCGGTCGGAGTGGGCACGGCGGCGCGGGTCCATGCCAGCCACCTGTGGGGGGAGCCGGGCGACATCGAGGCCGCGCTCACCGCCGCCGACGAGGCGGGGGTGCCGGTCACCTTCGACATGTACCCCTACCGGAGGTCCAGCACGATCCTGGCGCAACTGCTGCTCCCGCCCGAGGTGCAGGCCGACGGCCCCGGCCACACGCTGGCCGTGCTCACCGATCCCGGGCAGCGGGCTGCCCTGCTCCACGGCGAGAAGCTCACCGACGGCTACCTGCGCAACGTCTACCTAGGCACCGTGCCCGGTGAGGCGGCCGGGTTCGCCGGGCTGGCGGTGGCCGAAGCGGCGGCGCGCGACGGCCGGCCGCCAGGTGAGTGGGTGCTCGATCTGCTGGTCGCGGCGGACCTGAACGTCGGCGGGCACCTGGACCGGGCCGGGCTCACCGACGCCCAGCTGGCCTGGATCAGCACCTGCGACCGGCACTGCGCCGGATCGGACGGCATCTATCGAGGCCAGCACCCGCACCCGCGCGGGTATGGCGCGTTCGCCGCGCTCGCCGGGCAGTACCTCGGCGGCGGGCCGGACACCGGGCACCAGCGCCTGGCCCGGCACCTGGCCGCCAACGCCGCCGACGCCTACGGCCTGCGCGACCGCGGCCGGATCGCCGCCGGGATGGCCGCCGACCTCTGCGTCATCGGTGCCGACGGGCCGGCCGCCCGCGCCACCTACGACCGGCCACGTGAGCTGGCGACCGGGGCCGACTACGTCCTGGTGAACGGCGTCATCGTCTGGCCGGATCCGCGGGCCACGCCCGGCAAGCTGCCCGGGCAGCTCGTCAGCTAACTATCGTGCATCCTTCTTGCCGGGGACCTGCCCGCCGAAGGCGCCAGACCGTGCACAAGCCGGATGACGAGTCCTCATGATCGTGGGCGCGGTGCCCGCGGAAGGACGTGGGCGATTCCGTCGGCGAGGCTGCCACGCCAGCAGGCATGGTCGTGGCCGCCGCGGAATTCCCGGTAGGCCGGGTTATGGCCCGCCCGCACCAGCATGTCGCGAAAGGCGCGCGCATCGCCGAGGAGGCCGCCCTCTTCGGTGCCTGCGTCAAGGAATAGCCGCCCGGGGACGCTGCTGGCGTAGGCGGCCGCCACGTCGGCGCCGCGAAGCTGACCATGCCAGGGACCGGAGCCGAGCGGCTCGCGGCCGCGCTGCGCGCGCTGTGCGCGCTCGCCGAGCGGAACCTCCCGCTGCTGGCTCACACCGACACGGCGTTTCATGGGCCCGACCTGGATGCGGCGGGGCTCACCATCGATTACTTCGCCCCGTGGCTGCGGATCCTCGAACAAGGCCAAGCCGACGGATCGCTCCTCCCGGTGGCCGAGCCGCGCCGGTTCGCCGTCCTGGTCTCCGAGACCGTGTTGTCCAGCTACGTCCACCTGCGTGCCCACCACCGCCGCTACGGATGGACCCCTGAAACAGCCCGCGACGCCGTCATCGGCCTGGTCGCACGCGGCTACCTGCCGCGCGCCGGCCCCCCGCGCCCGGCCGGCCCGGCCGGGGCCGGGCAATGATGGGGCAATGGCCCCTGACCGCAATGGCGCCCTGGACTTGATCGACTTCGTCGACGCCTCGCCATCGCCGTCCACGCCGCCGCCGAGACCCTGCGCCGGCTGACCTTGGCGGGCTTTACGCGGCTCCCGCTGGCGGGGGACTGGACATCTGGTCCTGGCCGTTACGCCGTGGCGGATGGCGGCTCGTTGTTCGCCTGGGTAGTGCCGCCGGGCTCTGCGAGCCACGCGCCGTTCCGGTTGCTGGGAGCACACGCCGACAGCCCGGCGCTGCGGGTCAAGCCGCGCCCGGACACCGGCCGGGCCGGGGTGCGCCAGCTTGGCGTGGAGGTCTACGGCGCCCCGCTGCTGAATTCCTGGCTCGATCGCGACCTCGGCCTCGCGGGCGTTGTCATGATCCGCACGCCCGATGGCCCGCAGGGACCCCCGGATGCTCATTGCCGCCCTGGGAGCGTTCCTCACGCCCGCGTGAGCGGGCGCTCCAGGAGACACGTGAATGCCCGACCTGGGCGTTAGCGTCGGCGGCGGGTGATCCCGGTCGGCTTGAGTCCGGCGGCGCGTGACCCCGGTCGGCTTGAGGCCGGCGGGGTGATCGAGAATAACCAGGTCAGGGCGGCGGCTAGTGAGCATGGCAAAGGAGTCATCATGGGGAACGCGGTAGTGCACTTCGAGATCGGCGGCCCGGACGACGCGCCGCTGGTCGCCTTCTACGGGGAGCTGTTCGGGTGGAAGCTGCAGCCATTCGAGGGCGGCGGTTACACGCTGATCGACACCTGCGGCGGCGGGGGGATCAACGGCGGCATCGGCAAGAGCCGGACAGGCGAGCCGTGGTCCACCTTCTACGTCGAGGCCGACGACCTCCAGGCGGTGCTGGACAAGGCCGAGTCGCTGGGCGCGAAGACCGTCATGCCGGTCACCGACTTCGGCGGCGCGGTGACCATCGCAATGTTCAACGACCCGGATGGCCTGCTGGTCGGCCTGGTGAAGGCCGCGGACCCGGCGCAGGGGGACCAGCCCCGGCCGTCGGCCGGGAGCGGTGAGCCGGTGGACTGGTTCGAGGTGCTCGGCTCCGACTCGGGCCGGACGCAGCGGTTCTACTCCAGCCTCTTTGGCTGGACGGTCGGCGGCGGCGAGTCCGGCACCCCGCCGAGCTACGGCATGACCGACACCGGCGCGGGAAGCGGCATCCAGGGCGGCCTCGGCTCGAGCCAGGAGGCTCACTGGGCCACGATCTACGCCAGCGTCCCCGACGTCGAGCAGGCCCTGGCCATGGCTGAGTCGCTCGGCGGCTCCCGGGTCTACGGCCCGATGGCCGTGGACGACCACATGCAGACGGGTGCGTTCCGGGATCCGGCGGGGAACGTGTTCGGCGTCTACCATCACGGCGCGCACTGACCGGCGGCACGCACTCCGGAATGCGGGCCTGGCCAGGCAGCGGGCCGGGAGCGCTACGAGCCTGGCGGTCACCAAGTTCTCGACGGCCACCGCGAAGCCCGTGGCGGTGCTGGCCCGGCTGCAGGGCGAGGGCCTGGGCAACAGCTGGGCGGCGGCGACCCGCTGCGCCGGATCGGGACCCGCGGGAGGTTGCGCCACGGTGGTCTTCCTGGCCTCGTAGGCCTCGGGTTATATCACCGGAAAGCTCCATGACGCGGAGGGTGGAATTGACCGGGCCAATCTCGGCCTGGACATTCCCGGCCGCTGAAATCGCTTCGCGGCCCGGCCCCGGCCGCTCGCTGTGGGTCACCTGCCCTGTGCCGACGGCCGCTCCCGCCGGTCAGACATCCCCGACGTCGATGAGCAGTTCCCGGCCGTCCGGCAGCTTCACGCCCAGCGAGTAGATGATCCCGTCGGGCAGGTCAAGCTGGCCCAGAATTTCGATGTCGACGACCTCGGGGTGGCCGATCAGCAGGCGGCACAGCACGCTGCCGGCATGATCGGCGGGAGGCGCCTTGCGTTCGGCGGCGTCATCCACAGACGTCATGCGGCCTTCGATCGCCGGGGGCTGGTGGCGGAACTTCGCATCCGGACACAATTCCTAAGGTAACCCGGCGTTACCACAAGAGCCCGGAATGATGTCGCGGCGCGCGGCGTGGCGCGCCGGAAGAACGGGGCTTACTCCTATATTGTCCATATATGCGTAGTTCGGGAGCTTACTTCACCCGCCCGCCACCTATTCTTTGGCCATAGCTGGCGATTTAGGCTCATGGGTATGAGCGGGCGCTGGGTGGTGCTACTGCACGGTCAGCCGGGCTCGGCGGCGGATTGGCAGCAGGTCGTCAGTCGGCTGCCGGACGGAGTGGGCGTCGTGGCGCAGGACCGGCCAGGGTACGGGGCGAGCCCCCGGTCGGCCGGGGGGTTCACGGCCGGTGCGCGCGCGGTGCTGGCCGACCTCGACGCGCGGGGCATCGACCGGGCGGTGCTGGTGGGGCACTCCTACGGTGGCGGCGTGGCACTGGCCACGGCCCAGCTGGCACCCGAGCGGGTGGAGGCCCTCATCCTGCTGGCCGGTGTCGGCCCGGGCTGCCTGACCTGGGCGGACCGGGTGCTGGCCGGACCGGTCAGCGGCGAGTTCTCCGCGGTCGTGGCGTGGCGGCTGACGTCCCCGCTGGCCCGGGCGGTGCTGGGCGCAGTGCGCCGGCTGCGCGGCCGGCCGCTGGCCCCGGACCGGGCGGTGTACTCGCAGATCTGGGCGGGTGCACACCATGAGCATGGCCAGGTGTGGCGCAGCTTCCTCACCGAGCAGCGCGCGCTGGTCCGGGAACTGGATGGGCTCACCGCTGCCCTGCCGGCCGTGACGCAGCCCGTCCTGCTGGTCGCCGACCCCCGCGACATGATCGTCCCGGTCCGGTCCACCAGGCGGCTCGCGGCGGCACTGCCCGATGCCCGGCTCGAGCTGCTGGCCGGGCCCGGCCACCACCTGCCCCGCCGTGCGGCGCCGCAGATCGCCGCCGCGATCGCCGAGTTCCTGGACATGCTGGACAACAGCCGCGGCGCGGCCGCCTGACCGGCGGCTCCGCACCGGCTGGCCCGGCAGGTGTCCGTGCCGTCCGCCGCCGTGAGCGCAGCGGGCCCCGGCGGATGCGGCGAGCGGGGCGCCGGAGGCCGGGCGTCGCGGGCCTGGCGGATAATGTCCCGGGTGGCGCTGGCGAAGGCTGCGGGCTGGCCGCGCATGATGAGCGGGCAGCTGTCCAGGATCTAGAGCCGCGCGCCTGGCTGCAGCCGGCCAGCCGCGCCGAAGGGACGCCGTCATGGCCGTGCGACCGGAGGTAGTAGCGCTTCTCACCGACTTCGACGTCGAGCGCACCGGCGCCGGCCAGCGGTTCGTGCACCGGGACGGCAGGCCGTTCACCGCGGAGGAAAGCGACCTGCTTGGCAGCGCGACTGACGAAGACATGCGCGCGGCCGCCCGCGAGCTGGCGGCCGTACCGGATCGCCTCGCGGAGCTGTTCTTGCCCTACATCCAGGCGGTTGCCCAAGAGGTGGGTGACCATCCGGCCGCGCCGGAGACGGGGCGGCCCCCCAGCGGGCCAGACCCTGGGTGACCGCGGCCGGGCCGGACCCCGGGGTGACCGCCCGGCGGGGCAGGCGCGGGTGACCGGCCGGGCCAGCCTGCGCGTGGCGCCGGCCGGGCCCGCCCGGGATCCCTGCCAGGCGCGCTAGGACAGTTGCTCCAGCAAAGCCGGAATCTCGGCGAAGGAGTCCAGCACGTGGTCTGGCGTGCCGCTGGCGGCGGCCAGCGCGCTGGGCAGGTACTTGCCCGTCTTGACCAGGGCCCCCGTGAGCCCGTGGCGCTGGGCTGCGAGCACGTCGGTCTCGACGTCATCGCCCACCATCAGGGTGCCCGCGGCGTCCGCGCCAAGCTGCGCCAGTGCGGTGGCGAAGAACGCCGCGGCGGGCTTGCCGACCACCTCCGCGCGGGTCCCCGCCGCCTGCTCCAGTCCCGTCACAAACGCCCCGCTGTCGAGCTGCAGGCCCTCGCTGGTGCGCCAGTACAGGCCACGGTGCATGGCGACCAGCTTGGCCCCGGCTCGCAGGTGCCCGAAGGCCAGGTTGAGCGCCCGATAAGTGAACTCCGGCCCGGCTCCGCCGATCAGCACGACGTCCACGGGCCCGGGATCATCCGCGGGGACGAGGTTCACGCCTGCCATGTCCTCGCCGATGTCCCCGCTGTTGAGCAGCAGGCATCGTGCCCCCCCGTGGTGCTCGGCCAGATAGCTGGCGGCGATGGCGGGGGCGGTGAGGATGTCGTCGGCAGTGACCGCGAACCCGGCCCGGGCGAGCGCCGCAGCGATCGACGCCCGCGGCCGCGAAGTGGTGTTGGTGACCAGGGCCAGCGGCAGCCTCATGTCGCGCAGCCGCCGCAGGGCCCCGACGGCCCCAGGCAGTGGCTGCCACGAAACGGTCAGCACGCCATCGATGTCTATCAGCACCGCGCGAGTGCGCATGCCGCGACCATAGCCGCACCCACGGCAGCTGCCCACTGGTCCGGACGGGTGACGCCGGCCGGGCACCCGGGCGCGGGTACCGGTTGACCGGCTACCGTCGCTGGCAGGTGGCCGGGAGAAGGGACGCGGAGATGGCCGAACCGGAGGAGTCCCGGGCGGGTGCCAACGCCGAGCAGGCCGCCGAGTGGGACGGGCCGGCCGGCGCACACCGGATCAGGTATGCCGCGGTATTCGACGCCGAGGACCGCCCGCACAATGAGCGGTTCCGCGCCGCGACCGGCGTGGCCCCGGCCGACCATGTGCTCGATGTCGGCTGCGGCACCGGCCTGTCCACCCGGGACGCGGCCCGCGCCGCCACGGCGGGCAGCGCGCTCGGTATCGACCTGTCCGCGGAAATGCTTGAGCACGCCCGCCGGGTCAGCCGCGAGGAGGGGCTGCGCAACATCAGCTTTGAGCAGGCCGACGCCCAGGTGCACGCCTTCCCGGCCGGTGGCTTCGACGTGGCAATCAGCCGCTTCGGTTCGATGTTCTTCGCCGACCCGGTGGCCGCGTTCGGCAACATTGCCCGGGCGCTGCGCCCCGGCGGGCGCCTGGTGCTGATGGTCTGGCAGGCACGGGAGCGCAACGCATGGTCCACGGCGATCCGTGACGCCATCGCCGGGGATGCGGAGGTGCCGCCCCCGCCCGCGGCCGGCCCGCATCCGTTCTCGCTCGGCGACCCGGAAGTGGCACGCGGCATCCTGGCCGCGGCCGGCTTCACCGAGGTCGGCTTCGCCGATGTGCGCGAGCCTCTCTACTACGGGCCGGACGCCGCAGTGGCCTTCGGCGTGGTGCGCGGCCTGCGCAGCACCAGGGATCTGCTGGCGGGCATGGACGCCCCGGCGGCCGAGCGCGCGCTGGGCCGGCTGCGCGTCATCCTCGCCGCGCACCAGACGAGCGGTGGCGTGCTCTTCGACGCACGTACCTGGATCATCACCGGCCGGCGCGCCTGACCGGCCGGGCAGCCCCTCGCATTCTGTATGCAGGATGTGCGGCGTTGTTTTGTTTCCGTTCAGGCCGTGTCCGCAATTGGGGTTCGCGGTGCGACTACTACGACCAGCTCGGCTCCGGGTTCAGCGACCAGCCCGACGAGCCTTCGCTCTGGGAGCTGGACCGCTTCGTGGACGAGGTGGAGCAGGTCCGCCAGGCGCTGGGCCTGGACCGCAGTAACTTCGTGTTGTGCGGCCCTCGCTATCGGACACCGTCGCCCACCTGGATGCGCTGTGGCCACCGACGGCCGTCATCGTGGTGGCGGTGATCGTCATCGTCGCCTTCTACTTCGTCCGGGTCCCGGTCAGCCAGGCCGGCTCGCTGGTCCTCGACAGCGGCGGCCTCGGCCGCGGGACCGGTGCCGGCGTCGGCCGGACCTACAACGGCCGCCTCAGCAAGACCCCGGCGGACATCAGCCCGGTGCCCGCGCTCGTGTACATCCCGCTGGCGCTGGCCGCGGTCACCATCGGCAGCATCATCGCGGCGGTCACGAGCGGCGACTCTGGGTGCTCGGCTACGTCATCTACGGCCTGATCGCGATCTTCCTGGTGATCATCCCGAACGTGCTGGCGTACTGGTTCGCCCGGGAGGTGCCCTGGCCCACCCTGCTGGCGACGGTCACCAGCCTCGAGCGGCGCTGGCGCCCGGCGGCCGTCGTGGTACTGGCCGGGCTGGTGATCCTACTGTTGCACCTGGCTCTGCCCCCCTGGCCCGACCTGCGGTGAGGACGGAACAGGGAACCGGTTCAGCTGCTCCTGGGCTTCCGCGGCCAACGCGGCGGTCCGGCTGGGGAAGTCCTGCCAATCCGGCCCCCGGCCGATCCGCGGGTCGTCCAGCAGCGCGCTGTCGGCGAGGATCGGCGCGCCGGTCACCAGGGCGAGGTTGACCGCGTCGCTGGGCCGCGCGTCGACCTCCTGGCGCCCCGCGGGGCCGTCAACGACGACGACCGCGTAGAACACCTCGCCGGTCAGCCGGGTGATCCGCACCTCGCTGACCCGGGCGCCAGAGGCATCCAGCAGGGCCGCCGCCAGCTGGTAGGCCAGCGGCCGCGGGGTCTCCACCGCCTGCAGGCTGAGGGCTAGCACGGTGGCCTCCACGGGCCCGACCCAGATGGGCAGGCGGCGCGGGCCGTCGCGCTCGTCGAGCAGTATGACGTGCTTGCGGCTCAGCGGGTCGCTGTCCTCGCTGCGCCGGATGTCGGTGACCGATACCTCGGCCCAGCCGGTGCTGTCGGCGGCGGTGGTCATGGTGGGCTCCCTGGTGCGGATGGCTGGGGCTGCCGGGCCGTCGAGCAGCGGCACCAGCACGGGGGTGAGCGCGGCGCGGGCCTGATGCAGCCGGGCCTTGACCGCGCCGACCGAGATGGCAAGCTCGGCGGCGACCTCGCGGTGGGTGAGTCCTTGCAGGTAGAACAGGAAGACGGCGTCACGCTGGCCGTCGGCCAGCTGGGCCACCGCGGCCCGCACGGTGACCGCCAGGTCGGCGAGTTCCGCGCGCTCGTCGGGGCCGGGATCGGGCGATGCCCGGTCCGGCGCCCCGTCGAGGGTGACGGCCGGCCGTTCTGCCCGGAGCTGGCGCACCCAGCTCCGGGCCACGTTCAGCGTGATTCCGCAGAACCAGGCGCCGAACCGGCCGGGTGCCCGGAGCCGGTCCAGGCCCACCAGTGCCGCGACAGCAGCCTCCTGCGCGGCGTCCCGGGCCAGGTCCGCCGTGCCGAGCACTCGTGCCGCGAGGGCCACGGCGGTGGCCCAGTGCCGGGTCACCAGTGCCGCGAAGGCGTCCTTGTCGCCGCCCAGCGCGGCATCGACCAACTGCGCGTCGGGGGGCAGGCCGGCCGGGTCGTCGTCCACACCTCATAGTGCTCCGTCGCGCCGCCAGGGTTAGCCCGGCAGCGCCGGTTCCGGCCGGGCCGGCTCAGTCCGGGAGGGTGACCAGGTCCAGCTGGCCCAGCACGGCGGGGTCGCCGAGCAGGTCGATCGCGGTGATCTTCCCGCCGGTGAGGGTGAAGCTGAAGACCACGCGCGGCCGCCCGCCGGCCGCCCACACGGCCCCGGCTACCCCGTTGATGAGCGCCATCTTGGCGGCGCCGGCCCGCCCGGAGAACGTGCCGGCCACAGCCTGCGCGCCGCGGACCTCCGCCTCGGCGCCGAGCCGCACCGCGGCGTGGTCGGCCCGCAGCACCACGTCCGGGTCGAGGACCGCGACCAGCGCGCCCAGGTCGCCGTTGCGCGAGGCGGCGAGGAAGGCCCGCACGATCTCGCGGCGCCGGGCCAGGTCGGCGTCCGGGGTGGTGTCCGCGCCCTGGATCCGGCGCCGGGCGCGGCTGGCCAGCTGCCGGGTCGCGGCGGGGGAGCGCTCGACGATGGGGGCGATCTCCTCGAACGGCAGGGCGAACATGTCGTGCAGCACGAACGCCAGCCGCTCCGCCGGGGTCAGCGTGTCCAGCACCACGAGCAGCGCCAGGCCGACCGAGTCGGCCAGCACCGCCTGCTGCTCCGGCCCGGCGCCGTCCGTCCCGGCGATCTCCTCGGGCAGGCGCGAGCCGGCCGGGTCCTCGCGCCGGGTCTTGCGGGACTGGAGCATATTCAGCGACACCCGGGCCACCACCGTGGTGAGCCAGCCGCCCAGGTTCTCCACCTGGCTGGAGTCCGAGCGGGCCA
>Ga0318554_10001083_pt1 | contig 10877 bp, 12 predicted proteins | sample GRESIP082b2f22_FD_203687 | JGI IMG/M metagenome (GOLD analysis project Ga0318554, IMG submission 203687) | Tropical soil microbial communities from Luquillo Experimental Forest, Puerto Rico - GRE.SIPMG.082b2f22 | ecosystem: Environmental > Terrestrial > Soil > Tropical forest > Bulk soil... | reverse complement strand
CCTAGCTGTGCTGCTGGCGGCGGCCGCCTTCGGCGCCGCCGGGCCTGGGACCGGCGGCGCAAGCCCCACCGATCTGGAGCGGATGCGCGCGAAGTTCCCCACCGCCGCGATCGCGGTCCTCGGGCACGCCGGGGCCTGGCCCGACCTGGCCCCGCGCCGGGCACGGCTCACCGCCTTCGTCACGCCCCGCGACCTGGGCTCCGAGTCAGCGGCGGGTTCTTAACCCGGCGCGACCGCAGGCCGGCCGCTATCCGGGCGGAAGAAGATTCCCCGCGGCACTGCTGTATTTGCGGCAGGCGTGCTGCGCGGCCCGGACTTGTGCCGATTGCGGGTTATAACCGGCCGGCGGGTCAAACTCGAATCCGCTGGTGCCGGTGGGGTCGGGGAAGTTGGGTATCCCGTGCGAGCGCATGCACTCGGCGAACTTCAGCGCCAAGAGGGTGACCTGGTGCTGGACCGCTGCGGTGATCTGGCCGTGGTCGGGGAGCAGGTGCACGCATGCCGTGTACGCCGACGCGGGGGCGCTGAAGTTGCCGCTGTGCGCTCTGGTCTTGAAGAACTGGCCCTGGTTGTTGGGGTCGGGCCAGCCCGGGGCGCCGTGCGAGCGCATGCAAACGGCGTAGGCGAGCGCCTTCCGGAAGTTCGGCGACCCCCGGCAACGGACGAACTGCCGCCACCGCCGCAGGCGGTTGCGAGCAGGGCGATACCTGCTGCCGCGGCGGCCGGGGCAATCGCCCGCCACAGCCGCCGGTAGCCGTCCTGGTTCCGCCGGTGGCCGACCTGATTCCGCCGGTGGCCGTCCTGGTTCATGTCGCCGTCCTACGAATCGGGGGATGCCGCGCAGGGCAACAGGATCGCGGACGCCCCCGGGAAAACTTCGTGAACAATGTGTGAGTTCGGTGTGGACTTCGGCCCCGGCCGGGTAGCGATGACCGCGGGAGACCGGCCTGCCAGGCGGTACGCCTAACGCGCGCCGTGGGCCAGCGGCAGCGGGCCGAGCGAGACCACCGAGGTCCGCAGCGTGACCCGGTCCACGGCGAGCACGGTCCCGATGGGCAGCACGGTCCAGCCGTGCTGCGGCCACCCGGAGCTTGCCACGACCACCGCGTCCGCGGTGGCCCGGTAGGCGAGGTGAAAGTACCCGGCGATCTCCTCGTCGGTGCCGGCGATGCCGCGCCGCCGCAGCTCAGCGGCGGGGATCCGGGCCGGGTCGTGCCAGGAGATCGCGTACATCTTCGCGGGCGTGAGCAGCACCGCGTTGAGGCTGTTCGCCGCGTAGCGCCCGGCGATGCCGGCCACCGTGTCCGTGACCGCCGCGATCATGTCACCGCCCCGGGCCTCCAGCCGCCACATGAGGTGCAGCAGGTACCGCTCGCTGTCGGTCGCCCCGGTGAGCCGCCGCTCCCACTCGTCCGGCAGCATCTCGCCCAGCCGGTCCTGCGGGTGGACGGCGCCGTTGTGCGCGAACGTGTACCGGCCATAACGGAACGGGTGGGAGTTGTGGTAGCCGATGCCCAGGCCGGGTGTCGCCCAGCGCAGGTGCACCAGGCCGAGGTCGCCCAGCGGGCGCGCGGCCAGCCGCGCGTAGTCGGGCTCCTCCAGGGCCCGGCCCGCGGCCTTCTGCACCTGCGGCCCGTCCGAGTTGTACCAGGCCATGCCCCAGCCGTCGCCGTGAAAGGCGGACAGCGCGGTGAAGGCGCGCAGCCCTTCCTCGCTGATCAGGCCCGCCACCGACGCGCTGCGGCGGGAACAGTAGCCGAGCAGACGGCACATCGGCCGGCCCTACAGGTACTTGCCCATGCCGCCGGCCACGTCGATCGACGCACCGGTGATGTAGCTCGCGCGGTCGCTGGCCAGGAAGGCGACCAGGCCGGCCACCTCGTCCGGCCGCCCGAACCGGCCGAGCGGGACCTCCGCGGCGGCGAGCCCGGTGAAGAATTCCTCGGCGGGCAGCTCCGGGGCGCGGCGGCGGTGGATGTTCTCCCACTGCGGCGTCGTGACGAACCCGATGTTGACGCTGTTCACCAGGATTCCCTCGCGGCCGAGCTCCATGGCCAGGGCCTTGGCGAGGCTGAGGCAGGAGGCCCGGTTCACCGACGAGGCGAGGAACGCCGGATCCGGGTAGCGCCCGTATACCGCGTTGATATTGATGACCCGCGGCATCGTGCTCCGCCGCAGATGCGGCAGGGCCGCGCGGGTGCCGCGAATCTGTGAGAGCAGCTTCGTGTCGATGTCGGTGTGCCAGTCGTCGTCGGTCAGCGTGGCGAACTGGCCGGGCCTGGCGCCACCGGCGTTGTTGACCAGGATGTCCAGCCCGCCCATGGCGGCCACCGCCGCCTCGGTGAACCTGGTCACCTGCCCCGGATCGGTGACGTCGCAGGGCATCGCCAGGACCGTGCCGGCCGACTCCCCGGGCAGCAGCTTGGCCAGCTCGGCGGCGGCCGCGTCCAGCTCGTCCGGGTGCCGTGCGCAGATCGTCACGGCCGCTCCCTCGGCCATCAGCTCGGCGGCGATCGCCCTGCCGATGCCCTTGGACCCGCCGGTGACGATCGCGCGCCGACCGGCCAGCCCCAGGTCCATCTACGCGCCGCCCGCGCCGTCGCCGGGCGCCTGCCCGCCCGCCGCCGGTTCGCCGGCGGCCTGTTCCGCCGCGCTGGCGCCGGCGCCCTGCGCCTCCGCCAGCTTGAGCAGGCTCTCCCGCGGCGGGCTGAACACGTCGATCTCGAGGCAGTGGCTGTCGGTCGTCCAGGCCCCGTGGGGGACCCACGACGGCACCACCGCCACGTCCCCCTTGCGCATGACGCGCACGTCCCCGTCCAGGTCGAAGGTGAACTCGCCGTCCACCACGATCACGATCTGCTCTTCCTCGTGCACGTGCCGCGGCGCCTCGGTGCCGGGCTCGAAGCTGACAAAGTTCGCCATCGCGCGCTGCCCGAGCACGGGGCGGAACCCCAGCCCGGGCACGAACTCCACCGGCGTGACCGCGTCCACGTTCACGTACCGGCCGACCCCGCCACGCTCGCCCTGTGCCTCCGTGGTGAAATGGCTGGCAGCGTCGCCAAGCGCCTCGCTCACTTGCCCTCCAAGCCGGTCTTCAGGACCTCGCCGATCCGGCGGATGCCCTCGTCGATGAGCTGGTCAGCGACCCGGCTATAGGCAAGCCGGATCTGCGTTGTCCCGGCCTCGCCGGGGTAGAACGGGCGTCCCGGCACGTAGGCCACCCTGCGTGCCCGGGCTGCTGCCGAGAGGGCCACCGTATCCACGCCGTCCGGCGCCGTCAGCCAGACGTAGAACCCGCCGTGGGGGGTGGTCCACGTCGCGCCGTCCGGCATGTGTGCGGCCAGCGCCTGCGTCACCAGCCCGGCCCGGCGCGCATACAGCGCCCGCGACGCGACGATCTGCTGCTCGAGTTGCCCGGTCCGGCCGTACTCCTCGAGCATCCGCTGGCCGAGCGCGCCGGAGCACTGGTCGGAGTTCTGCTTGGCCACCACCAGCCTGGCGATGACCTGCTCGGGCCCGGCGGCCCAGCCCAGCCGCACCCCCGGGAAGAAGATCTTCGAGAAGGTGCCCGCCTGGAGCACGACGTCGGGGGCGAGCGACCAGAGGCTGGCCGGCGGCGGCGCGGTGAACCCAAGCTCGCGGTAGGCGACGTCCTCGCAGATCAGGAAGCCGTACCGGCGGGCCAGGGCGACGAGTTCGGCGCGCCGGCCGGCGCTCAGCGACAGGCCCGTGGGGTTCTGGTAGTCGGGGATCGTATAAACGATCTTGGGCCGCAGGCCGCCGCCCAGCAGGCCGGCGAGCACATCGACGCGCATGCCGTCGCCGTCCATGGGAACGCCGCGCAGGTCCGCCTCGTACCCGCGGAACGCCATGATCGCGCCCAGGTACGTGGGCGCTTCGACGACCACCACGTCCCCGGGGTCGAGGTAGCTCTTGGCGAGCAGTTCCATGCAGTCGATGCCGCCGCTGGTGATCATCAGTTCGCCCGGGGCGGGCCGTGCTCCCTCCAGCGACTCGAGCCGCCCGGCCAGGTACTCGCGGACCCCGGCGATGCCCTCAGTCGCCGCGTACTGCAGGCTGACGGCGGCGTCACCGGTGATCAGCTGGCCCGCGATCTGCGCCAGCACCTCGGTGGGGAACGTTGCCGGATCGGGGAACCCGCCGGAAAACGTGATGACGTCGGTGGCGCCGGCCAGGGCGAGGATGGCGGTGATCTCGCCGCCGCCGAGGGCGTGGGTCCGCCGGGCGAGGCTGGCGCCCCAGTCGTGCTGCTCAAGGGCTGCGGTCATGGGCCTGTTCCCTCTCTGACTGGCCGCTCAACTCCGGCTGACCTCTCTTGACAGCAAAGTTTACAAATGTAAAAATCTTGGCCAGTCTCTACTTACATTAATACATCCTGATTGCACTATAGCTCACACGATTGGAACCCCCGAGAGGGGTTACCTGGCAAATGGCAACCAGCTCTGCCCCGCTCGCCAAACTGGCCGAGGTCGCCGCCCCGTCCCCCCCGAAGGTCGAGGTCGACGAGCTTGACCTGGCCCTGCTGCGCGCCCTCGCGACGGACGCGCGCCAGTCCCAGCGCGCCCTCGCCCGCACCGTCGAGATGTCCCCGCCCGCGGTGGCCGACCGGCTCGCCCGGCTGGAACGCAACGGGGCCATCCGCGGCTACCGGGTGGACATCGACTGGGCGGCGCTCGGGTTCCCCGTCGTCGTCTACGTCGCCGTGACCGCCGGGCCCGGCATGGACCTGAGCGAGATCATCCGCGCCATCCGGGCGATGCCCGAGGCCCAGGACATGAGCGTCGTGACCGGTGGCCTCGACCTGCTCATCCGGTTGCGCGTCCGGGATCATGCTCACCTGCGTGAACTGCTGCTCACCAAGATCTTTCAGATCAACGGCGTGCAGCGGACCGAAACGTTTCTCTCGCTCGCCGACGTCGAGCCGAACAACTTCAGCGCTGCCATGCTGGAGGTCATGAGCAAGCGCAAGGCGAAGCAGAGAACCTGACCGGCACGGCCCGCGCCGCAGCGCCGGACACGTGCCCGATCGGAGGCCAGCCAGATGGGAAGCCCCTCGCCAGACCCGTTCCACAGCGGCTCGGCCGCGGCCACCGGGGTAGGCCAGGCCGGATTCATCGCGCGGCACGGCGCGTATACCCCCGGGCAGGCCGCCGCCGCGCAGGAGGTGGCCGTCCGGATTCGCGAAGCAGAACTGCGCACCGTCCGGCTGACCGTCGTCGACCAGCACGGCCACCCGCGCAGCAAGTCGCTGGCCCCGGAGGTGGCCATCGCCGCCATGTCCAACGGCCTCGACTTCTCCGGGGCGATCTACAGCCTGGACAGCGGCAACCAGGTGTTCGTGGCGCCGTTCGCCGCGGGCGGCGGGTTCGGTATCGACGAGTTCACCGGGTTCCCCGACATCGTCCTGGTGCCCGACCCGGGCACCTTCCAGGTCCTGCCGTGGGCCGACCGGACCGGGTGGATGCTCTGCGACACCTACTTCTCCAACGGCCAGCCGATGCCGCTGGACGGGCGCGGCCTGATGCGCCGGATGCTGGCCGAGCTCGGCGAGGCCGGCTACGACTACCTCGCCGGGATCGAGATCGAGTACTACATCGTCAAGCTCACCGGCGACCCGATCGCGCCGAAGGACGCCGGTTTCACGCCGCCGCCGCCCGGCGTGAGCGTGTTCGAGCTCGGCTACCAGTACCTGTCGGAGGTCCGGCTGGACGGCGTGGCCAGCACCCTCGAGGCGATCCGCGACGGCCTGGCCGCGGTCGGTCTGCCGCCGCGGTCGATGGAGGACGAGTGGGGCCCGGGCCAGATGGAGTTCAGCTTCAGCCCCATCGCCGGCCTGGCGGCCGCGGATGCGGTCGTGCTATTCCGCTCCGCCGTCAAGCAGATCTGCCAGCGCCGCGGGCTGCTCGCCACGTTCATGTGCCGGCCTGCCCTGCCCAACTTCTTCTCCTCGGGGTGGCACCTGCACGAGTCGCTGCTGACCCGCCCGGACGGGCACAACGCGTTCGCCAGCGAGACCGACTACCTGTCGGAGACCGGCCGGCAGTTCGTGGCCGGGCTGATCGAGCACGCGATGCCGATGACCGTGTTCTCCGCGCCCACCGTGAACGGCTACAAGCGGTTCCGCCCCTACTCCTTCGCCCCGGACCGGGTGAGCTGGGCGCTGGAGAACCGCGGCGCGCTGATCCGGGCGCAGGGAGCGCCCGGCGACACGAACAGCCACCTGGAGAACCGGATGGGCGAGCCGGCCGCCAACCCGTACCTGTACATGGCGGCCAACGTCGCCGCCGGGCTCGACGGCATCCGGCGCGAGCTGGCGGCGCCCCCGCCGGTGGAGGCGGACCCCTACGCCGCCGCGGCGCCGATGCTGCCGACGTCCCTGTCGGACGCGGTGGCCGCGCTCGAGAAGGACGCCTTCTTCCGCAAGGCCTTCGGCGACACGCTGATCGACTACCTGCTCCAGATGAAGCGGGCCGAACTGGCCCGGTACGACGCGGCGGTCGCCGAGAACCCGCCGCCCGAGGGGCAGGACGTCACCGACTGGGAGATGCGTGAGTACTTCGAGTTCTACTGACGACCGTCGGCCCCGGCCGTCGTTATGCAGCGAAAACGGGAGAGGTGATGACCCTCCAGCACATCGTCTTGTTCAGCTTCCCGCGCGAGCTTAGCGAGGACGAGGCGGGGCAGATGCGCGCCATGGTGGCGTCCTGGCCCAGCGAGATCGGGCTGATGACCAAGTGCCGGTTCGGCACGGACCTGACCGGGGCGCGCACCCGGGGGTACGGCTACCTGCTCTATACCGAGTTCCCCGACGTCGCGGCGCTCAACGAATACCGCGCCCACCCGGTCCACCAGCGGTTCCTCAACTGGCTGATGGAGCGCGACTGCACCCCGCTGGCCTTCGACTACCACCTCGACTCCCGTGCGGTCCTGATGCCCGAGGAGCCCGTGACCTTGCTGGCCCGGGGGAGCGACCCCCCGGAACCCCCCGGTGGCCGCAAGGCCCCGTGACTTCGTCACGTCGCCTTGGGCCGCATCCCAAGCCGGGCATAACGAGCGCCCCCGCCGGCCGGCCCGGCGGATTTGCGGCCCGGCGGATTTGCGGCCCGGCGATGTCGAAACCGCGGCCCCGCGGTTCGTGGAGCCAGTGCGAGGGTGCCACCGGGTGCCCCGAACCCGACACGGGAGGCGACATGAAGTACCTGATGCTTGGCTCGATGACCGAGGCGAGCCAGCAACTGCAGGGCCCGGATCTCGAGGCATGGATGGCCGAGATCGGGGCCTGGTATGAGAAGCACGCCACCACCGGCAAGATCGCCGACCCCGGGCATCAGCTCGACTGGCCGGACAAGGCCAAGACGGTGCGGGCGAGCGGGGTGACCGACGGCCCGTTCATGGAGGCCAAGGAGGTCCTGGCCGGCTACACCCTGCTGGACACCACGGACATCGACGAGGCGGTGGCGATCGCGCAGACCTGGCCGGGCGTGGACCGGGGCTGGATAGTGATGGAGATCAGGCCGGTCATGACCCAGTGACGACGTCAGCATCACAGCGCGAGGCGGCGGGCGAGCAGTTCGCGCTCGGCCGGGTTAGCGGCCAGCGCAAGCGCTCGCTCGTTCGCCGCGCCGGCCTCGTCGTGGCGCCCCAGGTCGGCCAGCAGCTCGGCCCGGACGGCGTGGAACAGCCGGTAGTCGCCGAGGTCGGCGGCCAGCGGCTCGACCTCCTCCAGCGCGGCCCGCGGGCCGACCGCGAAGCGGGTGGCGACGGCGCGGTTGAGGCGCACGATGGGTGACCGCGTGAACAGCAGCAGCCGGTCGTACAGGGCCCGGATCTGGGGCCAGTCGGTGCCGGAGTAGCTCCGCGCGGCGGCGTGGACCGCCGCGATGGCGGCCTGGATCTGGTAGGGGCCCGGGCGGTGCATCGCCATCGCCCGGGCGAGCAGCCGCGTCGCCTCGCCGATCAGTGCCCGGTCCCACGCCGAGCGGTCCTGGTCCTCCAGCCGCACCAGCCGGCCCCAGCCGTCGAACCGCGTCGCGGCCCGGGACTCGTGCAGCAACATCAGCGCCAGCAGGCCCAGCACCTCCGGCTCACCTGGCATCAGCGTGTGCAGCAGCCGGTCCAGCGCCACCGCCTGGGCCGCGAGGTCGCGGCGGGCCGGGGTGCGCCCGGCGCTGGCCAGATAACCCTCGTTGAACACCAGGTAGATCACGGCAAGCACCTCATCCAGCCGGCCGCCGAGCTGGTCGGGGTCGGGGATGCGCACCGCCGCGCCGGTCTCGCGCAGCGCCTTGCGCGCCCGCGACAGCCGCTGCGCCATCGCGGGCTCCCCGGCTAGGAACGCGGCCGAGATCTCCGCCGTGGTCAGCCCGCACACCACGCGCAGCGTGAGCGCGATCTGCGACTCGCGGGACAGCGACGGATGGCAGCAGGCGAAGATCAGGCCGAGCAGCTCGTCCGGGTCATCCCGGGAGCCGGCCGGATCCGGCCCGCCCGGGCGGCCATGCAGGCCCGCCGACGGCGGGATGCCCGCCGCCAGGAGCGCCAGCTTCTGCTGCCCCGCGCGGTCCCGGCGCAGCCGATCCACCGCCTTGCGCCATGCCGTGGTGGCCAGCCAGCCGCCCGGGTTCGGCGGCACGCCCTCGGCCCGCCAGTGCTGCACCGCCTCGATGAACGCGTCCTGCACGGACTCTTCGGCCAGCCCGACGTCGCCGACCCGCGCGGCCAGCGCCGCCCGGATCCGGGTGGCCTCCCGCCGGTACGCCGCTTCTAGCGCACCGGCCTCGCCCGCCCCGGCCTCCTTCGCCATCACAGCATTGGAACACGGTGGCCGGCGGAGCGCCCGTCGCCGGATCGCTTTCCGGTTACCCGGGAATAGCTCCGGGATGGGCGTGATGCCCGTAGTGTCCCTTTGTGCTAGAGCGGGAGTTCCCCGGCGTGCTGCGGGCGGCGGCCGCGGGCGAGGAGGCGGCCTTCGCCCGGCTCTGGCGCGATACCCACCCGCCGCTGCTGCGTTACCTCCGCGTGCTGGCCGGCGACCGGGCCGAGGATGTGGCCGGTGAGGTGTGGCTGGAGGTCGCCCGGGGGCTGGCCCGGTTCAAGGGCGGGGAACTGGAGTTCCGCAGCTGGCTGCACACCCTGGCGCGCCGGCGGGTGATCGATATGCACCGGCGCGAGACGCGGCGCCCCGTGCGGCTGACGGCCAGCGCGGGGGAACTGGACAGGCCGGCGGCGGACGACACGGCCGCGGCGGCACTGGACAACATGTCGACCGAGGCCGCGATCGCGCTGATCGCAACGCTGCCGCGAGATCAGGCCGAGGTGATCGTGCTGCGGGTTATCGCGGGCCTGGACGTCGGGCAGGTCGCCCGGATCGTGGGCAAGCGCCCCGGTGCCGTGCGGGTCGCGGCGCACCGCGGGCTGCGGTCGCTGGCCGCCCGGCTCGGGCAGCAGCATGTAACGCAATAGGGGCGGCGGCCGGTTCCTTTGCTGCCATGTCGATCCTGTCCCGCCTCCGGGCGCCGCGGTCCCCGGACGATGCGTGCGCCCGGGCGCTGTTCGCCGGACGGCGGCTCCCTCCCGGGGCACCGGCCAGCCAGCAGGCCCTGGCGCGGCTGCTGGAGGCCGCCGCCGCGCCCGGCACCGCGCGGGAACTGACCGGCGAAGTCGCCGCCGCGGCGGCGTTCGTCCAGGTCACCAGCCAGCCCAGGCGCCGCAGCAGGACCGGGCGGATGCTGGCCGCCGCGGCCTGCGCCGTCGCCGTCGCCGGCATCGCCGTGTACGCAAGCGTGCTGCCTTCGCCGCATCACAAGATCGTGCCCGTCCCGTTCGGCGTCCCCGCCGCGCACCACGCGCAGCCCTCGTTCGGCGTCCCCGCCACACGCGGCACGACGCACCTTCCGTTCCGCGCGGGCGCCGCAAACCACACCGCACCGGCGCAGGTGGCCACCCGGGTCCCGCCGCGGCCGCCGCGGCGGGAGCACGCCCGCCCGAAAGGCCGGGCCGCCTGGAAGGCCCGCTGGGCAGCCGGGCAGGCCGCTGCGCTGCACGGCGGCGGCCGGTAACAAGAGCAGGCGGGATGCCGGCACCGTCTCCCCCCCTACGGGCCGGCGTCCCGCCACCGGGCGGTAGCCCGGGAGGTAGCGGCCAAGGCGGCCGGTAACGCTTGCGAGTAAAGGGGCGCCCACGGGCGGCCCAAGAGAGATCAACATACTGTAGCCACACCTGCCTCTTGCGTAGTTCCGGCCCGCGGAGGGGCGCGCGTGGTGCAGCCTGGTGGATCAACAGCACCCAGCGTGTGATGGCTCCGCGATCTTGTCGCCCTGAACCGCACAGGATCCGCACGCAGCTGGCGATGGGACTGCCGGGCCAGCAGCCGGGTGAAGCTGAGCGCGCCCGCCGCGCCTGACCGAAGGTCGAGAGTGTCCCGCACGTCAGCCAGGCACCGGAAGCAGCCGCAGTCCTCGCCCGCCCGTCCCAGCGCGGCTGCCTCCCAGCGGAAGCCCTCGCCGGGGTCGGTGCCGCGGAGGCCCTCGCCGGAATCGGCGCCGCGGACGCCCTCGCCGGAGTCGCCGGCGCGGAGGCCCTCGCCCGCGCGGGCGCCGCGCAGGCCCCCGAAGGCGCCGGCGCCGCGCAGGCGGCACGGGTCCGCCCGGCTCGTGGTTGCCGCCCTTGCGGGCATGGCTCTTGCGGTCTCCGCCTGGTTTGCCGCGGTCCACTACCTGCCGCTGACCCGCCACCCGGCCGCGCTGAGCCAGGCCGATGTGCTCGGCCTGCCGGCGGCCGCCGCCAGCGAGGGCGCCGCCGGGCACGGCCCGATCGACGGGGGCCCCGCCGCCCAGCGCGCTGCCGTGCTGGGCACG
>Ga0318554_10001079_pt1 | contig 10890 bp, 8 predicted proteins | sample GRESIP082b2f22_FD_203687 | JGI IMG/M metagenome (GOLD analysis project Ga0318554, IMG submission 203687) | Tropical soil microbial communities from Luquillo Experimental Forest, Puerto Rico - GRE.SIPMG.082b2f22 | ecosystem: Environmental > Terrestrial > Soil > Tropical forest > Bulk soil... | reverse complement strand
GCGTCGTCGGTGTAGCCCGACATATAGAGGATCCTCAGCCCCGGGCGGGTCTGTACGAGGCGATCGGCGAGGTCGCGCCCGCTCATCTCCGGCATGACGACGTCGGTCAGGAGCAGGTGGATCGGCCCCGCATGCTGCCGCGCGATCTCGAGCGCGGCAATCGGGCTTGCCGCTGACAGGACCGAGTAGCCGGCGATCCCGAGCACTTCGGTCACGAGCTCGCGCAGCTCGCCCTCGTCCTCGACGACCAGCACGGTGCCCGCTCCCGCCGCGGCCGGCGCATCGGCGGCCGGCTCGGTCACGGCGTCGGGCACCGGCGCGACCCGCGACAGGTAGATTCTGACGACAGTGCCCGCGCCCGGCGCGCTCTCGATCCGGATGTAGCCGCCGTGCTGCTTGACGATGCCGTACACCGTCGCGAGCCCGAGCCCGGTGCCCTTGCCGACCCCCTTGGTCGTGAAGAACGGCTCGAACAGGTGCGCCTGCACCTCCGGGCTCATGCCGCTCCCCGTGTCGCACACGCTCAGCATCGCGTGCGGACCGCCGGACGCGCCGGGGTGTATCTCGACGAACGCGTCGTCGAAGTCGACGTTGCCGGTCTCGATGGTGAGGCGCCCGCCGTGGGGCATCGCGTCGCGGGCGTTCACCGCCAGATTCAGGATGATCTGCTCGATCTGCGCCGGGTCGGCCTTCACACGGCCGAGCGCCGGATCGAGCAGGCTGTCCACCTCGATCGTCTCGCCGATCAGCGGCTTGAGCATCTGGGCCATGCCGGCGACGACGCCGTTGAGGTCGAGCACCCGCGGCTGGAGCATCTGCTGGCGGCTGAAGGCGAGGAGCTGCTGGGTGAGCGACGCCGCGCGGTCGGCCGTCTTCCTGACCAGCTCGACGTCACGCCGGTGCGGGTCGTCGGAGGCCAGCCTCAACAGCAGGAGCTCCGTCCGGCCCGTGATGACGGTCAGGAGATTGTTGAAGTCGTGCGCGACGCCGCCGGCGAGCTGGCCGACCGCTTCCATCTTCTGGACCTGTCGGAGCTGCGCCTCGCTCTGCCGGAGCGCCTGCTCCGCGCGCGTGCGCTCGGTGATGTCGAGCACGGTCGACTGGATGGCCGGCTCGCCCGCCCAGACGATCTCGGTGACCTGGATCTCGACCCAGATCTGCGAGCCGTCGCGCCGCGTCGCCTGCAGCTCGTACCGCGACGCGACCGGCTCGCCGCGAAGCCGCGCGGCGCGGTCACGCTCGAGCCGCGCCAGGTCTTCCGGCGTGAGCCAGCTCCGTATCCAGGCCGACCAGCTCATCGGCGCGGTCGTGGCCGAGCATCCGCGCGAACGCAGGATTGACGAACAGCGTGATCCAGTCGCGCTGGATGTGGATGCCCTGGATCGAGCTCTCGACCAGGGTGCGGTAGCGCCGCTCGCTCTCGCGCTCGCTCGCGAAGAGCTGCGCGTTCCGGATGGCCACGGCCGCTTCGTCGGCGAGCCGCAGCAGGGTGGCCTCGTCGCGATCGCTGAAAGGACGTTTCGTGCGGTTGGCCACGTAGAGCAGTCCGACCACGCGCTCCTCGCTCTTGATCGGCACCACCATGGCACTGACGCTGTCGTCCCGGGAGACCGCGCCGAGGTAGTCCTTGCTGAACGCCGGATCGTTGACGTAGTCGTCGGTCCGCAACGGGCGGCCGCTCTGCAGCGCCAGCCCGCCGAACCCCTTGCCGGGCTCGATGCTGAACGTGCGATCGGACGTGTAACGCGAGCCGGCGCGGTGACGAACGGTGACGGCTTCCGCGTCGCCTTCGCGGAAGCCGATCATGGCCAGGTCACTGCCGACCAGCTCCTTGGCGCTGTCGGTGATCCGGCGCAGCACCGTGTCGAGATCGAGCGAGGACGTGATCGCCTGGGCGACGCTGGCGAAGACCTCGGATTCCCGGCGCCGGCGCTCGCTCTCGGCGTAGAGACGGGAGTTCTCCAGCGCGAGCGCGGCCTGATGGGCGAACGCCTGCATGAGCTCGATCTGCCGGCCGGAGAACGGGCCGACGTCGTCGCGATAGGTGACGAGCGCGCCGAGCACGCGCTCGCCCACGAGCAGTGGCACGGACAGCACGGCCCGGTAGCCCTCGGCCTCCACGGCCGCCCGCGTCGAGGGCGTGAGCTCGAAGGCCGGATCGTTCAGCAAGTCGGCGGACCAGATCGGCCGGCGCTCCGCGATCGCCGTCGGCGTCGTGCCGTCGCGTGGGTGCAGCGGCCGCATGGCCGGAAACGCGCGGCTCATCCCGCGGCTCGCCACGAAATGCGTCGCGGTGCCGGGCCGCTCCTCGTTCACCAGCGCGACGGCCGATCGCTGCGTCCCGAGCAGGGTACAGACGCGGTCGACGACCAGCGACAGGATCTTCTCGAGCTCCAGCGACGACGCGACGGCGCCGCCGAGCTCGGTCAGCGCTTCGGCCTCGCGCTGGCGGCCGGCGCTGTCGGCGAAGAGCCGTGCGTTGTGGATGGCGATCGCCGCGTGGTCGGCCAGCCGGAGCAGGATCTGCTCGTCGCGGTCGGTGAGCAGGCGGTCGTCGCGGTTGGCGACGGAGAAGAAGCCCTCGACCCGGCCCTCGATCTTGATCGGCACCGCCATGTAGGCGTGCAGGTCCTCGATCCGGGCGACGGCCAGGAAGTCGGGCCCAAATCGCGTGTCCTCGAGGTAGCGGTCGGTCCGGAACGGCACACCGCTGGCGATGACCAGGCCGCTGGCGCCCTGACCCGGCGTGATCCGGAACGAGCGGTAGTCCTCGTAGCGCGCGCCCGGCCACTGACGGAAGAAATAGGTGTCGCTGCCCGGGTTGCGCAGCGCGATGAACGCCATGTCGCTGCGGCAGACCTCGCGCGCGCCCTCGGCGATACGGCGGAGCACGGTCGTGAGGTCGAGCGACGCATTGATGCTGCGGACCACGTCCGCGAGCAGCTCGGCCTCACGCTGGCGGCGTCCTGCTTCCTCGTAGAGGTGCGCGTTCTCGATCGCGATGGCCGCCTGGTCGGCCAGGAGCCCGGCGAGATTCTTCTCGTCGGGCGTGAATCCGCCCCGGTGGCCGAACGCCACGATCAGGGCACCGACCGCGCGATCGTGGTGGATCAGCGGCAGCGCGATGCACGCATGGAGATCGCTCGTCTCGGCGAGCGCACGATGGCGCCAGCGCGGATCGCGCTGAACGTCCTCGAGGTACTCCGGCCGGCACGAGGCGAGTACCGCCCCGGCGATGCTGCCGTCGCGTGGAACCGGCGTGGTGCGCACGGGACGCCCCCCTCGCTCGGGCCCGGCCCAGAAGCTACCGCCCTCGCGCAGGGTCTCGGCGCCGTGGTCCACCCAGACGTAGGCCATCCGCGCCTTCAGGAGCGTCGTGGCCGCCTCGGCGATCCCGCGGAACGCCGCATCACTGTCGGTCGCCGAGGTCATCAGCCGCGTGAGACGGCTGAACGCGGTCAGCCGCTCGGCGCGCTCGTCGCCCTGTCGAAGCGTGCGGTCGTGGCGATCCGGGACCGCGCGGGCCCGCTTCGCGGGCTTGGGGCGCTGCCGCTTACTCAATGGCGAAGTGCAGTCGTGCGTGCGCCTGGCGAAGGGCGTGCTCGACGGCGGCAGGCGTCTCGGCGCGGGCGAAGATGAACCCGAGATACTGCCAGCCCTCGGGAAGCGGCACCACCTCCTGGCCGGGGTGCATCGTGATCGCCACGTCGTCGACGCCGTCGACCGCGGCGGCGTCGTCGGCGCCGCGGACCGAGACGAGCCGACCGGCGCGAGGGATCGGGATCATCATGACGCCGGCGGCGCGCCGCTCGCGCTCGAGCGATTCGAGGGGGCGGCCGAGAGCGTGAGAAAGGATCAGCTCCTCAAGGGTCAGACCGGTGCCGAAGGTCAAGGTGCGCGAGCAGAGGCCGCCGATCGAGCGCGCGGCCACCTCGAGCACGAACGGGCCGCGCTCGTTCAGGCGCAGCTCGGCGTGGATCGGCCCTTCCGTGAGCCCGAGCGCCGCGCACGCGTCGCGGCTCACCGCGGCGATGCGGGCCTGGACGGCTTGCGGCAGGCGCGACGGCGTCACGTAGATGGTCTCCTCGAAGAATGGCCCGTCGAGCGGATCGGGCTTGTCGAAGATCGCCAGCACGTGCAGGGTCCCGCCGATCAAGAGCCCCTCGAGCGCGACCTCGCCCCCCGGGATGAATTCCTCGACGAGCAAAGCCCGGCGGGCCTCGTCCGGCAGCCGCGCCTCCACACTTTCGAGGATCGCCGCGATCCGGTGAAACGCCGCCACGAATTCTTGCGCGTCGCTCGCGCGGATCACGCCGCGGCTGGCCGAGAGCGCGAGCGGCTTGAGCACGCAGGGATAGTCGATCTGTCGGGCGAGGACGGCGGGGTCATCGGCCAGGCGGAGAAGCCCGAAGCGTGGCACCCGCACGCCGGCCTCGGCCAGGCAGCGGCGCATCGCGTGCTTGTCGCGCGCGGTGGCCACGGCGGGCAGTGAGTTGGCCTTCAGACCGAGGCGCTGGCTGATCGCGGCGGCCACGACCGTGGTGAGGTCGTCCACGGGCACGACGGCGTCGATCGACCGGCGCGCCGCGAACTGCGCGATCGTCTCGGCGCTCGCGCCGGGATCGGCGAAGTCGAGCGTGAGGAGCGAATCGGGCGCCAGCGCCTCGAACGTGCTCGGGCGCTCGGAGGCGCACACGAGCTCGACGCCGAGCCTGGTGGCGGCCTCGACGAACGCCTCGGTCCGGTAGGTCGTCGTCGGCAGGAGGAGCAGTAACCGGCCAGCCGAGGACGGCACGGGCGTCAGCGCCTCACGCCGAGGCGCGGAGCTAAGCTTTGCCGGCGGTGTAGTAGGGGTTGGTCCCGGCGGAGTGGTCGGTCGCGTCGAGGACTTCGGCAACCTCGGGAATCTCTTCCTTGATCAGCCGCTCGATGCCCTGCTTCAACGTGACGTCTGCGGCGCCGCAGCCCTGGCAGCCGCCGCCCATCTGCAGGTAGACGCGGTTATCCTGCACGTCGACGAGCTCGACGAAGCCGCCGTGGCCGGCGACCGCGGGGTTGATCATCGAATCGATCAGCTCTTGGACCCGGGTCTTCAAATCCTCGCTCATGAGGCACCTCTCAAATCGTTACTGTACCCGAGTTTGCGTTCAGGGCCAACTGGCCCTCGGTGGGCTCCGCTCAGCAGAACCAGGGCTCGGTCAGCCGTGGCGGCCGCTTGCGTCGGGCCGCCGGCGCCGTGACCGGCCTCGGCGCCACCCCAGCGCGCCGGTCCGCGAGCTCGCGCACCCGCTGAAAGGTGACCGCGCCGTCCTCGCGCCGATCGGCGGCGCCGGCGACGAGCGACGAGACCTCCATGTGAAGCGCTTCCATCCGGGGGTCCGGGTGAGCCCAGCGGTAGTAGAACTGATCCTCGACCAGCTCGCCCAGGAACGGACGTAGAGCGGGGCTCTCGAGCAGGAGCGAGCCGGGCGGCACCAGGAGACGGATCGAGAACTGCACCGGATCGACCGCGTCGACGAGCCCCTGGGTCTCGACGAAGCCCAAAAGCTCCCGGTAATCCCCGAGCGTCGTCCACGGGGTGAAGGCGACCCAGGTGGGTCGCAGGGTGATCCCGGCCTCCGCGGTGAGCCGCACCGCGGTCTCGATGTCGGCGCGCGTGTGCCCCTTGTCGAGGTGCGCCAGGACCGTGTCGCTCAGCGCCTCCGCCGCCGACACGATGAACGCGCAGCCGAGCCGCGCGAGCTCCGGGAGCCGATCACGGTGGCGCAAGAGGTGCTCGATCTTGGCCGTGAAGTCGAACGTGAGCGTGGGAAACGCCGCGTGGAGCGCCCGGGAGACGGCCAGGGCGTGGCCCGGGCCGTTCAGGAAGTCGGGATCGCCGAACGTGATGTGGGTGGCGCCCGCGTCGACCTGCTGGCGGATGTCCGCCAACAGGGTCTCGACCGGCACCACGAAGAAACGCCCGCCGTAGACCGGAGGGATCGGACAGTGCCGGCACAGATGCTTGCAGCCGCGGCTCGCCTCGACGTAACCGACGAGCTCCAGTCGATCGCCACGCTCGAGGTGCGCGTACTTCTTCAGCGACGGCAGCGCCGCGCGGCTCGGCGCGGGAAATTCGAGCTTCGCGAGCACGGGCCGCGGCGAGGCCTGCGGCCGACCTTCGCCCTCCAGCGTCCGGACCAGATCGACCAGCGAGGCCTCGAGCTCTCCGCTCATGACCGAATCGGCGACACCGCTCAGGAGATGGCCGGCGTTGAGAGTGGCGTAGAGCCCGTAGAAGGCAATGTGACAGCCGGGGTTCACGTCACGCACGCGCCGCGCGACCGTCACGCCGAGGCGGAGCGCCGTGTGCATCGGCACGGAGATCGCGACGAGCTTCGCGCGCCGCGCGCGCTCGGGGTCGAAGGGCTCGACCGACACGTCCATGACCGCCGGCGCATAGCCCGCGCGCTCGAGGAACCCCGCCGGCCACGCGACGGCCAGCGGCTGATGGCCGAGCTCGTAGCACGCGACGAGCAAAATCGCGCCGGGCTCTCTCATGCCCACGAGTGTACCTCGCCGGCGCCGCCGGAAATTATGGTGGTATCTTGGTGGGCGCTGCTCGCGGCTCTACGCGTTTATACAGGTTGTGCGCGCTGCGGGCCGTCGCGGGGCTGGGGCCCCGCCGACCCAGGCGCGTCTATAAAAGGAGGACTCACACGATGGCCGTCAAGATCACGACCCGGCCGAACGGACCATACCTGGTCGAGGGCGAGTGCGAGCTGATCGACCCGACCGGCACCCCGATCAACACGGGAGGCCAGGCGCGAATCGCGCTTTGCCGGTGCGGCGCCTCCACCAACAAGCCGATGTGCGACGGCACGCACAACAAGATCGGCTTCCAGGCGTCCGAGGCCGCGAAGAAGTAGCGCTCCCTGTGGCCGTCGCGGGGCCGAGGCCCCGCGGGCCCGGGCGCGCCCGGGGCGCGTTGCTACTCCGGGCGGGAGTCGGGCTCGACGTCGGTCAGCAGCACCCAGTCGTCGGGCGGGTCGGGGTCAGGTCGGGTCTTGGGCGCTGACACCACTGTGCGCCCGCGGCTCGGCGAGAACCATTCCCACATGCCGGTGGGGGCGCCGCTGTCCTGAGCCTCGCCGATCTCGGGCCCGGTCACACCGGACTCGGCGCGCTCGCTCTTGCGCTGTCGCTTCGCTTCCTGTTTCGCCTTCTGGATATCAGCTCGCCGCCGCCGCTCGAAGCCGTAGTGCCCCGCGCGACTCACCGAGCGCTCACGATCGATCTCATCGGCGAAAGTCTAGCACGCGGCGTCGATGACGAGTGTTGCGGTCACCCGGCGCGGCGGATGTTGGCGACAAGTGGTCCGGGCCTGATCAGGCCTGGCGGTTCCGCGGCGGTAAGAATCGGTCCACTTTTGGCCGCTCGAGCACCCGGAAAGTCAATAAAGTATAGAAAAAACAGTAGTTTACGAGCTTGGCCCGGTCTGGTATCGCCTTTGCGTTACTACCCCCGCCAGGAGGACACAGGCGATGATCAGCACGATGGTTCGCACGCTCTCACGGGTTCCGATCTCGCTTCGCAGCCTCGCCGTCTGCGTGGCCTGCGAAGAGTGCTTCGAGCTGGGCGACCCGACCTGCCCGTCCTGCGGCAGCGACGAGTACGTTCCGCTCCTGCATCAGCTCGAGGGGCGCATCCTCAACATGACGAGCAACAACTAAATGCTGGTTCGGCGCGCCGGGTCGTGGGATACGGCCGCCAACCAGCAGGCAGTTGAATCGACCGTCTGACACTCGACTCGATTCCCCGCTGGTCCCGAGGAACCCGAGCTCCCGCCGCAGCGCATCAGCGTCCCTGCCAGTCAGGTTTTCGCTTCTCGAGGAACGAGCGCACGCCTTCGTGGAAGTCGCGGCTCAGGTAGCAGGACACGATGAGATCGTCGAGGTCCGTGGGCGCCAGCGCCGCTAGCATCCGGCGCGTGGCCTCCTTGGTCGCCGCGAGCGTGAGCGGCGCAAGCTCGGCGAGGCTCGCGGCCAGCTCTCGCGTGCGAATCTCGAGCTCCGGAGCCGGGTGGATCCGATCGACCAGGCCGATCGTCCGGGCCTCTTGAGCGTCGACGAGACGCGCCGTCAGCACGATCTCGCGGGCACGGTTCGGGCCGAGCACCGAGACGAGCAGGGTGAGGCTCACCGGCGCCAGGAAATTGCCGAGCGTGCGCGCCACCGGGATGCCGAAGCGCGCGTGAGGAGCCGCGAGTCTCAGATCGCACGCAAGCGCGATGAAGAGCCCGCCGCCGATCGCGTCGCCCTGCAGCATCGCGACCGTCGGCTTGCTCATGCCGGCCAGCCGCGAAAGCACGCGGGTCAGGCGGGCCTCGTACTCGAGCGCGTCCTCGCGGGTCTTGAACTCGAGGAACTGCCGGATGTCGGTGCCGCTCGCGAACGCTTTGTCGCCGGCGCCTTTGAGGATCACCGCGCGCACGGACGGGTCGGCGTCGAGCGCTCCGCAGGCGTCGTGGAGCGCCTCGTACATCTCGAACGTCATCGAGTTGCGCGCGTCGGGACGGTTGAAGGTGAGGAGCGCCGTGGGGCCGTCGCGCTCGACGAGAAAATCCGCCGTCATCCGAGCCGTCGCGGGGCCACCCCGAAGCCCCAGTCCCGGAGATCCTGATCGAGCTGCTCGCGCCGCCGCTCGGCGCGCCGCCGCTCCTCGGTCAGCTCCTCGAACCGCTGGCGCTGCTCGCCCCGACGCCGATCGAAGAGCACCTCGATCCGCTCGGCGCCGGACAGCTCCTCGGCGAGGAAGTCGTACAGGTCGGGCTGCGAGCGCGCCACGATGAAGAGATGGCCGAGCTCGGTCACTTCCGTCTCGGCCTGCTCGCGCCCGGACCGCATGGTGAGCTCGTCGAACTGCTGCTGCGCCTGCGCCCGATATCGCCCGGCGCCCGCGCGGTCGCCCTGACGCTCCTCGAGCGCACCGAGGCTCAACAGGCAGGACGCGATGAGGGGCCGCAGACCCAGCTCACGGGCGGCGTGCAGCGCCTCCTCGTACCGCGCGCGCGCCTCGCCGGGATCGGGCGGCGCGCCGCGGGCAGCGATGTCGCCGAGCACGTGGAGCGCCTGCGCCTCGTGACCGCGCTCGCCGTGCTCGCGCGCCATGTCGAGCGCCTGGCGCGCCGTCTCCCGCGCGCGCTGATGCTGGCCGTCGGCCAGATAGCCCTCGGCGAGGTTGACGAGCCAGGCCGCGAGATACGCGCGGATCCCGAGCTCGCGGCTCAGCGCCACGCCGTCCTCGAGCAGCCGCAGCCCCTCGTGCACATGACCCATGCGGACGAAGGCGAGGCCGAGGAGCGAGAGCGGAATCGGCAGCCACACGGTGAGGTGCTTCGTGCGGCAGGCTTCCAGCCCGCGCTCGAGCGGCAAGACGGCGCGCGCCAGCCGCCCGCGCCGGATCCAGGCGAGGCCGATCAAGGTCCAGGCGATGAGGCGGCTGTAGGCGTGCTGCGTCGTCTCGGCGGCGCGCTGCGCCTCGGCCAGATACGAGTTGGCCGCGTCGAACGCGCCGCGATCGGCCAGGCTGAAGGCGAGCCACCCGCACGAGGCCACGTACGAGATCGTGGCCTGGTCGCCGGCGGTCGCGTCGATGTTCTCCCGGAGCGCCTGCTCGGCCCGCGCGTAGTCGCCCTGGGCGTGGTAGCTCTGGCCCATGTACTGGCGCGCGAGGCCCTGCAGCGCGGGATCACCGATCGCGCGCCCCACCTCGAGACAGCGTTGGCCGTACTCGATCGCCTGGGCCGTCTCGCCTTTCAGGTAGTGGTAGTTGATCAGATAGGTGTAGACGCGGGCCAGCCGCGGCTCGTCCCGGAGCTCGCCGGCCAGCCGCTCCGCTTCCCGCGAGACGTTCAGCACGTCGTCCAGGCGGCCGAGCTGCAGTAGCGGCGGCCGCAGGTCCAGGCGGAGATCGATCGCCTGCTCGAGCGTTTCTCGCGTCTCCGGCAGCCGCTGGAGCGCGGCGAGCGCGTCCTGGAAGGCCTGGACCGCCTCGCCGTTGCCGGCGTGGAGCACCGCGCGCGCGCCGAGCTGGCGGTTGTAGACGAGCGCCTTGGCCCACACCTCGCCGCGCGAGGCATGGAACGCGAGCTGATCGATGTGGCTCGTGCGGCGGTCGTGGTGGAGCCGCTCGATCGCGTCTACGATCCGCGCGTGCAGGACGCGCCGCTGCTCGCGGAGCAGGCTCGCGTAGGCGACGTCGCGGGTCAGCGTGCTCCGGAAGCGATACACGACGTCGGGAAAGAGGGTCGCCTCGTAGAGGAACCCGGCGCCCTGCAGGCTCGCCAGCGCGCGGCCGACGCTGTCCGCGGGCACGTCGACGATCGCCTCGAGCAGCGGCTGCGGGACGTCCGAGCCGACGACGGCCGACGACTGGAGCAGGAGCTTCTCGTCGTGTGAGAGCCGATCGATGCGGGCGGCGAGGACGGCCTGGACCGTCGCCGGCACCTGGAGCGTCTTGAGCTCGCCGCCGAGCCGATACGCCGCGCGCTCGCCGACGAGCGTCTTGGTCTCGGCGAGCGTGCGGACGATCTCCTCCAGGAAGAACGGATTGCCGTTGCTGCGCTGGGCCAGAAGCTCCCCGAGCGGGCGCAGCGAGCGGTGGTCCCCGAGGAGCTCCCGGAGCAGCTCGTCGGTGGCAGCCGACGAGAGCGCGTCGAGCTGGAGGTGGTGGAAACCGGGCCGGCCGGTCCAGAGGTGCTCGTAGCCGGGCCGGCATTCGACGACCAGCAGCAGGCGCGCGGTCGGGATGTGGTCGAGCAGGCTGTCGAGGAACGCCTGCGTCTCCCCGTCGACCCACTGGAGGTTCTCGAGCACCAGCACGAGCGGCCGGCGCTCGGCCTCCTTGAGG
>Ga0318554_10001077_pt1 | contig 10892 bp, 11 predicted proteins | sample GRESIP082b2f22_FD_203687 | JGI IMG/M metagenome (GOLD analysis project Ga0318554, IMG submission 203687) | Tropical soil microbial communities from Luquillo Experimental Forest, Puerto Rico - GRE.SIPMG.082b2f22 | ecosystem: Environmental > Terrestrial > Soil > Tropical forest > Bulk soil... | reverse complement strand
ACCCTGGCGCATCTGGCGCTGATCGCGCGCTACGGCGCGGCCTGGTTCCGCACGGCCGGCACCGCGGCCGAGCCGGGCAGCATGCTCGTCACGCTGCACCTGGCCGACGGCCGGGCGAGCGTGGCCGAGGCACCGCTCGGCGCCAGCATCGCGGGACTGCTCGGGCTGGAGGTGGCGGCCGGCCCGGCCGGGGCGGGCGTGCCCAGCGTCGGCGGCCCGGTCCAGGCCGTGCTCGTCGGCGGCTATCACGGCACGTGGCTGCCCGCCGCGGAAGCGGCCGGCCTGCCGCTGGCCAACGAAGCGCTGCGCCCGCTGGGCGCGGCGGTCGGGGCCGGCGTGCTGGCCGCTCTTCCGGCCGACCGGTGCGGGCTCGCCGAGACCGCGCGGGTGGCCAGGTACCTGGCGCTGGAATCGGCCGGCCAGTGCGGTCCCTGCTTCAACGGCCTGCCGCGCATCGCAGCGGCCCTGGAGCATCTGGCCGGGCCGCGCCCCGACTCCCGGGCCCGGGCCGGTCTCGAGCGCTGGGCGGGCCTGGTCTCCGGGCGCGGCGCCTGCCACCACCCCGACGGCAGCGTGCGGCTGATCCGCAGCGCCCTGCGCGTCTTCGCGGCCGAGGCCGGGCTGCACGAGCAGGGACGGTGCCGCGGCACGGACCCGCGGCCCTTCCTGCCGGTGCCGGCCGGGCTGCCGGTGAGCGAGGAGGACTGGAGCTGACATGGGAAAGCAGTTGCGCGTCGACCCGGTGGCCTGCGCCGGGCACGGGGCCTGCGCCGAGCTCCTGCCGGAGCTGATCACCCTCGACGAGTGGGGCTACCCGATCGTGGCGGACCAGCCGGTCCCCCGCGGACTGCGGCATGCTGCGCGGCGCGCCGTGGCCGGCTGCCCGGCACTGGCGCTGGCCCTCGCGCCGGTACCGTGAGGTGCAGCGATGACCGCAGAGCTGGCATGGACTGCTGAGGTGACCGACATGACCGGGCAACAGCCTGCAGTCGCGGCGCCCGGGGCGCAGGCCCCGGCCTTGCAGCGGGCCGACGGCACGCCCATCCGGGTGCTGGTCGTGGACGACGAGCCCAGCCTGGCCGAGCTGCTCGCCAGCGTGCTCCGCTACGAGGGCTGGGAGATCCAGACGGCCGGTGACGGCACCGGCGCGGTGCGGACGGCACGCGAGTTCCGGCCGGACGCCGTGGTGCTGGACATCATGCTCCCCGACCTCGACGGCCTGGAGGTGCTCCGCCGGGTCCGGGCCGAGCTGCCGCACGTGTGCGTGCTGTTCCTGACCGCACGGGACGCGGTGGAGGACCGGGTCGCCGGCATCACCGCGGGCGGTGACGACTACGTGACCAAGCCGTTCAGCCTGGAGGAGGTGCTGGCCCGGTTGCGGGGGCTGCTGCGGCGGGCCGGCATCACCCGGGCGCGCGGCGACATCGAGCTTGTGGTGGGCGACCTGGCCATGGACGAGGAGGCCAGGGAGGTGCGCCGCGGCGGCGAGCCGATCGAGCTGACCGCGACCGAGTTCGAGCTCCTCCGGTTCCTCATGCGCAACCCGCGCCGGGTGCTATCCAAGGCCCAGATCCTGGACCGGGTCTGGAACTACGACTTCGGCGGCCAGGCACACGTGGTGGAGCTGTACATCAGCTACCTGCGCAAGAAGATCGACTCCGGCCGGGAGCCGATGATCCACACGGTCCGCGGCGTCGGCTACGTCCTCAAGCCCGCGGGCTGAACCGATGAGCAGCGCGGACGTGGCTTCGCCGGGGAAGCCGGGCACCTGGCCTGGCCGGCCCGCGCGCTGGCTCGCCCGCCGCACCCTGCGGGGGCGCCTTATCGCGGGCCTGCTGGCGCTGCTCGCGGTGGCCTGCGCCGCGGTGGGCGCGGTCACCTACGTGTCGCTGCATGGGTACCTGCTGGGCCAGCTCGACCAGCAGCTGGTCCAGGCGAGCGAGCGGTACCAGGCGTGCCTCGGCAATCCGCCGCCGGGCCTCGACGGTGACAACGAGCCCGGCCCGCCGCATGGCACGCCAGAGGACTGCGCGCAGCGGCAGGAACAGCAGACGTTCAGCGCCCAGGTGAGCAACGGGGTCGTTGTTTACTCCTACATCGCGAACGGCGATTGCCACCTGTCTGGCACGGACAAGGCGGTGCTGACCTCGTATCCGGCCGGGGGACAGCCGTTCACCAGCGAACTGTCCAGCCTCGGCGACTACCGGCTGCTGGCGGTTCCCGGGCCCGAGCCCGGGGTCAGCTACATCACCGGCCTGCCGATGACCCAGCTGAACTCCACCCTGCGCCAGATCGCGACCGTTGAGATCGCGGTGTTCGCCGCTGCCCTGCTGCTCACCGGGGTGCTGGGCACCGGGTTCGTGCGGCTGTCGCTGCGGCCGCTGCGCCGGGTCGCGGCCACTGCCGCCCGGGTGACCGAGCTCCCGCTGGCCAGCGGCGAGGTCACGCTGGCGGAGCGGGTGCCGGACGCGGACCCGCGCACCGAGGTCGGCCAGGTCGGCTTGGCCTTCAACCGGATGCTCGGCCACGTCGAGGCCGCGCTGGCGCGCCGCGCGGCCAGCGAGACCCGGCTGCGCCGGTTCGCCGCCGACGCCAGCCACGAGCTGCGCACCCCGCTGGCCGCCATCCGCGGCTACGCGGAACTGGCGCGGCGGCATCCCGGCCCGGTTCCCGGGGACATCGCGCATGCGCTGGACCGGGTGGAGTCCGAGTCGGCCCGGATGAGCGTCCTGGTCGACGAGCTACTGCTGCTCGCCCAGCTGGATGCGGGCCGCCCGCTGGCCAAGGCGCCGGTGGACGTCACCCGGCTGGCCATCGACACCGCCAGCGACGCCCGGGCGGCCAGCCCCGGCCACCGCTGGGCCCTGGAGCTGCCGGACGAGCCGGTGCTGGTCGAGGGCGATGAGCACCGGCTGCACCAGGTCCTGGCCAACTTGATGAGCAATGCGGCGAAGCACACTCCGGAAGGCACCACCGTCACGGTCGCGGTGACGCCGGGCGAGGACCCGCCGAGCGTGCGGGTGAGCGTCACCGACAGCGGCCCCGGCATCCCGGACGAGCTGCAGCCCGCCCTGTTCGAACGGTTCGTGCGCGGTGATACCGCCCGGTCCAACGCGGGCACCAGCACCGGGCTGGGCCTGGCCATCGTGCAGGCGGTCACCACCGCCCACGGCGGCAGCGTGAGCGTCACCAGCCGGCCCGGGCACACCAGCTTCGTGATCACCTTGCCCCGGCTGACCTCCGTCGCCGCCAGCTCCTGAGCGTCCGGTCCAGCGGCGTGTCTTGGCAATGCGCGGGCAAAGCTATCATCCTGGACCCGTTCGCCCTGCTCAGACGCTGGCGGCGGGGTGCGGACCCGCGCTTACCCGGCGGGGTGCCGGCCATGGCCCGCGCAGGCCGCCCGGTAAGCACCCGGAGTGATTCCGTAGCAGCGCCGGAACCAGCGGGTAAGGTGCGCCTGATCGGCGAAGCCGCTCAGCGCGGCGGCGGCGGCGATGCCCGTCCCGCTGGCCAGGGCCCGGCGGGCGGTGCGCAGCCGCATTTGCCGCTGGTACTCGCTGGGTGACAGGCCAAACCGGCCGCGGAAGGCCCGGTAGGCGGCGAACCGGCTGCAGCCCGCGGCCGAGGCCACGTCAGCCAGCGTGGCCTCGGCACCGCCGCCCTGCAGGAACTCGCGGACCCGGTCCGCGGCCGCGGCCTGGTCCCTGGCCGTCAGCCCCGCCGGGCCGGTGCGCGGCCGGCCGGCCGCATGGCGGACGGCGAGGGTGGTCACGTCGGCGAGCCCCTCGGACCGCTCGAGCGGGCTGGCCGGGCCGGTCAGCGACCGGTGCAGCCGCTGCAGCGCCGCGGCGAGCGCCGGGTCGCCGAGGACCGGCTCGGCGAACAGCGGCAGCCCGCTCGCGGCCCCGGTGAGGTCGGTGAGCAGGCCGGTCAGCAGGGCCGGGGCCAGGTGGATCATCCGGTAGGTGAAGCCGTTCCCGGTCGCGGCGTGCCCGTCGTGCGGGTCGTCGGGGTTGAAGGCCATCACCAGGCCAGCCGTGCTGACATGCGCGGCGCCGCGGCAGCGGAACGCCTGCTCCCCCGACTCGGTGACGCCGAGAGAGTAGGTGTCGTGGCTGTGCCGGTGATAGACGTGACCATGGAAACCGGCGTGCATCGTCTCGACCTGGCCGTCCGGTGACCGCCAGTACCTTGCCCAGTCCCCCGGCTGACCACCTCTCACCCAGCCAGTATGCCGACTCGCCGTGCCCGCCAGGGCCGCTCCAGCGTTCAAGACACCGGCCCTGCGCCGGGCGACCCTGGGCATATGCGCTTCGACACGAAGATCGCGATAGCGGTGCGTTCCGACCTCGCGGTCTGGCAGAAACTGAACGTGACGGCCTTCCTCGCAAGTGGAGTCGCGGCGGGAATCCCCGAGGTGGCCGGCAAGCCCTACGAGGACGGATCGGGCAACCGCTACCTGGAGATGTTCCGCCAGCCGGTACTCGTCTACACCGGGCCGGCGGAAGCGCTCGCCGCGGTCCGGGAGCGGGCGGTCACGCGGGGCATGCCCGCCGCCGTCTATACCGAGGAACTGTTCTGGACCGGCGATGATGACGCCAACCGGGACGCGGTGCGGGCCGTGGCCGCCGAGGATCTGGCCTTGGCCGGGATCGCCGTCTACGGCCCGCGCAACGCCGTGGACAAGGTCTGCCGTGGCCTGGCCCTCCACTCCTAGCCGCTCCCCCCGCCCGAAGCGCGGCGGCCGGTTCGGGCGCCAGTTGGACAGGCGCCACCATTATGCCTAGTATTGCTAGGTATGAGATCCGAGAGGCTGAAGGGGCACCTGGACCTGCTGCTCATGTCCGTGCTCAGCCGCGGTCCCGGCCACGGCTACCAGGTGATCACCCGGCTGCGCGACCGCAGCGACGGCGCGTTCGAGCTGCCCGAGGGCACCGTGTACCCGGCGCTGCACCGGCTGGAGGAGAGCGGCCTGCTGGCCAGCGCGTGGGACGTGGTGTCCGGCCGCAGGCGGCGCATCTACCGGCTCACCGCCGCGGGCGAGGCGGCGCTCGCCGAGCAATCGAAGCAGTGGCGCGAGTTCAGCGGGTCGGTGGGCCGGGTGCTCGGAACCCCCGCCGCGAAACCGGCACTTCGGCCGGCAATCACGGGGCTGACGGCATGAGCGGGCCTCTCCCGGACACCCCGGCCGACCCGGTTGAGGACTACCTCGACCGGCTGCTCGTCACGCTGAGCGGCAGCCCGCGCCAGGTACGGCACACGCTCGCCGAGGTCGAGGCGCACCTGCACGACGCGGTCGCCGAGGGCGTCGCCGCCGGGCTACCGGAATCGCAGGCCCAGGCACAGGCGGTGGCGCGGATGGGCCCGGTCCATGAGGTCACCGGCCGCGGGCCGGCGCTCGCCCGCCCGTCGCTGGCCCTGGGCAGGCGCCTCGCGCTTACCGCCGCCCTGGTCGGCTCGGCGGGCTTCCTGGCGGTCGGCGCGGCCGGGCTGGTCGCCCGGGTGCTGCTCGCCGCGAAGGGCAGCGCGTTCCTCACCGCACCCTGGCCATCGGGCAGCTACACCAGGGCGGATTGCACCCATTGGCTGGCCGGCGACCCGGGCGCGCATTCCTGCGTGACCGCCATGCTCGCCGACCATGCCGGGGACTTCCTGCTGCAGGCAGCCGCGGCCGGGCTGCTCGGGCTGATCGGGCTCGCGGCCTACCTGGCTCTGCGCGAGCGGTGGCAGGACCGCGCCACGCTCACCGCGCTGCCGGCCGGGACGGCCGAGGCGCTGGGCACCGTGCTCGCCGCGCTGGCCGCCCTGGCCTTCCTCGGCCAGGCAGCGGACACCGAGATGGTGCAGCACGGCATTGGCGCAGGCGAGCCATGGAGCCTGGGGGCCGCGGCCGCGGTCGCGGCCGTCGTGTTCGCAGTGGCGCTGTGGCGCGTCCTCCGCCGGTCCGCCGTGGCCTGAGCCGGCCCCGGCCCGGCCGTGCCCGCCCGCCGCGCCGCCCGCGACCAGAGGGCCAGCTTGGTTCCGTGGCCGCAGCCCGCAGCGGCGGCGCCGGTCAGGCGCGGCGGTGCTGGCCCGTTTCGCTGAACTTGTCCATGATCATGGACTCGCCGCGGAACAGCGGCGTGCGCCGCACCTTCCGCTCGATCGAGGCGGCCGACATCGTGTACCCGAGGAAAAGCAGCAGCGAGAGCGCCTGGAGCAGGATCCACGGCCACGGCGAGGCGAAGTTGGACAGGTACCAGTCGTTGAGCGCGTGCAGCACCGCGGCGACCGTCACGCCGAAGAGGATCAGCGGCACGCGGCGCCGCGGGTAGTTCACCGCGATACCGATGAAGAACGCGGCCACCCCGGCCCAGATGGCGTGCTGGAACCCGTCCACGAACACCCGGTAGGCGAAGCTCAGCGCCCCGAGGACCGCGGCGTTGGCGGAGTGATGCATGGCCGCCGCCGCGATGTGCTCGATGGCGACCGTGGTGTACTGGGACGCCTCCCGGACGCCGAAGGTGAGCCCGGCGACGGTGCCGAGGAACATCCACATCCGGACATCCAGCTTCACCGAGCGCAGCTTCAGCAGCGCCAGCGCGGCCACCAGGATCGGCAGCGCCTTGGTGATCTCCTCGTTGAAACCGAGCAGCAGCGCGCCGCCCAGGCTCTTGGGGTTCAGCGAGGCGTTGACGTTAATCGTGACAATGCTCATCCAGATCATCACCCAGATGACAATCCCGATGCCGATCAGCAGTTCGCGCCTGCCGTACGGCTCTGGCGGCCGGATCAGCAGCCAGAACGCGACCCCCCACAGCGGCGCGACGTAGAGGCTGTAGGCCCAGCCGGGCGTGGTCAGGTTGCCCGACGAGGCGAACAGCGCCAGGAAGATCAGCGGGAGCAGGGCGTAGGCGATGACCAGCAGCCGCAGGCCCTGGCGCCATCCGGGGTCCTTCAGCCAGCTCCGCACCGGGACCAGGATCGCGGCGGCGGAGGCCAGCTCGTCCCTGGCCTCGGCCGCGGCCTCGCTGAGCCGCGGCGGGACCTGGATGCGCGGCATCGCGGCCGTCTGGTGGGGACCGGCCTGGCCCGCTGCGGTGCCCGCGGCCTGGGCACCTGCCCCCCGGCCGGCCGGGGGAAGCGGCGCGGCCGGGCCGGTCGCAGGCGGGAACGGGGCACCGGGGTTCGCCGGCGCGGGCACCGGAGGGACCGGGGCACCGGGGCCTGGCCTCGCGGCCGGCAGTGAGCCCGCGACTGCCGCGGCGGGCCCGTCGGTGCTCAGCGGCGCCGCCGGGCCCCGATCCCCCGGCGCCGCCGGGCCGGGATCCCCCGGCGCCGCCACCGGGTCGCTTTCTCCCGCCGTCACGCCCGCCTCGGGCATCGCCCCCGTGCTGGCCTGCCGTGGCGGTTCCAGCCGGACGACCGGGCCGTGCGGCGACGCAAGCGACAGCTCCACCGGCTCGGACAACGCCAGCCTGGTGACCGCGCTGCCGCGCAGGAAGGTGCCGGCCCGGCCCAGGCCTTCGAACACCCACCCGTCCGGGCCCCAGGCCAGCCGGGCGTGCCGCCGGGACACCGTGGGGTCGCTGACCACCACGTCGTTGTCCATGCTGCGCCCGATCCTGACAGTCCGGCCCTGCGCAAAGCTGTACTGCCGGCCGTCGGCGCTGACCCGAAGCTCGTTCACCATCCGTGCCTTCCCGGGCGGGCCCCCGTGCCGTTGTGCGGCGCCCGCCACTGTCTGCCGAGTATCCGCCAATTCGGGGCCGCGCGCCGGTCATGTGGCACCCCCGGCCGGCCCAGCGGGGGTTCCGCGGGCTGTCGGGGCGGCGGGCCGGCCCGCCAGCGCGCGGGCGCCGGGCATCATTGAAGACGCTCCAGCGCCGCGCGGCGTTGCACCGCCGGGCGTTCCTGGCCCCGCCGGCCCTGCCGACGCCGCCGCGCCACGGTCACAGCCGCACCGTCACTAGCATTGGCCGAATGAGGGTACCTGCCGGGTTGGGGCGGTTCGGGATCTGGCGCAGCGCGAGCCTGGTGACACCGGAACTCGCCGCGGGCATCGAGCGGCTCGGCTATGGAACGCTGTGGCTGGGCGCGTCGCCGGACGGTGACCTGGCGCAGGCGGAGGCGATGCTGGACGCGACCACCACGCTGATGCTGGCCACCAGCATCGTGAACATGTGGAAGGACCAGGCAGAGCAGGTGGCGCGGTCGTTCGCCCGGGTCCAGCGCCGCCACCCCGGCCGGTTCCTGCTGGGGGTGGGCGCGGGTCACCGCGAGGCCACACAGCACTACGCCCAGCCGCACCTGACCCTGGCCCGCTACGTGGACGTGCTCCGGGCCGGCGGCGTTCCGCGGGACCGCCTGGTGCTGGCCGCCCTGGGCCCGAGGATGCTACGCCTCGCCGGTGACCGGACCGCGGGGGCCATCCCCTACCTGGTGCCGCCCGAGCACACCGCCTGGGCGCGGGCCCTGCTGGGCCCCGGGCCGCTGCTCGCCCCGGAGCACAAGGTGGTGCTGGACACCGACCCGGCCCGGGCCCGTGCGGCGGGCCGGGCCCGGGTGCAGCGTCCCTACCTCGGGCTGGTCAACTACACCAGCAACCTGCGCCGCCTGGGCTGGAGCGAGGCGGACGTCAGCGGCGCCGGCAGCGATGCGCTGATCGACGCGCTCGTCGCGCACGGCAGCCCCGCCGAGGTCGCCGGGCAGCTCGGCCGTCACCTCGACGCCGGCGCGGACCACGTCTGCATGCAGCTGGTCACCGCCGCGGGCGCGGACCCGCTGCCCGGCTACCGCGAGCTGGCCCCCGCGCTGGGGCTGTCGTGACTAGCTTCGTGCTGATTCCCGGCGCCGGCGGGTCGGCCTGGTACTGGCACCGCGTCGTGCCGTTGCTGCGCGCGGCCGGGCACGAGGCGGCCGCCGTGGACCTGCCCGGCGACGACGAGGGCGCGGGCCTGCCCGAGTACGCCGGGCTGGTGGCCGGCGCCATCGGCGGCCGCGGCGATGTGGTGCTGGTGGCGCAGTCGCTCGGCGGGTTTACCGCGCCCTTGGCCGCCGCGCGGGCCCCGGTGGCCGCCCTGGTGTTCGTCAACGCGATGATCCCGGTGCCCGGCGAGACCCCGGGCGCGTGGTGGGACAACACCGGCTGGGAGCTGGCGCGCGTCGCCGCGGCGCGGCGCGGCGGCTACCCGGCCGAGTTCGACCTGGCCACTTACTTCCTGCACGACGTGCCGCCGGACGTTGCGGCGGCTGGCGAGCCGTATCAGCGGCCCGAGGCGGACGTGGTGTTCGGGTCGGTGTGCGACTTCGGCGGGTGGCCGCCCGTCCCGCTCCGGGCCGTGGCCGGCTCCGGCGACCGGTTCTTCCCGGCGGGCTTCCAGCAGAAAGTGGCCGCCGACCGGCTCGGCGTCGCGGCGGACCTGCTGCCCGGCGGCCACCTGATCGCGCTGTCCCGGCCGGGCCCGCTCGCGGACTATCTGCTCGGCCTGGCCTGACGCGTCAGCCGAGCGCGGCGGCGTGCCCGGCCGGCGGCCCGGCGAACGCGGTGACCAGCAGCGCCGCGCTCATCCGGGCCGCCGGCCGGTCAGCCGGCGCACCACGGTGCGCAGCACCTCGGACTCCTCGCCGCCCATCTGCGCGACGAAGTGGCTCAGCACCGCCTCGGTGTCCCCGCCGCCGGCCAGCGCCTCGCGCATCAGGCCGGCGCTGTACTCCTCGCGGCTGGCCGTCGCGGTGTACCGGTAGGCCTTGCCGTCCTTGGCCCGGGCGAGCCAGCCCTTCCGGTGCAGGTTGTCCATCGTGCTCATCACCGTGGTGTACGCGATGGCGCGTTCCTGGCGCAGCTCGCCGAGCACTTCGCGTACGGTCACCGGGCTGTCGTGATCCCACACCAGGTGCATGATCACCGACTCCAGCTCGCCGAACCCGCGCATGACGCCTCCCGCGCCGCCGCAGCCAGGCTGGGCGCCTGCCGCCGCGCTCCGTACTCCGCACTCCCGAGACCATGCTACTGTCTACGTACGTAGACAGTAGATAATGGGCGCTACGCTGGAGAAATCGGCGCTGCGCTCGCGGCCGCGCGGCGCCCAGCCCACCAGCCGGTGGCCCGATCAGGGAACGGTGCCGTGTCCAAAGGCAGCAGGAACAGGCAGCAGCAGGCGCGCGAGAAGATTGCGCAGGCCAGGGCGGCGGAGGCACGCCGCCGGCGGCAGCGGCGCTGGCTGGCCGCCGCCGGCGGCGCCGTGGTCGTGATCGCCGTGGCCGTCGGCATCACGCTCGTGGCCACCTCCGGCGGATCATCCAGCAGCGCCGGGCCCGGCGGCACGCCCTCGCTGAAGCTCGCCGCGCTGAGCACGCTGGGCTCGCTCAGGCCGGCCCCGGCACCGGGCCCGGCCGGGCCCGAGGGCGTGCCCGTCCCCGGCGCTCCCCCGCTGACCGGCACCGCCACCAAGGCCGCCGGCCAGACCGTGGACGGCATCGGCTGCAGCACCCACGAGCAGACCCTTTTCCACATCCACACGCACCTGACCCTCTTCGTGAACGGCTCGCCCCGGCAGGTCCCGGCCGGCATCGGCATCCCCGGCGCGGCCGGCCAGAGCACCCCGCAGGGCCCGTTCATCAGCAGCGGGAAGTGCTTCTACTGGCTGCACACGCACGCTGCCGATGGGATCGTGCATATCGAGTCGCCGGTGCACCGCACCTACACGCTGGGGGACTTCTTCGACGAGTGGGGCCAGCCGCTCGGCCCCAGCCAGGTCGGCCCCGCCAAGGGCCACGTCACCGCCATCTATAACGGCAAGCGGTACCAGGGCAACCCGCGCGACATCCCGCTCAACGCCCACGCCCAGATCCAGCTTGAGGTCGCCACCCCCCTGGTGGCCCCGGAGTCGATCACCTGGCCCAGCGGCCTG
>Ga0318554_10001066_pt1 | contig 10927 bp, 8 predicted proteins | sample GRESIP082b2f22_FD_203687 | JGI IMG/M metagenome (GOLD analysis project Ga0318554, IMG submission 203687) | Tropical soil microbial communities from Luquillo Experimental Forest, Puerto Rico - GRE.SIPMG.082b2f22 | ecosystem: Environmental > Terrestrial > Soil > Tropical forest > Bulk soil... | reverse complement strand
GCGTTGGACTCGGACTGCTTCTCGAACGCCACCGCCAGCACCCGGCGGTGCAGGCCCGCCTGGACCAGGCTGGCCGCGACGTTCCCCGTCGCCCCGCCGACCGAGCCGGCGGTGTGCACCCGCAGCAGCGGCTTGCCGACCGCGCCGAGCGCGTCGGCCAGGTACAGCTCGGGCATCATCACGCCCTCGAACAGGTCGGGCGCCTTGCCGACCACGACCGCGTCGATGTCCGCCAGGCCGCAGCCCGCGCCGGAGAGCGCGCGGTCCACCGCCTCGCGGCACAGCCCGGCGATGGACACGTCGCGGCGCCGGGTGCGGTGCTCGGTCTGGCCGACCCCCAGGACGGCCGCCTGCTGCTTCATACCCGGGCCGCTCCTTTCATGGCCTCACTCGCGGGCGGTCGGCCCCGGGGGGCCTCTCTGGCTTCGGAAGGCGCGGGGGTCCGGGGGCTTGCCCCCGGGACCAGCAGAGTCTCGCCGCCGGGACGCAGCGCGGAGCGATGCGGCGTTCGGCCCGGCGGCTGCGGCGTGACGCCCGAACACCTCACGCCCGTGCCTCCATTACACAAACCAGGTTCTGCTGCAGCGCCGGGCCGCTGGTCGCGTGGCCGAGGGCACGGTCCGCGCGGCCCGCGAAGATCTCCCGCGCCGCCATTCCGATCCGGGCCAGGCCCGCCGCGAACATCGGGTTGCCGGCCAGCGCCCCGCCGGACTGGTTGACCCGTACGCCATCGCCCAGGCCCAGCGCCGAGCGCAGCAGGATCTCCTGGTGGGTGAACGGCGCGTGCAGTTCCGCCGCGCCGACCTGCCCGGCGCCCGCCGCCCGGCCCGCCGCGGCCGCCGACGGCGCCGTGGTCAGGTCGCGCTCGCCCAGTGCCCCGGAGTCGATCCGGTGCTCGAAACCGGTGATCCAGGCCGGCCGGTCACACAGGTCGCGGGCCCGCTCGGCGGACGCCAGGATCACCACAGCGGCCCCGTCGCTTATCGGCGCGCTGTCGTGCGCCCGCAGCGGGTCCGCGAGGTACGGCTCGTTGAGCAGGTCCTCGGCGGCCACCCGCCCGGACACCTGGGCCGCCGGGTTCGCCAGTGCCGCCGCGCGGCTGCGCGCGGCCACCTGCGCCATGTCCTTCTCGGTCCACAGCCCGGCCTCCATGCCGAGCCGGGCCTGCAGCGCCGCGATCGCGACCGAGTCCGGCCACAGCGGCGCGAGCAGGTACGGGTCGAGTTGCAGCGCGAGCACCCGGCGCAACTCGCCCGCCGACGACTTGCCGAAACCGTACGCCAGCGCGATGTCCGCGTCGCCGGTGAGGATCTTCACCCACGCCTCGTACAGCGCCCAGGCCCCGTCCATTTCCACGTGCGATTCCATGACCGGCGGGAACGCGCCGATCGCGTCCACCGCGGCGACGAAGGAGAACGCCCGGCCGGCCAGGTAGTCCGACGAGCCAGAGCACCAGAACCCGATGTCGGTCCTGGTCAGCCCGGTGCTCGCCAGCACCTCGTGGAAGATCGGGACGAGCATCTCCACGCCGCTGGTGGTCGTCTCGCCGTGGCGCAGGCACGGGGACTGGGCAAAGCCGACGACCGCGACGTCAACCACGGGGCCGCCCCTCACAGGTGATGTGCATAGGACTCATAGGGCGCATCGGGCTCCCCGGTCGGCCGGAAATGGTCGATGTTCTCCGCCGTCGTCCCCCACTGCTCACGCGGCTTCCACACCGCCGCCACCCGCATCCCCATCCGCACCTCGCCGGGATCGCAGCCCAGGATGAGGTGCTGGAACGGGATGTCGGCCCCGTCGAGCAGCACCGCGGCCGCCACGTACGGCGGCTTCACCCGCTGGCCGGTGAACGGCACGTTGACCACGCAGAACGTGGTCACGATGCCGGTGTCGGGCAGTTCCACCTCCTCGGCGGTGGGCACCCCGTCGGTGGGGCAGGCCCCGCGCGGCGGGATGTAGACCTTGCCGCAGGCCGGGCAGCGCTGGCCCACCATCCGCCCCTCGGCCAGCCCGTGCAGGTAGGCGCTCTCCTCGCGGGAGGTCGTGTGCTCGTAGCGCAGCCGCACCGGGGTGGTCACCATGGTCACCGGCTCGCCCGCCGGCTCCGCGGCCTGGCCGCTGCGCGCGGTGGAGCCGGGCCACGGCTCGAAGCAGGCGATGTCGCGGATGTGCCCGGCCGGAGCCTGCGCCCACCGGGCCCGGACCCGCATGCCGGTGCGCATCGCCGCCGCCGTGCCCGCGTCCACGGCGTGCAGCATCGCGGTGTCGGCGCCGTCCAGCCGGATCAGCGCCCAGGCGAACGGGTGCCCGAGCGGCTGGCCGTCCATTGGCCGCGCCGCCCAGGACCAGGTGGTCACGGTCCCCGCGGAGGCCACCTCGACCAGTTCGGCCGGCGGCTCCCCGGTCTGCGGGTCGTACTCGAACGGCGGCACGTGCACCCGGCCGTCGGCGCCGCGCGCGCCGAGGATGCGCCGGCCCGCCAGCGCGGTCATGAACTGGCTCAAGGTCGGCCCCAGCGACCGGGTGTAGTCGAAGCCGATCTCCAGTGGCGCGCGCAGCGGCTGGCTCACGCAGGAAAGTGAAACATGTTGCGGATGGCGCTAGCAACACATGCGCTACGACGCCCATCGATCGCTTGTCCGCCTCTAGAACGTGTTCTAGATTTAGCCAGGTGACAGCGATCGGCCTGTGGGCCATAGCCGCCAGCAACCCGGATCTGCCCGCGGTGATCTCGCCCGGCGGCGGCGTGGTCAGCTACGCGGAACTGGCCCGCGAGGCGGACCGCTACGGCCGCGGCTTCCAGGCCCTGGGCCTCGCGCCGGGGGACACGGTCGCCACGCTGCTGCCCAACGGCGTCACGGCACTGGCCGCCTACTTCGCGGCGATCGAGACCGGGCTGTACATCGTGCCGATCAACTGGCACCAGGTCGCCACGGAGATCGCCTACATCCTCACCGACAGCGGGGCCGGCGCGTTCCTGGCCGATGAGCGGTTCGCCGGGGCGGCCAGGGAAGCGGCCGACCTGGCCGGGATCAAGAACCGGTTCGCGGTCGGCGCGGTGCCGGCCTTCGAGCCAGCCAGCCAACTGGGCGAGGACGGCACGGACGCACGCCCGTCCCCGCGGGCCCACGGCGCGCCGATGCTCTACACCTCCGGTACCTCGGGCCGGCCCAAGGGCGTACGCCGCCCGCTGACCGGCCTTGACCCCGACGACACGGCGGGCATGGCCGCCTGGTTCTTCAGCCTGTTCGACCTGGCGCCCTACGACGGGCACGTGCACCTGTGCGGCTCCCCGCTGTACCACACGGCCGTGCTCAACTTCGCGACGATCTCGCTGCAGCTCGGGCATCCCGTGGTGCTGATGGACCGCTGGGATCCGGAGGAGTCGCTGCGCCTGACGCAGGCACACCGGGTGACCCACACGCACACGGTGCCGACCCAGTTCCAGCGGCTGCTCGCGCTGCCCGCCGAGGTCCGCGGCCGGTACGACACCAGCTCGCTGCGGGCGGTGATCCACAGCGCGGCGCCCTGCCCGGCCGAGGTCAAGCGGCGGATGATCGACTGGCTGGGGCCGGTCATCGTGGAGTACTACGCCGCGACCGAGGGCGGCGGCACGCTCATCGACTCCGTGCAATGGCTGAGCAAGCCGGGCTCGGTCGGCCTGCCCTGGAAGGGCTCGGTGATCAAGGTCCTGGACCGGGCGGGCCACGAGGTGGCCACCGGGGAGCAGGGCCTGGTCTACATGAGGATGGGCACGTCGAGCTTCTCCTACCACCAGGACGAGGAGAAGACCAGGGCGGCGCGAGCCGGTGAGCTGTTCACCGTCGGGGACATCGGCTACACCGACGCCGACGGCTACCTGTTCCTGTGCGACCGGGGCAGCGACGTGATCATCTCCGGCGGGGTGAACATCTACCCGGCCGAGATCGAGGCCGAACTGTGCTGCCACCCGGCCGTGGCCGACGTGGCCGTGTTCGGCATCCCGCACGACGACTGGGGCGAAGAGGTCAAGGCCGTGGTGGAACCGGTTCCCAAAGCCGAGCCTGGCCCGGGGCTGACCGCGGAGCTGCTGGAATTCCTGTCCGGCCGGGTGGCGAAGTTCAAGCTGCCGCGCACGATCGACTACGTGGCCGAGCTGCCCCGCGACCCCAACGGCAAGCTCTACAAGCGGCGGCTGCGCGATCCGTACTGGGCCGGCCGAGACCGGGCCATCTGAATCATCCTTGCGACCTGGGTGGAAGGTCAGTGGTCGCGGAACTGGGGCTTGCGCTTTTCGGTGAAGGCGCGGGGGCCCTCTTTGGCGTCTTCGCTGCGGAAGACTGACATGCCGATTTGGGACTCGATCTTGAAGGCGTCGGCCTCGGGGAGGCCCTCGGTCTCGCGGATGGTCCGGAGGATCGCGCGGACCGCTACCGGGCCGTTTGCCGCGATGATCTCGGCGATCTCGAGCGCCTTGGAGAGGGCTTGGCCGTCGGGGACTACGTGGCCGATCAGGCCGACTGCCAGGGCCTCGGCGGCGATGATGTGGCGGCCGGTGAGGAGCAGGTCAGCGGCGACCGTGTAGGGGATCTGGCGGGGGAGACGGACGGCGGAGCCGCCCAGCGGGAACAGGCCCCAGCGTGCTTCGGACACGCCGAACCTGGCGCTCTCGCCTGCGATGCGGATGTCGGTGGCCTGGAGGATCTCGGTGCCGCCCGCGACGGCGACGCCCTCGACCGCGGCGATCAGGGGCTTGGTCAGCCGGCGGCCCTTGAGCAGTGGCTCGATCACGGAGGGGTCGAAGGCGGGAGCGCCGGCGTCACCGGGGTGGGACTGGGTCATGGCTTTCAGGTCCGCGCCGGCGCAGAACGCGCCGCCAGCGCCGGTGAGTATGCAGACCCGGATATCGGGGTCGGCGTCGACCTGGTCCCAGGCCTGGCGCATCAGCGCCATCATCGGGCCGCTGAGCGCGTTGCGCACCCGCGGGCGGTTCATCGTCACGACAAGGACGTGCCCGCGCTGCTCGATGAGCAGGTGCGGGTGGCCGGTGTCTGCCGTGGTCATACGGTGCCGCCTCCCCGGGGTTGCCCAGAACAGTAACACGTTCTAGTTTCATACCCATGGCCCGGAACTTCGCCGATCTCTTTGAGCATGCCGCCGATGCGTTCGGTGACCGGATCGCCCTGGTCAGCGGCGGCCGGCAGGTAACCTACGCCGAGTTCGAGGAGCGTTCCAACCGGCTTGCTCATTACCTTTCCGGGCTTGGTGTCGGCCCGGGGGATCATGTCGGGCTGTACGCGCACAACTCCGTCGAGGCGGCCGAGACGATCCTCGCGGCGTGCAAGATCCGCGCCACCGCGATCAACATCAACTACCGGTACACCGAGAACGAGTTGCAGTACATGTTCCGCGACGCCGACCTGGTCGCGCTGGTCTGCGACCGGCAGTACGCGCCGCTGGCCGCCGCCCGGGTGGCGCCCGGCCCCGGGCTGCTCGGCACCGTGGTGATCGAGGACAGCAGCGGCGCCGATACCGGCGGCGCTACCGGCTACGAGACGGCGCTCGCCAGTGGCTCGCCCGAGCGCGCTTTCCCGGCGCGCAGCGAGGACGACGTCTACATCATCTACACCGGCGGAACCACCGGCTATCCCAAGGGCGTCATGTGGCGTCACGAGGACCTGTGGCGCACCCTGGCGGGCGGCATCGACTTCCTGACCGGAGTGCCGCTGGCCGATGAGTGGGAGCAGTCCCGCAAGGGCCTGGAATCGAGCGGGCTGGTCCGGCTCACCGCGGCGCCGCTCATCCACGGTGCCGCCCAGGTGGCGATGCTGGCGGCGCTGTTCGCGGGGGACACCGTGGTGCTGGCGCCGCGGTTCGACGCGCACGAGGTCTGGCGCGCGGTCGAGCAGTACAAGGTCAACCTGCTGTTCATCATCGGCGACGCGATGGGGCGGCCGCTGATCGAGGCCTATCACGAGGGCGGTTACGACGCCTCAACGGTGTTCGCCCTGTCCTCCAGCGGTGCCCTGTTCTCCCCGGCGGTCAAGGACGCCATCGCCGCGGCGCTGCCGAACATCGTCATCACCGACGCGATCGGCTCCACCGAGACCGGCTTCGCCGGCATCGCCGCCGTGACCGCGGGCGCGCCGCAGCGCGGCGGGCCGACCGTCGCCCCGGGGCCCGAGGTCATCGTGCTGGGCGAGGACGGCCGGCCCGCGCCACCGGGCCAGGTCGGCCGGCTGGCCAGGGGCGGGCACGTCCCGCTCGGCTACTACAAGGACCCGGACCGGACCGCGGCGATGCTGGCCGAGGTGGACGGCAAGCGTTACGCGGTGCCGGGGGACCTGGCCCGACTGGAGGCCGACGGCTCGGTGACCCTGCTCGGCCGCGGCGCCACCTGCGTGAACACCGGCGGGGAGAAGGTCTTCCCCGAGGAGGTGGAGGGCGCGCTGAAGTCCTGCCCGGACGTGTTCGACGCGCTGGTCATCGGGGTTCCCGACGACCTGCTCGGGCAGCGGGTGGCCGCCCTTGTGCAACTGCGGGAGGGCCGCGCCGCCGACCTGCCCGCGATCGAGACACACGTACGGGAGCAGATCGCCGGGTACAAGGTGCCGCGGAGCATCTGGCTGGTCGAGGCCATCGGCCGGAGCGCGGCAGGCAAGGCCGACTACCACTGGGCGCACCGGCACGCCGCCAGCCACCCGGCGGCCAGTCCGATCACTCCCGCGAGGGATGCAGACGGGTGAGACATCCTCCCCCAGCCGTCACGCCGCAGGCGCCGGGCCGAACGCCGCATCGCTTCGCGCTGCGGCTTCCCGGCGCCGAGACTCTGCTGGTCCCGGGGGCAAGCCCCCGGACCCCCATGCCTTCCGAAGCCAGGGAGGCCCCCCAGGGCCGACCGCCCGCGAGGGAGGCAGACGGTTGAGAACCGTGCGGACGTCGCTGTGCCCGCTGCTCGGGATCGAGCACCCCATCGTCGGCTTCTCTCCGTCCGAGCACGTGGCCGCCGCCATCAGCCGCGCGGGCGGCCTGGGCGTGCTCGGCTGCGTCCGGTTCAACGATCCCGCCGACCTGGACAAGGTCCTGGACTGGATGGACGCCAACACCGACGGCAAGCCTTATGGCGTCGATGTGGTGATGCCCGCCCGCGTGCCCACCGAGGGCGCCCCGGTCGACCTGGACTCGCTGATCCCGGAGGGGCACCGGGAATTCGTGGAAAACACCCTGCTCAAACTCGGCGTGCCGCCGTTGCCGGATGACTCTCCGGCCGGTGACGGCGTACTCGGCTGGCTGCACTCGGTGGCCCGCCAGCACGTCGAGGTGGCGCTGGCTCATCCCGCCCGGCTGATCGCCAACGCCCTCGGCCCGCCGCCACCTGACGTCATCGCCCGCGCGCATGAGCGGGGGATGCAGGTGGCGGCGCTGGCCGGGAAGGCCGCCCACGCGCGCAGCCATGTCGAGTCGGGCGTGGACATCGTCGTGGCCCAGGGGTACGAGGCTGGCGGGCACACCGGCGAGATCGCCAGCATGGTGCTGATACCGGAGATCGTGGACGCGGTGGGCGCGGATGCGCCGGTGCTCGCCGCTGGCGGGATCGGCTGCGGCCGCCAGATCGCCGCCGCGCTCGCCCTCGGCGCCGTCGGGGTCTGGATGGGCTCGGCCTGGCTGACCACCCGGGAGTACGCCATCACCTCGGCCGCGCCCGCCTTGCGGGACGCGCTGCTCGCGGCCACCTCGTCGGACACGGTGCGGTCGCGGATCTACAGCGGCAAGCCCGCGCGGCTGCTGCGCAACCGCTGGACGAAGGCCTGGACCGAGCCCGGCGCGCCCGAGCCGCTGCCCATGCCACTGCAGAACCTGCTGGTCAGCGAGGCGCACCAGCGGCTGATGCGGTCCGGCAAGCCCGACGTGGTGCCGATGCCGGTGGGCCAGATCGTCGGCCGGATGAACGAGGTCCACTCGGTGGCCGAGGTCATGGCGGCCCTGATCGCCGAAACCGGGGAAACCTTGTCACGCCTGGGTGGCCTGAGATGAAGATCGCGACCACCGTCGGCTACTGGAGTTCCGGCCCGCCTGGCGACGCCGCGCAGTTGTTCACCACGGCCGACGAGCTTGGCCTGGATCAGGTGTGGACGGCCGAAGCGTATGGCAGCGACGCTTGGACGCCGCTGGCATGGTGGGGTTCGCGGACCGCCCACGTGAAGCTGGGGACCGCCATCTCCCAGCTCTCGGCCCGGCCGCCCGCGACCCTGGCGATGGCGGCAATGACCATGGACCACCTGACCCGGGGCCGGGTCCTGCTCGGCGTCGGCACCAGCAACCCGCAGGTGGTCGAGGGCTGGTACGGCCAGCCGTACCCGCGGCCGCTGGAGCGCACCCGGGAGTACGTGGAGATCCTGCGCGCGATCATCGCCCGGGACGAACCCGTCGTCTACCAGGGCAAGCACTACCAGTTGCCGTATCCCGGCGGGACCGGGCTGGGCAAGCCGCTGCGGTCGATCCTGCACCCGTACCGCACGGAGATACCCATCTACCTGGGCGCGGAGGGCCCGAAGAACGTTGCCCTGGCCGCCGAGATCGCCGACGGCTGGAACACCATCTTCTTCTCGCCGAGCATGAACGGCTTCTACGCGGCGGCGCTCGCCGAGGGTTTCGCCCGCCCCGGCGCCCGGCACACCGCCGCGACGTTCGACGTGGTGGGCGGGCCGATGCGGATCATCGTTGACGATGACGTCGAACGGGCGGCCGACCTGCTCCGGCCCTCGCTGGCCCTGTACATCGGCGGCATGGGCGCGCGCGGCGTCAACTACCACCACGAGGTGTTCGCCCGGATGGGCTACGAGGGACAGGCCGCGGTCATCCAGGACCACTATCTTGCCGGGGACAAGCGCGCCGCGATCGCGGCCGTCCCCACGGCGATGGTCGAGGACGTGGCGCTGATCGGCCCCTGGGCCAAGATCGCCGATGAGATCCAGCGATGGCAGCAAACCGTGATCACCACGTTTTCCATCGGCACCGACCTGCGGCATCTGGAACGCGTCGCCGCCCTGCTGCGCCGCTGACAGCGGCCATGACCCCCGCTGTGCTAGGGATGAGGTCAGCCGGAGCTGGCCAGGGCGGCGCCGATGCGGCGCAGTTGGGTGGTCGCGCCGCCGAGGGCGAACTCGTTCTGCTTGGCGGCCAGGAAGTAGCGGTGCAGCGGGTAATCCAGGTCGATGCCCACGCCGCCGTGCACGTGGACCGCGGTATGGGCGACCCGGTGGCCCGCGTCGGCGGCCCAGAACTTGGCGGTGGCGATGGCGGTCCCGGACGGCTGCCCAGCGGCCAGCTGCCATGCGGCCTGCCACATCGTCAGGCGCACCGCCTCCACGTCGATGTAACCGTCGGCCAGGCGCTGGGACACCGCCTGGAAGCTGCCGATCGGCTTGCCGAACTGGACCCGGTTCCGCGCGTACTCCGCGGTCATCTCCAGGGCGCGCTCCACCACGCCGAGTTGCTGAGCGCACAGCGCGACCGTGGCGTGGGCAAGCAGCCAGCCGGTGATGTCCCGGCCGGTACCCGGGCTGCCGAGCACCCGGTCGGCGGGCACCAGGACGCCGTCCAGCACCACCCGGCCCGCGGTGCCGCCGGTGATCCGCTGTGGCTGGACCGTGACACCATCGCCGGCCGGGTCAACGAGGAACACGGTGACGCCGGGCGGCGTCGCCGCGGGGACCAGGATCAGCCCGGCCTGTGAGGCGGCGAACACAGTGGTCTTCACGCCGGACAGCCGCCAGCCCCCACCCGCCTCCCCTTCCATACGCTCGGCGCTGGCCGACGGCGCCCGCGGGTCGTCGCCGTCCTCCTCGGCCAGCGCGGCGGTCAGGATGATCTCACCGCGCCCAGCCGGGGCCGCCCACCGCTCCTGCTGCTGCGGGGTGCCGAACCGGGCCAGGGCACCGGCGCCGAGCACGATCGAGGCCAGGTACGGCACGGGGGCCACGGCGCGGCCGAGTTCGGTGAGGACGCAGCACTGCGCGAGCAGGCCGAGCCCGGCACCGTCCAGCGCCTCGGGCAGCGCGGCGGACAGGATCCCCGCGGCCGCCAGGTCGGCCCACAGGGCCCGGTCGAACCCGTCGCCGGCCTCGACCGCGCGCATCCGCTCCGGCGTCAGCCGGCCGTTGAGGATCTTGCGGGTCAGGTCGGCGAGTTCGCGCTCGGCCTCGTTCAGCGTGAAATCCATGAGTCGTAAGTTCCTCAGCGTCGGCCGATGGGAAGCGCTAGCGCCGCGGCGGCAATCAGGTCCCGCTGTACCTCGTTGGTGCCGCCGCCGAACGTGAGGATCAGCGAAGACCGGTGCATCCGCTCGACCCGGCCTGCCAGGATCGCACCGGCCGATCCGTCCTTGACCAGCGCGTTCGCGCCGAGCACCTCCATCAGCAGCCGGTAGGCCTCGGTGGCGAACTCGGTGCCGAAGACCTTCGTGGCCGACGCCCCGGCCATGCCGGGCCCGTCGCCGGCCTGCGCGGCGATCCGCCAGTTCATCAGCTTGAGGAAGTCGGCCTTGGCATGCACACGGGCCAGGTTGAGCTGCACCCATTCGGCGTCGATGACCCGCCCGCCGCTGGACAGCTTCGTGGCGCGGGCCCACTCGGTGACCTCACGCAGCGCGTTGCGCACCGGCGCCGACGAGGTGAGCGCCACCCGCTCGTGGTTGAGCTGGTTGGTGATCAGCGGCCAGCCCTGGTTCTCCTCACCCACCAGGGCGGAGGCGGGCACCCGGACGTCGCTGTAGTGGGTGGCGCTTGTGGTGGTCCCGGCGACGGTGCGCACCGGCGTCCAGGAGAAACCGTCGGAGTCCGTGGGCACGATCAGGATGGACAGGCCCTTGTGCCGCGGCGCGTCGGGGTCGGTCCGGCAGGCCAGCCACACGTAGTCCGCGTACTGGATCAGGCTGGTCCACATCTTC
>Ga0318554_10001064_pt1 | contig 10934 bp, 9 predicted proteins | sample GRESIP082b2f22_FD_203687 | JGI IMG/M metagenome (GOLD analysis project Ga0318554, IMG submission 203687) | Tropical soil microbial communities from Luquillo Experimental Forest, Puerto Rico - GRE.SIPMG.082b2f22 | ecosystem: Environmental > Terrestrial > Soil > Tropical forest > Bulk soil... | reverse complement strand
CAGGCCGACCGGACAATCCGTCGCAGGAATGTCATGACAGCTCATCTCCCTGACGCCGCGATCGCAGTGCCCTGAGTTCCCGCTCCACTGTGGTCACGAGCCGTTACTCGCCAGTAGGCCTACTCGCCAGTAGTGTCTAGCCGATTCTCCAGTGCCGTCAAGTCACAAATTGCAGACTTGTGCGTTCTTTTGCGCGAAGCTCTTGCGAGTCAAGTTACCAGCGAGTAACGTCTCGGGTTACCCGCGAGTAGCCTTCGTTCAATTCGTTCAAAGGAGTCCGAAGATGACTGGCTCACCGCGTCCGGTCAGAAGATCAAGAACGTTCCTCGCGCTAATGGCCCCGGCCGCGGCCGCGCTCGCCACCGCGGGCGTCCTCGCCACGTCGGGCGCCGCGTCCGCGGACACAACGGTCAACGTCCACTACGGGGTAACCGGGACCACGTTCATCGCCAAGCTCAACACGACCGTGAACCTCGGCTCGGGAAACCTCGCCGCCACGGTCGACCTCACCACCGGCGCCTCGCAATCCACCCTGACGCTCCCGCCCGCTACCGTTTCGGTGAAGGAATTCGGTCTCATTCCGGTCACCGCGACCACCGAGATCATCCAGAACGGCAGCGCCGCCGGGACCGTCAACTTCAGCGCGAACACGATCAACAGCACGGCGAACGTGAGCCTGAAGATCACTAACCTGACGGTATTCGGCGTCAGCCTGCCGGTCGGCAACAACTGCCAGACCAGCCCGTTCAACATCGGCATCAGCTCCGGACCCGGCTTCACGGTCAGCGGCGGCGGACCCGTCAGCGGCACCTACACGATCCCGGCGTTCCACCATTGCGGCCTGAACACGCTGCTGCTCAACCTCACCATCCCCGGCTCGGGCAACACGCTCAACCTCACCCTGGGCCAGCTCCAGCTGGGCTGAGAAACCGCCGCGCTGTCGGCGGCCCGACGGCACCGACCACCTATGAGATGGGTGGCCCCTTGATCTCATCTTGTGAGATCGGGGGGCCACCCATCTCAGACCCGCTGCGACGGCGGGACGCGGTAAACCACATTCCCGGGGCGGATGGTGCGCGAGGGACCGGGCGGGCTCCCGGCGTCCCGGTACGCGCGCGGTAGCGTGTGCGCGTGACCCGTGCGCCTATCTCGCTTCCCGGCCGGACCGTCATCTTCGACTACGGGGATGTCATCTCGCTCCCCCAGTCACCCGCGGACCGGGAGGTCATCAGGTCGCTCGCCGGGGTGGACGCCGAACCGTTCTGGCATGCCTACTTCGCCCACCGGGACGGACTCGACCAGGGCGGGGCCGGTGTGGCGGCCTACTGGCGGGCTATCGCCGAGGAGGTCGGCGCCACCTGGGACGACGCCCGCGTGCACGAGCTGTGGGCCGCGGACTTCCGCAGCTGGCTGAGCATCAACCCGGGCACCGTCGAGATAATCGCCGACCTCAAGGCGGGCGGGACCAGGCTGGCGCTGCTGTCCAACGCGGGAGCGGACTTCGGCAGCTACTTCCGGCACGGCCCGCTAGGCGACTATTTCGCCGCGTGCTACATCAGCGGCGAGCTCAACCTGCTCAAGCCGCACCCGGAGATCTACCAGCACGTGCTCGGCGACCTGGGCGTCAGCGCGGCGGACACCGTGTTCATCGACAACCGCGAGTCCCACGTCCGGGGCGCCGAAGCGGTCGGGATCACCGGCCACGTGTTCACCGGTCCCGGCGAACTGCGCACCTTCCTCACGTCGCTCGCCGGGAAACCCGCCGGGAAACCCGCAAACAGGTAACCATCCTGCCCGTTCCGGCGTCCTGAGAAGTGCTGGATCAGTCGATCCAAGAAGGAGCGGGGAAATGTTCACTAATGTTTGGCGGCGCGGCCGGTTCGCCGCGCTCATCGGCGTCTGCGTGGCGGTCCTGGCGACGGGGGCGGCCGCCGCGAGCGCGGCCGCCGCGCAACCGCAGCCGCAACCGCAGACGCAGGCGCGGGTGCCGTGGCAGGCGGTCGGCCCTGGCTGGGAGCTCGCGCAGTACACGAACGGCACGCGGAGCAAGCATGCCCCCACCACGCTGTACCTGGTCAGCCCGAGCGGCACCCGGTACCCGCTGTACACCTGGCGCGCTTCCGCGGGCTTCGCGCCGGGATTGATCGCCTGGTCGGGAGACAAGACCCGGGCGCTTTTCAACGACAATCTCCAAGGTCAGGTGGGGCAGCTCAACTTGCTGACGGGGACGATGAGCCGGTTCTACCTCGCGGGGCACGCGTCGGCGGTCGGCTACACGCTGCCGGACGGGCTGAACATCCTGGGCGTCCGGACCAGCGGCCCGGTGTTCACCCTGGCCAGGTACAGCCTCACCGGGCGGCTCCTCAAGGTCCTGGCCACGAGTGACAGCTCCTCCATCCCCTCCGTCTCCGGCGCGTATTCCGCTGATGGCACGACGCTCGCCGTCTCCGGCGCCAGGGGCCTGCGGTGGATCAGCAACTCCGGCAGGGTCATCCGCCGGCTGCCGGTGCCGGGCACCGACCCGAACATGGGGTGCTGGCCGGTCCGCTGGTGGAACGCCGGCACCGTCCTGTCGTCGTGCTTCGGCAAGAAGTACGACGTCGCCCGCCTCTGGCTGGTCCCCGCGAATGGCGCCAGGCCGGTCGCGCTGACCCCGCAGCGCACGCCGGCCGGGCCCGACTACGGCGACCTCGACGCCTGGCGGCTGCCGTCCGGGCTCTACCTCCAGTCGGCGGGCGCCTGCGGCACGCTGGAGTTCAACAAGCAGCACGCGAACGGTTCGGTCACCCCGGTGAAGGTGCCGGGCACCCTCAACGTGAGCACCCGGATCGTGACCGCGCGCGGCCCGCGGCTGCTGATCGACGCGCTCACCGGCTGTGGCGGTAGCCAGTCGCTGCTGTGGTTCAACCCGGGCACCGGCGCCGAGCAGTGGCTGTTCCGGACGCCGTCCGGCGCCTTCGGCGTCGAGGGGGTGGTCGCCTACAACAGCCCGGCCAACGGGCTCGCGTAAGGCGGCGGCACGTTCCCCGGGTTCATCAGAACCCGGGGAACACCGCGCGCAGGTCCGCCAGGCTCACTTTCGAGGCACTCACGGTAGCCGACTCGTCGAGGCGCCCGTAAACCAGTCGCAGCAGTTCCTCCGCCGTCAGGCGGAGCGACGCCGGCGTCTCGGCCTGGCCGGGCGTCAGGGTGACGCCGCCGGTGTCGAGCGTGAAGGTGCGCGCCGGGTCGGTGGTGGTGACGGCGATGACCGCGGGGTCGGCGGCCTTCTTGCTCATCCATCCGATCATCGGCGGAACGCCGTCGATCAGCAGCCCGACGGCGTCCGCTGACACCCGCGCGGCGGGATCGACCGCGACGGCGACGTCCCAGGTGTGCACCGCGTGCTCGGAAAGGCGCATCCGCAGCACCCCCGTGATGTCCAGGTTCATCCCGAACATGGCCACCCGGAACGCCGCGAGCTGCTCCGGGGTCAGCGACTCGACCCGCGCGACCATCGCCTCGTTGACGGCGACGCTCTGCGACGCCTGCTCCTCAGGTGACCGTGCGTTCCACGTGTCCCAGATCCGGACGAACGTCTCCTGTCCCGGCGGATCGCCGCCGGTGAGCCCCGCCTCCAGGTTCAGCAGGAAGATCTCCGCTCCGCTCCCCAGGTGGGACAGCACCTGGGCGATGGACCACTGCGAGTCGTAGGACTGCTGGCGCAGGCCTTCGGCGTCCAGGGTGCCGACGATACCGCTGAGCCGGTCGTGCGAGGCGCGCAAGGCCCGCACCCAGGGACCGGCATCCGTTTCAGAAGCCACCGTCTGATCCTAGAGGCCTAGGCCCGGGCCCGTCGTCCCGGTCTATCCCGTTATCGCCGCGGCGGCCCGGCCGGCGACGCGCCCGGAGAACAGGCAGCCGCCCAGGAACGTCCCCTCGAGCGACCGGTACCCGTGCATCCCGCCGCCGCCGAACCCGGCCGCCTCGCCCGCCGCGAACAGGCCGGGCACCGGCTCGCCGCCGGCGCCGAGCACCCGGGACGACAGGTCGGTGTGCAGTCCGCCGAGCGTCTTGCGGGTGAGCACGTGCAGCCGGACGGCGATCAGCGGCCCGGCCGCCGGATCGAGCAGCCGGTGCGGCCGCGCGACGCGCATGAGGCGGTCTCCCAGGTACGCCCGCGCTCCCCGCACGGCGCTCAGCTGCCCATCTTTCCCGAACGGTCGCGTGGCGTCTCTGTCCCTTGCTGTTATCTCCGCTGCGATGCCGTCCGCGTCGAGGCGCGGCTCTCCCCCGGTCATCGCGTTCATCCCGTCGACCAGCTCGCGCAGCGCGGGCGCGGTCACGAAGTCGGCGCCGTGATCGAGGAACGCCTGGACCGGCCCGGGCACCTGCCCGCCGATCCTGCTGGTCAGCATCGCGCGGCGGTCCTTGCCGGTGAGGTCCGGGTTCTGCTCGGACCCCGACAGCGCGAACTCCTTGGCGATGATCGTACGGTCAAGGACGAACCAGCTGTGGTCGTACCCGGTGCGCCGCAGGTATTCCAGGGTGCCGAGGGTGTCGAAGCCGGGGTACAGCGGGCCGGGCAGCCGCCGCCCGGTCGCGTCCAGCCACACCGAGGACGGCCCGGGCAGGATCCGGATGCCGTGCAGCGGCCAGATCGGGTCCCAGTTCGTGATGCCCTCGACGTAGTGCCACATCCGGTCCCGGTTGATCACCCGCCCGCCGGCTTTCTCCGCGATTTCGATCATCCGCCCGTCGACGTGCTCGGGCACCCCGGACAGCATCTGCCGCGGCGGCGCGCCCAGCCGCTCCGGCCAGGCTTGCCGCACCAGGTCGTGGTTGCCGCCGATGCCGCCGGAAGTGACGATCACCGCCTGCGCGCGCAGCTCGAAGCCGCCGGCGGCCGTCCGGGAACTGGGCTTGCCGCGCTCCGCCCAGCTCGGCTCGAGCACCGTGCCGGCCACGCCGTCGACGACGCCGCCAGTGGTCGTCAGCGCGTCCACCCGGTGCCGGAACCGGAAGCGCAGCCGCCCGGTGCCGGCCGCCGCGCGGACGCGCCGTTCGAAGGGCTCGACCACGCCGGGCCCGGTTCCCCAGGTGATGTGGAACCGGGGAACCGTGTTGCCGTGGCCGGTGGCGAGATAGCCGCCGCGTTCGGCCCAGCCGACGACGGGAACGACCCGGTGGCCCATCTGCCGCAGCCAGGACCGCTTTTCCGTGGCGGCGAACTCCACGTACGCCCGTGCCCACTTCTTCGGCAGCTCGTCCTCGGGCCGGTCGAAGCCCGCGGCGCCCAGCCAGTCCTGCCAGGCCAGCTCGACATCGTCCCGGACGCGGAGCCGCCGCTGCTCCGGCGAGTCCACGAAGAACAGCCCGCCGAACGACCACCAGGCCTGCCCGCCGAGCGACTGCTCTGGCTCCTGGTCGAGCAGCAGTACCGTCCGGCCCGCTTCCGCCGCCTCGGCGGCGGCGGCGAGGCCGGCCAGCCCGGCCCCCACCACGATCACGTCGGCGTCGATGGCCAGACCCCCTCACTCCCGGTCCGCGGACACCGGTCCAGCCTAGCGGCGCGCGGTTACCCATAGGTAGCGCCTACCGTTGGCCATATGTCCGACCAGTCCCGTGAGCCGGCCGCCGGTGCCGTGGTCGGGGTCCCGGGCCGGGGCGGCGCGGCAGACCCGCTGCTGCGTTTTCAGGCACTGCCCGCTTCGCATCTGTTCGGCGGCGATCACTTCGTCCGCCGCCAGGAGATCGGCGCCGACTGGATCCGGCCGGACCAGTGCTGGCTGCTGATCTTCGTGTCACACAGGTGGGAGACCCTGCGGCACCCGGATCCGGCCGGCCGCCAGTGGCGAGCCCTCGCGAGGCTCGTGAGCGACATGTGCGATCTGTGGGACGCGCTGGGCGCCGGCGACGCGCATCAGCGGATCCGGCTTGTCCCGCGCCTGGACCGGCACGGCGTCGCGCAGGCCGCGGTCCTGCTCAGCCGCCTGCGCCCGCCCGAGGGCGCTTCCGCGCCCGGGCCGGATACGCCCGCCCGGGCCTTCCTGCCCGACCGCATCGGCATCTGGTACGACTACGCCTGCATGCCGCAGCGCCCCTGGGCGCGGGGCGAGGAGGAAGAGTTCCGCGCGGGCCTGATCGCTTTGCCGCAGCTCTTCGGCTCAGAGCACGTCCTACTGCTGGCGCTGCGGGAAGCGGGAGATGACTACGGCAACCGCGGCTGGTGCCTGGCTGAGTCGCTGTCGGCGGCCGCGGGCGGGCAGCGGGGTGTCGCGGTCCGGATGGACCTTCTCGGCACACCGCTCACGCTCGGCGCCGAAGGGCAGGACAGGAACCACGACCTGTCACGCCGGCTGCGCGCCGCGCTGGGGGGATGGGCGGATTCCGCGGTCGACGCGGCCGCGGCCGCCGATTGCCTGACGATGCTCGCCGTCACGGCCGGGTACTCGCAGTCTGAATGGTTCTCCGCGAGCGACGGAATCGCCCCGGTCTACCTGGGCGATGTCATCACCACCGCCGGAGCGTGGCTGGGCAAGATGCTGGCCAGGCTGGCCGTGCGACGAGGGCGAAGCGCCGATCTCGCGGTGCTGCTCCGGGAACTCGCTCACGAGTCTGGCGTGCGGTGTGCCGTCGAGGACGACCTGGTCTACGTCGCTCTTCTCATGCTGCACATGGAGTCGGCCGACGGAAGCGCGATCAGGAAGTTCTACGCGGACTGCATCGAGCGCTTCGTCTCCGGCCGACCCATCGTCACGCGGCTGGCGGAAAACTCCGCAGACGGCATCGGCTACGAGGATGTGCGGCTCGAGCCCGGGTGATCCGCGGGTCAGGACAGCAACCCGGCCGGCCGAGACGGCGTTCAGCTGCCGATGGGCCGGGCCGCGGCCGCGCCTTCGAGCATGGTCTCGGCGACGAGGTTGTAGGCGAGGGCCCATGCCTCGCGTGTCGGGGCGTCGAAGCTATCGCCAAGCTCGGCTGCCAGCGCGGCGAGGAGGGCGCCGCCGAGGGTCTGGTAGTCGGCGGCTCGTACTCCGTAACCGGCGTGCCGGGCTCCGAGGGCGCGGGTGTGGATGAGAAGTTCGTCGAGGCGTGGCATGGCCCGCACGATCTCGGTGAGTTTCTCGGCGAACCTGACTTTCTGCTCGGCCATGGGGGTGGTGAACAGCGGGCGCAGCGCCGGGTCCCGTGCGAACAGTTCCTGGTAGAAGCGGGTCGCCATGGCCGGCAGTTGCGGGCCGAGCCGGTCGAATGACGACTGCACCAAGGTGATCTGCTCTGGCGTCATGCGGTGCTCCCCAGGGCCTGGGCCAGGCCGGCGCGGCCGTTTACACCCAGCTTTGTGTAGGCGTGCTGCAGGTGATTGTTCACCGTCCGCACGGACAGGTAGAGGCGTTCGGCGATGTCCTTGCTGGTCAGTCCCTGAGCGGCGAGCATCACGATCTCGCGTTCGCGCCCGGACAGCGGGACTGCCGTGGCGGCGCGGAAAAGTCCCGGGGTGACCGCGCCTTCACAGGCGGCGGCCAGCGCGCTTGAGCGGCGCAGTGCCGCCGTCGCGGCCCGCTGATCACCGTCCCGGCTGAAGGCCTCGGCGGCGCCCGCCGCGGCCTCGGCCGCAAGCAGCAGTGCGCCCAGGGCCTCGAAGTCGTCGGCGGCACCGGTCAGGTCCCGGGCGCTGCGGGCCCGGGCGGCGGCGCTATGCCGGGCGCGGGCGGAGACCAGCGGTGAATCGCACGCGTCAGCCAACTCACGCAGCCGGGCGGAGGTGTCCTGCGCGCCGATGCGCATCAGGTCGTGCAGCAGCCACGACTCGACGGTCCGGTGCCCCGTCGTAGCTGCCTGCGCGGCTGCGTCCCGCAACTGCTGCGCCGCCTGGGCAGGCCGGCGCGATGCCATGGCGGTCCACGCGTCGCCCAGCTGCTGCTCGGGTCCGCGGAAGCCGAACGCAGGCCCGGTGGCGCGCTCGGCCAGCGCCTGGGTGGCGGCGTCGGCGTCGGCGAGCATGGCGTGCGCCAGCGCCAGGCCCGAGAGGGCGATGCGGCGCGGGCCGTCGAAGTGGCTGGCCTGGGCCAGTCCGGCCGCCTCGGCGTAGTAGCGGCGCGCGGTCGCCACCCGGCCCTGCAAGGTGGCCACCCGCCCGAGGTTGACGGCGAAGAAGATCTGGGCGATGGGCACGCGGTCCGAGGCGGCGATCTCGGCGCCCGCCTGGGCCAGTTGCTCTGCCTCGGCGAGCCGGCCTGCCTCGGACAGGGCGAATACCTGGTTGACGATGTGCATGGCCGGGTGGGCGATGGCCAGCTCGTCGCCGAGCGCCACGTGGTCGGCGTAGCCGGCCTCGGCCACCCGCACCGCTTCGGCGGTCCGCCCGGTCATCGCCAGGGCGGGCGCCCCGGCGATGGCCCGGACGACGCGAGTGCGCCGGTCGCCGCCGGTGATGCGTTCGAGCACGGCCAGCGCCCGGCCGGGCTGGCCGGAGAACGTCAGCACCGAGGCCTCGTCGGCCACGAGCTCTTCTGCCAGCGGGGACGAGGTGATGACAGTCCGGGCGGTGGCGTTGATAGCCAGCGCCGCTTCGGGCTGGCACAGGCCCCACTGGGCGTTCTTGGCCCGGGTGACCGCCAGGCGCAGGGCGACGTGCGCGCTGCTGGGCTGCTGCTGCCCGTGTGCCAGGATCTGGTCGGCAGCGTCGAAGACGCCGAGCTCGTACAGCGCCTCGCCCAGCAGCAGCGCCCCGACCGCATCCAGCTGCTCGCCGGGCACCGCCTCGATCAGCCGGCGCACGAGGCGGAAGTCGTGCGCATGGCGGGCCAGGTGCGCGCCGCGGATCAGGACGGCCGGGTCCGGCCGCCCGCCGGCGTCAAGCCGCCATGTCGCGATCTGCAGCGCGGCCGGACCGGGGACAGGGTGGCCGTCCTCCAGCCGCTGAGCCTGGGCCAGCAAGATCGCCCGCGCCCGCGACCGGGGCATGGCGGCGCGGACCACCCTGCCGTGCAGGGGGTGGGCCAGGCGCACCTCCTGGTCGGCGACGGTGATCGTCACCAGCCCGGCCCGTTCCAGCGACTCCAGCACCCCGGCGGGAGCGGCCGTCTCGAGATAGCCGAGCTCCAGCGGCTCGCACAGGGCCAGCAGCTCGACCACCGAACGGGCCTGCGCGGACAGCAGCCCGATCCGCTGCTCGACCAGATCCAGCAGCCGGGTGGTACTTGGCAGCCGGCCCTCCAGGTGCCACACCCCAGACCGGTCGACCAGCGCCCCGGATTCAAGGCCGCCCAGGACCAGCTCGCGCACGTACAGCGGGTTGCCCCTGGTGACCTCCCAGAACTCCCGTCCTGCTCCGGCCTCCATCGGGCCGCCCAGCACCAGGTGCAGCAGGGTATCGAGATGAGCGCGGCTAAGGTCCCCTATGTCGACCCGTTCCAGGCGGCCGTCCCGCCACAGGCTGGTCACCAGGTCCGGGACCGGCTCGCCGGTACGCACAGTGGCGATCAAGAAGATCGTCCCCTGCGCGGCCAGATACCCGATAAGCGCCAGCGAGGCGGCATCCAGCAGCGACGCGTCGTCGGCCACAGTCACCAGGCGGCGCCCGCGGTGGTGTTGGTGCAGCGCCTGGCGGGTCTGCTCGAACAGCGCCACCGTGTCGACCTGCCCGTCGGGCCCGGGACGGCCGAGCCCGCCGGCTAGCAGCGCGACCACGGCGGCCAGCGGCACTAGCGCGGTGGTCCGGCTGCCCGCCACCCGTTCGGTCGGGTGACCGGCAGCCGCCGCCTGCTGCCGGTATTCATCGGCCAGCCGGGTCTTCCCGGTCCCGGCCCGGCCGTGGATCACCAGGCCCGCGAGCTCGCCCGAGCCCAGGGCTCGCTCGAACACCTCGATTTCTGGTCGGCGGCCGATGATCGGCCACTGCTGCAGTGTGACCGCCACATCGGCCAGCATGCCAGCCCTGGCCTGGGCAGACAATCGGCGACGGCGATTATCCGGCGCGTTTTGCCGTGCGTCAGGCGGTCACGACGGCCGGCCTGAGCCCAGCCACGGTCGCGACGATGTGGTCGGCCAGATGGCGGGAAACGCCCAGTTCACTCAGGGTCACGGCGAGGTGAGCCGCGGCACGGTCAAAATGGGCGTCCCCGATGCCCAGTCCACGGTGGGCGCTGGTGACGGCGGGTCCGCGGTAGCGCTCGGGGCCGCCCAGCGCCTCGCCCAGGATGGTCACCACGTACGCCCGGTGCCGGACACCGACCCCGCCGGGGAAGAACAGGGCGAGTTCCGGGTCCGCAAGCAGCCGCCCGTAGAAGTTATCGACGGCGGCGGTCAGGGCGGCCCGGCCGCCGATCGCCTCGTAGACGCTGATCGCTTCCGCCGCGGCGGGCGAGCAGGAGTCGGCACAGGTGGTCATTGTCATGGCAGCTCTCCTCGGTGAGATTCATCTACCGCGACAATCCCGCAGGCCAGCCGGCCCGCGCCTGAGCAATGACTACTCATCTGGGCAACTGAGCAACGCCGCGCCGGAAATGAGCAATCGCTGCTCAGGCGGTCACCGGCAGGCAGGTCCTACAACTATGAGAGAGCGGGCCGATCACGGCACGCCAGCCCAGGAAGAGGGACCATCGATGTTCGTCCAACCGCAGCCCCAGGACAGTTCCCGCCCGCACGGCGCTCCTGCCTACTATCTGGGCCGGCCTGCCAGCCTATGGCTCAGCGTCACCAGGACGCGCTCCTATGTCCGCAGAAGGCAATCATGACTGCCGTCACCCCCCACCGGTCCGGCCGGCGACGCGCCGCCGGCGCGGCCCTGGCCGTTGCGGCTTGGGCGGCCACCTTGGCCGCCGCGCTCGCCGGCGGCCACCCAGGCGGCGGCGTGACCGTGCAGATCGCCTTCGCCGCCACCATGGCTACCTGCGCCATGGGTGAGACCCTGTTCCCCCCTGGCGCCGCAGGGCGCTATGACAGGTTCG
>Ga0318554_10001063_pt1 | contig 10936 bp, 10 predicted proteins | sample GRESIP082b2f22_FD_203687 | JGI IMG/M metagenome (GOLD analysis project Ga0318554, IMG submission 203687) | Tropical soil microbial communities from Luquillo Experimental Forest, Puerto Rico - GRE.SIPMG.082b2f22 | ecosystem: Environmental > Terrestrial > Soil > Tropical forest > Bulk soil... | reverse complement strand
CGTGGCGCCCAGCGGGTAGGGAGTGCCCGGCCAGTGCCGCATCAACGGGCCCCGCCCGCGGGCTCGGCCCGGGCCCGGTCGATGATGGCCGCCACGCCGAGCCCGGCGGGCAGGGTGCCGAACGGGGCCGCGGGGCCGCCGGGCACGTGCGGGCCCAGCCGGGACGCGCAGTACCCGTCGGCGACCGCGGCGGGCGCGTACCGCACCAGCTGCGCCGCCGTGAGGGCCACCGCGATCCGCCCGGCGAGCCGCCTGGCCTCGTGCTGCGCCTCCAGGCCGGTCGCCGCCTCCAGGCCGGCCACCTGTGCCTTCAGCGCGGCCACGGCGGCGTCCAGCGCCGCGTCCGCGCCCGCGGCGGCGCCCAGCTCGGTCATCAGCGCCTCAGCGGCGCCCTCGGTCCTGGCCAGCGCCCGGAGCACGTCCAGCGAGGTCACGTTGCCCGATCCCTCCCAGATCGAGTTCAGCGGCGCCTCCCGGTAGATCCGGGGCATGCCGGACTCCTCCACGTAACCGTTGCCGCCAAGGCATTCGAGCGCCTCGGCCGCGTGCGCCGGGAACCGCTTGCACACCCAGTACTTGGCCGCGGGCAGCGCCAGGCGCAGCAGCGCGGACTCGGCCGCGTCCCCGCGCGCCGCCCGGTCCGCCGCGCCGGCCAGCCGGAACGCCAGCACGGTCGCCGCCTGGGATTCCAGTGTCAGGTCGGCGAGGACATTCGCCATCAGCGGCCACGCCGCGAGTTCTTTGCCGAACGACTGCCGGTGGCTGGCGTGATGCACCGCGGTGACGGTGGCTGCCCGGATGCCCGCTGCACTGCCGAGGACGCAGTCCAGCCTGGTCGCGCTGACCATGGCGATGATCGTGGCCACGCCCCGGCCTGGCTCACCGACCTGGTAGGCCAGCGCGCCGTCGAACTCCACCTCGGCCGAGGCGTTGGACCTGTTGCCGAGCTTGTCCTTGAGCCGTTGCAGGCGCATCCCGTTGCGCTCGCCGCCGGGGAGCACCCGCGGGAGCAGGAAGCAGGTCAGCCCTCCGGGGGCCTGCGCGAGCGTGAGAAACAGGTCGGACATGGGCGCGGAGCAGAACCACTTGTGCCCGGTGAGCAGGTGAGCGCCCGCACCAGCGCCGGGGACCGGCTCCGCCTGGGTGGTGTTCGCCCGGACGTCGGAGCCGCCCTGCTTCTCGGTCATGGCCATGCCTGCCAGCAGGCCGCGCTTGCCCTCGGGCGGGCGCAGCCCGGGATCGTAGGCGCATGCCGTGAGCAGCGGCTCGAACCTGGCCGCCAGGTCCGGGGCGTGCCGCAGCGCGGGCACCGCCGCGTAGGTCATCGAGATCGGGCAGCCGTGCCCGGCCTCGGCCTGCGACCAGACGTAGAACTTCGCCGCCCGGGCCACGTGCGCGCCGGCCCGCGGGTCCGCCCAGGGGGCCGCATGCAGGCCATGGCCGGCCGCGGTGCCCATCAGGGCATGCCAGGCCGGGTGGAACTCGACTTCGTCGATGCGGTTGCCGTACCGGTCGTGGGTGCGCAGCACCGGCGGGTGCTCGTTGGCCAGCCTGGCCTGCTCGGCGGTCTCGGCCCGGCCGGCCAGCAGCCCCAGCTCGTGCAGGCCGGTGACGGCCCAGCCGGCGCCCTCCCGGTCTACCGCCTCCAGCAGCGCCGGATCGGCGGCCACATCGTGACCGGCCAATGGCGGCACCTGGTTGCGGACCTCGTGGGTGACCCGCGGACCCCGGGTCACCACACCCACCAGCCCCCTAAATATGCAGGCCGCATTCCGTCTTTCCGGTGCCCGCCCAGCGGCCGCTGCGCGGGTCGGCGCCGGGCTTGACCGGCAGCGTGCACGTGGCACAGCCGATCGACGGGTAGCCCTCGTCGACCAGCGGGTTCAGCACCACCCCGTGCTCGGCGATGTAGGCATCCACCTGCTCCTGGGTCCAGCCGGCGATCGGGTTGACCTTGACCATCGCGCGCTTGGGGTCCCATTCGACCACCTGCGTATCGCTGCGCGCGTCGGTCTCCTCGCGGCGGACCCCGGTGATCCAGGCGTCGTAGGGATCCAGCGCCCGCTCCAGGGGGACCACCTTGCGCAGGTAGCAGCACAGGTCGGGGTTGCGCCCGTAGAGCCGCGGGCCGAGTTCGGCGTCCTGTTCGGCCACGGTGCGGGATGGGGTCACGTTGATGAGATTGATCGGATAGACCTGCGACACCGCGTCCCGCGTCCCGATGGTCTCGGGGAAGTGATAGCCGGTGTCCAGGAAGATCACGTCGATGCCGGGCTTGACGGCGGCGGCCAGGTTGATGAGGACCGCGTCAGTCATTGAGGAGGTAATGCAGATGCGCTCGGCGAAGGTTTCCACCGCCCACGCGATGACCTCGTGTGCCGGAGCATCGGCCAGATCCTTCGCGGCCTGCGCAGCCTGCGCGGCGAGTGCCTGCCGCCGCGCCGCCTCCTTGGCGTCCCCCGCAGCGACCTGCTCGGGGTACGCGGGACTGGTCGCGCTCAATCTCACAGGAAGGCTCCCATCGGTCAAGCGTAGCCGGTCACGCCGTACAGCCCCTGCAACCACACGCCTCGCAGGAAATGTTCCCACGAACCTGCCTGCCGCGCCGCCCACAGCCGGTTTCTGGGGGATTTACCCAGGTCAGGCGGAGAGACCGGAGGCAGCTAGCCTTGGCGGATCCAGGTCACCAGTGGCTCAGGTGGCTGCCGTGGCGGCTGATGTTGGCAGTCGCACCAGTTACCGCCCGGGCACTGTTCGTGCTGCGCGGCGCGGCAGGCGGAGCAGATCATGAAGCCATTATCCGGGATTCCGCAGAACCGGCTCTCGGGGCTGTCGGGTTTGGCCGGCTTATCCGAAGCCGGCCGAATGGCGGCGCCGTCGTCACCCGGGCCGGGCGACACTTACGCGGCGTTGGCGCGGCGCATCCTGCGGCGCCGTTCGGAGGCCCGCTCCTCCTCATTCAGGCCGCCCCAGGTGCCGTACTTTTCGGGCCGGGAAACGGCATAGGTGAGGCATTCCGCGCGCACCGGGCAGGCGGCGCATACCGTCTTGGCCTTGCGTTCCCGCACTTCACGCTCGGGCTGGCGCTCTCCATCCGGCCCGAAGAAAAGCACGATGTCCTTGCCTCGGCACGCGGCGGCGTCCTGCCAGGCCCAGCTCGGCCGTGGCGGCATGGCCACCTGCCGACGTACCTCAGACATGAATCGGTCTCCTCGATTTCCGTGTGTTCCTCGCCGCGCAAGCGCCCTGGTAGGCGGGCACGCGGTCGCACGTGTGCTCATTCACCCCGTCCATCCATCCAACGCGCCATGCCGCCCTCGTGTTCCCGCACATACGGACAACTACGCAGCGTTGTGCGCAGCAGGAAGATCGGGGGCAATCAGGCACCGGAGGGAGGGGCCGTGGTGCCAGCCGTCCCGGCGAAGCCAGCCGGTTCAGCCGAACCGACGCTCAATTGTGCCATCCCCTATGACCGTTCCGCAGCCAGGCGAGACAATCAGGCAGGCCCAGCTGGGAGCGCCGGGTTACCCGGTTGCCGATAAGCGATCAACTGGACAAAGCCGAGGGTCGAGGATCACGATGAGCAGCATGTCAGCGTCGGACGCAGCACCGTTGCCCCGGCTTGGCGAGGTGTACTTCGACGTCCGGGGCGAGTCCCGCAGCATGCGGCTGAGCTGGTACGCGGACACGGGGGTAGCCGTGTTCAGCATCTGGCAAGGGGGCACCTGCACCGGGACGTTCCGGCTGCCGATGACCGACCTGCCCCGGATGATCGACGCACTGCAGCGCGGTCCGCACGGCGCGCCCGGAGACCTGGAGGACCTGCGGGGCGCCGCGGAGCCGCGTGGCAGGCCGGGCAGGACGGGCCAGCCTGCCGGGCCCGGGTACGGTCCCGGCACTGGCTCCCAGCAGCACGGCCCGGGCGGGTACCGCCCGGACGAGCACGGCCGGGACCAGTACGGCCCGGAGGAGCACGGCCGGGACCAGCACGGCCCGGTCGGCTACGCCCCCGGCGATTTCGGCCCCAGGTCTCGGGAGGGCGGGCGCTCGGGCACCCACATGACGTACGAGCCGGACGCGACCACGGCCTACCGCGACGACGGCCTCGCGGCCCGCCCGGGCGGGTACCGGGGGCATCGCGGCGCCGGATATGAGGAAGAGCCGACAGGCGGGTACCGCGGTGACCTGCTCAGCGAGGACTACCGGGACGAGCACGATCGCGACTACCGGGACGGTGGCTACCGGGAGGACTCGCGCGGCCGGCACCCGGATGACCCGCACGGCGGTCCCTACGGAGAGGATCCGCTGAGCGGCGGGCACCCCGACGATCCGCACAGTGGTGGTTACCGCGAGGACCCGCTCGGCAGCGGGCACCCGGATGACCAGCACACCCGGAGTTACCGGGAGGACTCGCACGGCGGCGGACGGTACCCGGACGATCCGCACAGTGGTGGTTACCGCGAGGACCCGCTTGGCGACGGGTACCTCGATGACCCGCTGAGCAGCGGCTTCCGGGAAGATCCGCGCGGGGGCGGGTACCTCGGCGACCAGCGCACCCGCGGTTACCGGGAGGACCTGCCCGACGGCGGTCGCTGGCCGGGCCGAGGCGGCGGCGACTACCCGGAGGATCCGCTCACCGGCGACTACCCCGAGGACCCGGCCGGGGCCGGGCCCTATCCCGAGGACCGGGCCGGGTCCTACCCCGAGGACCGGACCGGGCGCTACCCCGAGTAGCCGATGACGGCCTAGTACCGGGAGGACCCGCTCACCGGCGACTATCCGGCCGGGCCGGGCATCGACACCCGCGACTACCCGGCTGCCCACGGCAACTCCGGCTATCCGCCCGCGCGGCCATACGTGCCCCCCCTTCCCGGCGGCGCCGGAGAGCCCGCCGAAGCGCGCGGGCGCCAGCCGGCCGCGAGGAAAGCGGCCCTTCTTCCGATTCCTTCCGTTATGGCCCGCCCGCCTGCGGAGCCTGAGGCGCGCGGGCGCAGCGGATAAAACCGCGCCGTATTGACGATCCCGCCGGTTGAACGGCTGCTGGTCCGTGCACGCCCGGCACCGACAGCATGGGCCGGCCGTCAGCGGGCCGGCCGGGCGCGAATGGCGTTCAAAGCATCACGCAGAGTGTGCCAGGCACGGGCCCACCCTTCCCTCAGCGGCGTTGACCTGGATGTCGTTATGGTCGCGCTGCCGCCGGGAGGATATATTTGGCATAAGGGGAAGGGGGGGCCAGGAGTGGCACAGAAGGTTTCCGTCACATACGCGTGTGACTACGACCAGAAAGAGATTCCGCAAGGGCAGCACCGGCTGCGCCGGTTCAGCATCGACGGCCGGGACTATGAGATCGACCTTTGCCTGAAGCACAGCGAAAGGTTCGACGAGGCCATCGGCCGCTTTACGGTGCACGCTCGTAAGGCATCGGCGCCAGTAGTGCGGACAACACGGAGAACGGCTGCACACCGTAAGCACAGCGCGCAGGTCCGTGCATGGGCGAAGGCGAATGGGTTCGCGGTGAGCGAGCGCGGGCGCATTCCCGCCGACGTTGTCGGCAAGTACGAGGCAACGCACGCGTAGCCAGCGCTGCGGTCCGCAGACCCGGCGCTGTTCGTGCAGGTGGTCCTGCCGTGGTGCCGGGACGCAGCGGATACCCGCCGGTCCCGCGCCCGGAAGCCGCGCTCAGCGGGACGGCAGGCTCCGGGCAAGGATCCCGGACAAGCCGGCCCGGGTGGCGATCACGTACAGCCGGTCCTGGGCGGCCAGGCGGAGGTCGGCGGCGGGAGACCAGTTCACCGGCCCGCCCGCGCCGGGCGCCACGGCCAGCAGCCGCACCAGGCCGGTCTGGTGCGCCGCCTGCACCGCCGCGCCGTCCAGTTCGGAGCCGGGGCTCACCGTGAAGTCGGCGATGAGCAGCACATGCCGGCCGACCGCGATCGTGCGCAGTACCTGGTGCTCCAGCATCGCTGCGGCGAAGGATGGGGCGGCCACATAGGGCACGCTGCGGGAGATCGTGTTGCCGACGTTGCGCTGGACCCGGGCGGCCAGGTCGTCGTCGCCGAGCCGGAGCACGATGCGGATGTCGCTGGCCAGGGCCCGGGCGTGCAGCGCGGTCTCCAGGTTGACGCTGTCGCTGTTGGTTACCGAGACCAGGGCCTGGCAGGTGGCCACGCCCGCCGTGCGCAGGACGTCCTCCCGGTGGGTCTCGCCGATCACCACCCGCAGCCCCAGCCGCCGCGCCATCGGCACCCCGGCCGCGTTTTCGTTCTTGTCCACGCAGGCCACGCTGATGCCCAGGTCATGGAGCTGGCCAACGATCCGGGTACCGACGTTCCCCAGGCCCACCACAATGACGTGATCGCTGAGCGGGCGGTCCTTGCGCCGCAGCGACCCGGTCAGCCTGGCCCCGACCACCACGGCGGTGAGCACTGGCAGGAAGGCGAGGCCGTCGAAGGTGAGCAGCACCTGCGCGATCTTCTCCGGCGCGGGATAGCCCGGCTCGCTGACCGCGGCGCCGGCGGCATCCAGGCCGGTCAGGTAGGCGGCATTGGCCAGGGAGAAGTGGCTCGCGGTGGCGAGCATGACGAACCCGAGAACCAGGATGGCGAACAGGACGCCGAAGGCCAGCCCGACCTTGTTCCAGAGCAGGTGCCCGGCCAGGTCGGCGGTCGCGCGCAGCGGGCGCCGGCGCTGCCGGGCAAGCGGGTTGCGGGGCGCGCCGTCCGCCACGGCGAGCACCAGGTCGGCGTGGCTCGCATCCGCCGGCAGCAGGCCAGGGGACTGCGGGTCCTGGGTCATCGCCAGCCCGCAGAGCACGCGCCGCGGCTGGATGTCGGTGCGGCGCGCCACGAACAGCGTCCGCCCGGACACCCTGATGTGGCTGGGCGCAGGCTCGCCCAGGGCCGCCGCGACGAACGACGGCGCCGACATCGACGAGCCGGACAGGACCGCGCAGTCGCGGAAGAACGTGCGGATCCGCTCGCCCAGGCTGGCGTTGAAGATCGACAACACCAGCCGCAAGTCCGGGTTGAGCTCCTGGGCGCGCAGCGCCGCGTGAAAGTTGCCCAGGTCGTCCTGGCGCAGCAGGGCGAGCGACCGCGCCGACTGCACTCCGGCGTCGGTGAAGGCGCTGGCATCCAGTTCCGCCCGCTCGATGATCCGCACCTTGGGCATGCGGGCGATCCGCGGCCCCTTGCCCTGCTCCCGGGACCGCAGCACCACCGTCACCTCCTCGCCGTAGGTGGTGGTCAGTTCCTCGATGACCCGGGCGGCGAGGGCGTCGTCACCGCACACGACGAGATGATCGCGGCGCGCCGCGAGACGGGAGAGGGGAGGCACGGCGTGATCCTAGCCGGGCCGGCCGTCCCCGGCAGGCCGGGGCGAAACCCGATAACGATCGGGGGGCCCGCATCAGGGCGAGGCGATCCGGCCGAGCTGTGGCGGCAGCCGGCTTGCGGCCCCGCGGTCAAGCAGGAACAGCGTCCGCAGCCGGCCCCGCGCGCCGGCCGCCGGCACCTGGATCGGGCCCACGTCCGACAGGCCCAGCCGGACCGCGCCCGCCTTTTCCTGGCCCGCGGCGAGGATCCACACCTCCCGGGCGCTGCGGATCGCCGGCAGGGTCAGCGTCAGCCTGATCGGCGGCGGTTTCGGCGCGCCCCGCACCGCCACCACGCTCCGGTCGTCGTACAGCGCGGGCATGCCCGGGAACAGCGACGCCACATGCCCCTCCGGGCCGATGCCGAGCAGCAGGACGTCGAAGCCCGGGACCGGGCCGTGATCCTCCGGGCGGGCGGCGTCGCGCAGCTCCACGGCGTACCGGGCCGCCGCGGCCTCAGGATCGGGCCCGTCCGGGCCGTCGGTGCCGGGCATCCGGTGCACCCGCCCCGGCGCCATGTCGAGGTGGCGCAGCAGGGCCTGCTCCGCCCCGGCCTCGTTGCGTTCCTGGTCGCCACCGGGCAGGAACCGCTCGTCACCCCACCAGATATCCAGGTGACGCCAGTCGACCGCGTCGCGGGCCGGGGCGGCCGCCAGCTCGGCCAGCACGGCGGTGCCAATCCCGCCGCCGGTGAGCACCAGCGACGCGCGCCCGGCCGCGGCCTGGACGTCCACCAGCTTGGTGACCAGCCGCGCCGCGACCGCCTTGGCGAGCAGGCCCGCGTCGTGGTGGACGATGACCTCCGGCGGGCTCATTGCGCGGTGACCGTGCTGCCCCGGGGGGGCGACCCCCCAGGAACCCCCGGTGGCCGGCGGCCCCGTTCGTTCGTCACGGCGCAGCGACCGTGCTGGCCTGGGTGCGGCGGAGTTGTTCGAGCACGTCGGCGTACACGTCGTCGGGGTCGAGGCGGCGCAGTTCCTCCTCCAGCAACTCGGTTGTGTCCCGGCGGTGCAGGGCGACCCGGCGCTCGGGCTGCCCGGGACGGCGCAGGTGCGCGACCCGCCCGTCCGGCCTGGTGATCAAGATCTCGCCGTCGTCGGTCGTGAAGCTGACCTCGGTGATGCCCGGCCCGGCGGACGGTTCCGTGCCGATCTCGGCACCGAAGCCGTGCGACAGCCAGGCCGCGAGCAGGTCGGCGGTGGGGTTGCCCGCCTCGGCGCTGACCGTGCCGCCGGTGACGGCAGCCGACGGCTGGTCCATCGTCGCCGCAAGCAGCGACCGCCACGGCGTCGCCCGGGTCCAGGCCAGGTCGGTGTCCCCGGGCTGGTACCCGGCGGCGAGCTTGACCAGCGCCCCGCGGGGCGAGTCCGCGGCCGCGGCGTCGGTGATGCGCCGCTGGGCGAGCGCGCCCATGGGATCCTGCGACGGGATCGGCGGCACCATCCCCGGCCACCAGGTGACCACGGGAGTGTCCGGCAGCAACAGCGGGGCCACCACCGAGTCCGCGTGCTGGCCAAGCGGCCCGTACATGCGCAGCAGCACCGTCTCGCCCGGGCTGGTCTCACCCACGCGAATCTCCGCGTCGAGCCGGGACGGGTGCTCCGGGCGCCGGATGATCACCACGAGGATGCGGCACGGGTGCTGGCGCCCGGCACCGCTCGCCGCCCGGACCGCGTCGTACTGCGCGCCCTCGTCGGTCACGATGACCAGCGTGAGCACCATCCCGCTGGCCACGCCCCCCAGCCGCAGCCGCGCCTGGCGGAGCGCGTCGATGATCGCGCTGGTGGTGGTCTCGGTGAGGTCGATCGTCATGTCACAGCCTCCGCCATGCCCGGCCGTCCCTGGCCATCAGCGCCTCCGCGCTCGGCGGGCCGGCCGACCCGGCCGGGTACTGGTCCGGCTTGCCGTGCTCCGCCCAGAACTGCTCGACCGGGTCGAGCACCTCCCAGGACAGCTCCACCTCCTGGTGCCGGGGGAACAGCGGCGGGTCGCCGATGAGCACGTCGAGCAGCAGCCGCTCGTATGCCTCGGGGCTGTTCTCGGTGAACGACTCGCCATAGGCGAAGTCCATGTTCACGTCCCTGACCTCCATCGCGGAGCCGGGAACCTTGGAGCCGAACCTGACCGTCACGCCCTCGTCCGGCTGCACCCGGATCACCATCGCGTTGTGCCCGAGTTCCTTGGTGTCGGTGGCGTTGAACGGCAGGTGCGGCGCCCGCTGGAACAGCAGCGCGATCTCGCTCATCCGGCGCGGCAGCCGCTTGCCGGTGCGCAGGTAGAACGGGACGCCAGCCCAGCGCCTGGTGTCCACGCCAAGCTTCACCGCGGCGTAGGTCTCGGTATGGGAGTCCGGCGCGATCCCCTCCTCATCCAGGAAGCCGGGGACCTCGATGCCGCCCTGCCAGCCGGCCGCGTACTGGCCGCGGGCGGTGCCGGTGGCCAGATCCGCGGGCAGCCGGACCGCCGACAGCACCTTCTCCTTCTCCGCCCGCAGGGACGCGGCGTCGAAGGAGACGGGCTCCTCCATCGCGGTCAGGGCCATCAGCTGCAGCAGGTGGTTCTGGATCACATCGCGGGCGGCGCCGATCCCGTCGTAATAGCCGGCCCGGCCGCCGATGCCGATGTCCTCGGCCATAGTGATCTGGACGTGATCCACGTAGCCGCGGTTCCAGATCGGCTCGTACATCGTGTTGGCGAACCGCAGCGCCAGGATGTTCTGGACCGTCTCCTTGCCCAGGTAGTGGTCGATACGGAAGACCGAGTCCGAGCCGAACACCGAGTTCACGATCTCGTTGAGCTGCCGGGCGCTGGCCAGGTCGTGGCCGAACGGCTTCTCGATCACCACCCGGCGCCACGGCCGGCGGCCGTCCGGGCCGGCGGGCGGCGAGGACAGGCCAGAGCGTTTGAGCTGCGCCACCACGTCCGGGAAGAACTTCGGCGGCACGGACAGGTAGAAGGCGTAGTTGCCGCCGGTGCCGCGCTCGGCGTCCAGCTGGGCCACGGTCTGGGCGAGCCGGTCGAAGGCGCCGTCGTCGGCGAACTCGCCGGGCACGAACCGGATGCCCTCGGCGAGCTGCTGCCAGACGGTGTCGTTGAACGGGGTGCGCGCGTGCTCCTTCACCGCGTCGTGGGTGACCTGCGCGAAGTCCTCGTGTTCCCAGTCCCGGCGGGCGAAGCCGACCAGGGAGAACCCGGGCGGCAGCAGGCCTCGGTTGGCCAGGTCGTAGACCGCCGGCATGAGTTTCTTCCGGGACAGGTCGCCTGTGACGCCGAACAGCACGAGGACGCACGGCCCGGCGACCCGGGGGATGCGCCGGTCCCGCGGGTCCCGCAGCGGGTTCGCGGTGCTCACCGGGCCGCCCCCGTCGCGCTGGCCCGGGCCGCGTCAAGCAGCCGGGCCAGCCCTGCCGCGCGGTCCCGCAGGTGCAGCCGGACGGCCGGGCGGCCGCGCTGGTGCAGCGCGCCGAGATCGCCGAGGGCCTGGGCGAGCTGGAGCCTGCCCAGCGTGAAGTCCCGCCCCGGGACCTGCACGTCGTCGCGCACCGCACCGGTGATTTGGAGGAA
>Ga0318554_10001061_pt1 | contig 10940 bp, 11 predicted proteins | sample GRESIP082b2f22_FD_203687 | JGI IMG/M metagenome (GOLD analysis project Ga0318554, IMG submission 203687) | Tropical soil microbial communities from Luquillo Experimental Forest, Puerto Rico - GRE.SIPMG.082b2f22 | ecosystem: Environmental > Terrestrial > Soil > Tropical forest > Bulk soil... | reverse complement strand
GCCGACGCCCGCGCCGCGCTGGAGCGGGCGATCCTGCGCGGGCTGTACCGCTACGCGCCCGCGGCCGGTGAGCCGGACGGCGAGCGGCCACGGGCACAGATCCTCGCCTCCGGGGTGGCCGTGCGCTGGGCGCTGGCGGCGCAGCGGCTGCTCACCGAGGACTGGGGCGTGGCCGCGGACGTGTGGTCGGCGACGTCCTGGACGGAGCTGCGCCGCGACGCGCTCGCCTGCGAGGAGTGGAACCTGCTCAACCCCGACGCCCAGGCCCGTGTGCCCCACGTGACCGAGGCGCTGGAGGGCCAGCCCGGCCCGGTGGTCGCGGTGAGCGACTGGATCCGGGCGGTGCCCGACCAGATCGCCCGGTGGGTGCCCGCGCCGTTCACCACGCTGGGCACCGACGGGTTCGGCTTCTCCGACACCCGGCCGGCCGCCCGCCGGTTCTTCCACGTGGACGGGGAGTCGATCACGTTGGCGGTGCTCAGCCAGCTCGCCCGGCGTGGCGAGGTCAAGCACGAGACGCTGGCCCAGGCGATCGAGAAGTACCGGCTGGACCAACCGGTCAGTGCCATGGAGGCCGGCCGCTAGCCCGGCCCGGGCCCCTGACCGTCCCCGGCTATCGGCAGCGTGACCAGGATCCGCAGGCCACCGGCCGGGAGGCTGTGCGCCTCGACATCGGCTCCGTGGGCGGTGCCGATGGAGCGGACGATGGCCAGGCCCAGCCCGGTGCCGTCGCGCACGCCGGTCCGCTCCTCCATCCGGCGGAACGGCTCGAACAGCGTCGGCACCAGCTCCTTGGGGATCACCGGCCCGCTGTTGGCGACATCGAACCGGGCCTGCTGATCGCCGGTCCCGGTGCGGATGAGTATCCAGCCGCCGCGGATGTTGTGCCGCACTGCGTTGTCCACCAGGTTGCCGACCATGCGTTCCAGCAGCAGCCGGTTCCCGAAGACCGGCGCGGCCGCCAGGTCGGTGTCCACGCGCAGGTCAAGCTCGCGGGCCCGGGCCGCAGCGGACTCCGCCGCGTCTTCCGCCGCCGTGGCGAGATCCACCAGCTCCGGGCTGGCCGGCGCCTGCTCGCTCGCGGCCAGCGTGAGCAGCGCCTCGATCAGCTCCTCCGCCTGCGCCGCGGACCGGGCCACCTTGGCCGTCATGACCTCCAGCTGCTCCGGGGTGCGGGTCGGCTTGGCCAGGGTCACCTCGATCGCGGTCCGCATCACGGTCAGCGGCGTGCGCAGCTCGTGCGAGGCGTCGGCGACGAACCGGCGCTGGCTGGCGAACGCGGCGTCCAGCCGCTCCAGCATCTCGTCGAAGGTGTCCGCCAGTTCCCGCAGCTCATCGTGCGGCCCGGTGAGCGCCAGCCGCTCCCCGAGATGCTGCTCGGACGCCCGGCGCGCCGCCGCGGTGATCGAGCTGACCGGCCGCAGCACTCGCCCGGCCATCACCCAGCCCAGCCCGCCGGACACCACGGTCATGGCGCCGAGGGCAACCAGCGAGTAGGCCAGGAGCCGTTCGAGTGTCTGGCGACGCAGGTTGGCGGCGGCCTCGTGGGCGCCTATGGCGGCGAACGCGTGCGCGCACTTGCTGCTCAGGAGGGGCTCCGCCGTCTTCGGGAGGGGCTCCTTGCCCGACTTGCAGTGAAACGCGAGCTTCATCTGGTACGGGGTGACCGGCGGCACATTGTCCGGCTGGTTGACCGCCAGGACGTAGGAGATCCCCAGCAGCGCGGCACCGGCAGCCAGGAACAGCGCGGCGAACAGCAGGGTGAGCCGCACCCGGAAGGTCTGCGGCAGCCACCGCGCCGGCCAGCGGCGGGGCGCGGTCACCGGAATCTCCTGAGGATGCCCCGGCCTTCAGGCCGGGGAGGAAACCATCGTCCCGCGCAGAGGGACGGGCTGCTGTGCATAAGCCACCCTGAATCGGTATTTTTCGTTAGAATGTTCGCATGTCCCGGTACCGTCTTGAATTGTCCCCCGGGCAGGAGGAGGTCCTGTTGCGGCACTGCGCCGACGCCCGGTACGTGTGGAACCTGTGCGTCGAGCAGGAATCCTGGTGGTGTCCGGGGCGCGGGAAGATGCCCGGCTTCGCCGAGCGGTGCCGGCAGCTCACCCACGCGCGGGCGGACAACCCGTGGCTCGCCGAGGGCAGCGTGATCGTGCAACAGCAGGCGGTCCGCGACCACGGACAGGCGATGGTGAACCTCTTCGCCGGGACGCACCGCCGCCCGCGCTGGCGCAAGGCCGGCCGTAACGAAGGGTTCCGGATCGTCCATCTCAAGCAGCGTGACGTGCGCAGGCTTAACCGCCACTGGGGCGAGGTCAAGATCCCCAAGGCGGGGTGGGTGCGGTTCCGCTGGTCCCGTGCCGTCCCTGGGAACGCGAAGTCGTTCCGCGTGACCCGCGACCGCGCGGGCAGGTGGCACATCGCCTTCGCGGCGATCCCCCTGCCGGTTGACGGTCCCGGTACCGGCGAGGCCGTTGGCATCGACCGGGGCATCGCGGTCAGTGCTGCGCTGTCCACGGGCGAGATGCTGCGCGTCCCGGGCCTGACCGCCGCCGAGACCGCCCGGCTCCAGCGCCTTCAGCGGGCACTGGCCAGGGCCCGCCGCGGGTCGGGCAGGCGGCGGAAGGTCAAGCAGGCTATCGGCCGTCTGAAGGCCCGCGAGGCCGACCGCCGCAAGGACTGGTGCGAGAAAACCTCGACGGACATCGCGCGCCGCTTCGACGTGATCCGCGTCGAGGACCTCCACATCAAGAGCATGACCCGCTCGGCCAGAGGCACGATCAGCGCTCCGGGCCGCAACGTCGCCGCCAAGACGGCCCTGAACCGGGGGATCAGCCGTTCGGGCTGGGGCCTGCTGGCCCGCCGCCTGGAGGACAAGGCCCCCGGCAGAGTCGAGAAAGTGAATGCCGCGTTCACCAGCCAGCGCTGCTCGGCGTGCGGGCACGTCGCACCGGAAAGCCGCGAGAGCCAAGCCCTCTTCCGCTGCGTCGCCTGCGCATACACCGAAAATGCTGACGTCAACGCGGCGAAGAACATCGCGGCGGGGCACGCCGTGACTGCGCGGGGAGGCATCGGGGTTGCCCGGCCGGTGAACCGCGAACCTCAACGTGCGCCCCTAGCGTCATAGTTGGAATCCCCCGCCTTCAGGCGGGGGAGGATGTCAAGGGAGCCGGTACCCGGAGCCGATTACCGTTTCGATCAGGTCCGGGTTGCCCAGTTTCCGGCGCAGCCGGGCCATCGTGACCGTAACCGTGTGGGTGAACGGGTCGGCGTTCTCGTCCCACACCCGTTCCAGCAGTTCCTCGGCGCTGACCACGCCTCCGTCGGCGGCCAGCAGCACGTCCAGGATGCCCATCTCCTTGCGGGTCAGCGAGACCGGCCGGCCGCCCCGGCTAACCCGCCGCCGCGCCCGGTCGAACACGAGGTCATGCTTGACCGCCACCGGCGGGCTGGCCGGGCTGCGCCGGGCCAGTGCCCACAACCGGGCGACAAGCTCCGCGAACGCGAACGGCTTCGGTAGATAGTCGTCGGCGCCGAGGTTCAGGCCCTCAACCCGGTCTCCGATGGTGCCCGCCGCGGTCAGCATTAGGATGCGTGCTGGCGAATGGGCGCCGATCAGTGCGGCGCAGATTGCGTCGCCGTGGATCTTGGGCAGGTCCCGGTCCACGATGACCACGTCGTATTGGTTCATCAGCGCCTTGTCCAGGCCGCTGGCCCCATCGTAGGCGACATCAGCCGCCATGCCCTGATCGCGCAGGCCGTCGGCGATGTCGTCGGCCAGCGTGGGCTGGTCTTCCACGATGAGCACCCGCACAAGCCCATCCTCGCCGACGAGGGATCACATCCGCATTACACGCCCGCCGCCCTGCCGTCCCCGGGGCACGGCCTGGCCTGCGCCCGGGCGCGCAGCCATGGCCGGAAAGCGGCAGAAAGCAGCGGATCGTGTTCTCCCCGTGTAACCCCGCACCCGGTAAATCTCCTGCTGGAAGGCATCTCAAGCGCGAAACTCTGGAGGCCACAAATGAAACGCCATGGGTCACCTTCCGGCGGCACGGCTGTGCCGCGACCAGCGGCCCGCGTCCGCCCCCGCGGTGCGGTCATCGGCGCAACCGCCGCCCTTTTTGCGGCGGCCCTGCTCGCTGCGGCCTGTTCCTCGTCCGCAGCGGCGCCATCCCGGCTCACCGCGGCCCAGTCGGACCAGGACATGCTGCACTACGCCCGGTGCATGCGCGCCCACGGGGCGAACGTGCCCGACCCGGTGCATCTCCCGGGGCACACGGGGCTCAGCCTGGTCACCAGCTCCACCCCGCCGCCCAGCCGGGCCGCGACCGCCGCCTGCAGCCACTTCATCGGCCCAATCATCCAGGCCAAGCAGGCCGCCATGACACCGGCCCGGCTCGCAGCGCTGGCCAGCTACGCCCGGTGCATGCGGGCGCACGACATCGCGATGCTCGACCCCACCTCGTCCGGCCAGCTGAACCTGGGCAGCGTGCCGGGCATCTCCGGCACCTTCGGCCGGAACTCACCGCAATTCCGCGGCGCGGACACCGCCTGCCGCCACCTGCTTCCCGCGGGCATCCACGACGACGGGACGGGGCCGTGAGCCGCCCACCGGGCCGCAGGCGCGGCATTCTGGTCACCTCCGGTGGCCTGGCCGGAGCGGCGGCCTCAGGCGCGGTCGTCATGGTGGCCGTCACCGGCGGGGCTGCCCCGGCCGCCCCGGCGGCGCCCCCGATGACCACCGCGCGGGTCGCCCGGACCAACCTGGTGACCACCGTGCTGACCCAGGGCACCCTCGGCTACGCCGCCAGCAGGCCGGTGGTGAACCAGCTCACCGGTACCTACACGCAGCTCCCCCGCACAGGGCGGCGCATCGGCGCCGGCGGGATCCTGTACGCGGTCGATAACCTGCCCGTGGTGCTGATGATCGGGCGCATCCCGGCCTGGCGGCCGATGCTGCCCGGCATCACCAACGCCCCCGACGTGGCCGAACTCGAACGCAACCTCATCGCCCTCGGCTACGCCACTGGCCTGCTCGGCACCCCCAGCAATGTGTGGACCGCGGCGACCACGGCCGCGGTGGAGCGCTGGCAGCTTGCGGCCGGGCTGCCGGTGACCGGCCAGGTCGACCTCGGGCGGGTGCTGTTCCTGCCCGCCCCGGTGCGCACCGGCGCACCTGCGGTCGCGCCCGGCGACCCTGCGGCTCCCGGGCAAGCGCCCTACCAGGTGACCACGGCCACCCGGGTGATCACGGTCCCGCTGAACCCGGTCAACTCGCCCCCGGTCACGCTCGGCGAACGGGTCCGGGTCATCCTGCCCTCGGGCGTTTCTGCCCCGGGCGACATCACCGCCATCGGCCCGCCGGCCCCCTCGGCCAGCGGGACCAGCGGCACACAGGGGGCTTCCCCCGGCGGTTCCGGCCTGGCGGCCACGACCGTGCTGACGGTCCGGCCGACCCACCCGCGGCGCACCGGGACCGCGTCGGGCGTTCCGGTGCAGGTCTCGCTGACCACTCACGCCGCACGCGGGGTGCTCGCCGTCCCGGTCTCCGCCCTGCTCGCGCTGGCCGGCGGCGGTTACGGCCTGGAGGTGGTGGAGCCGTCGGGCGCGCACCGGCTGGTCGCGGTGCACACCGGTGCGTTCGCCGGGTCGCAGGTCCAGGTGTCCGGGCCGCAGATCGCCGCCGGGACGACCGTGGTGGTGGCCCAGTGACCGCGCTGGAACTGGCCGCGGCGGGCAAGCAGCACCCGGGCTCGCCGCCGGTCACCGCGCTGCGCTCGGTGACGCTGGCCATCGGGGACGGAGAGTTCGCCGCCATCGTGGGGCCGTCCGGGTCCGGCAAGTCCACGCTGCTCGCGCTGGCCGGCACGCTGGAGCGGCCCACCAGCGGGGAGGTCCGCATCGACGGTACCGCGGTCGGGCACCTCGCCGACCACGAACTCGCCGCCGTCCGCGCCTACCGGATCGGCTTCGTGTTCCAGCAGTTCTTCCTGGTGCCCACGCTGTCCGCGGTCGAGAACGTCGCCACCGGCCTGCTCTACCGCGGGATCGCGGCCGCCCAGCGGCGTGATGCGGCCGCCGCGGCCCTGACCACGGTTGGCCTGGCGCACCGGATGTGGCACCGCCCGGGCGAGATGTCCGGCGGCGAGCGGCAACGGACGGCGATCGCCAGGGCGCTAATCGGCCGGCCCGCGATCATCCTGGCCGACGAGCCCACCGGGAGCCTCGACACCGCCACCGGCCTCGGCATCCTCGCGCTGCTCAGCGAACTGAACGCCGCGGGCAGCACGATCCTGGTCGCCACGCACAACCCGGAGATCGCCCGCGCGGTCCCCCGTACCATCGGGCTGCGCGACGGTGCCGTCGAATCCGACACGGGGCGGGCGGCATGAGCACGCCACGCAGCCGCCTGCGGCCGGCGGATGTAGGGACCCTGGCCCGCATGGGCCTCACCGGGCGCCCGCTGCGGGCCCTGCTGTCCGCCGTGGGTATCGCCCTGGGGGTGGCCACCCTGGTGGCGGTCACCGGGATCTCGGGTTCCAGCCGCGCCCAGCTCATCGCGGAGATCGACGCGCTGGGCACCAACATGCTCACGGTGACGCCCGGCCAGTCGCTGAGCGGCGGCCAGGCCGTGCTGCCCGCCACCGCGCCGACGATGGTGGCGCGGATCGGCCCGGTCCAGTCCGCCGCGGCCATCGGCGACGTGGCCGCGAATGTGTACCGCAACGACCGGATCTCGGCGGCGAATACCAACGGGATCACTGTCTACTCCGCGAACACCAACCTGCTGCGGACCGTGCAGGGGCACCTGGCCAGGGGCACGTTCCTCAATCGGGCGACGATCCGGTTCCCGGCCGCGGTCCTCGGTGCCAACGCCGCGTCCGCGCTGGGCATCGACCAGGCCGGCGGCCGGGCCCAGGTCTGGCTTGGCGGCCACTGGTTCGCCGTGGCCGGCATCATGGCGCCGACGCCGCTCGCCCCGGAACTGGACCGCGCCGTGCTCATCGGGCTGCCCATCGCCCGCAGCCTGCTGCACGCCGGCGCCGCGCCGGCCGAGATCTACGTCAGGGCCGATCCGGCCAGCGTCGCAGCGGTCGAGGGCGTCCTCGCGGCGACCGCCGACCCGCCCGCGCCGCAGAACGTTTCGATCAGCAACCCAGCCGATGCGCTGACCGCCCGGGCCGACGCGACCGCGGCCTTCCAGTCCCTCCTCCTCGCGCTGGGCGCCGTCGCCCTGCTGGTCGGCGGGGTGGGAATCGCCAACGTGATGGTCATCGCGGTGCTGGAGCGGCGCGGTGAGATCGGGCTGCGCCGCGCGCTGGGCGCGACCCGCACGCATATCGCCGCCCAGTTCATCGCGGAGTCGGCGCTGCTGGCGCTGCTCGGCGGGCTCGCGGGCGCGTTGCTCGGCGGCTTCGCCACCGCCGGTTACGCGCACCTGCGGCATTGGAGTGCCGTCGTGCCCGGCACCTCGCTCGGCGCGGCGGTGGCCGCCGCGCTGGCTGTCGGCGCCGTGGCCGGTGTCTACCCCGCGCTGCGCGCCTCCCGCCTGTCCCCCGCCGAAGCCCTCCGCACCCCCTAGATGGCTGCTGGGCGCGCCGATCGCGACCAGCGCGGCGCCCGGCGGGCCAGCACCGTCCTGCGAATAACTCTGGAACGCGGGCCCGATGCTTACCCCCGAGGCGAACCGCCACCTGGCGGCGGAACTGACCGACGCCCAGGCAGACGGCGACGCGACAACGTGCCTCGCCGCCATTCGATAACGGAAGGACAAGACGATGAGCGAAGAGCGACAACTGCAGAAGATGACCGAATCGGCTGGCCTGTTCCTGGAATCAGGCGAGACGATCCGGGCCGCGGCGTGGGGGCCGTCGAGCGAGTTCGCAATCGTGGTGGGCGTGGGCAGCGGGCGGATTGCCGCGGTCACCCAGCGCCACCTGTACGTGTTCGAAAGCCCCCTGTGGGGGCGCATGAGCCGGGCCAGCGGGGTGGTGGCGAAGCACCCCATCGGGTCGGTTCCGATACGGCTGCGCGGATGGGTCTTGCATGTCGGGGACGAGCGGATGGTCGTCCATCTGCATCACCGGGCCCGGGCACGCCGGATCGCCGCGCTGGCGGCGGACATGTCCCGCCCCGATTCGTTGCCGTCCTCCACCCGTCGGGTGGGATGAGCCGTGTCGGTTCCGCTGGCTGCCGAGCGCGCGGGCGGCCAATCGCACGGCCGGCCTCGGCCCGGTCATCTCGAACTGGCCGGGCTGCGCAGGCGGTACGGGCGGACGGTCGCCCTGGACGGTCTGTCGTTCACCATCGAACCCGGGCAGATCTTCGGGTTCCTCGGCCCCAACGGGGCCGGGAAGACCACGGCCATGCGGATCGTGATGGGCATCGAGCTACCCGATGAGGGCGCGGTCCGCTGGGGCGGCAGACCGCTCACGCACGCCGATCGGCTGGCATTCGGTTACATGCCCGAGCAGCGGGGCCTGTACCCGAAGATGCGGGTCCGCGATCACCTGGTCTACCTGGCCCGGCTGCACGGCTTGACGGCCGGGCAGGCTGGGGCGGCAGGTGACCGGTGGCTGCGGCGGCTGGGGATCGGCGCCCAGGCCCATGAGCGGGTCGAGGCCCTGTCCCACGGGAACCAGCAGCGGGTGCAACTCGCGGCCGCACTGGTCCACGACCCCCAGGTCCTGGTCCTGGACGAGCCGTTCTCCGGCCTCGACCCGCGGGGGATCGAGGACATGACCGGGATCTTGCGAGAGCTCACTCAAGGGGAGATCACCGTCGTCTTCTCCAGCCACCAGCTGGACCTGGTGGAGGACATCTGCGAGCAGGTGGCCATCATCGACCGGGGCCGGGTCGTGCTGGCGGGCGCGGTTCGCGCCCTCAAGCAGCGCGGTTCCCCCACGCTCGTTCTGGAGGTCGAGGGGGCCGGTTCGGACTGGTACGCCGGGCTGCCCACCGCGGCCGTGGAGCACACCGGTCCGGGCCGAGTCCGGGTGACCTTTCACGATGCTGATCCCCACCTCGCTCTGGACCAGGCCCACGCGGCCGGCGCGGTCCGGCGGTTCGCCCTCGAGGAGCCCTCCCTCTCGCAGTTGTTCCTCCAGGCGGTAGGGCCATGAGCGCCGCGTCGGCGGTCCGCCTGGTCGCCGGCCGGGAGGTACGGGAACGCGGCCGCAGCAAGGGGTTCTGGGTAGGAACGTCCGTCTGGCTGCTCGGCATTGTCGCCGCCATCGTCGTCCCGGCGATCCTCGGTCACCATAGCCAGCAGATCTTCCGGGTCGGCACGGTCGGCGCCGCCCCCCTGGGCCTGACGCCATCGGTCACCGCCGATGCTGCCGCCCTGGGCGGCACGGCCCGTGTCCGGGCCATAGGAGCGGCCGCAGCCCGCTCCGCGCTGGACGCCCAGGCCCTCGACCTGGTGATCGAGGGCCAGACCGGTGTTCTCGTACGGGGACAGAATACGGATCCATCGGTAGCCGGCCTGGCGCATCTGGTGGCACGGGACGTCGCGGTGCAGGCACGGCTGCGGGCCACCGGGGTGCCGGCCGAACGGGTCCGGAGCACCTTCGCGGCCGCCCCGGTTCCGGTGCGGAGCCTGATCCCGGCCAGTCCGGGCCACCAGTCCAGCCGGGCCATCGTGGTCGCGGGCACGATCATCTTGTATCTGGGCCTGGTGACCTATGGGGGCTGGGTAACCTCGGGCGTTCTGGAGGAGAAGTCGAGCCGGGTCGTGGAGGTCATCCTCTCGGCGGCACGCCCGCGCGAGCTCCTGGCCGGGAAGGTGATCGGGATCGGCCTGCTGGGACTGGGCCAGTTCGCTGCCATTGCCCTCGCCGGGACGACCGCCGCGATCGCCGTGGGCAGGCACCTGCCTGCGTCCACGCCGGGCGCGATAGGCCTGATCGTGGTGTGGTTTCTGCTGGGCTACGCGTTCTATTGCTGCGCGTTCGCGGCGGCCGGGGCTGCCTCGTCCCGCCAGGCGGAAGCCCCGGTCGTCGCGGGGCCGCTCACCCTTCTGATCCTGCTGGGCTATTTGGCGTCCCTGGCCATCCAGTCGAATCCCGACGGCGTGCTAGCCCGGATCACGCCCTTTATCCCGCCGCTCGCCCCGATGACCATGCCAGCCCGGATGCTGCTAGGCCACGCAGCACCCTGGGAACTCCCGGCATCCGCCGCCGTCACGCTCGCCGCGACCTACGGCCTCGTCCGGCTGGCCGGGCGGGCCTACTCCGGAACCATCTTGCGATCCGGCAGCCGGGTCCCGTTGCGCGAGGCGCTGCGGCCCTGACCGGCACCACGCCCGAGGAGGAGCAATGAACAACCCCATCGGCGGAACGGCCGGACCTGGCCAGGTGATCACCCTGGCCCGGCGTTCGGCGTGGATCGGACTCATCGACCTGGCCATCGGGCGCCGGCGAGTCGTCGCCGCCGCGGACTTCGGCGCCGACCGGGTGATCCTCGGCTGACCGAGTCGACCCGTTCGGCATCCGGGCCCACCCGTGACAGGGTGGTGTCGTGACAGCGTCCCCGCGGGTGCCGCGCCGGGCGAAGCCCGCTGCCGCGCCGTCGGGCCTGGTCCGCGACGAGACGGTCCGGCGGCTGGAGCGGAACATGGGCGCGCTCGGCACCGCCGCCATGGCCTCCATGGAACAGCGGCTGCCCTGGTTCCGCGCCCTGCCCGCGGAGAACCGCTCCTGGATCGGCCTGGTCGCCCAGGCGGGCATCGCCGCGTTCGTGGACTGGGTCAAGCACCCGCAGCGCCGCCCGGCCGTGGCCGGTGAGGTGTTCGGCACGGCACCCCGCGAGCTGGCCAGGGCGGTGAGCCTGCAGCAGACGGTGGAGATGGTGCGGATCACCATCGATGTCGTCGAGGCCCAGGTTGACCAGCTCGCCGCGCCCGGCGGCGAGGCCGAACTGCGCGAGGCGGTGCTCCGCTA
>Ga0318554_10001059_pt1 | contig 10942 bp, 8 predicted proteins | sample GRESIP082b2f22_FD_203687 | JGI IMG/M metagenome (GOLD analysis project Ga0318554, IMG submission 203687) | Tropical soil microbial communities from Luquillo Experimental Forest, Puerto Rico - GRE.SIPMG.082b2f22 | ecosystem: Environmental > Terrestrial > Soil > Tropical forest > Bulk soil... | reverse complement strand
CCGCGCCGCCGGCCACGAGGCGACCTACGTGCACCTCGACGTGGCGAGCGAGGCAGACTGGCAGGAAGCGGTCAAGCTCACCGTGGATCGCTACGGGCGCCTCGACATCCTCGTCAACAACGCGGCGTGGAACATCAGCATTCCCTTTCCCGATCTGGAAGCCCTCAACCCGGAGATCTGGGATCGCCTGTTCGCCACGAACCTGCGTGGGCCGTACTTCGTCTGCCGCGCCGCCGCGCCGCACCTCAAGAAGAGCGGCGCCGGACGCATCGTCAACATCGCCTCGGTGGCCGGGCTCAATCCCGGCGGGAGCAGCATCGCGTACGCCACGAGCAAGGCGGGGCTGATCCACCTCACGCGCTGTCTCGCCGTCGCCCTCGCACCCGATGTTTCGGTGAACTGTGTTGCCCCGGGGCTCATGGAGGGCACGCGGATGACCTCGCGCCTCCGCCCCGAGCAGGCCGACGGCGCACGGCAGCGAGCCGCCCTCAAGCGCGCGGCGAGCGTGGAGGACGTGGCTGACCAGGTCCTGACCTTCTGCAAGTCGGACAGCGTCACCGGTCAAGTGCTCAACATCGACGCCGGCGTCTTCTTCCACTGATCCGCTCGCATCCCGAATCTCTCTTACCGTGACCACGCGCCATCTCGAGACCGAGCATCACCAGACCGACGTGGTGACCACGCGCCCCGTGGTGTCGGGGACGCATGGCGTGATCTCGGCCGGTCATCCGCTGGTGTCGATGGCGGGCATGCGCATGCTGCTCGCGGGCGGCAACGCCTTCGACGCCGTGGTGGCCGCCGGCTTCGCGGCGGCGGTGGTGGAGCCGACGGCGTCCTACACGCTGTGCGGCGAGTGCGTTGCCCTCGTGCACGACGCGCGCCGCGGCGAGATGGTGGCGGTGAGCGGCCAGGGCACCGCCCCCGCGCTGGCTACCATCGATGCCTTCCGTAGCCGCAAGCTCGATCGCATCCCCACGGGGCCGGGGCCCGACGCGCATCTGTCCTTCACGGTGCCGGGAGCGGTCGACGCCTACTTCACGGTGCTGGAGAGCTTCGGCACGAAGAGCCTCGGCGAGGTGCTCGCGCCCGCGCTCCACTACGCGGAGCACGGCTTCCCGATGTACGAGTACATGCACAAGCTCCTCGCCATTCCCGAGAGCCGGAGCCAGTTCGATCTCTATCCGCCCGGTGGCACCGACGTCTTCTATCCGGGCGGCCGCTCGCCGCGCGTGGGCGAGCTCTTCGTGCAGCCTGCTCTCGCGGGCACTCTCCGCCGGCTCGTGGAGACCGACGCGCGCGGGCGCGGCCACCGGACGGCGGGCATCGCTTCTACCGCGGCGACATCGCGGCCACCATCGGCGCCTTCTCGGAGCGGGTGGGCGGGCTCCTGCGCTCGGGCGACCTCGCGGGCTACCGCGCGAGCTTCGAGGAGCCCGCGCGCATCTCCTTCGCGGGGCGCGACATCCTCGGCCAGGCGGCGTGGACGCAGGGGCCGGTGCTTCTTCAGGCCTTGGGCATGCTCGAGACGCTCGATCTGAGCGCCATGGGCCACAATTCCACGCCATACATCCACGCGGTGGCGGAGGCGCTCAAGCTCGCCTTCGCCGACCGCGAGCGCTACTACGGCGACGCGAAGGAAGGCGGCGTCCCCCTGCGCGAGCTGCTCGCCCCTGCCTACCTGCGCGAGCGCGCGAAGCTCATCCGCATGGACCGCGCGGCCTCCGAACAGCCGGCCGCCGGCGATCCGTGGCGCGGCGATGGCGTGGCGGGAGCGCCGCCGCGGCGGGCGGGCGAGGCGGGCGCTCCCGTGGCCGCCGACGGCACCACGCACATCGCGGCCATCGATCGCGACGGCAACATGATCTGCCTTACCCCGAGCGGCGGCGTGTTCCGCAAGTCCGTCTTTGCGCCGGAGCTCGGCTGCACGCTGAGCACGCGCAGCGAGATGTTCGTCCTCGAGGAGGGGCATCAGAACGCCCTCACCCCGGGCCGGCGCCCGCGCACCACGCTCGTGAGCTATCTGATCTGCGAGGGCGGCGTGCCCACCATGACCATCGGCTGCCCGGGCGGCGACGATCAGGCCCAGGCCGATCTCCAGCTCGTGCTCAACGTGCTGCTCTTCGGGATGAATCCGCAACAGGCCGTGGAGGCGCCGCGCTTCTCCACGCAGACCCTCGTCAACTCGTTCTATCCCCGCGTCTACAAGCCAGGCCAGCTCAACGTGGAGCCGGGGATTCCCGAGCGCACCCGGGCCGAGCTCCGCGCGCTCGGTCACAGCGTGACGGAGATCGGCGCGTGCGGCATCGGCGCCGTGGTCACGCATCGCGATCCCAAAACGGGCGTGCTCTCCGCGGGAGCCGATCCGCGCCGCCCGACCTACGCGTTGGCCTGGTAGTTCCATTTCCCTCTCCCCCTCCCGGCGGCGAGGGTATAGGAGAATGTGATGGCGTCCAGTCAGAGCGACAAGGCCACCCGCTTCCGCGCCCTCCACCAGGGACCGGCCTTCGTGATCCCCAACCCGTGGGACGCGGGCTCCGCGCGCATCTTGGCCGGCCTCGGCTTCCCCGCACTGGCCACTTCGAGCGGCGCCTCCGCGGGCATCCTCGGTCGCCGCGATGGCAAGGTGCAGCGCGAGGAGGCCCTCGCACACGCGCGCGCCATCGTGGAGGCGACGGACGTGCCCGTCTCCGCTGACCTGGAGAAGGGATTCGGCGACGATCCCAAGGTCGCCGCGGAGACCATCCGCCTCGCCGCCGGGGTGGGCCTGGTGGGCGGCTCCATCGAGGACGCCACCGGGGACAAGGACAAGCCGCTCTTCGATCTGGCGCACGCAACTGAGCGCGTGGCCGCCGCCGTCCAGGCCGCGCGCGCTCTGCCGTTTCCCTTCACCCTCACCGCGCGGGCCGAGGGCTTCCTGCGCGGCAACGCCGATCTGGACGACGTGATCAAGCGCCTGCAGGCCTTCGAGAAGGCGGGCGCCGACGTGCTCATGTCGCCGGGGCTACCCGATCTCGCCTCCGTGCGCACGGTCTGCTCCGCGCTCTCCAAGCCCTTCAACTTCATGGCGGGAATCAAGGGCAAGTCCTTCACGGTGGCGGAGCTGGCCGCAGCCGGTGTCAAGCGCATCAGCCTGGCCACCTCGCTCTACCGCATGGCCATGACCGGGCTGGTGGAGGCGGCGCGCGAGGCGAAGGAGAAGGGCACGTTCAGCTATATCGATCGGTCGATGGCCACGCCAGACTTGAACGCCTTCATGCAAGGCTAGTGCGGGGCCAACTTGACTTCGCCATACTTCGTTCTCAGTCGGCCGCAGCCCTCAACGTACACCACGTACGCCTCGGGCTGCGGCCTCCTTCGGGGCTCGTCTGGCTCGCAATTTGGCCCCGCACTATGTCCTCGGAAGTCAACTAGGTGATGGCCCGCCGGCGGTTCGTGGTCGCGATGATGATGCACGAGACGAACACGTTCTCGCCCGTGCCCACGCCGCTGGCGTCGTTCCGACCACTCTCCGGCCAGGCGGCCATCGAGGAGTTCCGCGACACCAACACCCAGCTCGGCGGGTTCCTCCACGTGGCGCAGGAGGCGGACGCCGAGGTGGTCCTCCCGGTGGCGGGCGGGGCCCATCCCTCCGGCTACGTCGAGAAGAGCGCGTACGAGGACATGGCGGCGGCAATCGTGGGCGCGGTGCGGGGAGGGTGCGACGCCATCCTCCTCGCCCTTCACGGGGCGATGGTCGCCGAGCACCTGGACGACGGCGAGGGCGAGCTGCTCCGGCGCGTGCGCGCGGTGGCTCCGCGCACCCCCATCGCGGTGGGGCTCGACTTCCACTCGCACATGACGGCGCGCATGGTCGACCACGCCAACGTGATCACCGGCTACCGCACCTATCCGCACATCGACATGGGCGACACCGCGCAGCGCGCGGGGCGGACGCTCCTCCGCATGCTGCGGGGCGAGGTCGAGCCCGCGATGGTGTGGGAGGCGCGCCCCATGATGACGAGCACGCTCGTGCACACGCCCTCGCGCCAGCCCATGCGCGACATCATGGACATGGCCATCGCGGCCGAGACGAGCGGGGCCGTGCTCAACGCCTCCGTGTTCGGCGGCTTCCCCCACGCGGACATCCCGCACACCTCGCTCTCCGCGGTCATCGTGTGCGATCGCCGAGTGGATCAGGGGCGCGCGCTCCTCGATCGGCTCCTCGCGACGGCGTGGGAGCGCCGCCAGGCCTTCCTCTACACGGGCGCTCCGCTGGCCAGCCAGGTCGCTCACGCCAAGACGCTCGGCGACGGCCCCATCGTGCTGGTGGATCACGGCGACAACACCGCCTCGGGGGGAACGCAGGACGTGATGAGCGTGATCGAGGAAGTGATGCGCCAGGGCCTCGACGACGTGGCGGCGGGGCCGATTTGCGATCCCGCCACCGTGCAGCGCCTCGTGGAGGCGGGCACCGCGGCCAGCGTCACCCTCGAGCTGGGCGGACGGATCGACATGCCGCAGATCAACCTGCCCGGCAAGCCGCTCTCCGTGACGGGGAAGGTGACGCGCATCACCGACGGGGAGTTCGTGGTCACCGGGCCCATGGCCACTGGTACGCGCGTGCGCATGGGCCGCACCGCCGTGCTCGACACGGGCACGATGCAGATCGTGGTGGCGGAGCGCCGCAGCGAGCCCTTCGACGTGGGCGTCTTCACCCACTGCGGCATCGATCCGCGGCGGAAGAAGTACGTGCTGATCAAATCGCGGCAGCACTTCCGGGCGGGCTTCGAGCCCATCGCGCGCCACATCGTGCTGTGCGACGGCGACGGCTGCACGAGTTCCGATCTCTCCCTCTTCACCTTCAAGAACCGCCGCCGGCCCCTCTATCCCTTCGAGGACGCATGAAGCGGAGCACGGACCGCATTCTCACCACCCACACGGGCAGCCTGCCCCGGCCCCCGGATCTCCTCGGCATGCTGGAGGCGATGGACGCGGGCACTGCCGTCGATGCCGCCGCCTTCGCCAAGCGTGTGGAGAGCGCCACGCGCGACATCGTACGCCAGCAGGCCAAGGCCGGGGTGGACGTGGTCAACGACGGCGAGCAGGGGAAGGTCGGCTACTCGACCTATGTGCGGCAGCGCCTCACCGGCTTTGGCGGCCAGAGCACAGTGCGCGGGCGGGCGGACTGGGCGGACTTTCCCGAGGCGGCCGCCCGTGCCGAGAAGCGGGCCCAGGTGGCGCGGCCCGCCTGCAACGGGCCCATCGAGTGGAAGGACCGCGCGGCGGTGGACCGCGACATCGCCAACTTCCGCGCGGCCCTCGACGGCGTCGCGGTGACGGAAGCTTTCATGACCGCGGCCTCCCCCGGCGTCATCGCGCACTTCCTTCCCAACCAGTACTTCCCGAGCCGCGAGGCCTATCTGGCGCGGCTCGTGGACGTGATGAAGGTGGAGTACGACGCGATCCACCGCGCGGGGTTCGTGCTCCAGGTCGACTGCCCCGATCTCGCCATGGGACGCCACCTCGGCTTTCCCGATCTGACCAACGCGGAGTTCGTGAAGATCGCCGAGTCCAACATCGAAGCGCTCAACCACGCGCTCCGCGACATCCCCGCGGATCGGCTGCGCCTGCACCTGTGCTGGGGCAACTACCTGGGCCCGCACCACCGCGACATCCCGCTGCGCGAGATCATCCGCGCCGTGCTCAAGGCGCGGCCGCAGGGGCTCTCCTTCGAGGGCGCCAATTGCCGGCACGAGCACGAGTGGGTGGTGTTCCGCGAGGTGCGCCTGCCCGACGACAAGGTGATCATCCCCGGCGTGCTCGACTCCACCACCAACTTCATCGAGCACCCGGAGCTGGTGGCGCAGCGCCTCGTGCGCTACGCGGAGGTCGTCGGACGCGAGCGGGTGATGGCCGGGAGCGACTGTGGCTTCGCCACCTTCGGGCGGTCCAACCTCGTGGAGCCCGAGATCACGTGGGCCAAGATCGCCGTGATGGCCGAGGGCGCGCGCCTGGCCTCGCAGCAGCTCTGGCGCTGAGCCGATGCAGGTCGGCATCTTCCTGACCAACCAGAATCCTGTGGGCAGCGACATGGTCGCGAAGCTCGACGAGCAGCTCGCCATGACGCGGCTGGCTCGAGATCGCGGCTGGGACGTGGTGGCGTCGGGGCAGCACTACCTGAGTGAGGGCGCGAGCCAGCTCCAGCTCGTGCCGTTCCTCTCGCGGCTCGCCGCGGAGGCGGGGCACATGACAGGCGTGGCCGGCATCCTCCTCCTGGGTCTCCACAACCCCGTCGAGGTGGCGGAGACCATGGCGTCCCTCGACATCATCTGGGGTGGGCGCTTCGTCTTCGGCATCGGCCTCGGTTATCGCGACGTGGAGTTCGACGCCTTCAAGGTGCCGCTCGGCCAGCGGGTGCGCCGTTTCGAGTCGTGCCTGGAGATCGTCAAGCGGCTGTGGACGGAGGACACGGTCAGTGTCGACAGCGACGTGTGCACCTTGAAGGACGTGAGCCTGACCTGTCGGCCTGTGCAGCGCCCGCATCCGCCGATCTGGGTAGCCGCCAACAACGACAAGGCCATCCAGCGGGCCGCCCGCATCGGAGACACGTGGTTCATCAACCCCCACGCGACCATGACGACCATCGTGCGGCAGATGAGCGTCTACCGAGCCGAGCTCGCCCGCGTGGGCAAGACGTTCCCGCGCGTGCTGCCCATCTTCAAGGAGATCTTCTGCGCGAAGGATCGCGCGACGGCGCTCGCGCTGGCCGGCCCGTACCTGTCCAGCAAGTACAAGACCTACGCCGCGTGGGGACAGGACGCGGTGATGCCGGACGGCGAGACATTCAAGCAGCCCTTCGAGTCGCTCCTCGAGGACCGCTTCGTGATCGGCAGCCCCGAGGAGTGCTACGAGCAGCTCCGCCCGTGCTGGGAAAAGGTCGGCGCCACCGCGCTCGTGCTGCGAACACAGTGGATCGGCCTGCCCGCCGCGCATGCTCTCGACAGCATGCGGCTAATCAGCGACGAGCTGCTGCCCGCCCTGCACCAGGTGAAGACCGCCGCCGACTGATCCGGCGCGTCCGATGTCGTTCCTGACCTCCCGCACGCGCTCCACTCCCCAGGGGTTCGGCAAGCCCGTGCCGCGCCGCGAGGACGGGCGCCTCGTCACCGGCCAGGGCTGCTACAGCGACGACTTCAATCTCCCCGGCCAGGCCTATGCCCAGCTCGTGCGATCGCCGCACGCGCACGCGCGCATCCTCCGAGTCGACGCCACCGCGGCGCTGGGCGTGCCCGGCGTCCTCGCCGTGCTCATCGGGCGCGACGCGGAGGCCGACGGCCTCGCGCCCATCCCGCATCGCCCGGTGCCGACCAATCCGAACGAGTTCCCACTCGGCGGACGCGACGGCTCAAGCATCTTCGTGGCCCCGCATCCCGTGCTGCCCACCGACGTCGTGCGCTTCGTGGGGGAGCCGGTGGCCGTGGTGATCGCGGAGAGCGCGGCGGCGGCACTGGACGGCGTCGAGCGCATGGTCGTGGACTACGAGCCGCTGCCCGCGGTCACAGCCACACGCGCGGCGGGCGAGGCGGGCGCGCCCGTCCTCTGGAAGGAGGCGGGGAGCAATGTCTGTGTCGACTCGGTGGCGGGCGACGCGGCCGCCGCCGACGCGGCCTTCGCGCGCGCTGCGCACGTGGTTCGCCTCGACACGTGGGTGCCGCGCATCACCGGCGTGCCCATGGAGCCGCGCGCCGCCCTCGGCGTGTGGGACGAGGCGAGCGGGCGCTACACCCTCTACGCGGGCTCGGGCGGCGTGGTACGCCACAAGGGCGACCTCGCGGAGATCCTGCGCGTGCCCGAGACGGCGGTGCGCGTGGTCGCGCGAGAAGTAGGCGGCAACTTCGGTACGCGGAACAGCTTCTATCCGGAGTTCGCCCTGGTGGCGTGGGCGGCGCGCCGTCTCCGCCGCCCCGTCAAGTGGACGGCCACGCGCCACGAGGCCTTCCTCACCGACTACCAGGCGCGCGATCTCGTCTCCGCCATGGAGTTGGCCCTCGACGCGGACGGGAACTTTCTCGCCCTGCGCGGCACGAACACGAACAACGTGGGCGCGCACGCCGTTACGTTCGTGCCGCTCAACAAGGGGCGCGAGCTCTCGACCAGCGTGTACCGGGTGCCCGTGGCTGGGGTGCGTGGACGTGCCGTGCTCAGCAACACCTCCCCGCTGGCGGCCTACCGGAGCGCCGGCCGGCCCCAGGCCATGTTCGTCATCGAGCGACTCATCGACCTGGCCGCCCGGCGCCACGGGTTCGATCGCCTCGCCCTGCGCCGGCGCAACCTCGTGCCGCCGGAGGTCATGCCGTACACGAATCCCTTCGGCATCGTGTACGACAGCGGCGCCTACGCGGCGGCGCAGGACCGCGCCACCGCGCTCGCGGACTGGTCGGGCTTCGAGATGCGACGGCGCGAGGCGCGCCAGCGCGGGCGTTACCGCGGGATCGGCCTCGGCAACTACATCGAGATCGCCACCGGCGCTCCACGCGAGCGCGCGCAGATCACCGTGCGGCCCGAGGGCTTGGTCGACGTGGTCATCGGCACGCTCTCCGCGGGGCAGGGGCACGAGACGAGCTTCGGCCAGCTCATCGTGGAGTGGCTGGGAATGGAGCCCGAGCAGGTGCGCCTCGTCACCGGCGACACGGATCTCGTGCCGGTGGGCGGTGGCTCGCACTCCGGCCGCTCCATGCGCCTGGGCGGCGTGGTCATGGCCAAGGCGGCCGATGCCATCGTCGAAAAGGGACGACAGCTCGCCGCCTGGCTCCTCGAGGCCGCTCCCGCCGACATCGAGTTCGCGGCGCGGCGCTTCAGCGTCAAGGGCACTGACCGCTCCGTGGATCTCTTCGCGGTGGCGGCGGCCGCCCTCCGCCCCGACGCGCCCGCGGCGTTGCGCGGACCGCTCGAGGCTACCTGCGACGAGACGGTGAGCACGCCATCCTTTCCCTACGGCTGCGCGGTGTGCGAAGTGGAGGTGGACCCGGAGACGGGCGTGGTGGAGATCGTGCACTACACCTCGGTGGACGACGTGGGCCGCGCCATCAATCCCCTGATCGTGGACGGGCAGACCCACGGCGCCATCGCTCAGGGCGTCGGCCAGGCCGTGTGGGAAGAGTGCCGCTACGACGCCGAGACGGGCCAGCTCCACTCCGCGAGCTTCATGGACTACGCGATGCCGCGGGCCGACATGCTCCCTGCCTTCGCCACGGAGATCAGCGAGGTGCCGTCGACGTCGAATCCCCTCGGGCTTCGCGGAGGCGGCGAGGGCGGCGCGACGCCGGCGCTCGCCGCCGTGGTCAACGCGGTGGTGGACGCCCTCGCCGAGCTCGGCGTGGAGCATATCGAGATCCCGGTGACACCGGAGCACGTGTGGGAAGCCATTCGCGCCGCCACGGGAAGGAGCGACTGATCATGGAGGTCTTCGAGGGTATCCGCACCTTGCTTGCTGTGCGTCGCTACCAGGATCGTCCCGTGCCCGCGGCCGTCGTGCGCAAGATCGTCGAGGCGGGGCGCCTCACGGGCAGCGCCATGAATCTCCAGCCCTGGCACTTCATCGTCGTCGAGGACCGGGACACCCTGAAGAAGCTGGGATCGCTGGCGCGCTCCGGCCCCTACATCGCCCAGGCGCCACTGGCCATCGTGGTGGCCATCGACAAGTCCGGTTACGCGGTCTCAGACGCGAGCCGCGCGATCCACTCGATGCTGCTGGCCGCGTGGGCGGAAGGCGTGGGCTCGAACTGGGTAGGCTTCGGCGGCCTGACCAAGGTCAACGCGCTGCTGGGGATTCCCGCGCCGCTCGACGCGCTCGCGATCCTGCCCTTCGGCTATCCCGCCGATCGGATCGGGCGCGGCAAGAAGAACCGCAAGCCGCTCAAGGCCGTCGCCCACCGCGAGCGCTACGGCCAACCGTTCGAGTAGCGCGAACTGATTCCCTCGCCCCCGACAGGGAGAGAGGGTCAGGGTGAGGGGGAGTGGGGATCGCAGAGACACCGTGCATGAACCGCCGCATCAGAGTCAGACCGGGATCACCCTCACCCCGGCCCTCTCCCCCAGTGAGGGATAGGGAGTCACGTCGGTTCCCTCGACTACCGGATCACCTCGTCGGCCCGCCCGAGCACCGACGGCGGAATCGTCAGGCCCATGGCCCCGGCCGTCTTCATGTTGATCACGAGGTCGAACTTCGTGGGCTGCTCGATGGGCAAGTCGGCTGGCTTGGTGCCCCGCCGGATCTTGTCAACATAGCCAGCGAGGCGCCGCACCGACTCTCGCTCGTCCGCTCCGAACGACATGAGGCCGCCATCGGCGGCGTAGGTCCGGTGAACGTAGATAGCGGGCAGGCGCTGTCGGGTGGCCAGGTCGATGATCTGCCGCCGGTTAGACCACGTGATAGGAACGTAGGCCACGAAGAGCGCGCCGATGCCGTCCTGGCGGAACCCTCCGAACGCTTTGTTGATGTCATCGGGCCCCTGCAGGTGCACCTGGCGCAATTGCAACCTCAACGACTTGGCACTGGTCTCCAGCGCCGCCTCGTACGCGGTTATCAGAGGCACCACGGCAGACGCGGGAACTCGAGTGAGAAACGCCACCTTGGATGCCGTGGGGGCCACGTCTTTCAGGAGCTGCAGCTGTTTCCCCAGGATGTCCGGGTCGGTGTCGTCTGTCACGCCTGTGATGTTCCCCCCCGGCCGGGCCAGGCTCTGCACGAGCCCGATTCCGACCGGATCGGTAGTGCCATAGAAGACGATGGGGATCGTCGCCGTGGCGCGCTTGGCCGCGGTCGCCCCGGGACCTCCGCGGGCCATGATCAAGTCCGGTTCGAGGCGAACCAGCTCGGCGGCCAGCTCCGGGAGGCGCTCGTACCTCGCCTCGGCGTAGCGGAATTCGATGACGAGGTTCTGGCCCTCGACTAGTCCGCGCT
>Ga0318554_10001057_pt1 | contig 10947 bp, 8 predicted proteins | sample GRESIP082b2f22_FD_203687 | JGI IMG/M metagenome (GOLD analysis project Ga0318554, IMG submission 203687) | Tropical soil microbial communities from Luquillo Experimental Forest, Puerto Rico - GRE.SIPMG.082b2f22 | ecosystem: Environmental > Terrestrial > Soil > Tropical forest > Bulk soil... | reverse complement strand
GGGTACCGGTTTCGTTCACCCCGGGCTGCTTCATTCCTCGGCGGACTTCGACCGGATGAAGGCCAAGGTCGCGGCCGGGGCCGAGCCCTGGACCTCGGGCTGGAACCGCCTGATTGCTAACGCCCACGCGCAGCTCGCCTGGACGCCGAAGCCGGCGGCCACCGTCTACCGCGGCGCCGACGGGACGCACGCGGAGAACTACAGCCAGCTCTACAACGACGCGGCGGCCGCCTATGCGCTCGGCCTTCGCTGGAAGATCTCGGGGGACACGGCCTACGCCGACAAGGCGATCCAGATCCTCGACGCGTGGTCGTCGACGCTGACGGCGATCGGGGGGACGTCGGACAAGTTCCTGGCCGCCGGCATCTACGGATACGAGATGGCCAACGCCGCGGAGATCATGCGCACCTACGCCGCGTGGCCGGCGGCGAGCTTCGCGCGCTTCCAGACGATGATGCGGACCGTGTTCTATGCGATGAACCACGACTTCCTGACCAACCACAACGGCGCCTGCATCAGCCACTACTGGGCGAACTGGGACCTCTGCAACATGGACTCGGTGCTGGCGATCGGCGTACTCACCGACGACCGCGCGATCTACGACGAGGCGATCGCGTACTTCCGGACCGGCGCGGGCAACGGCTCGATCGGCCACGCCGTCTTCTACGTTTTCCCCGGCAACCTCGGGCAGTGGCAGGAGAGCGGGCGCGACCAGGGGCACAACACGCTCGGCATCGGGCTCATGGGACCGTTCTGCGAGATGGCGTGGAAGCAGGGGGACGATCTCTACGCCGAGAGCGCGAACCGGTTCCTGGGCGGCGCCGAGTACGTCGCGCAGTACAACCTCGGGATGGACGTCCCGTACATGACCTACGACAACTGCGACAACGTGAACCAGACTGTCATCTCCGCCACGGGCCGGGGCGACATCCGGCCGATCTGGGAGCTGGTCTACAACCACTACGTCAACCGTCGGAAGCTCGCCGCGCCCAACACCACGGCCTACGCGGCGATGGTCCGGCCCGAGGGGGGCGGCGGCGACTACGGCCCCAACAGCGGCGGCTACGACCAGCTCGGCTACGGCACGCTGACGTTCACGCTCGATCCGCCGCCGTGACGTGTCGATCGACTGTGGGACCCTGAGAGGGTGCCACACCTCCCGCGACGAGCTCCGGCGGGCGAAGCCCGCCTCCGCTCACGCGCCCGCGCTTCAGTCGCGGGCGGCGCCGACGCGGAGCTGGCAGACCTCGAGGTAGCGGGCGGCGGGCCAGCCGAGCGGCGTCGGGTAGTCGGGCGGCAAGCCGCCGAGCTCCAGGATCTGCGCCGGGCGATCGGCCAGGGCCAGGCCCGCCTCGACGTGCTTGAGCACGCTCGGGCCGCGGTGCGTGTTCGACGAGATCCAGAGGTGGCCCCCGGCCGGGGGGAGGACGGCGCAGGCGGCGGCGATGAGCTCGGGGTAGTCGCGCTTCTGCGCCCAGAGCGAGGCGCGCGCGCCCGAGACGGTCGGAGGATCGAGGATGACGACGTCGTGGGTCGTGCCGCGGGCGCGCTCGGCCTCCAGGAAACGGAAGACGTCCGAGACCTCCCAGCGGTGTGGCGTGGGATCCAGGCCCGAGAGCGCGAAGTTGGCTCGGGCCCAGGCCAGCGGGCCGGCCGCGAGATCCACGCTGGTGATCGTGCTCGACCCGGCGCGCGCCGCGGCCACGGAGAGCGCGCCCGTATAGGCGAAGGTGTTGAGCACGCGCTTGCCGCGCACGAAGCGGGCGAGCCCAGCGCGGTGCTCGCGCATGTCGGTGAACAGACCCACGTTGATCCCGCCGCGGAGGTGCAGCTCGTACGGGACGCCCGACTCGCGGACGACGAGCTTGTCGGGCGGGGTCTCGCCGACGACGTCGTCCTTGGCCTTCTCGGGCGAGGCGCCCGTCCCTTTGAGACGGGTCTTGAGCACTGCGCCCTTGAGCGGCAGCCCCGCGGCCGGCAGCAGCGCGAGCGCCGCCTCGGCGACGAGGCGCGCGAACCCGAGCAGGCCGCGCGACAGCGCGGTCACGACGGCGAACGGACCGTAGACGTCGGCGGTGAGGCCTGAGAGGCCGTCCCCCTCGCCGTTGACGAGGCGGTAGGCGGATTCGCCGTCGGCGACGCCCAGCGTTCGGCGCAGGTCCAGCGCCGCCGAGAGCTGCGCGCGCACGAACGGCGCGTCGGGCGCCCGCGCGTCCTCGCCGTGCGACCAGACGCGCACGAGCTCGTTCTCCGGATCGGCGACGCCGACGGCCAGCGTGCGGCCGCGCCCGTCGACGAGCCGCAGGGGTCGCCCGGGCTCGAGGTCGCGAGCTGACTCGAGGTCGGCGAGCGGGAGCTGCGTGGGTCGGGTCGCGAGGTGCTGCGCGCCGGCGGGGGTGAGCGTCACGCCCAGGAGGGGCATGGCGCCCATCATATAATCGGAAGCGTGCCCGGCTACGAGGTCGAGACGACCACCGTCCGCATCGGCGGGCTCGACTACCGGATCCGCGCGCTGCGTGATCGACTGCAGTACGCCGACCCGGACGGCCGCGCGGAGCGGGCGGGGATCTCGTCGGCGACCTGGCCGCTGTTCGGGCTGGTCTGGCCTTCGGGCGTCGCGCTCGCCGAGGCGGCGGCCACGCTTCCGATCGAGGGGCGCCGCATCCTCGAGGTGGGATGCGGGCTCGGGCTCGCGAGCCTGGTGCTCGCGCGGCGCGGGGCGGACGTCACGGCCAGCGATCTCCACCCGCTCGCCGAGGAGTTCCTGCGCGAGAACGCCGCGCTCAACGGGCTGGCGCCGATTCCGTACCGGGACGCGCCCTGGGAGGTCGACGACCCCGAGCTCGGGCGCTTCGACCTGATCGTCGGCAGCGATCTCCTCTACGAGCCGGCGCAGCCCGCGCTGCTCGCCGGCTTCCTGGCCCGGCACGCGGCCCCGGCCGCCGAGGTCGTCATCGCCGACCCGGGGCGCGCCCAGCTCGGCGCGTTCGGCAAGCGGATGGCGGCGCAGGGCTACGCGCGCGCCGAGCCCTGGCCGCGCTTCGCGGGCGTGGGGGCGCCGGCGCGGCGCGGGCGGATCTTGAGCTTCGTCCGCGCGGCCCCACATTCCGTGTAATCCGTTCACGGAGGTGTCCCGATGACCCGTTTCAAGCTGCCGTCGCTCCCGTACGACTACGAGGCGCTCGAGCCCCACATCTCGGGCGAGATCATGGAGCTTCACCACGACAAGCACCACCGCGCCTACGTCGACGCCGCGAACGCGGCGCTGGAGAAGCTGATCGCCGCGCGCGCCAAGGACGACTACACGAGCCTCGCGGCGCTGGAGCGGGCCGTCGCCTTCAACGTGTCGGGGCACATCCTGCACTCGGTCTTCTGGCAGAACCTGTCGCCCGAAGGGGGGGGCGAGCCCAAGGGCGAGCTCGGCAAGGCGATCGCGCGCGACTTCGGCAGCTTCATGCACTTCAAGAAGCAGCTCGTGCAGACGGCGGCGACGATCATGGGGTCGGGGTGGGGCGCGCTGGTGTTCGACCCGGTGTCGCGGCGGCTCGGCACGACCCAGATCCACGATCACCAGTCCGACGTCACGCAGGCCGGCGTGCCGCTCATGGTGATCGACGCCTGGGAGCACGCCTACTACCTCCAGTACAAGAACGTGAAGATGGATTTCTTCACGGCGATCTGGGACCTCTGGAATTGGGACGACATCGCCGATCGCTACGCGCGCGCCGGGCGCGCCGACCTGGCGCTCGAGGACGTGGCCGAAGACAGCCCGCGGAAGGGCGCGTCGGCCCCGTAACCGCCGCGCCCGGAGGGCGTAGACTCACCGGAGCCCGATGGCCGAGACCGAAAAACGGCATCACCTCGTCGTGCGCATCACGCACTGGGTGAACGCGCTCGCGCTCGCGATCATGGTGGCGAGCGGGCTCAGGATCTTCAACGCCTACCCCGCGTTCGCGCGCAAGGGGGAGACGTTTTGCTGCTACCCGTTCGCGGGGGACATGATCCCGAACTGGCTGACCTTCGGGGGCTGGCTGGCGGGGGCGCGCAACTGGCACTTCGCGACGATGTGGCTGCTCGTCGTCAACGCGCTCGTCTACCTGGGGTTCATCTACCTGCACGGCGAGTGGCGGGACCTCGTCCCGCGGCGCGGCCAGGTGCGTGGCGTCTGGGAGATGGTGAGGTTCTACGTCGGGCGGGGAAAGACCCACCCCCACCAGGGGAAGCACAACGCGCTGCAGAGGCTGGCCTACTTCTCGCTTCCGATCGTCGGCGCAGCGTCGGTGATCTCGGGGCTCGCGATCTGGAAACCGGTGCAGCTGGCGCCACTGACCTGGGCGCTCGGTGGTTTCGTCTGGGCGCGCTACTGGCACTTCCTCGCGATGCTCGGGCTGGTGGCGCTGACCTTCGGGCACGTGTTCATGGTGTTCGCGGTCGATCCGTACTCGATGCGGGCCATCATCACCGGCCGCTACAACCCGGCGCGCTCGCCGGAGCGGCGCAATGCGCGCCCGTTCGTGCACCTGCGCGGGCCGCGCGTCGAGCCGAGCGCCGCTCCGGCGCCGGCCCCGCCGTCACCTCCACCGTCGGATCAGCCGCCTCCGTCCAAACCGCCGGAGGGGACGCCGTGAGCGGGCTCTGGCTGCCGCGGCATGCCGCCGAGCGGGCCGGCCTCGATCGGCGCCGCTTCCTCGCGGCGGGCGCGGGGACGCTGGCGGTCGCCGCCCTCGGCTGCGGCTCGGAGGGGCCGAAGTCGGCGGAGGGCCTGCTGCGCGCGGGCGAGCGCTTGAATGAGCGCGTCGAGCGCGCGCTCTTCCGGCACAACGCGATGAACCATGCTCCACGGCGGGCCGTGAATACCGGCCTGCGGTTCCCTTCGTATTTCGTCTCCCCCAGGGTCCCGGTCTGGAACGAGGCCGCGCGCGGCGTCTGGCGGCTGGAGATCGGCGGGCTCGTCCGCCGTCCGGCGCGGCTGACGCTCGGCGAGCTGACCGAGCTGCCGCGGACCGAGCTGCGTCTCGAGCACTTCTGCGTCGAAGGGTGGTCGGCGGTCGCGGTCCGCACCGGCGTCCTCCTGCACGAGCTCGCCCGCCGGGCCGACGTCTCGCCCGATGCGCGTTACGTCGACTTCGCGTCGTTCGACGACGACTATCACGAAAGCTGGGACATAGAGAGCGCGCTGCACCCGCAGACCATGATCGTGTACGGCCAGGACGGGCGGATGCTCGACCCCGCGTACGGCGCGCCGGCCCGCGTCTATTCGCCTGTGAAGCTCGGCTACAAGAACACCAAGTACCTGACGCGAATCACCTTCCTCGCCGAGCGGAACGGCGGCTACTGGAGCGACGTGGGGTACGAGTGGTACGGCGGGGTTTGAACCCGGTTTGACAGGTCGACCGCCATCCCTGATGCTTTGGGGGTCGTGATCGCGCGGCGATACTCCCTCCGGCAGAAGCTGACGGCGCTGGCGCCGCTCCTCCTGCTGGTCGCGTACGTGCCGGGGCAAGCGATGCTCCGCTGCCGGATCGACGGTCTCCTGCGCGCGGCCTGCTGCTGCCCGCACGCCCAAGGGCCGGAGAGTGGCGGGCCGGCGGTCAAGGCCGCCGACTGCTGCGACCGCCAGCTCGCCCAGGGCGAGCGTCCGCCGGCCGAGCCGGCGACCGCGGCGCCTCACGAGCACGGAAGTCCCCTCGCCGTCGCGCCGGCGCTGCCGGCCACGGTCGCGCTTGCCGTCGCGCCGCCCGTCCGCTTCGGCGAAGGGCAGGGGGGCCGCTACGGCCCGGCCCGCGAAGGGCCCGCGATCGTCCTCGCCAAGCACGCCTTCCTGATCTGACCGCGCCTCCGTCGCGCGTCGGCCACGCCCGGGGACCGTCTGGCGTCCTCCGAGCGGCCGGCATCGTTGCGCACGGGGCTTCGCCAGACGTCCGGTCACCGGGTCGAGGAGCGGTCTTCCAATGAAGATGACGGTTTCGAAGCTTTACATGTTGTGTCTCCTGCTCGTGGCGCCTCGCGCCGCGCGTGCGGAGGAGGGCGCCGGTCCCGCGGCGGAGGCCGAGCTCACGCGGACGGCGCGGCTGGAGACGATCCTGCGCGTCGCTCTGGAGCGGAACCGCGACCTAGCGGAGGCCGAGGCGCGCGCGCGGGCCGCCGGGGCGCGCGGTGACGCGGCGTCGCGGCTCCCCGATCTCCAGGCCAAGTACGAGCAGTGGGGCGTGCCGCTGGCCCGCCCCTGGGCGCTCGACCAGGCGAACACGCTGATGCTGGGGCTCCGCCAGACCTTCCCCGCCTGGGGCACGCTGGACGCGCGCGGGCGGGCGGCGACCGAGGAGGCGGGCAGCGCCGCCGACGCGCTCCGGGCGCGCCGGCAGGAGGTCGCCGCCCAGGTCCGGCGGACCTACGCCATCTACTACCGATCGGATCAGGAGCTGCGCCTCCACCTCGAGCACGCCGGCCTCACCTCGCGGATCGTGGAGCTGGCCAAGCTCAACCAGCGGACGGGGCACGGCAGCGTCCAGGATGTGCTGCGCCTGGAGCTGGAGCTGACGCGCGTGCACACCGACGTCACGCGCATCGAGCGCGAGCAGCGATCGAGCCGCGCGCTCCTTAACGCGCTCATGGACCGGGCGCCGGACGCGCCGCTCGGGCCGCCCGAGGCGCTGGCGGCGGCGCCGGCCGGCGACGTCGCGGCCCTCGAGCGGGTCGTCGACGCCAACCGACCCGAGATCGACGCCGCCGCGCGGGCCGTCCGGCGCAGCGAGGCCCTGCTCGACGGCGCCCGCCACGCCGCCCGGTTCCCCGAGCTGATGGTCGGCCTCGACTACTGGTACATGCCGACCTTTCCGGAGTTTCAGCACGCGTACGGCGCCATGGTGGCGATCAACCTCCCCTGGCTGTCCGGGCGCCGGCGCGCGGAGGAGCGCGAGGCCGAGGAGACGCTGACCGCCGAGCGCGACGCGCTGGCCGCGGCGCGGAACGCCGTGCGCTACGAGCTGCGGGACGCCGCCGCGCGGGTCGACTCGGCCAAGCAGGCCTTCACCATCGTCGACCAGGACCTGCTGGCGCAGGCGCGCCGGAGCCTGGAGGCGGCGCAGGCCGAGTACGCCGCAGGCCGCGGGGACGCGGCGGCCTTGCTCGACGCCCTGCGCTCGTACCTGCAGGTCCGCATCGAGCGCGTGCGCGCCCTCGCCGAGCTGGCGTCGAGCCAGGCGGACCTGGAACGCGCGGCCGGGACGCTCGCGGTCGAAGCGGGCGTGGCGCGATGACGTCCAACGATCATCCTCCGGAGGCGCCCGCGGGTCCCCCCCGCGGCGTCCGCACCGCGGCCATCGTCAGATGGGTGCTCGTGGCTCTCACGGCCGTCGTCGCCGTCGGGACGATCGTCCACTTCGCGGGCGCGCACCTCGGCGGCGGGACCAAGCCGGGCGCGATGCTCTACACCTGCCCCATGCACCCCGCCATCGTCCAGGACCACCCGGGCGAGTGTCCGATCTGCGGCATGACGCTGGTGCCAAAGCTCGACGGCAAGGTCCAGGCTGCACCGTCGAGCCACCCCGTCCCGGGGCTCGCTGGCGTCGACCTGACGCCCGAGCGGGTCCAGCTCATCGGCATGAAGACGGCGGTGGTCAAGCGCGAGGCGCTCGGCGGTGAGCTGCGCGCGACCGGGACAATCGAGGCGAGCGAGCGCGGCCTCGCACAGGTGACGACGCGCTTCGCGGGCTGGATCCAGACGCTGAAGGTCGCGGCCACCGGCGAGCGGGTCCGGCGCGGTCAGGTGCTGGCGACCATCTACAGCCCCGACGTGCTGCGCGCCGAGCAGGAGCTGCTGGTCACGCGCGGCTGGACGTCCGGCGCGTCCGCCGGCGGCGCCCACGAGCACGACGCGCCCGTCGCCAGCCTGGAAGACAGCGCGCGCCGGCGCCTGGAGCTGCTCGGCATCTCGCCCCAGGAGATCGACGAGATCGTCAAGTCGGGCAAGGCCGCGGAGGCGATCGCGATCCGCTCGCCGGTCGAGGGGTTCGTCGTCGCCAAGAACGCGGTCGTCGGGGTCGCCGTGCAACCGGGGACGGTGCTGTTCCAGGTCGCCGACCTCTCCACGGTCTGGGTCACCGCGGACATCTACGAGCAGGACGTCGCGCGCGTTCACATCGGCCAGCGCGCCCGCTTCGAGCTCGGCGCGTTCCCCGGCGACATGCACGTCGGGAAGGTCCAGTTCGTCTACCCGACGCTCGATCCGCTGAGCCGGACGCTCAAGGTTCGCCTCGAGTTTCGCAACCGCTTCGACCGCACCGGCCCGCGCCTCCGCCCGGGGATGTTCGGCACCGTGCACCTCGATCTGCCCGCGACGACCGGGCTGGTGGTCCCGGCCGAGGCGGTGGTCGACACTGGCGAGACGCACTACCTCTTCGTCTCCAAGGACGGCGGCCACTTCGAGCCGCGCCAGGTGGGGATCGGCGCCCGCCTCAAGGACCGCGTCGAGATCGCCAGCGGCGTCGCCGAGGGCGAGACGGTGGTGACCACCGGGAACTTCCTCGTCGACTCCGAGAGCCGCCTGCGCGCCGCGATCGAGGGTCAGACGTCGTCGCCGGTGCGCTGAGGAGATCCGTCATGGTCGAGAAGATCATCGAATTCTCCGCGCGCAACCGGCTGCTCGTCCTGCTCGGGGTCGGGTTCGCGCTGGTCGCGTCGCTGGTGTCGATCAAGAAGATGAAGCTCGACGCCATCCCGGACCTCTCCGATCCACAAGTCATCGTCTTCACCGACTGGATGGGGCGGAGCCCGACGCTGGTGGAGGATCAGGTCACCTACCCGATCGTCTCGAAGCTGATCGGCACCCCGCGCGTCACGGACGTCCGAGGGTTCTCGATGTTCGGGATGTCGTTCGTCTACGTCGTCTTCGAGGAGGGGACCGACATCTACTGGGCGCGCAGTCGGGTCCTCGAGTACATGAACGGCCTGCGGGGCGCGCTCCCCGAGGGGGTGAGCCCGACGCTGGGGCCCGACGCCACCGGCATCGGCTGGACGTTCCAGTACACGCTGACGGACAGGTCGGGCAAGCACGGCCTCGACGAGCTGCGCACGTTCCAGGACTTCACGCTGCGCTACGCGCTCGGCAGCGTGCCCGGCGTCGCCGAGGTGGCGAGCGTCGGCGGCTACCAGAAGCAGTACCAGGTCACCGTCGACCCGAACCGGCTGCGGGCCTACGGCGTGACCTTGAACGAGGTGATGGACGCCATCCGCCAGTCGAACAACGACGTCGGCGGCCGCATCATCGAGTTCTCCGGACGCGAGTACTACGTCCGCGGCCGCGGCTACATCCACGACCTGGGCGCGATCGAGAAGATCGCGCTGCGGACGAGCGGACCCGGCGGCACACCGCTCCTGGTGAAGGACGTGGCCACGGTGCGCTTCGGCCCCGACATCCGCCGCGGGCTGCTCGAGTGGAACGGCGAGGGCGAGGCCGTCGGCGCGGTGGTCGTCACCCGCTACGGCGAGAACGCGCTCGACGTCATCGGCCGCGTCAAGAAGAAGATCGAGGACCTCAAGCCGAGCTTCCCCGACGGCGTAGAGCTGACCATCGCCTACGACCGGTCGGGCCTCATCGAGCGCTCGATCGGGACGCTCAAGCACGCGCTCACCGAGGAGGCGATCGTCGTCAGCCTGGTGATAATGCTGTTCCTGCTGCACTTCCGGAGCTCGCTCTTGCCGATTCTGTCGCTGCCGATCAGCGTGGCGCTGGCGTTCATCCCCATGGTGCTGCTCGACATCCCGTCGACGATCATGAGCCTCGGGGGCATCGCCATCGCCATCGGCGCCACCGTCGACGCGCAGATCGTGATGATCGAGGCGGGGCACAAGAAGCTCGAGCAGGCCGGCCCGGGCGCCGACCGGCGCCGCATCCTCATCGAGGCCGCCAAGGAGGTCACGCCCGCGATCTTCTTCTCGCTGCTGATCATCGCGGTAGCGTTCTTGCCGGTGTTCACGCTGAGCGGGCAGGCGGGGCGCCTGTTCAAGCCGCTCGCCTACACGAAGACGTTCGTCATGTTGATCTCGGCGCTGCTGTCGATCACCTTCGCGCCGGCGCTCCAGGACCTCTTCATCCGCGGAAAGATCAGGCCCGAGAAGAAGCACCCCGTCTCGCGGTTCCTGATCCGCCTCTACGAGCCGTTCGTCTACGTCGCGCTCCGGCGCCCGAAGTCCACGGTCGCCATCGGCCTCTTCGCGCTCGCGTCCGCGGTTCCGATCGCGCTTCACCTCGGGAACGAGTTCATGCCCCCCCTCAACGAGGGGGACCTCCTCTACATGCCGATCACCTTCCCGAACATCTCGATCGAGGAGGCCAAGCGGCAGCTGCAGTACCAGGACCGGATCCTGCGCAGCTTCCCCGAGGTGGAGACGGTTTTCGGCAAGGTCGGGCGCGTCGAGAGCGCGACCGACCCCGCGCCCATCACGATGGTCGAGACGACCGTGCAGCTCCGGCCGGCGGCGGCGTGGCGGAAGAGGCACCACGACCGCTGGTACTCGCGATGGGCGCCGGGATGGCTCAAGCCGGCGTTCCGGCCGGTGTGGCCGGAAGAGCAGCCCCTGTCGTGGGAGGAGCTGACCGCCGAGATGAACGCGAAGATGCAGTTCCCGGGCTGGACGAACGCCTGGACGATGCCGATCAAGACGCGCGTCGACATGCTGACCACCGGCGTGCGGACGCCGATCGGCATCAAGGTGTTCGGCACCGACCTCAACGAGGTCGAGAAGGTCGGCGTGTCGCTGGAGCACCTGATGGCCCCCATCAAGGGGACGCGCAGCGTGCTCTACGAGCGGAACCTCGGCGGCCTGTACCTCGACATCGTCCCCAAGCCCGACGAGCTCGGGCGCTATGGCCTGCGCGTCGCCGACGTCGAGCGCGTCATCGAGAGCGCCATCGGCGGCGCGCCGATCGGCACGACGGTCGAGGGG
>Ga0318554_10001056_pt1 | contig 10957 bp, 9 predicted proteins | sample GRESIP082b2f22_FD_203687 | JGI IMG/M metagenome (GOLD analysis project Ga0318554, IMG submission 203687) | Tropical soil microbial communities from Luquillo Experimental Forest, Puerto Rico - GRE.SIPMG.082b2f22 | ecosystem: Environmental > Terrestrial > Soil > Tropical forest > Bulk soil... | reverse complement strand
GATCGTCCTGTGCGCGGCTGCGGTGGCCTCCCAGGTGAATCCGGCGGCCACGGCCCGCCCCGCCGCCCGCAACCGCTGTGCCAGTTCTGGGTCACCGAGAACCGAGGTCAGCGCTCCCGCCAGGGCGGCCGGAGCGTCCACGGGAACCAGCAGGGCGTCGCGGCCATGGCTCAGGTACTCGCGGAATACGGGCAGATCGGAGGCGACCACGGGAAGCCCCGCGCTCAACGCCTCCAGCACCGCTAGCCCCCATCCCTCCTTCGTCGAGGGAAAGGCGAACACATCCGCCGCGGCGTACCAGGACGGAAGTTCGGCGTTGGCGACCGTGCCGAGTAGCGCGATGTCCCGGCCAAATTCCAGGCCCAGTTCCGGGAGCAGGGAGAATACGCGATCCCGGTAGGCACGGTAATCCTGGAACGAGTGTCCGCCCACGACGGCGAGCACCGGGGCCAGCCCGCCGTCCCGCAGCAGGGCAACCGCACGGACCAGCGTTTCGCTGCCCTTGCGCGGCTCGATGCCGCCCACGGTGAGGATCAGTGGCCGGCCGGCCGTGCCGATGCTCTCCCGCAGGGAGGCTGCCAGGCGCCGGTCGGCCGACTCAAAACGGCATACGTCGACTCCGTTGCGCGCGACCGTGGCGCTGACCGCGTAGTCCGCTTCCAGGATGCGCCGCCACTGCTCGCTGACCACTAGGACCTTGTCGGGCTCGGAGATGGCTTGGCGCTGGCAGTCGATCAGCGCCTGCGTCGTGAAGTCATCGACGTGATGCACGGTCCTGATCACCAGGGGCGCGGCGCCGCTTGAGCCGTCTCGGACCCGGCAGGCGGCCCGGGCCGAGATGCAGTCCTGGGCATGCAGGAGCGGATAGCCGGGAGCCAGCGTGTACAGCCCTTCGGCGAGCGCGTCCACGCTGGCGAATACCCGCTCCTCCAGCGTCGCCAGGTGCGGCGGGGCGGGCACGATGGTAACCGGGGCCTGGACGGGGCGGAAGAAGCCCTCGGCCGGATCGCCGAGGGCCACGACGCGCACCGGGTACCCGGCCGCGTGCAGGGCCTCCGCCAGGTGCAGCGTGTGCACCACACCGCCGCGCGGCTTGACCGAATAGGTCAGCAGTGCGACCGGCGGCAGGCTCACGCCGGTCTCGCCACGGCCGGGCAGGCTCACGCCGGTCTCGCCACGGCCAGGCGGGCTCACGCCGGGCTCACCATGGCCAGGTCGGGCCGGCCCGCGGTGATCGCCGCCGCGACCCGCGCCGCCTGTGCCGAGGTCTGGGTGACGATCGCCCCGGCCTCGCGCAATGTGCGGCGCTGAGCATCGAAATCCTGCGGGTCGGCACGGGTGCCGAGGACGTAGGCGACCACCGCCGCCCCGCTGGCGACGAGATCGGCACAGGTAGCCGCGATCTCACCGGCCGGATCCGGATGGGAGCCGTGACCGAGCACCACATCGAGCAGAACGACGGCCACGTCGTCGCCGCCGGCCTGCTCCTGCACGATCTGCCGCCGTGCCGACGGATCGATCATCGGATGCGGCCGGCCTCGCGTGTACTCCTCTTCCCCGAGGTCCACGCAGATGTGGGCACCCGGGGGCGCCGGGAGCGCCAGGTCCGGGCGGAGCGGGATGTTGGAGTACACCGGTCCCAGGCACCGGGACAGCACCACCTGCGCCTCGTAGCACAGGGTGCCGCCGGTGAAGAACCCGCGCACAACGGTGCGGGAGCTTCCGGTCCGCGCCAGCGCCGCCTCGATATCACCGGCCAGCCCGTCGGCCAGATCCGGGACGGGCGCGCCCAGCACCCGCGCCGCAAGCAGGGCACCTTCCTCCAGCGTGGCAGCGAGAGGTATGCCCGCGGGCAGGCCCTCCAACGCCGCCATGCCGAGGCAGGCCGCGACCACGGTGGTGTGCTCGCTTGCGCTGATGACCTGCCGGGCCACCGCCGGATCGGGGGGCTTGGACACCAGCACGATCACCTCGGTGCCAGGGTCGTTGTCCAGCACCCGCACCGCGTCCGCGGCCATCCGCCCGCCGACGCCGGTGGACAGGTCCCGTCCGCCGACTCCGACCACACAGGAGACACCGATCCCCCACCGGTCGAGCAGCGTCATCATCTCCTGGGCGCCCGTCCCGGCGGCAGCTACCACGCCGACCGGGCCGGGCCTGACCACGTTGGCGAATCCGAGACCCACCCCGCCGAGCATGGCGGTGCCTGCTCCCGGGCCCATGACCAGCTTGCCCAGGCGGCTGGCACGCTCCTTGAGGCTCACCTCGTCCGCAAGCGGGACGTTGTCGCTGAAGAGCAGGACATGCAGGCCCGCCGTGAGGGCCTGGTGAGCGGCGACCGCCGCATACGGGCCAGGGACCGAGACCACCGCCACGTTCGCCCCCGGCAGCCTCGCCGCGGCCTCGCCGATGCTTTGCGGGTCAGCCACCCCCGGCTCCGCGCCGCCGCGGCTCTCGCCCGCGAACAGGGCGTCGTGGCCGCGCTGCAGGGCCGCGTCGGCCGTCGGCTCGTCCTGGGCCTGGACCGCCAGCACCAGGGCGTTGGCGTCGGCCCCGGCGAGATCCGCGGTGCCGATGCCCCGGCCGGTCAGGTCTTCGACGTTGGCCGGTGTCGCCATCACCGCGGCGGCCCAGCTCACCCCGGCGCCATCCTGCATGGCCCGGGTCGCGCTGAGCAGGAGCAGGGAGTCGCGATAGGTGCCGGGCGAAACCCGGACCTGCGTGCTACTCACCGGCCCTGCACCACGCGGGAGGGGGAGCGTTCGATGCGGGTGCCCGCCCACCCCTCGCCGGACAGCGTCGCCGCAACCAGGCCGGGGGACGTGATGGCGGCCCATTCCCCGCCCCCCGCCAGGAACGCCAGGGCAGCTTCAACCTTCGGGCCCATGCTGCCCGCCGGGAACTGGCCATCGCGGAGGTGGCGTTCGGCTTCCGCCATCGTGATCGGCCCGAGTTTGGCCTGCTGGGGAGTCCCGTAGTTGATCATGACGTGGTCCACCGCGGTGACCAGGACGAGTGCGTGAGCTCCCAGGAGCCGGGCCATGAGGCTGGCCGCACGGTCTTTGTCGATGACGGCGTCGAGGCCGGCCGCATGCCCGCCCGAGGTGTCGACCGGGATGCCGCCCCCACCGCACGCGATCACCAGGCAGCCCGCGTCCACCAGGGCACGGATCGCGCCGATCTCGACAATGCCGGTGGGCTCCGGCGAAGGCACCACCCGGCGGTAGCCGCGGCCGGAGTCCTGCTGGACGACCCAGCCCCGGGCCTCGGCAAACCGCTGTGCCTCGTGGGCGCCGAAGAACGGCCCGATCGGCTTGGACGGGGCGGCGAACGCGGGGTCGGCACGGCTGACGGTGACGTGGGTGACCAGGGCCACCGCCGCACCCGGGCCGCGCAGCGCGTTGATCGCGGTGGCGATCACGCTCCCCAGCTCGCCCTGCGTCATCGCGTTCAGCAGGGCCAGCGGCTGCGGCGGCACGGCGTTCGTTGCTTCCTGTTGCAGTGCCAGGTTCCCGACCTGTGGGCCGTTCCCATGCACGATCACGACCCGCCAGCCTGCCTCGATTACGTCGTTCACGCAGGCGGCCATGGCCGCGGCGTTGCCCGCCATCTCCTCCGCTGTCCCGGACTGCCCGAGCCGGGTCAGGGCGTTGCCGCCGAGCGCAACCACCGCGGTCTTGGTCATGAGATCCTGCTCGTCGAGGTTGTACGCTGGGGATGAGTCGTATAGGTGACGACTCGTTTCGAATAGTAAACATGATGGGCCCGCCCGGCAATAGGGGAGATCCCCGGCCCTGCTGGTGTTCTTGGAGGGGTGCGATGGACTCCCCGGATCGCGGGCCGCAGCTGCCCTCGGCCTCGCAGGTTCCTCCGGCGGTGCTGCGGTCCTGGGATGAGGCCGAGGCGAGGATCTTCCCGCTGGTCATGGCCCGCCCTGAGGCCTACGAACGCGCACTGCGCATGATCGCGGACCTGGCCGCCCGGTTGCGCGAAACCTGCCCGGACTTGCCCGCGCTGCTGGCCGCGCACCACCGGGGCGCGGGTCTAGTCACCGAGCCGTGCCCCGATGTCGGGCCGGACCTGATCGCGGCCGCGGCGTGTGCCATGCGCTACCGCGAGATCGTGACCGAGGCCGCCGCCCAAGGGCGGCTTGCGGCGCTGGCCCGCGCCCGGGACCAAGGGCACGAGTGGACGGTAGTGGAGGAGAATGGCGATCCGGCCCGGGCGCCCTATGTCCCCTACCAGCGCGTGGAGGCTCATGTCCCCAGCGGCAGGGCGGTCATCGTGTCCATCGAGCCGGACGAGACCCTGACGCGCGCGGTGCACCGCCTCGACGCGGCCGAGGTCGACCTGGCCACCGGCGGGCTGCGGGCCGGTGCGGAGCTGGGCAGCTACGGCGACGAGCAGGGACTTGCGCAGGCCCTCCAGCGGATCCGCGCTCAGGAGGCCCCGGGCTGACGGGCGACCGGGCCCAACCGTGATCGCACTTCCCCGCTTGTCATCCGAGGCAGTCGCCTTTGCGCCCGGTTTGCCCGGATCGGGCGCCTGGCTGGAGTGATAAGGCGGATCTCCGAGCCGGGCTGGCGTGCCGGGCCAGGCAAATCGGGCAAGGGCTTGCCCTGGGCGGTTCCCAAGGTTTATCAAGGATGGTGAACGTTCGTATCGCATCAAACAGGCCCGGGCGCCCCGGCAGACGACGACGGAGGAGGCCATGGCGGAGACCACGGTCACGGCCCGGCCGGACGCCAGCGGTCGGCTGGCACATCTGATAGCCGAACTCCAGGGACGTGGGCTGCGGGTTGAGGTGCCCATGGAGAGCCGCCAGGGCGGCGCCGGGCCCGCCGATGCGGGCATGCTCTGGATCGACGGGGTGGCCGCCACCGTGCCGACATCCGCCGCCTACGCGCAGGCGTCCCCGTATGTGCTTCGCGCCGAGGACGACGGATGGGGCGTCTACCGCGACGGCCAGCGGCTCGCCGGGGCCCAGCCGTTCCAGCGCCCCCGCTACTACGACCTGGAAACCGCCGACGGCATCCCGTACTGGAAGATCGCCCTGCTGCACCTGGACTCCCTGGCCAGCACGGTCATCCAGACCTGTGCCTACTGGGGCAACTCCGACCAGTGCACGTTCTGCGGGATCGGGGTGACCCTGGCGAACGGGCGGACGATTGCCAAGAAGACCCCGGAGATGCTGGCCGAGGTCGCCGTCGCGGCCCGGGATCTCGACGGCGCGGTGGACGCCACGCTCACCACGGGAACCACCGCCACCCCGGACAAGGGCGCGCTGTACGTGGCCCGGTGCGGCCAGGCGATCCGGGAAGCCGCCGGCCTGCCGGTCGAGGTGCAGTTCGAGCCGCCGCGGGACCTGGACGTGATCGACCAGGTCGCGGGGCTCGGGATCGGATCGGTCGGCATTCACGTGGAGAGCTTCGATCCCGCGGTGCTGGCCCGGGTCGCCCCGGCCAAGGCACGGACCGGGATCGAGGGCTATTTCCGTGCCTGGGAGCGCGCGGTGGCCGCGTTCGGTGCGGGCCAGGTGAGCACCTACGTGATCCTCGGCATGGGCGAGGATCCCGCGCTCACCGTGGAGGGCTGCCGGCGCGCCATCGACATGGGCGTCTACCCGTTCGTGGTGCCGCTGCGGCCGACCATGGGCAGCCTGATGGAAGATCTTCCGCCCCCGCCGCCGGAGTACTGCGAGTCGGTGTACCGGCGCGTGGTGCCCTACCTGGCCGACCGCGGGCTCGGCGCCCGCGGCGTGGCGGCGGGCTGCGCCCGGTGCCAGGCATGCTCCGCGATGAGCCTTCTTGAGAACAACGGTGACGACGGTGGCCGGACCTACCTCCCGCTCATCACCACCGGTTAGCGCGGCGGGCGCAGCGCCGTTGTCCTGCCGGGCGGTGCGCGCCGCATGGGAGCGCGATGCCCACTTCCGGATCCGCCACCAGGTGTTCGTGCTCGAGCAACGGCTTTTCCTGGTACCCGGTGGCGGGCCCGGCGACGACCGGGACGGCCACGATGCCGACGCGGCGACGATCCACGTCATCGGCCTCGCTGGCGACGACATCTGTGGCACGGTCCGGCTCTACCCGCTGGCCGCGTCCGGCCTGTGGCAGGGCGACCGGCTCGCGGTGCTGCCCGAGTCCCGGCGACTGGGCCTGGGCGCGCCGCTGGTGCGGTTCGCGGTCGGCACCGCCGCACGGCGCGGCGGGACCTGCATGGAGGCCTACATCCAGCCGGGTAACGTTCCCTTCTTCGAATGGCTCGGCTGGCAGCGAGCCGGCGGGCTGGCGCCCTACGCCGGGATCCTGCATCAGCGCATGGTGATCGACCTCACCACGGCGCCGGCCTGAAGATGGCCGGGTCAGGCCGGCGCCGGGCGGGCGGCGGCGGGCACCGAGAGGCCGGTCACGGTTTCGCGGTTCAGGTCGAACGCGACGCCGCTGCGGCCGTCCTGGAGCAGCCGAAGTTCGCCTGTGTCGTCGAGAGCGCCGGCGACCGCCGCGGCCAGGCCGCGCTCACCGAAGGCGCGCAGGCACTCGCCCTCGGCGCCACCGGGCACGCACAGCAGGAAGGCGAAGCAAGGGAAGCAGAGAAGCCACTCGCGCAGCGTTACCCCGGCCGGGACCGGCAGCGCGTCCAGGTCCAGCGTGGCCCCGAGCCGGTTGCATTCGAGCAGCATGGCCAGCGACCCGACCAGCCCGGCCATGCTGACGTCTTTGGCTGCGGCCACCCAGCCCGCGGATGCGCCCTCGGCAAGCAGGCGCACGTCGCCGGCGAGCCGGCCGCCCCGCTCGTCGAAGGACGGGAAGAACGGGAAGTCCGCGCGCATCTGCCCGTCGAGGCACGCCGCCACGACCAGCGACTGGCCGGGGGCCGCCGCGCGGGCGGACAGTGGCCGGTCGGCCCGGCCCAGCCCGAACGCGGACAGGCTGGGCGGTCCCTCGGTGCCGGTCAGGTGACCGCCGACCACGGGCACGTCGTACAGCCTGGCTGCCCACCGCATCCCCTCGAGCACGGGCCGGACCACGGCCCGTGGCCCGGGCACCGTGTCCTCCAAGGCGCGCGGCCAGGCACCCATGGCCGCCAGGTCGTTGAGATTGGTGGTGACGGCCGCGACACCTGCCCCATAGGGGTCGGCGGCCACGAACGCGGACAGAATCGCCTCCCCGCCGACCACCAGTGCCGTTCCCTCATTCATAACGATGGCGCCGTCGTCCCCTGGTCCCGCCTGCCAGTCGGAGTCACCGAAAACCTCGCGGACGAGCCCGATCGCGGCCTTGCCCCGGACGCCGGGGTGCGCCCGCACGGCCTCGATGAGGGCGCCGATGTCCTCGGCCATGCGCACCCCCTTCAGCGCTCCCGGGGCAGGATGCCGGCCCGCTGCGGGGGCCGGCCGTTCTTGCACTAAAGTGTAGGAATATCTATCATAGCGATTATGGTTGGCGCCGGGTTCCTTGACCTGCCTTCTCGCGCCGTCAAGCCGCGCGGCACCGGGATCACTCACGTGCTCGACCGGGGCCTGCCGCTGGGGTACTGCGCTGACCTGCTCGAATCCGGCGGCGCGTACGTGGATGTGTGGAAGTTCGGCTGGGGCATCTCCTACCTCGACCAGAACCTTGCCGCCAAGCTGGAGTTGCTGGCGCGGCACCGGGTGCTCGCCTGTCCCGGGGGGACCCTGCTGGAGATCGCCTGGGCGCAGGGCCAGACCACGGCGTTCCTCGACTGGGCGCGCACCTGCGGGTTCCCGTGCGTGGAGGTTTCGGCGGGCACCGTGCCCATGACGCCGGCGCAGAAACGGGAGTTGATCGGTGAGGCGGCCCGCCACTTCATCGTATTGTCCGAGGTGGGCGCCAAGGACCCGGCCGCGGTGATGCTTCCGGAGCAGTGGGCGGCGGCCGTCGCGGATGATCTGGACGCGGGCGCGACGTGGGTGCTTGCCGAGGGCAGGGCAAGCGGCACCGTCGGCCTCTATCACCCCTCCGGCGCGGTGCGTGAGGACATCGTTGGCGCGCTGACCGCGGAGGTGGACCCGGGCCTGATCGTTTTCGAGGCGCCGAGGGAAAGCCAGCAGGCCTGGTTCGTCACCACGTTCGGCGCCGACGTCAATCTGGCCAACGTGGCGCCCGCCGACGCGCTCGGCCTGGAAACGCTGCGCTTGTCCCTGCGCGCGGACACGCTCGCGGCCACCTCACCCCGCCCGGTGCCCGCGCGCGGGCTGTGATCGGGCCGACGGTGAACCTGGTTCCTAGCCAGTACCGCAACGTCAGCGTCGCCGCCGTGCCAGTGCCGCTCGACGAGCCGGGCCTGCGTGCCTACCTCACCGGCCGCCCCGCCTACCGGCGCACCCGCTACCTGGTCGCCCGGCACGGCGAGGCCAGCGCGGTGGTTGAGGTCAGCAAGGAGTCGGAGCAGCCACTGTTTTCGCCCATCACCGCGGTGCGGCTGATCGCGGCGGCCGGGGAGACCGCGTTCGTGGACGCGCCGGAGGCGGACACCGCCATCCCGTCACAGCTCGCCCGGGTGGCGGCCGAGCGGGCGCCGCAGGCCAGATGCGTAATCGTGTGCGGCCGCTACGGGCACGTCAGCTTCATCGCCGACCCGGCCCCGGTGCGGGTCACGGTGCTTGAGGTGGTGCCGCCCCGGCCGGCGAAGCTGGTGGACCAGCTTGCCCGGGTGCTCGACCTGGCCGAGGACCTGCCGCCGGTGGAGCTGGTCCCCGACCTGGTGGACCTGGCCTGCCTGGCGGGCACCCGGCCATCCGGCCACTACCTGTTCCCCTGCCGCGCGGGCGGCGCTGGCCCGGACGGCCTCCCCGCCGGGGAGCCCGGCGGCCAGGGCGCTGGCGTCTCCTACCTGGACGAGGTGCCCGCCCGCAGGCCGTGGACCCTGGTGGGATGTGCCCGCTCCCGTGCCATCCATGAGTTCTTTTACCCCGGCGAGGTGGACATGGTCGACATGTGCCCGCGCGCCCTGGCCGGCCGCCGTCTCGCTGGCCGGCCTGGTCCCGTGGTCACCAAGTGCTGCCTGCTTGAGGACCGGGTCAGCGCCGACGGCGGCTGCGTGGTCGTGCCCTGGGGCGCCACCTTCGCCCAGGTGAAGGAGGGCCTGCAGCTGGCGCTGCGGACCGACAACCCGGCCTGGCGATGAACGGTGCTGGCCCGGGGGGACGACCCCCCGGGAACCCCCCGATGGCTTCGGGCCCGGTTCCTCCGTCACCGGGCCTGGGCCCTGCTGGCCCGGGAGAGCGACCCCCGGGAACCCCCCCATTGCCTGGCACGCGGGTCGCCGACTCGGCGCTGTACCGGCACCTGTGGGGCACCGCCGAGGCCCGGGCCATCCTCGGCGAGGAGGGTCGGCTGGCCGGATGGCTGCAGGTGCTTGCCGCCCTGGCCCGGGCGCAGGCGGCGGCAGGGCTGATCCCGGCGCACGCGGCCGCGCTCATCACCGAGCACGCGCGGCCCGGCCTGGTCGATGTCGGGTACGCGGCGGAGCAGACCCGGCTGGCCTCGCACTCCATGCTCGGCCTGATCCGGGCGCTGCGGGCCGCGCTGCCCGAAGACGCCGGCGAGTATGTCTACGTCGGCGCCACCGTGCAGGACGTCACCGACACCGCCACCGCGTTGGCGCTGCGCGGCATCGGCGCGCTCGCCTGGCGGGACCTGAGGCGGATCGAGGAGCTGCTGATCGGCCTGGCTGACCGGCACCGGTCCACGGTCATGGCCGGGCGCACCCACGGCCAGCCCGGCAGCCCGGTGACCTTCGGCTGGAAGGCCGCGTCCTGGGCCGATGAGATCCGGCGCCACCTGGACCGGCTGGCGCACGGCGCCCCGCGCTGGCTGGTCGGCCAGCTTGGCGGTGGCACCGGCAGCCTGGTCTACTACGGCGAACTCGGCCTGCAGGTTCGGGCCGGGTTCTGCGCCGAACTGGGTCTGGCTGACCCCGGCATCTCCTGGCTCTCTTCCCGGGACCGGATCGCCGAGTTCGGCCAGGTGCTCGCCCTGGTCTGCGGGACCCTCGCCCGCATCGGCGGCGAGGTCTACGAACTGCAGCGGCCAGAGATCGGTGAGCTCGCCGAGCCCGCCGCCGCGGGCACGGTCGGCAGCATCACGATGCCGCACAAGCGCAACCCCGAGGCCAGCGAGCACATCGACACGCTGGCCCGGCTGGCCCGGGCGAACGCCGCCGTGCTGGCCGAGGGCGTGGCCGCCCAGCATGAACGGGACGGCCGAGGCTGGAAGGCCGAGTGGGTCGCCCTGCCCGAGGTCTGCCTGCTCACCAGCACCGCCCTGGACATCGCGATCGGGCTGCTGAGCGGCCTCGAGGTGCACCCCGCCGCGATGGCGCGCAACCTGGAGCGGGACGGCGGGTACTCGGTCAGCGAGCGGGCGCTGGCTGCGCTGGCACCGCGCCTGGGCAAGCATCGCGCGCAGGCGGAACTGGGCACGGTGCTGGCCGCGGGAGCCCGCTCGGGGGTAGCCGCCGACCGTGCGCTGGTGGACGCCGGCCTGTTCGCGCCGGAGGAGGCGGCCGAACTGACCGCACGCCCGGACGCCGGTGCGTGCGAAAAGATGACGGACCTGGTGATCGCCAGGGCCCGGGCCGCGCGGGCGGCGGAACGCCCGTCCTGGCCATGACCGCCGTGCTGCCTGGGCCCGCAGGGATGCCCGGGCCCGCAGGGATGCCCGGGCCGGCCGGGATGCCGGTCACCCGGCCGCCCCGGATCCCGCTCGCGGTGCTGCCCACCCCGCTGCTGCCCGCACCGCGGCTGGCCGGCGCCCTTGGCCTCGGCGACCTGTTCATCAAGCGGGACGACCTCACCGGCTTCGCGTTCGCCGGGAACAAGGCGCGGCCGCTGGAGTTCCTGGCCGCCGGGGCCGTCAGCGAGGGAGCGGACACGCTGCTCACCGGCGGTGCGCCGGGCTCGAACTTCTGCGCGGCCACCGCCGGTGAGCAG
>Ga0318554_10001054_pt1 | contig 10963 bp, 6 predicted proteins | sample GRESIP082b2f22_FD_203687 | JGI IMG/M metagenome (GOLD analysis project Ga0318554, IMG submission 203687) | Tropical soil microbial communities from Luquillo Experimental Forest, Puerto Rico - GRE.SIPMG.082b2f22 | ecosystem: Environmental > Terrestrial > Soil > Tropical forest > Bulk soil... | reverse complement strand
GGCCAAGAGGGCGGACATGTCGTTCATCATCGCCTGCACACCGTCGAGGTTGTAGGCGAACTTCTCCACATAGTCGGAGCCCAGTACGGTCAGCAGCTGACGGCGCGGGTCGACCAGCCACACCTGAGCGGACGGCTGCCCGGGCGGTGGCGTCGGCGCGCTGCTGGCGCCCGGCGCGTAGAGCCGCCCGATCTCGGACATGATGGTCGCCAGCGTCGTGGTACGCCCACATTCGCGGCGGCCGGTCACCACCAAGTGCGCGTTCTCGGCGAAATTGAGATAGACCGGCGCCAGGTCCAATTCCGATATGGCCCAGGCGATTCCGCCCGCACCAACCCCTTGGCGGGTGTCGTGGGCGGCCAGAGCGCGCACCTGTTCCCCGCCGAACCGCGCGGGCAGCCGGCGTATTGCCGGGGCCTGGCCGCTCGCGAGCCGGCTGACCGCTTCGGCGATGCTGTCGGACGCGAACACGTTGTTGGGTGTGTTGGCCAGCGCGGGCCGGGCCACCAGCGTGTGCAGACCGGCCTGTGGGTCGGCGTCGAGTCGGACGTAGTTGACCGCGACCATGCCGCGCCCCGGCTTGACCGGAACCTCCTTGGCGAACCGGGAACGCACCAGCTTGGCGTCTTCCACCGCGGCCAGGCGCAACTCGACCCGGGAACCGAAACCGCTACGCACCGGCGGCCGCAGCTCCGATTCGCGATCGGCCGTGACCACGACGTGCACCCCGAACGACGGACCCTGGTTGATGATCACGTTCACCTGCTCGATCAACACCTCGTTTTCCTCGGCCAACGCCCGGTAGTTGTCGATGACCAGATAGACATCGCCAAACCCGTCATTGGGCACCGGACCGGCCTCACCGCCGAACTTGCGGCGCCGGAACACGTCCATCGAGGCGATCTTGTATTCGAGGAAGCTGCGCTTGCGCTCACGCACCAGCGCCAGCAGCTCGGCCACCGTACGGCGCACGCCGTACGGATCCGTCGGACCGGCGACCTCACCCACGTGGGGCAAACGGCCGACCGTGGTCAGCGCGGTGCCGCTGTAGGCCAGGCAGTAAAACTGGACCTGCTCGGGCGTGTGGGTCAGCGCGGCCGAGGTGATCAACGTCTGCAGCGCTGTGGTCTTGCCGGAACCGCCGGCCCCGAGGATCAGCACGTTGGCGCCAGGCCCCGACGTGTCGACCGACCACGGCGGCTGGTCGTGCTTGAACGGGCGGTCGATGATGCCGATCGGGAACACCAGATCCTTGGCCGAACCGTAGTCCTCCTGCCACTTGCGGCCGCGGAACCGATTGACCAACTCGTCGATGGCGACGGGTTCGCTCAGCGGCGGCTGCCACAGGCGGTAGGGCTCGAAGTCGATCTTGCGCAGCTGATCGATGATCACCGTGCCGACCTTGGGTGTCCTGATCCCCTCTTCGTCTTCGTCCTCGGCGTCCGCCAACTCGAGCGCCTCACCGTTCGACTGCACCGCGTCGAACTCCGGTCCGCCAACGCTGACCTCGAGTGGTGTGAACGAGTTGGTAAACAGTTGCGGGCGAACGTAATCGATGCTGTGCACCAACGCGGGCGCTTCCTCGCCGTCGACTGTGATGCCGCGGGAGATGTAGTCCCGCCACACGAACTCGGCCTGGAACCGGACGATGTCCTCGAGGCTCCTCCGGAAATATCCCAGACCCGCCTGGGCCGGCAGGTTCACCGCGTTCGGCACACCTGCGGCCTGCGCCGCACCGGCGGTACGCGCTTTCAGCACCAACCGGTAACCCATGTTCTCCATGAGTTTTTCGGCTCGGCTTTCAATGGTCTGCGACGCCATCATCAGGTGGATCCAATAGGCGCGGCCCTGACGGCCGATCGAGTCCAGAACGTCGACCGCGGTCGGCATGATGCGGAACCATTCGTAGAACTCGTCGATGACGACCACGAGCATCGGCAGCGGCGGCATGTCCTGGCCGCGGGCCCGCATCCGGGAGCGCACGGTGTTGTACTCCTTGGCGTCGTCGACGCCGGCGCTGTCGCAGATCGCCTTGCGGCGGGCGATTTCGCCCCACAGCGCGTCCAGGAAGCGCTCCATCAGCGCCTGGTCTTCTTCCAGGTCGGTGATGATCCGCGAGACGTGCGGCACCCCGTTGAACGGCTTGACGGCCGACCCACCCTTGAGGTCGGCCAGGACGAACTGGAGCTCCTCCGGCGGATGGCCGAGCATCAGCGATTCGATCACGGTTCGCACCAGTGTCGACTTACCCGAACCGGTCGTCCCCGACATGACCCCATGCGGCCCGTCGCCGCCTTCGTCCAATGACTTCATGTCCAAGAACAGCAACTCGCCGTTGTCGGAGCGATTACCGAACGGTGCCCGCAGTCGTGACCGGCCCATCGTGTCGGTGCGGTTGCCCCACAACGCCTCGAAATCGATCTCGGAGGGATCGTCAATCCCGTAGTAGGCCATGATGTCTCGGGCACCGATATGGGCTACCCGTTGGCCGATCTCTTCGTAGGCCTCGGCGAGCCGCCAGCGCGCCAGCTTCTGCGCGAACTCCTCCGATTCCGCGATGGTGATCTGGTCGGTCAGGGCGAAGAACCAAGGCTTCTCGTCGATGACCATCCAGGTGTCGCGGTCACGCGGCAGCATCTCGATTACGCCCCGTTCGTCGAACCGCAACGTGCGCTCGGGCACCGACGACCACATTGAACCGCCGGTCAGGTCGAAGAACGTCACCCCGTCGATACCCTCGGCGCTGATCACGTACTCCCACTGCGGATCCGCGACATCGGCGATGATCACGGTGTGCGGCGTGGGGGTCTGCGCCGACGAACTGGCATGCCGGGGGGTGAAAGACCCACGGCCGGCGAATAATTCGGCTTGCTCCGCGGCGAACTCCCGCACCGAGGCGTAGACCATCCGTGCGTTGCCCGCCGCGTCCTGACGGCGCGGGTCACCGAAGTGCGGAAGCCACTTCACCCAATCCCATTGCTCCAAATCCGAACTGACCACGATCATCTGTACGTGGTCGGGTCCGTGGGAGAACGTCAGCTGGCAGACGATCGCCCGCATCAGGCTTAGGACCTGCTCCCGCTCTCCGATCAGCGAGTACCAGGGCTCAACCAGCAGCGAGATCATCTTTGGCAGGTTGTATACGACGCTTTGATAGCGGCCGAACTCCTGCAGCGCCTTACCCGTTACGGGCTCCAGCTCGATGTCGGTCGGCATGTTCTGCGGCTCACCCCAGGTCACCTCCGGGCGCGTCATGCCCACGCCGACCCGGACGACACCGAAGTTGAGGTCCTTGCCGTCGGGCTTGCGTTCCCACATCCGCGACGATCCGACGGAGGCCGCCAGTGTGGTGGGTGCCGGATGGAACCAGCGGTAGTTCTCGTCCATGCTGTCGGCCGACTCGTGCGCGGTGTCGCGCAGCATGTCTAGCATCAACATGAACTGCGCGCGCATCGCGTCCAGCTTCGGCCGGCTCATCTGCTGCTGGCCGCCGAACCGCCCGCCGAACATCATCATCGCCATGCCACCGATCATGAAGATCGGGAAGATCGCGCCGACGCCGCCGAACACGTGCGAACCGCTTGCGAACGTCATCGCAATCATGCCGCCCAGCAGGCCGATCACCACGACGCCGACCACCACGATCCACCAGGGCTTGCCCTCCGGTGGGGGGATGCTCAGCGGCGTCGGCAGGACAATGTTCTCGGGCTTGATTACCGGAGGTTTTTCCGGTGTCGGCCGTGCGAATCCACGTTTCATTTCGGTACCACCAACTCTGCGGGGCTCATGTCCATCGGAAGGGTGTCGTGCTCAACTAGGGCATCTGCCCGCGAGAGCGTCGGCCCTTGGGGCAGCAACCGCAGCGCTACCCACGGTGCCAGGCTCGGCCTGGTCTTCAAGCCCAATGCCTCGAGGGCCTCGCGGGTGCCGTCGACTCCGAACCGGGCGCCCGCATCCGTCAGCCACCACAGCGATTCCGTTGTCGTGGCGCCGGGGTCGTTGCCGGTGACGGCAACGAAGTTGGCGTAGTCAGGGCCGAAGAAAACCTGGTCGGCTTGCCGCCCGGTGGTGTCGGCCTTCACCAACGACACCACCTTGCCCATGTCCTTTGCCGTGACCGGAAGGGTCGCCCCGGACACGACCTGGATCCGGGCCCGGTTCTCACCGGAGGTCTTCTGCCACCACCAGCAGGTCGCCGGATTCTCCCGGATATCCATCACGTTCAACGGGTTGTCCGGGTAGGACGACAGATCCAGCTTGTTGACCACCGGCATCTTCGCCAACGCGGACGGTTCCACGGTTACCGGTTTGGCGTTACCCGGGCCGGCGTTCTGCAGGATCTGGGCCACCAACGGTGGCAGCGTCTGCACGCCATCGGCCAACACGAGCGAATACTGTTGCGGCCCACTGATTTGTGGTGTGACGATCACCGTGCCAACCGGTCCGGGCGCCCCCGCAAACGTCGCCGGAGAGCCCGCGTTCGGTATTTCCGGCACCGTCAGTTCGGGCCCGACCGGCAAGGCGTCGAACAGGGCGCGGCTCATCGGCTTCGCCGTACTGACCTGCTCTGGAGTCAACCCCAGCGGCAACAACACCGATCGGTTCGTCGCGTCGATACGTGACCGGCGTCCCTCCCGGATCACCCATGCGTCCCCGCCGTAGCTCAGCACAACCGCGTCCGACCCGTTCAGCACCCGGTGATGCCCGCTGAGATCCGGCGTGCCGTCGATCACGGTCACCGTCGCGCCCGACGGCGTCGCGACCGACGTCGACGAGGCGACGGTGTCGCATACCAGCCAGGACGAGGCGGGCGGACTCTTGGGTGAGAAGTTCGACGGTGCGCCCGGGATGCCCACCAGCGGCCCGCGCGGCATGCTCGCGATTTGGCTCGACCGGACCAGGTGCGGGTTGTCCGGCCGCCCGGTGATCAGCCGCGCCGACGCCAGGTTCAGGGCCGGATACAACTTGTCGCCCACGCGGACGTACAGCGCACCCGAGTCACGGTCGGCGATGATCGGCGACTCGTTGATCTGGCCGGCCGGGCTGATGAACGACCACAGCAGCGCACCGAGGCAGATCACCAAGGCCGCGGACACCGACGCCACGATGGCCAAGTTCTGACGCCGTCCCGGCTCGACTTCCATGCGGACTCGCCACCGGGTCAGCGCCATTGCGGTTCGGCGAGCAAGGAACTGGTAGCCGGTTACCTGGGTCCGCGTGGACAACCCGAGGCCATACCCCGACCCGCGCGGCCGACTCTCTTCCGCCACTTAATTCACCATCCGGTCTGCTAGAACGCCTGGACATTGTCCCTGACGATATCCATCGCGTGCATTACATCGACAACCGTAAGGGACGCGCACGGACCTCGCCACGAGTTGCCGTGTGCGTTTACTTTTGTTCACATTCCGCTGTCTAGACGAATTCGGCCCGCCACTGAGCTGGCATTCTTCGTCTTCCCCACTGATCCCCCGGCTGGATTCCTCGTCTCTTCACAGGCATCGTAACCGCGAATGGCCGGCTCGTCCTCCTGAATGCCCCCGAATGCCAGTGAAGGCAGTACCTCGCCGGCGGTACCGTCGCCTGGCCCTGCTGCCACAGGCAGCGGGCGCCATCCGATACCAGGAAGATGGGCGACATGACTGAGCTGGCGCCCTCGCTGGTCGAACTCGCCCGGCGGTTCGGTATCGCGACCGAGTATGAAGACTGGACCGGCCGGCGAGTGCTCGTCCCCGAGGCCACGCTGGTGGCGGTGCTCGCCGCACTCGGTGTCGCCGCCGGCACCGAACAAGAGCGCAATGCGGCGCTGACCGCGCGGTTGCGGTCGCATTGGGAGCGCCGGCTGCCGGCGACCATCGTCGGGCGCACCGGTGCGCAGACGCGATTCTGGGTGCATGTGACGCACGGTTATCCCGCCGAGGTGTGGTTGCAGCTCGAGGACGGCACGGTGCGCGGCGGGGTTCAGCAGGTCGATAACTTCACGCCGCCGTTCGATCTGGACGGGCGCTGGGTGGGCGAGGCCAGCTTCGTGTTGCCGACTGACCTGCCGCTCGGCTATCACCGCGTGTACCTGCGTTCCGGTAACTCCGAGACCAGCACCGCGCTGATCATGACGCCGGACTGGCTCGGGCTGCCGGAGCAACTCGGCGCCCGCCGCGCGTGGGGCCTGGCGGTACAGCTCTACAGCGTGCGGTCTCGACAGTCGTGGGGTACCGGCGACTTGACCGATCTGACCGACCTCGCGGTCTGGTCCGCGTTCCGCCATGGCGCCGACTACATCCTGGTCAATCCCCTGCACGCGGCCGCCCCGACGACCCCGATGGAGCCGTCGCCGTACCTGCCGACCTCGCGGCGGTTCATCAATCCGCTGTATTTGCGCGTTGAGGCAGTTCCCGAATTCGGCGACCTGACCAAGCGGGGCCGGGTGCGGCGGCTGCGGTCCGATGTCCAGCGGCGGGCCGGCCGGCTCGACGCCATAGACCGCGACGGCGCATGGGCGGCCAAGCGGGCCGCGCTCGAGCTGCTGCATTCGGTCCCGCGATCGGCGGGTCGCGAGCTGGCCTACGCAGCGTTCCGCCAACGCGAGGGCCGCGCACTCGACGACTTCGCCACGTGGTGCGCGCTGGCCGAGGAGTACGGCGGTGACTGGCATCGCTGGCCACAGTCGCTGCAGCATCCCGACGCCCCGGGTGTCGCAGGTTTCGTCGAAAGGAACTCGGACGCAGTCGATTTCCACCGCTGGTTGCAGTGGCAACTCGACGAGCAACTCGCGTCTGCACACTCGCACGCAACAAGGGCCGGAATGTCGTTGGGCATCATGGGAGACCTGGCGGTCGGTGTGCACCCCAACGGTGCCGACGCCTGGGCCCTGCAGGACGTGATGGCGCTCGGCGTGACCGCGGGTGCGCCGCCGGACGAGTTCAATCAACTAGGTCAAGACTGGTCACAGCCGCCACTGCGACCGGACAGGCTGGACGAGCAGGAGTATCGACCGTTTCGCGCGCTGATCCGCGCGGTGCTGCGGCATACCGGCGGGGTCCGCATCGACCACATCATCGGGCTGTTCCGGCTGTGGTGGATCCCGCGGGGCGCACCGCCCACCCAAGGCACTTACGTGCGCTACGACTACGAAGCGATGATCGGCATCGTCGCCCTGGAAGCACATCGCGCCGGGGCGCTCATCGTCGGCGAAGATCTCGGTACCGTCGAGCCATGGGTGCGCGACTACCTCTTATTGCGGGGGGTTCTGGGCACCTCGATCCTCTGGTTCGAGTTGGATCGGGACGGAAGTGGCGGGCCGTTGCCGGCCGAGCGCTGGCGAGAGTACTGCCATTCGTCGGTCACCACCCACGACCTGCCGCCAACCGCCGGATATCTGGCCGGCGACCATGTGCGCCTGCGCGAGTCCCTGGGCCTGCTGACCCGGCCGGTCGAAGAGGAGCTCGAGTCCGACCGGGCCGAGCTGGCGGCCTGGATGGCCGAGCTGCGCCGGGTTGGGTTGCTGGCCGACGGGGAGGACGACCCGGAACTGATCGTTCTCGCCCTGTATCGGTACCTGGGCCGAACGCCGTCGCGGCTATTGGGAGTGGCGCTGACCGACGCGGTTGGTGACCGCCGGACCCAGAACCAGCCGGGGACCACTGACGAATACCCCAACTGGCGGGTTCCGCTGACCGGCCCCGACGGCCGACAGGTGATGCTCGAGGACGTGTTCACCGATCGCCGGGCGGCCACCCTGGTCGAGGCCGTGCGCGCCGAGATCGCGCCGTAAACACAGGGGCTACCTGTTAGCTTCGGGTGCCATGACGGCTTCCCTGAAAATTGGGGTTGTGGCCCCGGTCGCCGACGGGGTCACCGCGGACCCCGACTGGATGGTCGGCTTCGCGACTCACCTCGAGCGGTCCGGGTTCGAATCGATCGTCGTCGTCGAGCACACCGTCCTGGTCACCCGGTACGACAGCGTCTACCCCTACGACAGTTCCGGACGAGTCGGGCTGGCGCCTGACTGCCCCATTCCCGACCCGCTGGATCTGCTGGCCTTTCTGGCCGGCCACACCAGCCGGCTCGGGTTGGCCACCGGGGTGTTGGTGCTGCCCAACCACCATCCGGTGGTGCTCGCCAAACGGGCGGCGACGGTCGACGCGCTCTCGGGTGGCAGGCTCCGGCTGTGCGTGGGCGTGGGCTGGCTGAAGGAAGAGTTGGAGGCCTGCGGGGCGGAGTTTGACAGCCGGGGCAGGCGGGCCGACGAGCAGTTGACTGTCTTGCGGGCACTGTGGGCCGACCAGCCGGACGGCGTGTCGCATCACGGCGAATTCTTCAGCTTCGACGACGTCATGTGCTGCCCTAAACCCGTTGCGGCGGAAAGGCTTCCGATTCACATCGGCGGGCACAGCCGGGCGGCCGCCCGCCGCGCCGGGCGCTTGGGAGACGGCTTCCAGCCGCTCGGTGTGACCGGCCCGCAACTGGCGTCACTGATCGCCCTGATGGGTGCGGAGGCATCGTCGGCGGGGCGCGATCCGGCGGCCCTGGAAGTGTCACTGGGGCACGCGGTGACCAAGATCGATGCCGAGCGCGCGGCCCGCCTCATCGATCAGGGCGCCGACCGGATCGTGTTGGCCATGCCGCCGACCACCGATATCGAGCAGGCCAAAGACATGTTGTCGGCCTGTGCGCAACGGCTGTCGCTGGTCTGATCCCGCAATGACCCTTTCAGTCGATGACCGGGCGGCGCTCAGCGATTTGGTGCACCGGTACGCGGCCGGCGCCGATGATCGTCAATTCGACACTGTGGCAAAGCTTTTCACTGCGACGGCCGAACTGTCGGTGCCCGAGCCGCCGGCTACGCTACAGCCTGTCCATTCCCACCGCGGCGAGGAGGCGATCGCCGCGGCCGTCGCCGCCGTGGCCGCGGTCACCCGGACCGAACACGCGATCATCGGTGAGGTCTACGACGCGGCAGAACGGCCCGGCACCGCGCGTGGGCGCGTTGCCTGCATCGCCCACCACTGGAGTCAGCGCGGCGATGAGGTGGTCGATGTGGTTTGGCATGTGCGCTACGACGACGACTACGAGCTGACCGATGCGGGCTGGCGCATCGGCCGTCGGGCGTTGACGATCAATGCCATCGAAACCCGGCCGATCCGGCGATTGCTGCCGCGCGACCCGGCCTAGCCTGCCAGTCCAGGATGTTTTCCCCTGCTACAGCGAAGACCAAACGCTCGAGGGTGTAGCGGAAAGCCGATGTAGCACTTGGTTTTCGAGTCGGCGGGTGCCCTCGCGGCGCCGTCGCGGGCGGAGTCGTTTGTTCAGCTGGCGTTTTGGGTAGTCGCACCGAAGCGTTGGAGGGACATCTGAGGAGGCGCTCATGAGGCGCACTACGCGCGATACGACCGCACTGTCACGTGGTTCCGACCGATCGCCCGGGCTCGTCGTTGTTGCGGCCGCCGTGTTGGCATTCGTGGTGTGCGTGACCAATTTCGCTCTTGGAGAGGCGCACGCCGGCGTTGCCGCCGCGATCATCGGACTGCTGGGGTTCGGGGCCGGCCTGTCATGGCTTGCCATGGACCGCAGGCGGATCCGCGACGACGAACGCAACTGGCGGATGAGCCACCCGGCGCGGTAGCGGGGTCGCCGGAACCGTTATCGCAGGGCGGCGAGGTTGTTCAGCGACTTGCGCACGTCTGACCGCAACACCCTCGCGACCAGTCCCCCGTCGGCCCGCGCAGGACGCCGCCCCCGAAGTCGGCGGTGAGGTGAAAATTCGATCGGGAACTATCGCCACTGACGGTCATCGCGACCGCAATCCGGATCCCACCCCGGCCGCGACCTTGCAGCTCAATCGATTTCGGCTCGTCGTAATGGGTGACTTCCCAGTGAATGATATTTCGGAAGCCCTTGACCTTGATGCACGACGAGACGCGGGTGCCCTCTTCGACGGTTGACGGAACCGGTCCGCGCCAGCCGCCGAAAATCGAATGAACCCGGAATCTGGGTGTCCGCTTGGCTTTCTAGGGCCAGGCCTGGTCCAACCGGTGGGCTACATCGATGATCTGTGCGGCTTGCGATTGCGGCGTGTCGATTTCGTCGGCGACGTACGCGGCGATGAATCGCCGGATCTCACCATCGACACCCGCCAGGATGCGCAACACCTCGCCGCGAAAGGACTTGGACGACACGTTGACCGTGATGTCGGAAGGCCGCGGTTTTGCCACGTCGACGATCAGCAAAAGCGGCTCGGCGGCTCGTGCGGTGGCGCGCAATTGGATGTCGCCAGAGACCATAAACCGCTGCTTGTCGAGCCTCAGATCGAGGAGCAGATCGATCGACAAAGGAATGTGGATGACGAAAGTTATGGCGTCGCCGACGCGCCGGGTAACTCGGGGTTCGCGGATCTTGACGTTGGCGCTGACCTTGGCGATCCCGCCTGGACCCTGGGCGATCGGCTCCATGGCGAATTCGTTGCCCGCGATATCGGCGAAGGCGGCAGCGACACGGTCGGGCGTGACGGCGACTTCGAAGAATCTGCGGCCAAACTCTTCGTAGGTGACATAATCGTGATTCTGCATAGGCTTATACCGTCTCACGTCGCCTGCCGGAACGGTTGCTGATCGCGTCGCGTCGCGGCAAATTTCGCGTCGGATACGGCCGAGACCAGGCGAGCAAGCTGACGGGCATCACGAAGATGTGATCCGCGCCCACCCTTCGAACTGTGAACAACACCACATGCAGGCGATTGGATTCGGTGTGTCGGCCGCCGGCCTGCCAGGCTTGAAAGAACTTGGAGGTGTTTGGAGCTAATGTGCGCCCAGGAATCTGCTGAGAGGCGCTCGTTCGGGTCCCGGATCGAGGGTCTACTCACCTGGCTCGGCGGCGGACACTGGCGCGAACTCGGTGAGCGCCACGAGCGGTCCACCCACGCCGTGGCCGGGGCGGTAGTGCTGTTCGGAGCGGTGCTGGCCTGGCT
>Ga0318554_10001052_pt1 | contig 10968 bp, 8 predicted proteins | sample GRESIP082b2f22_FD_203687 | JGI IMG/M metagenome (GOLD analysis project Ga0318554, IMG submission 203687) | Tropical soil microbial communities from Luquillo Experimental Forest, Puerto Rico - GRE.SIPMG.082b2f22 | ecosystem: Environmental > Terrestrial > Soil > Tropical forest > Bulk soil... | reverse complement strand
GGTAGGGCCCGCCGGGATCCCCGTGTCCCTGCGGCAGCGCCTGGAACATCCCCACCTCGAGACCGGTGGGCGTGACCGGGCCGGTGAGGTCGGCCAGCCCCGGATGCGGCGTCCCGGGGCCCACGAACTCGAAGACGGAGGCGTCGTCGAAGGCGGTGCGGAAGATGCGCACCGCTGACGGATCACGGGCGACGTAGGCCAGCAGGCACGGGCTACCCGGCCCGGGGACGTTGGCCAGCGCCGCGCTCAGCATGAACGCCGGCTGGTCCTGACCCAGGCCCTTGGCGATCACGTCCGGACTGCAACGCTTCTGCAGGTCGGTCGTCGACAGCGCGAAAGCCGACGGAGCCGTGCGGTGGCCGCTGAACAGGCTCGTCGCCCACACGTAGTCGGTCTCCACCACGTCGCGAGGAGCGCCCGCCTGCGACAGGAACTGGTTGTAGGGCGCGCCGCGCGGCTGGGACGAGCCGTGCCCGAGCAGGTAGAGGTAGTCGCGTCCGAACTGCGGGATCAGGATGACCAGCGCGACCAGGGGCGCAACCCACACCACGGGACGCAGCGCCGGCGCGTGACGCCCGATCCACCCGATCACGGCGACCCACCCGAGCACGTACCACGCGAGCACGAACGGCAGGATCAGGACGAGGCGGCGTTCGTTGGTGTACGGGAACACGAGCGTCGTCGCGAGGTACGTCGGGACGGCGACGCACATCACGTCGGCGTACCGGCGACACCACACCACGAAGCCCACCAGTACGAGCGGGGCGGTCAGCGTCCCGAAGGTCCCGAGGGCGGCGGCCGACGCACCGACGATGGGCAGGGGGCTGACGCTCGTGGGCACCACGGTCTGGGGCAGCGCCTGGTTGACGTAGGTCGAGATGGCGTGCAGGACGAGGTGCACGGCGCCGCCGTCGAACGCGCTCCCGAACTCGTTTGCGTAGCGGGAACCGAGCAGGTTCACCCCGCTGGTCAGGCGGGCCACGAAGATGGGCAGGAACGTCACGCCGACGCCGGCGGCAACCGCGATCGCCTTGCCCCGCATGCGCCGCAGGAGCATCCACAGCACGATCCCGATGAGCAGGCCGGCCGCCGCCTCCTTCAGCCACAGCAGCCCGGCGGCCCCGATGACCGTCCCGGCGCCCGCCCAGGTCAGCACCCGCTCCTCCGACCGCCAGTGGTCGAGTGCCAACAGCGTGAGCATCAGCACCACGAGGAAGGGCAGCTCGGCCATGATCATCATCCCGAACGTGCCCAGGACCGGGTTGAGGGCGAGCAGCACCAGCACGGCCAGTACCGCGCCCTCGCCCAGGCCTCGCCGGCGCAGGTACCACCACACCAGCGGGAACAAGGAAGCGAGGAGCGCGACCGACAGTGCCCGGAAGGCGGCGTAGGCGGTGCCGCTCACGAGGGCGATCGGCGCCAGCAGCAGCGCGTACCCCGGGGGGTAGGACGCGACCATCGGCACGCCGGCCGGCAGCCGGCCCGTCAGGCCGTGGGCAATGGCGCGGGCGACCATGACGTAGCCGGCGTCGTCGTCGAACGACCCGACGTGGTAGTGCGGCCACGTGGCGAGCGCGTGGGCGACGCCGAGCGCCGCGCACAGGGCGACCGCCGCGATGACCGCGGCGCGGTGGGAAACCGGTGCGATGGCGACTGGGTCAGCGGGCGGCGCGTCGAGCTTCAATCCGGGAGCGGGAGCGGGCGGCGGTGCTCCATGTAGCGATCGGCCGGCGCCTGTCCGGAGTCGACGGTATCGAACGACCAGTCCGGTTGCTTGGCGCGGTGGTGCTCGTCGAGCACGGCGCCCTCCGGGGTGACGTCGACCAGCTCGGCGACGAGCCGGGGCTCGACCGGGGCCGCCGCCCCGCTCACGTGCGCGGCGAGCTCGTCGCCGAAGACGGCCAGGATGCTCTCGATGACGACCTGCTGCTGGGTGCCCAGGTAGCAGCGGGCGCGGTCGCCCACCGTCGAGGCCAGCGAGCGGATCCTGGCCAGGTCCGCCGTGGTCCCCTCGTCACGGCACAGCAGGTCGAGCTCGGCCGAGAGGGCCAGGCCGTCCAGCTTGCACGGCGTGCACTGCCCGCAGGACTCGACCGCGAGGAAGCGGGCCACGCCGGCCGCGACCGCGGCCATGTCCACGGTGTCGTCGAACACGATGAACCCGGCCGACCCGAGCCCGGTCCCGACCGCCTGCATGTCCTCGTAGGTGAGCGGCGTGTCGAGCTGGTCGGGGGTGATCACCGGCTGGGAGACCCCGGACAGGACGGCCTTGATGGTCCGTCCCCCGCGGGGACCACCGGCGATGGCGTGGATGGCCTCGCGCAGCGGCGTGCCCATGATCACCTCTCCCACGGCTTCGCGTTCGACGTCGCCGGTGATCGTGCACACGATGGTGCCGGGAGACTTCTCCGTGCCTTCGGTGCGGAACCACGCCGCGCCGCGCGAGATGATCCGTGGCACGTTGGCGATCGTCTCGACGTTGTCGACGAGCGTGGGAGGCGCCTCGACCTCGCCGCCGCGCTCGGCCATCTCGACGTGCGAGGACAGGTTGCTGCGCGAGCGGACGTCTCCGTAGGTCTCGACCAGCTCGCGCTCGCCCCGCCGGTAGGGCGGCGCGATCCGGGGGAAGGGGTAGCGGCCGTCCAGGACCTCGAGCAGCGCCGTCTCCTCCCCGTAGAGGTACTCGCCGGGGCCCTCGAACACGACGACGCGGACGTCGGGTGCCCACTCGGCGGCGCGGACCTCGTCGACGGCGGCCTTGAGCCGCGCTACCTCGGTGCGGAACGAGTGCTTCGTCGCGATCACGACCTCGTCGGCACCGACGGCGCGCGCCGCGATCAACCCGCCCTCGATGACGGCGTACGGATCGATGCGGATGATGGTCCGATCCTTGAACGTGCCCGGTTCACCTTCGGCGCCGTTGACCACGACGGTCGAGGGCGCTCGGCCGGCGTGGTAGTCGCGCACGGTGCGCCACTTGATGCCGGTGGGGAACCCGGCGCCGCCCCGGCCGCGGAGGCCGGAGGCGAGCACCTCGGCGATGATCGCGTCGTGGTCCATGGTCAGCGCCTTCTCCAGTCCGGCGCCGCCACCCCGGGCGAGGTACTCGTCGAGGCTGGCGATCGGCGACGGGTAGAGGACTCGGTGGACGAGGGTCATGGCCCCACGTCTATCGGAGATCGGCAGCCGAGGCACGCCGGGCGGGCACCGGCCGCGGGGCGCGGCCGCCGCACGGACGCTCAGAACACCTCGGCGTCCTCGTCCTCCTCCTCGTCCTCGAACTCGGCGTCGGTGGTCGGGATGGAGTAGCGGACCGACATGACGCAGTCGATCGGGCCGACGAAGTACTGCATCTCCCGGCTGAGCTGATCGATCTTGGCGAAGAAGTAGCCGTTCTGGGCCCGGTCGTCCTCGGCGAACGCGTACGGCCCGACGGAGAACGATCTCGGCTGAATGAAGTGCCAGCCGTCAAGGAGGAGGACGGCGGTCACCCGCTCGACGTCGATGACCGTGGGCATGTGCCGAGCGTACGGGCACGCGACCCACGAGGAGGTGGACCGGGATGCCCCCGTTCACGGTGTGGAGCCGCGGGTGCAACGGGAGCTCGGTCGCCCGGGCCGCGCCGGCGTCGGCGACGAGCAGGGCCACCGTCCACCCTTCGAAGCGCCGGCGTGCCACTTCCCCCAGTTGGCCGTAGACCGCGCGTGGATCACGACCGACCCGCTTGCCGTACGGCGGGTTGGTCACGATCCAGCCGGGCGCGTCACCTCGAGGGACGGCGGCCGACAACGACCGGGCGGTGAACGTGACCGCGTGGGCCACGCCCGCCCGCGCCGCGTTCGCCCGGGCCGCGGCGATGGCGGCGCGATCCCGGTCGCTGGCCACGATCGCGGCGCCGAGCGCGTCGAGGTCGCCGGCCATGACCGCGGCGACGGCGTCGACCTCGGGGGGTTCGGTCGCGGCGCCGGCGTCGACCTCGGGGGCGTCGGTCGCGGCGCCGGCGTCGACCTCGGGGGCGTCGGTCGCGGCGCCGGCGCCGAGCTGGGCGGGGGCCTCGACCGGACCGCTCTGGCCGATCCGGCCGGGTCGCGGGATCGAGGCCGTCACGCTCGCCCACGTCCCGGGGGCGAACGTGGGCCAGTCCTGGAAGGCGAACCGCCGTTCCGCCGCCGGTGGGCGGCCGGCGGTGAGCAGGGCCGCCTCGATGGCGATCGTCCCCGACCCGCACAGTGGGTCGAGGAGCGGCGCGGCGCCGTCCCATCCCGACGCCAGCAGCATCGCCGCCGCCAGCGTGTCGCGCAGCGGCGCGCCGGCCCCGTCGAGGCGCCAACCCCGCTGGTGCAGCGGGGCGCCCGAGCTGTCGACGCTGACCGTCACGCGGTCGTGCACGAACCGGACGATGACGAGCCCGCCCGGCTCCGGGCCTGATCCAGCCGCGGTGGCGACGCGCTCGGCGATGGCGTCGGTGTGATAGAGGCGCGAGGCGGTGCTCGCCACGCGCACCGCCGGCGTCGTGCCCCGGGCCGTCCACCGGTCCCAGGGGATCGTGGTCAGCTCGGCCTCCAGCTCGGGGAACGTCGCCGCGTTGAACCGTGCCACTCGCACCACGACACGCGTGGCCGTCCGCAGCCACAGGTTGGCGGCGTACAGCTGGCGATCGGTGGCGGCGAACTCGACACCGCCGCGGAACGACCGCCGGATGGCGATCCCGAGCGCGGTCAGCTCGGCGGCCGTGACCTCCTCCACGCCGGGCGGAGTCACGGCCAGGCAGCGGTGCCTGGTGACGCGGGCCCGATCATGCAGTCGGGTCGTATGGGCCTGGTCGTCTGGACAGCTCATCCGGGCGCAGTCTGCGGCACCCGTCCGGCCGCGGCCAGCCGCCGCGGCCGGCCGCCGCGAGCCAGCCGCCGCCCCCGCCGTCGCTGTCACCACCCCCACCTACACTCGACCCTGTCAGCCGGCGTGGACAACCACAGCCCGGCGGGACCTCGCCCGTGGCGCCGACCAAGGCACCCCGAGCCGCATGCGCACCTGCAAGGCAGAAAGGGGTATCCCCCATGACCGCGTACTGGCTCAAGCTCGGCGACGTGCCGCCGGCTTCTGCGTGGGCCCCGCTCGAGGCCCTCACCGCTCGCAGCGCCGCCGACCCGGCGCTGCCCTACATCGACCCCGACGACTTCCTCTACGCCGCTCGGGTTCAGCGGGCCGGCCTGCCCGACCTCCACGTGTTCCGCCACGTGCTCACCGGCGGGTACCTCGACGTCGACGACCTGGGCGGGCTGTGGCGCTTCGTCGGGCGCGGTTCGGGGACCGAGGGCTACGCCCAGGTGAGCGACCCGGCCGAGGCGCTGAGCCGCGCCGGGCTCGATCGCGCCGAGCGTCTGGCCCTGCGCACCCGCCGCGGCCCGCGCGACCCGGACGGCCCGTGGGTGCCGGGCGGGCCGGTGGGCCCCGACCACGCGTCGCCGTCGCTCACCCTCGTGGACGGCGAGGGCACGCCGCTCGAGGAGGACGACCTGGAGACGGCCTGACCCACGGCGCCCGCCGGCCTCGTCCCCCGGCCGTCTACGCCGGGTCGGGGCCGCCGCGGGCCAGCATCGCCCGCACCGTGTCGATGGTGTCCGCGTCGCCGGCGTCCTTGTCCTCGCGGTAGCGCCGCACGCGGGCGAAGCGCAGCGCGACGCCACCTTCGTACCGGCTCGACGCCTGCACCCCGTCGAGCGCGATCTCGACAACCAGCTCGGGCCGGACCTCGACGACGTGGCCCGAGCTGTGCACGGCCAGCTCGGACAGCCGCGCCGTCTGCCACGTCAACAGCTCGTCGGTGAGGCCCTTGAAGGTCTTGCCCACCATCACGAAGCCCCCACGGGGATCGCGCGCCCCGAGGTGGAGGTTCGACAACCACCCGCGCCGTCGCCCGTGGCCCCACTCGGCCGCGAGCACGACCAGGTCCAGCGTCGTCACCGGCTTGACCTTGCGCCAGGCCGCGCCCCGGCGGCCCGCCTCGTACGGCGAGCCGATGGCCTTGACCATCACGCCCTCGTGACCCGTCGCCAGCGAGTCGGCCAGCAGCTCGGCGGCCGCGCCCGGGTCGTCGGTGACGACGTGGCGGACGCGCCACGGCGCCGCCACCCGCCCGAGCGCCTCGAGCCTGGTACCGAGCGGGAGGTCGAGCAGGTCCTCGCCATCGAGGTGCAGCACGTCGAACCACGCCGCGGTCAGGCTGCGGCCCGACCCGTCGTGGCGGCCGAAGCGGCTCATGGTGTCCTGGAAGCGGTCGGGCCGATCGTCGGCATCGAGGCCGACCACCTCGCCATCGAGTACCACCGCGTCAACCGGCAGCGACGCGACGATCTCGACCACGCCGGGCAGCCGGTCGGTCACGTCGTTGAGGTTGCGCGTGAACAGGCGGACGTCGGCCCCCTTCCGGTGCGCCTGCACGCGGGCGCCGTCGAGCTTCCACTCGACCGAGCACAGCCCGAGCTCGGCGATCGCCGTGGTCACGTCAGGTGCGGTCGACGCCAGCATCGGCAGCACGGGCCGGAGCACCTCCAGCCGCACGCCGGCCAGCCCCTCGACCCCGTCGGCGAGTGCGACCGCCGCCACGTGACCGACGTCGCCACTCAGCATCACCGCGCGCCGCACGGCATCGGCGGGGACGCCGGCGGCCCGCGCCACCGCATCGGTGACCACACCGGCCAGCGCGCCCTGGCGCACCTCGCCGACCAGCAGGCGACGCAGGTAGTCGGCCTCGTCCGCCGTGCACCGGCTCAGCAGCGAGGCGAGCACGCCCTGGCGGGCGGCGACCGAGCCGGTGCCGGCGAGGTCGTCCAGCTCGCTCAGGACGGCGTCGACCTCTCCGATCGTCAGCGAGGGCTCCGCCGCCGGTGGCGGCGCCAGCGCCGAGAGTGTCGCCCACCCGATCCCGATCCTGCCCTGCCGCGGCTCGCCGGCCAGCACCGACACCGCCACCTCGCGCTCGCCGGGCGCCAGGCGACGCAGCGTGTCGGAGAGCAGGGCGATCTTGGCGGAGCGGGATCTCGTCGCGCCGACCGCCTTCGAGGTGGACACGAGCTCGGCGAACAACGTGCCGCGGGGTGAGCCGCCGTTCACGCCCGCGGCGCGCACGTCGCGCAGCTGCGGTCAGCCGCCGTAGTTCATGCCCGTCGACCGCAGGAGGAGGGGTGTGACCGAGTCGTCGCGCACACCGGCGTTCACGACCTCGGCGACGAACACCGTGTGGTCCCCGCGCGCGACCGTGTCGGTGACGCGGGCCTCGAACCAGTAAGCCAGATCCACGAGGAGGGGCGCCCCGGTCTCGGGCCCGCGCTCGAACCGGTACCCGTTGAGGGTGTCGCCCTCGACCGTCGTGGTGCGGAAGAACGCCTTGCCGATGTCGAGCTGGTCCTCACCGAGCACGTTGACCGCGAACGCACCCGTTCGCTCGATGATGGCGTGGCTGTCGCTGTCGGCCTTGACGGCCGCCACGATCAGCGGCGGGTCGAACGACGCCTGGGTCAGCCAGTTGACCCCGGCCGCACCGACCTGGTCCCCGTCGATGGCGGTGAGGACGTAGAGCCCGTAGTTGATGGCTCGCAGCGCCACCTTCTTGGCTTGAGGGTCCATCGGGCGGCCTCCTCGCGGCTCGGTACGGCACCGTTGGTCGCTGCGAACCTAACCGCGGCGCGAGCGCTCACCCGCCGTCGGCCGCCCTCCGTTGGGCGCGGTCGTCGATCCGCACCGCGTTGGCCGGGTCGGCCAGCCACGGCTCCAGCGTGCCGATCGCCCACTCCAGTGCTTCGGCGTCGGACGGGTCGGGCGGCCGCTCCCGCAGCCCGACCCACTCGTCCCAGGGCCCGATGTCGGCGACCACGGCCACGCCGTCGATGTCGTTCCAGGCGCCGATCTCGATCCCCCGCCACGACACCCGCCAGCGCCACCCGGTCGCGTCGATCTCGTGGCTGCGCACCTCCGCCCCCGCGCCGGCCGCCACGGCGTCGAACGGGGACGCGGTCAACAGGCGACCGGCACGAATGAGTTGGTCCCGAGCAGCCGGCGCAGCTCCGACACCGGCACCGCCAGCGCCTCCCCCGTCGGCAGTTCGTTGCCGAACACGATCCCCGCCAGACGCCCCGACCCGTCGACCACCGGCCCCCCGCTCATTCCCGGCCGGACGGAGTTGGCCAGGCGCATCACCGGCCACGGCTGGCCGACGGCGGCGCCCGGCACGTAGTCGACGACGCTGGTCTGGATCACGGTGAAGCCCGGGTCGCGCTGGCCCGAGGGGCCCGACGGGTATCCCGCCACCCGCACCACCGTGCCCGGGACCGGGTCCCCGGCGGCCAGCGCCAGCGCCGGCAGCTCGGGTCCCGGCTCGGGCACGGTGGCCACGTCCCCCGCCGTGGCCACCAGCGGCTCACCGCCGATCTGCGTCGCCTGGTCGTCACCCACGACGTCCACCAACCGGCTGCCGGCGACCACGTGCTGGTTGGTGAGCAGCTCGCCGTTCGCCACCGCCACCGCCGTGCCGTCGACCCGCTCCATGTCGCAGCCGAAGGCCATGATCTGGGCCGTCGACCGGTGCAGGAGGGCGGTCGCCTGGCCCGCCGTCAGCGGGGTGAAGTCGGCGCTGGCCGGCGTGGTGCGCGTCGGCCGGACGACGAGGAGAAGGGCGACGAGCGCCCCGGCGGCGACGGCCCGGACGAACGCCCGGAGCATCGCCCGCCAGATCGGTCCCTCTCGACCGGCGTCCACCCACGTAGCGTGGCCGATTCAGCCGCTCGGTGTGACATCCACGGCCGCGTGTTGGGCGGGTGTTGATCACCGCAGACCGGCACGGTCCCGCACGACGCGGTAGATCACCTCGAGGGCGGCGCCGGCGACGAGGACCACGACGACCGCCCAGGCCGTCCGGGTGGCGGCCGGCACCGACAGCGCGAAGTAACGCCGCACCGGCCCGATGGCGAGCATGCCCACGAAGCAGGTCCCCATCGCCGCCACCAGGCCGGCCTTGAACGGCGTGAACGGCCGGCACAGCAGCGCGAGGACCCACAGCCCGCACGCGACCAGCACCTCGGTCGCCGTCGTGCGCGCCTGGATCAACGGGAGCGAGCCGGCAACGCCGTAGTAGGCGACGAGGGCGGCCGTTCCCGCCACCAGCCCGCACGGGACGGCGAAGATCAGCACCCGGTCGACGAATCCGGGGCGGAAGCGCCGCGCGTTGGGCAGCAGGGCCAGGAAGAAGGCGGGGATCCCGATGCTGAAGTCGCTGACGATCGTGAGGTGCCGGGGAAGGAACGGATACGGCGACGCCGCGAACGCCACCGCCAGCGCGATCAGGGTGGCGTAGACGGTCTTGGTCAGGAACAGGTTGGCCACCCGCTCGACGTTGGCCATGACCCGTCGCCCTTCCCCGATCACCGGGGGCAGGGCCGCGAACTCGTCGTCGAGGAGCACCAGCTGGGCCACGGTCCGGGTGGCCGCGCTGCCCGTGCCCATGGCCACGCCGACGTCGGCGTCCTTGAGCGCGAGCACGTCGTTGACGCCGTCGCCCGTCATCGCCACCGTGTGCCCGGCGGCCTGGAGGGCGCCGACCATGGCCCGCTTCTGCTGGGGCGCGACCCGCCCGAAGACGGACCGCTCGAGCACCAGCCGGCCCAGCTCGTCGTCGGGCATCCCGGCCGCGTCGACGGGATCGTCGGCCCCCGGGACGCCGACGGCGGCGGCGATGGCGCCCACCGTCCGGGGGTGGTCGCCGGAGATCACCTTGACGGCCACGCCCTCGTGCCCGAAGTAGGCGATGGTGTCGGCCGCGTCGCCCCGTACCTCCTCGGCCAGGTGCACCAGGGCCACCGGTCGCAGCCCGGCCGGCGGACCCGAACGGTCCAACCCGGCGCCCCGGCCGGCGGCGGCGAGGAGCACGACCCGCTCGCCCCGGGCGGCCGCCTCGGAGACGAGCGGGGCCAGGCCCGCGGCGGCCTGGGCATCGCCGTCGAGCAGGACGTCGGGCGCGCCCAGGACCCACGTCCCGTGCTCGCCGAAGTCGGCCCCGCTCCACCGGCGGGCCGACGAGAACGGCACGGCGTCGGTGCTGACCCAGCCCGCCGGTGGCGGCCACCGGGCGGCGATGGCGGCCAGGGTGGGGTTGGGACGCTCCTCGACGGCGGCGAGCGCGCCGAGGACGTCGTCGACCGGGTCCAGGTCGGCGCCGACGGACTGTGCCCGCAGCGCCTCGATGCCCCCGCGGGTCAGGGTGCCGGTCTTGTCGAGGCAGATGACGTCCACCCTCGCCAGGCCCTCCACCGCCGGCAGCTCCCGCACCAGCACCCGGCGCTGCGCCAGCCGGACGGCGCCGATGGCGAACACCACGCTGGTCAGCAGCACCAGGCCCTCGGGGATCATGGCCACCACCCCGGCGACGCAGCCGCGGATGGCGTCGGCCAGGTCGGAGTGGGACCGCAGCTGGCTGACGATGAGCAGCACGCTGGTCGGCAGCAACAACCACTGGACGTAGCGCAGGATGCGGTTGACGCCGTCGTAGAGCTCCGAGCGCGTCGTCGCGAACCGGCGCGCCTCGCCGGCGAGGTGCTGGGCGTACGAGTCGGTGCCGACGCGCGAGACGCGGAAGCGGGCTCCCCCCGAGCTCACGAAGCTGCCGGAGTGCACCTCGTCCCCCGGCCCGCGCGTGACCGGATCGGTCTCACCGGTCAGCAACGACTCGTCGAGCTCGGCCACGCCGTCGAGCACGACTCCGTCGAGCGGGATCTGATCGCCCCTGCTGGCGTCGATCACGTCGTCGACGACGAGCTCCCCCGCCGCGATCTCCTGCGGAGCCCCGTCCCGCCACACCCGCACCCGGGGCGCGCTCACCACGGCCAGGTGGTCGAGCGTGCGTTTGGCTCGCAGTTCCTGGCCGATGCCGATCAGGGTGTTCAGCACCAGCACCACGGCGAACAGGCCGTCCTGGAA
>Ga0318554_10001051_pt1 | contig 10973 bp, 13 predicted proteins | sample GRESIP082b2f22_FD_203687 | JGI IMG/M metagenome (GOLD analysis project Ga0318554, IMG submission 203687) | Tropical soil microbial communities from Luquillo Experimental Forest, Puerto Rico - GRE.SIPMG.082b2f22 | ecosystem: Environmental > Terrestrial > Soil > Tropical forest > Bulk soil... | reverse complement strand
AACGTGCGGGTCCTGCCCGACTGAGCCACCCCCGCGGCCGGCCTGACGAGCTGTCCCGCTCCTGGTCAGGCCGGCCGCGCGGGCGCCACCGGTGACGGGCGCTGGGTCAGGCTGGCAGAGCGTCCAGCCGCCGCAGGATCACACCCTCGCGCAGCGCCCACGGGCACACTTCGAGTTCGGCCAGGCCAAACAGGTCCATCGCGGCATCGGCCACCATCGCGCCCGCGGCGAGCTGCGGTGCCCGGACACGCGACACGCCGGGCAGATCGGCCCGCTCGGCCGTGGACAGGGCCGGCAGCCGTTTGGCCAGCTCGGTGACGTCGGCGTGGCTGACCAGCCGCCGCACGTAAGGCCCTTCCCCGGATGCAGCCACCCCGGTGATCCTGGCCAGCTGCCGGAACGTCTTCGATGTCGCCACCGCCCGGTCGGGCTCGCCGCTGCGGGTCACCTCACCGGCCCGCCGGGCGATCTCGGTCCGGATGTGCCGCCGCAACTGCCGGACCTCCTCGGCCGATGGCGGATCGCCGTGGAACCAGTCCCTGGTCAGCCGGCCGGCCCCGAGCGGTAGCGAGATCGCCACATCGGGCACTTCGTCGATGCCGACGGCGATCTCCAGTGAGCCACCCCCGATGTCGAGCATCAGCACCTTCCCGGACGACCAGCCGAACCACCGGCGGACGGCGAGAAAGGTCAGCCGGGCCTCTTCCGGCCCGGGCAGCACCGAGATGTCGATCCCGGTATCCGACTTGACCGTTGCCAGCACGTCGTCGCCGTTGGCGGCGTCCCTGACCGCGGATGTGGCGAAGGCGAGCAGTTCCTCCACGCCCATGTCCTCGGCGATCTGCAGCGCCTCGCCGACAAACGCGAGCAGCCGCAGGGCGTGGGCGCGGGACAGCCGGTTCCCCGCATCCAGGTTGCTGCCCAGCAGCAGGTCCGCCTTGTGCGAGAAGACCGGCAGCGGCCGCCCGCCCTGGTGGGCGTCCACCACCAGGAAGTGGACCGTATTGGAGCCCACGTCCAGAACGCCAAGTCGCATACCTTGACGCTACTGGGCCGTGGCCACTGCCGGGCCCCCCCGCCCCGGATGGAGCAGCAAGTGACTCAGACGACATCACACAGCATCAGGGTCGAGCCGTGCCGCAAACGGGTCCGTACCTACCTGGCCGGCCAGCTGGTCGCCGATACCCGCCAGCCGGTGCTGGTCTGGGAATGGCCGCACTACCCGGTCTACTACCTGCCGGCCGCCGATGTCCGGGCTGAGCTGGTCCCGGCTGGCCACCAGCATTCGGACAGCCGCGGTGAGGCGCAGGTGTTCGACGTCAAGGTGGCGGCCGCGACCGCGCCCGGCGCCGCGCTGCGCTACCCGGACTCACCGCTGCCCCAACTGCGCGACCTGGTCAGGTTCGAGTGGAACGCGATGAGTGAGTGGCTGGAAGAAGACGAGCCGGTGTACACACACGCCCGCAGCCCGTACACCCGGATCGACATCCTGGCCAGCTCGCGGCACGTCCGGATCGAGCTGGACGGGGTCACCGTGGCCGAATCCCGGCAGCCGCGCATCCTGTTCGAGACCGGCCTGCCGCCGCGCTACTACCTGCCGCTCGCCGACCTGCGGATGGATCTGCTCCGGCCGTCGGAGAAGTCCTCGCGCTGCCCGTACTAGGGCACCGCGAACTACTGGTCGGTCGATACCGGCCGCCAGCTGCACTCCGACCTGGTGTGGATGTACCGGTACCCGCTGCCGGAGAGCCAGCGGATCGCCGGCCTGGCCTGCTTCTACGACGAAAGGATTGACCTCTACCTCGACGGTGAGCTCCAGCAGCGCCCCAACACGCAGTTCAGCTGATGCGGGCGGTTTCTTCCGCGTCTCGCAGGACCCGCAGGACGTTGCCGCCGGCCAGGGCCACGCAGTCCTGGTCGCTCCACCCTCGTTCGAGCAGTTCGGCGAACAGGGCTGGGTAGCACGACACATCGGCGAGGCCGTCGGGCAGATCGTCGGTCCCGTCGAAGTCCCCGCCGATGCCGACGTGATCCACGCCGGCCGCCTCGCGCACGTGCTCGATGTGGTCGGCGACCTGGGCCAGTGTGGCCCGTGGTGCCGGGTTGCGGCGCGCATACTCCTGCTTGGCGGTGGCCCGGCTGGCGTGGCTGTCCGGATCCAGCCCGCGCTGCCGCATGTCTGCCTCCAGCCCGGACTCCCAGTCCCGGCACTGCTGGGAGACGAAGGCAGGCACGAAGGTGACCATGCACACCCCGTTGCTGGCGGCCAGCCGGGCCAGCATGTCGTCCGGCACGTTGCGCGGGTGGTCGCACAGCGCCCGGGCGCTGGAGTGGGAGTAGATGACCGGCCCGCGGGCCACGTCGAAGACGTCGCGCATGGTGGCCGGTGCGGTATGCGACAGATCGACCAGCATCCCCAGCCGCTGCATCTCCGCCACCACCTGGCGGCCGAAGTCCGTCAGCCCGCCCGCGGCCGGCTCGTCGGTGGCCGAGTCCGCCCACGGCAGGTTGGCATTGTGGGTGAGGGTCAGGTAGCGGACCCCGAGCCGGTACAGCATCCGGAGCACACCGAGCGAGGAGGCGATGCTGTGCCCACCTTCGGCGCCGAGCAGCGAGGCGATCCGGCCGGCCGCGAAGATCCGCTCGACATCGGCCGCGGTGAGCGCCAGTTCCAGCCGGTCCGGGTAGCAGCCGATCATCCGGTGGACGAAGTCGATCTGCTCCAGGGTGGTGGCGATGGCCGCCTCGCCGGCCAGCGACGCCGGCACGAACACCGACCAGAACTGCGCGCCGACCCCGCCGCTGGCCAGCCGGGGCAGGTCGGTGTGCGTGTAGCCGAGCGGGGCCGCCAGGTCGGTGCTGGCCAGGTCCTGGGCACCGGCAGTCCGCAGTTCCCAGGCCAGGTCGTTGTGGCCGTCCACCAGCGGGCTGCGCGCCAGCAGCGCCCGGGCAGCGTCGGCATGGCTCGTCATCGCCACAGCCTATGCAGCCCGGGCATCACAGCGACAAAACGGCGGCGCCGTGCACCCGGTCGGCGGCCAGATCGGCCAGTGCCTGGCTGGCCCGCTCGAAGGGGTAGCTGGTGGTGCTCACCTTGATGTGCAGCCGCTGCGCCAGGGTGAGGAAGTCGGCCGCGTCCGCCCGGGTGTTGGCGGTCACGCTGCGCAGGGTCCGCTCCTGGAACAGGTGCCGCTGGTAGTCCAGGGCAGGTATGGCGGACAGGTAGATCCCGGCGATGGCCAGCGTGCCGCCCCGGGCGAGCGCGCTGAGCGCGGCCGGCACCAGGTCACCGACGGGGGCGAACAGGATCGCCGAGTCGAGCGGCTCGGGGGCCGGGTCGAAGGAGTCCTGTGCCGACGCGGCACCCAGGCTGAGCGCGAGTTCCCGCGCGTCGGGCGCGCGGGTGAACACGTGCACGACCGCGCCCTGGGCGATTGCCACCTGGGCCGCCAGGTGCGCCGACCCGCCGAACCCCCAGATCCCGAGAGTGCCGCCCGGCGGCAGTTCCGCACGCAGCAGCGCCCGGTAGCCGATGATCCCGGCGCACAGCAGCGGGGCGAGTTCGGTGTCGGTGAAGCCCGCCGGCAGCGGGTGGACATACGCGTCGGCGGCGGTCAGGTAGTCGGCATAGCCGCCGTGCCGGTCCCAGCCGGTGTAACGAGAGGCCGGGCACAGGTTCTCCCGGCCGTGGCGGCAGTATTCACAGGTGCCGTCGGTCCTAGCCAGCCAGGCGACACCGACCCGGTCGCCGGCCGCGAACCGGGCCGGCCCGGGGCCCACCGCCGCCACCTCACCCACCACCTCATGACCGGGGGTGATGTCCGGGGACCGGGGTGGCAGGTCGCCTTCGGCCAGATGCAGGTCGGTCCGGCAGACACCACAGGCCAGCACCCGGACCAGCAGTTCCCCAGGGCCCGGTTCGGGCACGTCACGCTCCACCATCCGCAGCGGGCCGGACGTCATCGGCCCCGGCTGGTGCACCACCCATGCGCGCATACGCCAACGCTACGGGCAGGGGGCCGGCGCCACGCCAGCGCGGCCCCGGTGGCTGCCAGTGCGTGCCCGTAACGGCTGCTCAGGCCGGCCATCAGTCCCAGCAGAAGCAGAACGGCTTGCCGGCCGGGTCGGCGTAGACCCGCCAGTTCACCCCGCCGTAGGACAGTGAGGTGGCACCGAGCTCCAGCGCCGCCGCCTCGGCCGCGTCGACGTCGTCGACCGTGACGTCGAGATGGAACTGCTGCGGATACGCGGGGTCGGGCCACCGCGGCGCGTGGTACTCGGTGAGCTGCTGGAACATCACCGGCTGCGCCCCGTCCTCGCCGATCATCGCTACGCCCTCGCCCTCGTAGGTGACGGGCTTGCCGAGGAGTTCCGCGTAGAACGTGCTCAGCTCCCTGGCGTCCGGGCAGTCGAGCATCACGCCCATGATCGTGATCTCCTGCTTCGCCGGGAACAGGCACAGGTCGAACGGGTGCCCGGCCGGGTCGGCCAGCGTGTACCAGTTCTCGTTCTTGCGCAGCAGCCCGGCACCCAGCTCGACCGCCTTCGCCGAGCCGGCGTCGAGGTCCGGCACGCGCAGGTCGAGATGCGCCTGCTGCGGGTATGCCGGATCGGGCCACCGCGGCGGTACATGGCCGGGGCTGCCCTGGGTGGCGATGCGCCACCCGTCCCCGGTCTCCATCGTGACCCAGTCGTGGTCGGCGTACTGCTCGGTCCACCCGCCGAGGGCGGTATAGAACGCGGCGAGCCGCCGGGCGTCGGGTGCGTCCAGCACCACCGTGCGCAACGTGCCGATCATCGGTACCTAGCCCGCGGGCACTTCCGTCATCAGGTCGTCCGCGGTCTCCATGCCGGCCTTCCACACCGAGCGCGCGATGATCTTGGTGGGGTCGGCCCGGTGCCGGTACCGGTAGGCCACCTCCCGGCCCTCGTCCAGCAGGCCCTCGGACAGCGTGGTCGGGTTGAGACCCAGGGCCAGGAACTGGTCGTTGGTCACCACCAGGTCGTTCTCGTCCGCTTCCCGGCGCGGGTTGGGCAGGTAGGCGATGTCGGCGCCCATCGTGTCGGCGATCATCTTGGCCAGGTCGAGCAGCCGGTGGCATTCGGTCATCTGGTTGAGCACCCGCACCCGGTCACCGGCCTGCGGCGGGTTGGTGATGGCGATCTCCACGCAGCGGACCGTGTCCCGGATGTGGATGAACGCCCGGGTTTGCCCGCCGGTGCCGTGCACGGTCAGCGGGTGGCCGATCGCGGCCTGCATCAGGAACCGGTTCAGCACCGTGCCGTAGTCGCCGTCGTAGTCGAACCGGTTGATCAGCCGCACATCCTTGCTGGTCTGATCGGTCTGGGTGCCCCACACGATGCCCTGGTGCAGGTCGGTGATCCGCAGCGCATCGTTCTTGGCATAGAAGGCGAACAGCAGCTGGTCCAGCGTCTTGGTCATGTGGTAGACCGACCCGGGATTGGCCGGGTGCAGGATCTCCCGCTCCAGCTCACCGTCGGGGGTGGGCACCTTCACCATCAGGTAGCCCTCCGGGATCGGCGCGCTGCCGGACCAGCCATAACCGTAGACGCCCATCGTGCCCAGGTGCACCAGCGAGGCGTCGGTGCCGGTGGCTACCAGCGCGACAAGCAGGTTATGGGTGGCACGGACATTGTTGTCCACCGTGTACCGCTTGGTCTGGGCGGAGCGCATCGAGTACGGTGCCGCCCGCTGCTCGGCGAAGTGCACGATCGCTTCCGGCCGCAGCTCGGTCAGCACCGCCACCAGCCGGTCGTACTCGGCCGCCAGGTCCAGGTTGATGAACCCGATGTCCCGGCCGGAGACCTGCTTCCAGACCGCCAGCCGCTCGCTGATGGGGCGGATCGGGGTCAGCGAGTCGACCTCAAGCTCCACGTCGATCTTGCGGCGGCTCAGGTTGTCGATGATCGTGATCTCGTGACCACGGTCCGACAAGTACAGCGCGGTCGGCCAGCCACAAAAGCCGTCGCCGCCGAGAACCAGAACGCGCATGCCGACTCCCATCGTGTGCCTGGCGCATTCCAGACGCGCGTGGCCCCCCGCCCTGGGGCCAGGAGCCAGTTGGAGCAGCGCCGGCTCGGGCCACGTCGTCCCGTAGGCGGTTAGTGTACCGGGCAACATCCGTGGTGCCAGTTGCCCACCGGGAAGCAGACTGTCACGGGTCAGGCCGGCCGGATCCGGCGCCAGGCCGCCCAGGCCCGGCCCGCCCCGTAGAGCAGGGCGGCCAGCACCCCGACGAAGAAGCCGACCGGCCAGTTGCTGGCGTAGGAGGCGGCGAGCGCGGCCCAGATGGTGACCAGCGCCAGGCCGGCCGACGCCGCCAGGGCGACCGCCGGGCGGCTGGTGACCGACCTGGCCGCGGCGGGCGGGCCGATCATCAGGCTGAAAATCAGCAGCGCGCCGACCACCGGCAGGGTCATGGCCGTCGCCAGTGCAACGACCAGCAGGAACCAGATCTCGATCCGGTGGTTGCGGACGCCCCGGGCCTCGGCCACCTCGGGCACCACCGCGGACAGCAGCAGCGGCCGGTACAGCACCGCGATCGCCGCCACGCAGGCCAGTCCCAGTCCGGCGACCGGCACGATCTCACTCGCGCTCACCCCGAGCACCTCGCCGAACAGCAGCGCGTAGATCTCCGGCTCGTACTCGGTGGTCCGGGATAGGAACGCCGCGCCCAGCGCCAGCATCATCACCAGCGCCAGCGCGGTCACCACGTCCTGGCGGCCGCGCCGGCCGAGCGCGCCGATCCCCAGCGCGCCCAGCAGCGCGAAGACCGCCAGCCCGAGCAGCGTGCTGATGCCCAGCAGGCTGGCCCCGGCCGCGCCGGCGAAGGCGCCCTTGGGAATGGCATGCGCCGGGAACGCCGACCCGCGCAGCACCACGAAGTAGCCCACCACCCCGGCCACCGGGGCTACCACGGTCGCCACCAGCCAGGCGTTGAGCATGAAGCTTGTGAACATGCGGCTCAGCCCCGGACGGCCCGGGCGATCCGGGCGGCGGGCAGCCCGGCCGCCAGGTAGCTGGCGAACACCAGGGCGACGACGAAGAAACTGACCGGCAGGGCCAGGTGGGATGAGCCCCAGTAGAAGCTGTCGTAGGCCAGCAGCACGCCAAGCCAGGTGGCGAGCACCCCGATCAGGCACGCCACGGCCAGCGCCCTGGTTATCGTCGAGGTCAGCCGGAGCGCCGCGGCGGGCGGGCCGATCAGCAGGGCGGTGGCCAGGATGGCGCCGATGGCCAGCGACGACAGCCCGACTGCGACTGCCAGCGCGAGCATGTAGAGCAGGCCGACCAGCCGGACCGGCACCCCGCGGGCGACGGCCAGATCCGGGCTGACCGTGGTCAGCAGCAGCGGGCGGCCGATGGCCGCGATGGTGGCCAGCGCGATCGTGACGAGCACCGCCACGGCCAGCACGGTGCCGGGGCTGGTGACGAAGATCGAGCCGAACAGGATCTGCTGGGTTGCCCCGGCGGCAACGCCGGTGGTGCTGCCCAGGTAGAGGAACAGGGCGGTCAGCCCGATGGCGGCACCCAGCACAACCCCGGTGGCCAGATCCCGGCCGCGCAGCCGCTGCACCCCGATCAGGTCCATCGTGCCCGCCCCGGCGATGCCCAGGCCCACGAAGCCGGCCACCGGGGTGAGCCCGATCAGCAGCGCACCCGACCCGCCGGCCGCGGAGACGTCGCCGAGCGCGTGCCCGGCGAAGGACTGGCCGCGGATGACGGTGAATACCCCCACCACCGCGGCCACGACCGCGACCACGCCGCCCACCGCGACCGCGATGTGGACCTGCGGGCTGCTGAAAAACCCCGGCTCGAACACCGCAGACAGCACCCCGGGCATGTCAGCGCTCCTCGGGGGTGGCGACCACCAGCACCCGGCCGCCCACCTTCAGCACCTCGACCGGGTGCCCGTACAGGCGGCTGAGCACCTCGGATTGCACCACCTCGGCGGTCGGCCCGCTGACCGCCCGGCCGCTGGCCAGGTAGACGACCCGGTCCATCACCGGCAGCAGTGGGTTCATCTCGTGCGCGGACAGCAGCACCCCGATCTGCTGCTCCCGGGCGACCCTGGCCAGCAACTGGACGACCTCCTGGCCGGCCCGCAGGTCCAGGTTGGCCAGCGGCTCGTCCAGCAGCAGCAGCCGGGGCCGGGTGATCAGGGCGTGCGCGATGAGCACCCGCTGCTGCTCGCCGCCAGACAGGGTCCCGACCCGGGCATCGGCGAACCGGTCCGCGTCCACCGCGTGCAGCATCTCCTGCACCGCCCGGCTACGCCCGGCCGAACGGAGCGGGAACCCATACCGGTTGCCGTCCAGCCCGAGTGCGACCAGATCCCTGGCCCGCATCGGCAGGTCCGGGTCGAGCAGCACCTTCTGCGGGACGTAGCCGATGGCCGGATTGCGCGCCGAGCGCGGCTGGCCGAGCACGGTGACCCGCCCGGCGCTGGGACGCTGCAGCCCGAGAATGACCCGCAGCAGGGTGGTCTTACCCGCTCCGTTGGTCCCGATCAGCCCGGTGAACTCACCAGCCTGGATAGTGAAGCTGACCTCGTCCAGGATGCGGCGGCCCGACAATGACACGCTGACCTGGTCGACCGCGAGGATCGCTGGGGCGCTTGCCTGGGCTGGGCTGGTCATCACAGTTTCTCGGTCGAGATCTTGCTGGTCACCGCCCGCTGGATGGCGTTCACCTCGGCGAGCATCCAGGACTGATAGCTGTAGCCGGGCACCGGCATGGTCTCGTAGACAGCGACCACCGGCACTCCGGCCTGCTGCGCATTCTGCCGGACCGACGCAGTGAGTGCACTGGTCACCTGCTCGTTGTAGGCGAACAGCCGGACCCGGTGCTGGCTGACGAAGCTGTTCTCCAGTGCAATGTCCTCCGGGGCGGGATCGACGCCGTTCATGATGTCGGCCTGGAACGAGAAGGAAGTGAGATTCCTGATCCCCATGGCCGTGAGCAGGTAGTCCGCCACCGGTTCGGTGGTCGCGGCGGTGATACCGGGGTGGGCCGCCCGGAACGCGGCGATCGCGTGCCGCCATGGCTGCAGCGAGCGGTCGAAGGCGGCCAGGTTCGCCCGGAAGTAGGCGGCGCGGGCAGGCCGCAGTGCTGACAGGCTGGCGGCGATCATCCGCGCCACAGCCGGCATGGTGGCCGGGTCGTACCACAGATGCGGGTTGGGCGTGCTGTCCGGCAGGCCGAGCACGTGCTGGGCGACGATGACCTTCCGGCCACGGCTCAGGGAGGCGGACTCCGTCTTGGCGATCCAGGTGTCGTAACCGAGGCCGTTCTGCACGATCAGCTGGGCGTTGGCGACCTCACTGGCCACCTGTGGGCTGGCTTCGAAGGTGTGCGGGTCGGTACTGGGGTTGTCCAGCACCGAGGTGACGTGCACGTAACGGCCGCCGATCTGGCTCAGCACGCTGGCGTACTGGTTCTCGGCGCCGACGGCGTCGATCACCACGGTGCCATTCACCCGGGCCGGGGCGGCGGCCGGGCTGGCGCAGCCGGCCGTCGCCAGCGCCAGCACGGCGGCCAGCGCCGCAGGGGCGGCGAGCCGGGTTGTCAGGCGCATGTCTTGAACATAGTCTGAGACTGAGTCTCAGTGCAAACGGACATTGTGACCAGGCAAGGCCAGACCCGGGTAGGCCAGACTCCGGCAAGACTTTGCATAAATAGATTGGCATGTGTTTATATGTTCGCGTGTCACCCCAGACCAAGGCCTTCCAGGCCGCCGGAGACCTGCTCAAGGTGCTGGCTGCCCCGGCCCGGCTTGCGATCGTGGCGGAACTGGCCGCACAGCCCCGGTTCGTGCACGAGCTCGTGGACCGGCTCGGCCTCAGCCAGCCGCTGGTCTCCCAGCATCTGCGGGTGCTGCGGGGCGCACATCTGGTCGGCGTCGAGCGGCTCGGCCGCGCGGCCGTGTACTCCCTGGTCGACCAGCACGTCGCTCACATCGTCGCCGACGCCGTCCAGCACAGCAAGGAGGAACCGTGACCGCCGACGAGCATGCCGTTCATGGCCCTCACACGCATGACCACGGGCCCGGCTGCGGGCACGCGAGTGTGGAACGGGCCGATCACACCGACTATGTGCACGAAGGCCACGCCCACACGCCGCATGATGACCACTACGACGAGCACCCGCTGCCGCACCTGGCGCACGCCGGGCATCCGCATGTGCACCAGCCCGGCTGCGGGCACGACGAAGTGGCCCACGAGGACCACGTCGACTACCAGCACGACGGGCACCGGCACGCCGCGCACGACGAGCACTACGACGAGCACTAGCCCAGCCCGCGGGCCCCACTCTGTGAGGCAGCGCGGCCGGCCGAGGCAGCCGGGCCAGCAGAAGGAGCGCGATGTCAGTCCAGCCGATGGACGATGACCTGCACCGCGTGGTCGAGCACCGGCTGCGCCGGATCGACCAGCGTTACACCTCCGGGCGGCGGGCCATCGTAGATCTACTGGTCACCGCCGGCCACCCGGTCAGCATCGGCGACATCGCCGAGAACCTGCCCGGTCTGCCCCGCAGCTCGGCCTACCGGCACCTGGTCGACCTGCACGCGGCCGGGCTGGTCCGCCGGGTCACCGCGAACGACGAGTTCACCAGGTATGAGCTGGCCGAGGACCTCACCGAGCACCACCACCACCTGCTGTGCGTCAACTGCGGCAAGGTGACCGATGTGACCCTGCCCGCCGACTTCGAGCAGCAGGTAGGCATGGCGATCGGGAAGCTCGCTCACGCGGCGGGGTTCCAGGCCCACAGCCACCGGCTGGACGTGCTGGGCCTGTGCGCGGCCTGCCGGTAGCCGAAGCCAGGGCCGGATGCCAGGTTTGGCACCCGTACCAGCGGAAATGTGCTCACCAGGAGCACCGCCCGCACATATAGTCATAGGCCGGACGTTGGGGGGTCCTTACGGTGGGCCGGTACGTGTCGGAGGCGTGGT
>Ga0318554_10001048_pt1 | contig 11000 bp, 7 predicted proteins | sample GRESIP082b2f22_FD_203687 | JGI IMG/M metagenome (GOLD analysis project Ga0318554, IMG submission 203687) | Tropical soil microbial communities from Luquillo Experimental Forest, Puerto Rico - GRE.SIPMG.082b2f22 | ecosystem: Environmental > Terrestrial > Soil > Tropical forest > Bulk soil... | reverse complement strand
CCGCAGCGCGTTCGCGCGCTGATCGAGCCCGGCCGCGGCGAGCAGATCCCCGGCCTTGAGGTACGCGCCGCGCGCGCTCGCGTCCGCGGGAAAGCGGGTCGCGAACCCGAGGTAGGCGTCCGCCGCGGCCTCGGGCTCGGCCAGGCCCTCGAGCGTCCGGGCGACCTCGAGGTGCGCGTCGCGCTGGTACTCGCTGTTCGGGAACTTCTCGATCAGGTCCCGCATCACGCGCACCGCCTCGCGCGACTGGCCCGCGCGCTCGTACGCGAGGCCGGCGCGATAGTCCGCGAGGTCGGCGTGCGCGTACTGCGGCCAGTCGTGCGCGACGCGCTCGAACAGCGCGGCGTGCTGGGCGTAGCGCGTGGAGTCGGCCGCGACCGCGGCCTCGGCCTCGCGGTAGTAGCACACCGGGATCGCCTGCTCGGCCCGGTGCGCGAGCGAATCGCGTCCCGCCTTCCGCGCGGTCGCGAGCGCGAGCTCGAACGCCTCGCCGGCGTGGTGGAAATCGCCCTGCCGGAACAGCGCGTCCCCGCGCTGGCCCGCGGCCAGCGGCGCGCGCGGATCCGACGGGTATTTCCCGGTCATCCGCTCCAGGTCCTTCGTGGCGCGATCGAGCCAGCCGTGCGCGAGACCGAGCTGGCTCTCTCGCCAGACGATGTCCGCGGCGCGCGGATGATCGGGAACACGCGCGAGCAGCTGGTCGCCGGCCTCGAGCACCGCGTGCGCGAGCGAATCGCTGCCGGTCGGACTCGGCGGGGCTCCGGGCGCACCCTTCCGCCGCGTGCTCTCGTACCAGCGGTCCGTGATCGCGACGCGCTGCCACAGCGCGAGCACGACCGTGCTGTCGTGTCCCGCGGACGCCGCGGCCCCATAATGGCGGAGCGCCTCGGCGTATTCGCCGAGCGCCGCGCTCGCCTCGCCGGAGTTGAGCTCGATCGTCGCGCGATCCGAATCGTCGGGCCAGCTCGCGAGCAGCAGGCCGTAGAGCCGCAGCGCCTCGCGCCAGTCCTCGCTCGAGCCCGTCGCACGCGCCGCGAGGTGGCGTTCGAGCGCCACGGACTTGAGCGATGCGTGCGCGAACGCGGCGCCCGCGTTGCGCAGCGAGTCGTCGTGCTGGGCCGCGAACCATTCGCCGCCCGGGGCGAAGAACGGCGCGAAGCGCAGCCGGGCCTCGCGCTCCATCACGGGCTGGTTCGACTTCTGATACGTCTCGATCAGCCGCTGGGCGGAAACCAGCGCGTCGGCCTCGCGCGGATAGCGGCGGATGAACAGCTCGTCCGTGGCGCCCGCCTTCGCGAACTGGCCGTAGCGCCGGAAGTGCTGGCCGAGCGAAAGCAGCAGGCGCTTCTCGTACGGCCGCTCGCCGATGCGGTCGAAGTACGCGGCGAACGCGGCGGGTCCGCCCGCACCCGCGAGCGAGTAGACGATGTAGGAGCGCGCCTCGCCCTCGATGTCCACCTGGAGCGTGCCGGGAGGATGCGCGGCATACAGGTCGAGCACGGAGCGGAACGCGTCCGCCGCATCCAGGTAGCGGTCCTGATTGAAGTCGGCCCAGCCCATCTTGTAATACGCGATCGCGGACAGGCTCGGGTCCGGCCCCTTCGCGGCGTGGGTGTAGAACTCGACGCTCGCCGGGAACTCGTGCGCATCGAACTGCATGTCGCCCATCCGCATCCAGGCCTGCTGGCCGTACGGCGAATCGGGATGCTGGTTCACGAGCTCGGTGAAGTACTTCGCGGCTTCCGGATTCGCTTCGTCCGCGAGGATCATCCCGGCGTTGAAGAGCACGGCGTCGAGGTGCGGAAAGTCGCGATCCTCGGCGAGCATCTTCCGGTAGAGCTCGAGTGACGAGGCGTGGCTGAGGACCGGGAGCGGCTTGCCGTTCGCCTGCCCGGCTGCCTGGTCGCGCAGGTAGCCGGCCATCTGGTCCCTGAACTCCTGGCGCGCCTGGATCAGCTCGAGGTCCGCGAGCCGGAAGCGCATCTCGCCGCGCGCCGCGGACTTCGGGTGCCGCTCGAGGAATGACTGGATCAGCGGAATGGACGCCGCCCGCCAGCGCGCGGCCTCCGCGTCGTTCAGATCCTCGTCGCCGGAACCTCCCGTGCTGTCGGCCGCCGTGGAATCGGCGCGCGGCTCGCGCACCACCGCGGTCACGGCGCTGTCCTTCGCGCCGAGGTGGACGCTCAGCGCATACGTCGAGACCGCGAGACCGTAGTCGATCGCCTCGCGCTGCTGGTCCATCGCCGCTTCGACGCGGCGGACCGCCCGCTCCGCGACCGCATCGCGCAGATTCGCGACCGCGCCGCGCAGCGAGTCGCGCCGCGCCTCGAGGCGCAGCGCACGCGCGTCGAGCCGCTGCAATTCGTCGCTCGTCCAGCCGCGCGCGAGGCTCGAATCCACGGACCGGGCGATGGCGCGCGCCCAGCGGCGCGAGCGCATCGCAATCGAATCATCGGCGGCCGCGCGGTCGATCAGCCGCGGGCGCCACGCTTCGCGATAGGAGCGCGCGATCCGACCCGGCGTCTCGGCCGCGATGCGCTCGGCGACCGCGCGCACGCGGCGGGCGAGCGAATCCTCCGCCGCGAGCGTGGAGTCGGGGCCGGGGTAGTCCGGCGGGGCGTACGTCGCCGCGGGACCCGCGCCATCGAGGTAGAGGAAGCGCATGGCGTGGACGCGCCCCGCGTTGTCCGCGTCCGCGCCGGCGATCCGGCCGCTGCGGTCGACGAAGTGGCGGATCGCGCGGTCGCGCACCGACTGGAGCAGCGCGTCCACGGCATCCAGCCGGCCGCGCAGGGAATCGAGCGTCGTCGTCCAGTGGTCGAGGTCCAGCACCTCGGCCTGCAGACGGGTCACGCCGATCCCGAGATAGCGCCGCCGGTCCACGAGCGCCTCGACCGCGCGCGCCGTGGCCCAGTGATTGCGCTCGAGGTCCGCGGAAGCCTCCCCCGCGCGCTCTTCGAGCGCCGCGATCGCGGCCCAGTCCTCGGGCGGGGGCGGAGGAATCGCGGGGCCGGACCTTCCGGCCGCCGCTCCGCCGAGCGCGGGCAGGCCGGCCTCGGGGCGCGCGGTCAGGTCCGCGGAGCGATCCGCGAGGCTCCGGGCCAGAGCGCGCGCGTGATCCGCGTCCAGGATCAGCGTCGCGCTGTCCTCGGATCCCGCCGCCCACTGCTTCCAGAGATCCGCGTACGCGCGCTGATCGAGACGCCGCTCGAGCGCGTCCTTCGTGTTCGTCCAGTCGTTCGCGATCGCCACGTAGCGCTGCTCGGCCGCCTGCCAATCCCCGTGCTCGAGCGCCTGCCCGGCGAGCGCGAGCCCGACCTCGCGCCGCGCCGCGTACGTGGAGTCGGCCGCCGCGAGCGAATCGAGCACGCTCGTTCCGCGCGCCGTGTCCCCGCGCTCGAGCTCCGCGAGCCCCAGCATGTGGCGCGCCACCGGCGCGTAGCGGCTGCCGGCGGGCACCCGACCGAGCAGCTGCGCCGGATCCTCGCCGCGCTCGAGCGCGCGCGTCGCGAGCCGGATCAGCGCGCCACCGACGAGATCGCGATCCAGCGCCGTCGCCGTGTCGGCGTGCGCGAGCGCCGCGAGCGCGGCGGAGGGATCCACGCCGGTCCGCTCGAGCGCGAGGACGCGCAGATAATACGCCAGCGCGGACGACCCCGCGCCGCGGTCCATCGCCCCCAGCACGCGCAGCGCGGCCGCCGGATCACCGTCGCGCAGCAGCAGCGCGGCCGCGAGCGGGCTCGCTTCCGGCCCGGCGCCCGCCGCGACGTCCGAGCGCGCCGTGGTCGTGTCGCCGGGGGCCGTAGCGTGCGTTCCGGCTCCCTCGCCGCGGATCAGCATGGACTGGTATTCGAGCCAGCGCGTGAACGGGCTTTGCAGTCGCCAGCGCGAGACGGATGCCGCGAGGCGCTGGAAGCGCTCGATCTCGCCGAGGCGCAGATATGCGTCGCCGAGCAGGAACGCCGCGCGGTCGGTCTCGCGGTACGTGGGTTCGGCGTCGTAGTTCAGGCCTTCGAGATTCTCGACCACCGCGCGGAGATTGCCGCGGCTGTGCTCCATCGCGGCGCGCCCGAGGCGAAGGTCGTCAGCGTTCAGCGTGTCCCGCGCGGTCTGGATCGAATCGGACGGCGTGCCCGCGGCCGGACCGGCGCGCAGCGGCGATCGGCTCACACAGGTGAGCGCCACGGCCAGCAGCACGGCCGTCGGGACCGACGCCCGGACGCGCGGGGTCACGGCCCGGGGGAATCGTTGTTCGCGTGAAGGTCCGAATCCAGGGTCCAGGTGCTCGCGGTCATGCTCGGCGCGCCGGCCTGCGCCTGGAGGCGGGAGAGATCGAGCTTCAGGAACGTGAGCCGGTCGCGCGGCGGCTCGATCGTGAGATAGCCGGGAGCGGGGGAGAGCCCGACCCCGCCCTGCGCCGCGACCTGCACGAGCTGCTCGCGCGGCTCGACCAGGCCGCGGAAGATCTGGAGCACGCCGCCGCGCGCGAGCTCCGCGCGCTGATCCGCGGAGAGCGGCACGGAGACGCGCACGTTGTTCTCGAGCACGATCGCGAGCGAATCGAGCGCGAGGCCCGCGGGGCAGCCGCTCACCACGATCGCGAGCGAGGTCTGCTGCCGGCCGGCGAAATCCTGTTCGAGCTCCGCGAGGCGCACGCGCTGCTCGGTGAGCAGCCGGTCCATGACGTCGAGCTGCGCTTCGAGCTTGCCGAGGTCCGTGATGCTCGCGAACAGCTCCTCACGCTTCCGTTCCTCCTCCGCGGCGGTGAGCGAGTCCTCGGACGAGCGCACCTCGGCGAGCAGGCGCTGATAGAGCAGGAAGCGGGGATCCACGCTCTCCGCGGCTCCGGAGTGGCCGACCGGCTTCTCCTTCAGACGGTCGTAGCACGCGCGGATCCAGGCGCGGTTCTCCTTGAGGAAGCGCAGCGTCGCGTATTTCTCGCGCTGCGGCGGAATGCGCTCGACGCGCACCTCGACCGCGTTTGAGGGCGGTGTGAACGCGGCGGGAGCGGGCGCGGCGGCCTGCGCGGATTTCGCGGCCGGAGCGGCGGGCTTCGCCTTTCCGGCGGCGTGCGCGGAGGGTCCCGCGAGCGCGAGGGCGAGCGTGGCGGCGAGAATCCCGAGCGTCCGGTCCATGGCGCTCATCCCCTCCACACCCGGCGCACCTTGCCGTCCGTCGCGTCCACAACGACGAACAGCGACGCGGCGTGCGGCGCACCGTAGATCACGGTCCAGGTCGTGACGTCGGGATCCCCGTCCTGAAACGCGCCGCGGGTGAGCAGCATCGTGTCGAGCCGGCCTTCGTGGTCCCGGCAGAATTCCTTTCCGCCGCCTTCCCCGGCTGCGGCGAGCGCGGCCCCGCTGTCGATCCACTGCGACGCGAGCGGCGGCGCCTCGAACGTCATCTCGAGGTCCTCGGCGACGAGGATCTTTCCGTCGCGCACCGAATACGCGCGCGCCTTCTTCAGGCCGGGAGAGAAGTAGAGGTAGCCCCAGCGCTCCGCCGCGCCGTCCGGATCGAGCGTCTCGTCGTTCTCGAGGTAGACGAGGAACGCGTCCGGCGCCCACACGACGGCCGCCGCGCGGGTCTGCTCGACGCCCTGCCGCGCGCCGACGTGCGGATGATCGGGCCCGTGCGCCGCGCCCTCGATCGGCGCGAGGGCAACGAGGAGGACGAGCGCCGCACCCGCAAGCAGCGGCGCGTGGCGGAGCGGCCGCATGGTTCCGTGTCCCTGGTCGCTCATCCTTGCGCTCCTAGAAGAGGTGTTCCGTGCCCAGCGTGAATTCGATGTTGTTGTTCGTGAGCCGCGCCGAGTCCGAGCCGGACTTGAAGCGGTAATCCCGCACTTCCCAGCGGATCGCGTTGCGCTTCGAGATGAACATGCGCACGCCAGCGCCCGCGTTGACCGCGACTTCCGCGCGGCCGAGCATCAGCGCGGAGCCGACCCCGCCGCTCAGGTACGGCACCATCTGGCGGCCGGGCAGGACCTCCCACGTGACGTTCATCTGGTAGAACAGCATCTGGAAGTTCTCGGCCTCGAGCGAGAGCCCGAACAGCGATTCCACGATTTCCGGCGCGCGATCGACGTGGGTCCAGGAGACCCCGGCCTCCGCGAGGAAGCGGTCGAACACGTAGTAGCTGAGCCGTCCGCCCACGACGAGCGAGTTCGCCTTGCGATCGAACGCGTACGCGCCAGCGTAGGCGCCGAGCACGATGCTGCCGGTGCGCGTGTAGAGCTTGGGATTCGGGCGGAACTCGAGCCCGGAGAGATCGTCGAGCTCGCGGCAGAGCGATGAATGCACCCAGCCGGTCTCGCTCTCGGAGAGGCGGATGTTGTACCACTCGCCGCTCTTCGCGATGACGTGGAACGTCATTCCTTCCGGGTAGACGCCGGCGATCGCAAACTCGTTACCGGGCCCCGTGCGCACGACATTGTTCCCTTGGCCGATGAGCTTCACCTGCTTGGAGCCCACCGTCATCGGCCGGTTCAGCATCTGCGTTCCGGCCCGCGCGACGCCCGAGTCCGGCACGGCGGCCGGCGGGGCGGCGCCCGCGGCGCGCGCGGAGTCCGCCGCGGCGCCCTGGGCGAGCGCGCCCGCCGGGAGCGCGAGCACCGCCCCGAGCACCAGGGCCGCAAGCGCAACGCGCGAACGGAGGCGGAGAAGAACAGCGTCGTTCATCGTGACATCCCTTTCACGGCACGGCGAACCGTCTTGCGACCTCGATGCGTGCGTTCCATTGTCCGAACGCCTCGCGCGAATTCACGATCACGGCCCCGTTGCGATGCGCCGTGTCGAGCTTGAACAACCCGTAGTCGATGCCGAGCCCCACGTCCCACGCTGATCCCACCGTGTGCATCACCGCGAGCCCCGTCCCGGCCGTCCACTCGTCGATCGGCTCGAGGTCGACCGGGATCGGCGAGCCGCCGCCGGATGGAATCGAAACCTGATCCGGGTGATAGCCGAGATGCAGCCACCCCCCGCTCAGCCCCGCGAGCACGCGCATGCCGAGCAGGCTCGCGACGCGCGTGCGCGCCACCAGATCGAGCGTGCTCGAGCGGACCTCGGGCGCCGTGGTCGAGCCGCCGATGTCCATCGACTGCGTCGTCGAGCTCGTCCAGTAGCGCAGGCCGGCCGACAGGCGCCCGGCCCCGGCCATGGCCGACGCGCCCCACGCCAGGTGCGGGCTCGTGTTCCACTGGTAATCGGCCAGATGAGGATCCGGTTGAGCCGAACCGGCTAGGAGCCCCAGGGAAAACCACTTGGGGCCGCCGAGCCACGCGTCCGCAGCGGCCGGCGGGGGGCTGCCCGCCAGGACCGCGAGAGCCGCGAACCCGAGCGCGCAGCACGCGATCGCGCGGGCGAATCGCGTGGATCGGGCGCCTTCGGTGCGCGGGACGGGGCTCATTGGACCGCCAGCGCCATGCCGATCGGCAGGATCTGATACTGGGTCGATGGGAACGGCGTCACGATGATCGTGTCGGCGCCGCTCGGCAGCTCGACCTTGACGCCCGATCCCAGGTAGCAGAGCAGGAACAGTCCGCCCGAAGGACCGGCCGCGGAGTCGCCCGCCGCGGGCACCGCGCCGTTGAACGTGAAATCGATGTCCTGCATCAGGTGATCCCACCCGGTGACGGCGCGGATCGCGCGCCCGCGCGTCACCGAGTTCTGCAGGACGCGGTCGATGTCCTCTGCCATCACGAGCCGCGGCGCGTTCGGGTGGATCGTCACGCTGGAAGGGGAGACCGTGCTGCTCGCGCGCAGCTCCGTCACCGCGTAGCCGGTCACGATCGCGCGATACGTGACGCGCGCGCTGACCGCCACGGGCAGCATGGAGCCGGCGGCCACCGCCTGCGATGCCGTGAGGTTCGAGTTCAGGATGTCGACGCGCGTCCAGCGATCCTCGAGTTTCGGCGCGTCGAAGCACCCGCCGAGCCCGAAGGCCGCGAGCGCGAGCCACAGGGCGGATCTCCGCCCCGCACCCGATCGAACTCCGCGCACGTTCCTGTCCATGGACGCTCCCTTGCCGGTGCGCGTCAGCGCACCACCGCCATGCGGTGCGTGAAGCTGACCTTGCCCGCCTCGAGGCGGTAGAAGTACATGCCGGGCTTGACCGGCCGGCCGTCCTCAGACGTCGCGTCCCACACGACCTGGTTCAGGCCGGCTGAGAACTGCTGCCGGTACGTCCGGAGCTTCCGACCCGACGCGTCGTAGATGCTGAGCGACACCTGATCCGCGCCCGCCTGCGGCAGCACGAACGTGATGCGCGTGAACGCGCGCGCCGGGTTCGGCCAGTTGCCGAGCAGGAGCGCCTGGTTCGGCAGCGCGACATTGCCGCCGCCATCGGCGTGGAACGGCGCCTGCGCGGTCGCGGTGACGCCGTTGCCGTAGCCCGAGGTCGCGGAGACGCGCAGCATGAGATCGGTGGGACTCGCGATCCACCGCAGGTCGTCCTTCACGAGCGTGATGCTCTGCGCACCCGCGCCCATCGTGCCGACCGGGCGCGAGACCAGCACGTGCCCGTCCGCCGCGTTCACGACATCCAGCGTGACGGAGGCCTGATCCGTGAGCGTGAAGCTCGCGGTGGGCTCGTCACCACCCGCGACCGAGAGGCCGTCGACGCTGACGCCGAGATCCCACAACCGCACGCCGCCGGCCTCCGACCACTGGTCGATCGAGAGGGCGTTCGGCTGGCCCACGCGCGCGACGCTGCCGTCGCGGTGATCGTGAACGGTGAAGAACGGAATGTGGACGCTGCGCGGCTGCGAGAGTCCGCCGTGCAGGTCCGCGACCGGATCGAGGTCGGGGTTGAACTTCCGCACGACGCCCTGCTGCGGTGCGGCGGCGTACACGTTGCCCCACTCGTCCGTGTCCATCGAGGTCACGACGTCCGCGGCGATCGGGGCCTCGCCGATCCACTTCAGGCTCCCGTGATCGAGCCGCAGGTGCACGATGCGGCGGCTGTGCGCGTCGGCGACGTAGAGCTCCGACGTGTTCACGCCGTCCTTGCGTCCGACCGTGAGCGCCATCGGCCCTGCGAACCGGCCGGGCCCGCTGCCGAGATCGCCGAGCTCGGAGCGCTTCTCCGCTCCGGTCGCGCCCAGGGACCACGCGCTCACACGGTTCCGGCCGGTCTCCGCGATGAACAGCATGTCGTCGCCGGGCTGGAACGGCGTACCGCCGTCCGAGTACGCGACGCCGTACGGACCGCCGAGGCCGTCGATCGAATAGAGCGGCGTGAGCTTCATGTGGCCGTATTCGCTCGCCGCCTGGAACACCAGCACGCGGTTGTTCCCGGCGTCCGCGACGTACAGCCGGTCCTGCTCGTCCACCGCGAGGCCGCGCGGGCCCGAGAGCGCGCCGAACGTGCTGCCTGCCCCGCTCCACGCGTCGAAACCCTGTCCGAGCTCGCCGAACACCAGCCGGTTCCAACGCGGGTCGGAGACCACCTCGAAGTGCCGCGACTCCACGTACGGGAAGCGGTCGTAGACGTCCACGTTCGAGATCGTGACCGTGGCGTAGGGCGAGCCGAACAGGTCGCGTCCGATCATCGAGCGCGCGACGCTCCGTGTGAAGACGTCCACGCCGTATTCCGGAGCGATTGGCTTGGGTGCGAACGTCCCTGCGCGCGCGGGCATGGCCGTGGCCAGCGCCAGACCGATCAGCAAGATGTTGCGTCGCACGTGAGGCTCCTCTCTGCTCCCGGCACCGCTACTGGAAGTGGAAATCCAGTCCGGTCTCGAGAATGTCCGCCGAGTAGTTGTTGCTGTTGAAGTACCGCTCGTAGTTGAGCCAGACCGCCATGCGCCCGAAGAACGTGTGCGAGGCGGCCAGAGCATCCATGTCCATATGGAACGAAGCGCCGAACAGATGGGACGACAGGACGTTCATCCGGTAGTCGCCCGACAGGTAGCCATCCACGCCGTTCACCGTCGCGTATTCGCTCTGGTAGAAGTACGCGCGCGTCTGCGTGTAGTAGCGGTATTCGTAATGGGCGGAGAAGCTGTGGGTGATGTACTGGTCGAGGTCGGTCTCGATCTCGTGCGACGTGATGCCCCAGTCGTCGTTGTACAGCCGGTAGTCGAGCTTCATGCTCGAGCGGTTCGGCAGGTACTGGTTGAACTTCACGAACGCGTCGCGGCGTTCCCGGTGGTCGGGGTGGCGCTCCGGGACGTGCGTGCCGCCCGCGAATACGTTGCGATACGGGTTGTGCTGGAGCCCGTCCACGACGTTCAGCTCCAGGCCGTAGCGCAGCAGGCTCGCGGGCCCGAGGATCTGCGTCCCGACCGCGCTCACGTGCTTCGTGGTGCGCTCGGAGGGCGGCGTGCTCGTGCGGTCGTCCGGGAGCGGCTTGATGTCGTCCCAGCCGTAGCTTCCGACCACCGCGAGGTTCATCGCGCTCATCAGGTCGCGGTTGTAGTGGGCGCCGACCTGCCGCCCGACGAAGTCCTCCTCGATCGAGTAGTACCCATCCACGGCCGCGGGCCCCTTGGTCAGCGAGCCTTCGAATTCGTTGCGTGTCTTCACGTAGTCCTGGTACGCGTTCCCGCTGATCGGGCGGCTCGCGGTCGTGATCGCGTCGATCGCCTCCGGGCTCCCGACCGGGGCCTGGATCGCCGGGATCGTCACGTGCTCGTTGTTCCAGTGCACCGTGAGCGCGGCGTCACCCTCGAGCGGCAGCGCGTAGTCGTTGATCAGCGATCTCACCGTGACGTGCCCCGAGTCGACGAAGTAGCGCACCATGGAATTCAGCGTCGAACCGTCCGAAACCACGTCCGCCCGTCCCGGCGTGGCCAGGCAGGCGAGACCGAGGACCAGGGCGGTCGTGAGCGGTGCACAGCCATGCTTCACTTGCACGCACACCCGCCACCGGCCCCGCCGACGCCTCCGGTCGAGCCTTCCCTTGCTTCGAACGTCTTCATCTTGCGGGCGCTGGCGCGTGCGTCGGCGTCGAATGACATGATGCGGTCCACCAGGTGCTCGCGCTGATAGGCCGGCGCG
>Ga0318554_10001046_pt1 | contig 11005 bp, 12 predicted proteins | sample GRESIP082b2f22_FD_203687 | JGI IMG/M metagenome (GOLD analysis project Ga0318554, IMG submission 203687) | Tropical soil microbial communities from Luquillo Experimental Forest, Puerto Rico - GRE.SIPMG.082b2f22 | ecosystem: Environmental > Terrestrial > Soil > Tropical forest > Bulk soil... | reverse complement strand
GGCGTTCGTCGCGCCGCGCGTCCGAGACGCCGAGCAGCGGGCCCTGCGCCTGGTCGGCCCGACCCGCCCGGCCGATCCGCGGTCCGAGGCCCGGCTGCTCAACCTGGTGGAGGGCCTGTCGCCCGGCGCCGGGTTGGCGCGCCCGCGGGTCCTGGTGATCGACGACGGCGCCCCGAACGCCCTCGCCATCGGGCGCGACGGCCCCCGCGGCTGCGTGGTGGCCACCACGGGCCTGCTGGCGGCGCTCGACCGGATGGAGCTCGAAGGGGTCATCGCCGACCTGCTCGTGGAGATCCGCGACGGGCTCTGCGCCGGTCCGACCGTGTCGCTGGCCCTGCGGCCGGGGCGCACCCCGGCACCGCCGCCGCTGACGCGCGCCGACGCCGCCGCGGTGTCGCTCACGCGCTACCCCCCCGGGCTCACCTCCGCCCTGCGTCAGCTCCTGCGCGCCGGACCGGCCGCCCCCGGCTCGGCGTCCCCGTCGCTGCGCTCCCTGTGGCTCGCCGGTCCGGCGGACGCCGAGGGCGTGGCCGCCCGCATCGCCGCCCTCGAGGACCTCTAAGTCGGCGGGCCGCCGAAACGGCGCCGCGTAGAATCGGACCATGCCCACACCCTCCGCCGCGAGCGCCGATCCTGGCCGGACCACCGGCACCATCCGGGTCAAGCGCGGGCTGGCGGAGATGCTCCGTGGTGGCGTGATCATGGACGTGGTGACCGCCGAGCACGCCAAGATCGCCGAGGACGCGAGCGCGGTCGCGGTGATGGCGCTCGAGCGGGTGCCGGCCGACATCCGCCGTGACGGTGGGGTGGCCCGGATGACGGATCCGTCTCTCATCGAGGCGATCCAGGCGGCGGTGACGATTCCGGTCATGGCCAAGGCCCGCATCGGCCACTTCGTCGAAGCACAGATCCTCGAAGCGCTGGGTGTGGATTACATCGACGAGAGCGAGGTCCTCACCCCGGCCGACGAGGCGCACCACATCGACAAGTGGCGTTTCACCGTGCCGTTCGTGTGCGGAGCCACCAATCTCGGCGAGGCCCTGCGGCGCATCTCCGAGGGAGCCTGCATGATCCGCTCCAAGGGCGAAGCCGGGACCGGCAACATCGTCGAGGCGGTGCGACATCTCCGCCAGATCACCTCCGACATCCGCAAGATCACGCAGGCCGACCCGGCGGAGGTGTTCGGCTGGGCGAAGGAGCTGCGGGCCCCCGTCGAGCTCGTGCAGGAGCTCCACGGCACCGGCCGGCTGCCCGTGCCGTTGTTCTGCGCCGGTGGCATCGCCACGCCGGCCGATGCCGCCCTGGCCATGCAGCTGGGGGCGGAGGCGGTCTTCGTCGGCTCCGGCATCTTCAAGAGCGCCGACCCGCCGCGGTTCGCCCGCGCGATCGTCGAGGCCACCACCCATTTCTCGGACCCGCAGATCCTGGTCAAGGTCAGCCGCGGCCTCGGGGAGGCCATGCGGGGACAGGAGATCGGCACCCTCGAGGTCAAGCTCGCCGACCGGGGCTGGTAGGTGTGGACCGGAGACCGCCAGGTGGGGGGCGTACCGGCGCCGGCTGACCGCGGACGTGGGCCGTCCCTGGGCCCGAAGGTCGGGGTGATCGCGCTCCAGGGGGCGTTCGCCGAGCACGCGGCCGCGCTGGAGGCGCTGGGTGCCCACGCCGTGCTCGTCCGGGATCCGGGAGCGCTCGCAGGAGTCGACGCCGTCGTCCTGCCCGGTGGCGAGTCGACGACGATGTCCCTGCTGCTGGGATCGAGCGGGCTCTACGACGTCCTCGCCGAGCGCCTCGAAGCCGGGGTCCCCGCCTTCGGGACCTGCGCCGGTCTGATCCTGCTGGCCCGCGACGTCACCGACGGGCGGCGCGACCAGCGCTCGTTCGGGGTGCTCGACGTGAGCGTCGCCCGCAACGGCTACGGCCGGCAGCGGGAGTCGTTCGAGGTCCCGCTGGACATCCCGGACGCGGGGGCCGAGCCGTTCCCGGGCGTGTTCATCCGCGCCCCCCGCATCACCGCTGCGGGCCCGTCGGTGTCCGTGCTCGCCCGGGTCGACGGCGATCCCGTCCTCGTCCGCCAGGGCCCCCTGCTCGCCACCGCCTTCCACCCGGAGCTGTCGGGCGACCTGCGGCTCCACCACCTGTTCCTCGAAAGGGTCTGACGCATGTCCGGTCACAGCAAGTGGGCCACCACCAAGCACCAGAAGGCGGCCAAGGACAAGACCAGGGGCAAGCTGTTCGCCAAGATCATCCGCCAGGTCGAGGTGGCGGCCCGGGAGGGGGGTGGTGACCCCGAATCGAACCCGACCCTGCGCACCATGTTCCAGAAGGCCCGCGACGCGTCGGTCCCGATGGACACCATCGAGAAGGCCATCAAGCGGGGCACGGGCGAGCTCGAAGGAGTGCGCTACGAGGCGATCACGTTCGAGGGGTACGCGCCCTGCGGGGTCGCGGTGTACATCGAGGCGTTAACCGACAACCGCAACCGCACCAGCGCGGACATCCGGTCGGCGTTCTCCAAGTTGGGCGGATCCGTCGCCGAGCCGGGCGCCGTGTCGTGGCAGTTCGAGCGCAAGGGCGTGTTCCTGGTCCCCAAGTCAGCCGGATCCGAGGACGACATGATGACCGTCGGGCTCGATGCGGGCCTGGAAGACCTCGCCGACGAGGGTGACTCGTGGCAGATGACCACGGCACCGCACGACTTCAACGCGCTGAAGCAGGCCCTGGACGAGGCCGGTGTGCACTACGGGTCGGCGGAGCTGACCATGGTGGCGACGACGACCGTTCCGCTCGACAACGAGGCCGACGCCCGCAAGGTGCTCCGGCTGCTGGATGCGGTCGAGGACAACGACGACGTGCAGAACGTCTTCGCCAACTTCGACATCCCCGACTCGGTGCTGGAACTCGTGGAAGCCTAGGCGCCCATGGCCCTCTCAGTCGGTGACCCCGCCCCACCGTTCACCCTGCCCGGGACCGGAGGACGCGACTACTCCCTGTCGGACTACCGCGGTGCTCCGGTCGTGCTGGCGTTCTATCCGGGCGACGGGACTCCGGTGTGCACCCTGCAGCTGAGCAACTACTCCCACGACATCGACCGCTTCCGCGACGTCGGCGCCGCCGTGCTCGCCATCAGCCCGCAGGACGTCGAGAGCCACGAGCAGTTCAGCTCCGACAACGGCGGGTTCAGGTTCCCGCTGCTCGCCGACACCGACAAGACGGTCGCCAAGGCCTACGACGTGCCGGGTCCCATGGGCTTCTACCGCCGGAGCGTGTTCGTCGTCGACGCCACCGGCGTCATCCGGTACGTGCACCGCTCGCTCGCCGGCCTGTCGTTCCGCCCCGTCGACGAGCTGATCAACGCCGTCGAGGACCTCTGACAGCGATCCCGAAGGGTCGGCCGGAACCCTCCGCAGCGTCACGTCCGGGTGCCGTTCCCGGCGCGCCGGGGTCCACCGGCACCGTCGCACCCCGGGGCTAGGCTGGCGAACGCATGTTCGTGATGGGGATCGATCCCGGCCTGTCGCGCTGCGGCTACGGCGTGGTCACCCGCGTCCCCGGCGAGGGCCGGGCGGGGATGCGGGCGGAGGCCGCCGGCGTGATCACCACCCCCGTCGAGGACCCCGTTCCCGTCCGCCTGGCGGCGCTGGCCGCCGAGCTGCACGCGTTGCTCGTCGAGTACACCCCGACGGTCGTGGTCGTCGAGCGCGTGCTGTTCCAGGCCAACGCCCGGACGGCGATGTCGGTCGGGCAGGCCAGCGGCCTCGCCCTCGCCGCCGCCGCCGCCCTCGGCGCCGACGTCGTCCAGTACAGCCCCAACGAGGTGAAGATGGCTGTCACCGGCTACGGCGCCGCCACCAAGGAGCAGGTGCAGCGCATGGTGCAGTCGCTCCTCGAGCTGGCGGCCCCGCCCAAGCCGGCGGACGTCGCCGATGCCCTCGCCCTGGCCGTGACCCATCTGGCGCGGACGCCGCTGGCGGCCCTGATCGCCGCGCAGCGATGATCGGCTCGCTGCGCGGGACCGTCCTCGAACGAGAGGCAGAGGCCACCTGCGGCGAGGTGCTGATCGAGGTGAACGGTGTCGGCTACCGCGTGGCCGTGCCGGTCGGGACGCTGGTGCTCGCCGAACCCGGCGCGCCCCTGTTCGTCCACGTCCACACCCACGTGCGAGAGGACGCGATCATCCTGTACGGCTTCGCGACCCGCGCCGAGCGGGACACCTTCGAGGCCCTGGTCGGGGTGCACGGCATCGGCCCGGCCCTCGCGCTCGCCATCCTGTCGACCCACGACCCGCGGGCTCTGCAGCGCATCGTGGCGGCCGACGACGCGGGGGCGCTGACCCTCGTGCCGGGGATCGGGCACAAGACGGCGGTGCGTCTGCTGCTCGAGCTGCGGGCCAAGCTCGACGTGATCGACATCGGTGACGGCCTCGAGGTCATCGCCGGCCGGGCCCGGGCGGTCGCGTCAGCGCCCGACTCCCGTGCCGACGTACGGGCCGCCCTGGTCGGGCTCGGCTACGCGGCCGACGAGATCCGGGACGCCGTGCGGGACCTGCCCGACGGCGCCGACCCCGGCGAGCTCCTGCGCCACGCGCTGCGCCAGCTCGCCACCGCCCGCTGATGCGGGCCGAACGCCGCGAGGTCGTCGGCTCCCGGGAGGAGTCCCCGCTGGACCCCGTGGCCGACCCGGTCGAAGCGGCCGAGGAGGTCAGCCTCCGGCCCCGCACGCTGGCCGAGTTCGTCGGTCAGGCCCGCCTCAAGGAACACCTCGGCATCGTGCTCGAGGCCGCCCGCCGGCGAGGGCAACCCGCCGACCACATCCTGTTCAACGGCCCGCCAGGCCTGGGGAAGACCACCTTGGCCGGGATCGTCGCCACCGAGATGGGGGCGGGCCTGCGGCTCACCTCGGGCCCTGCCCTGGTGCGCGCCGGCGACCTGGCTGCGATCCTGACCGACCTGGCCGACGGTGACGTGCTCTTCATCGACGAGATCCACCGGCTGGGCCGGGCGGTCGAGGAGATCCTCTACCCGGCGATCGAGGACTTCCAGCTCGACGTTGTGCTCGGCAAGGGCCCGGCGGCGCGATCGATCCGCCTCGACCTGCCGCACTTCACGCTGGTCGGAGCGACCACCCGGACGGGGTTGATCACCGGGCCGCTGCGCGACCGCTTCGGGATGGTGGAGCGCCTCGACTACTACGAGCCGGGCGACCTCGAGGCCATCCTCGTCCGGGCGGCCAGGATCCTCGGTGCCGAGCTCACGGCCGAGGGGGCCGTCGAGATCGCCCAGCGGTCACGGGGGACACCCCGGATCGCCAACCGGTTGCTCAAACGGGTCCGCGACTTCGCCGAGGTCCGCGCCGACGGCGCCGTCACCCTCGAGGTGGCCCGGGAGGGGCTGGTGCTGTTCGGCGTCGACGACCTCGGGCTCGACAAGGTCGACCGCGCCATTCTGAGCACGGTCTGCGAGCGCTTCGGCGGTGGGCCGGTCGGCCTGTCGACGCTGGCCGTGAGCATCGGCGAGGAACCCGAGACGGTGGAGGACGTGTACGAGCCGTTCCTGCTCCAGCGCGGCCTCCTCAAGCGGACGCCGCGCGGCCGGGTGGCGACGCCGGCGGCGTGGGCCCACCTCGGCCTGCAGGCGCCCGACCCGTCGGGCGGGACCGCCACCCTCTGGTAGACCCCGGACGTGACGCCGCCGCGGCCGGCGATGGCCGACTTCGACTACGGGCTTCCCGCGGCCGCGATCGCCCAGCGTCCCGCCGAGCCCCGCGACGCGGCCAGGCTGCTGGTCGCGGTCGGACCCGATGTCGCCCACGCCCGCGTACGCGACCTCCCGCAGCTGCTCCGGCCCGGTGACCTGCTCGTCGCCAACGACACCCGCGTCCTCCCGGCCCGCCTGCACCTCCGCAAGCCGACCGGGGGCGGTGCCGAAGTCCTCCTCCTCGAGCAGCGCGGCCCGGCGTCGGCCGAGTGGGATGCCCTCGTCCGGCCGGCGCGCCGCCTTCCGGCGGGAACGGTGCTCCAGGACGGTCGCGGCGACGCCGTGATCGAGGTCGGCGAGCGCACAGACCACGAGACGACGACGGTCCGCGTGCTCCGGGATCCGTGGGCGTGCGGCTCGATCCCGCTGCCGCCCTACCTGCACGAGGGCCTGGCCGATCCGGAGCGCTACCAGACCGTGTTCGCCGAGCACCCGGGCTCCGTCGCCGCCCCCACGGCCGGCCTGCACCTCACTGACGCGGTGATCGAAGGGTGCGCCGCCCGGGGCATCGGCTTCGTCACGCTCGAACTGGCCGTCGGGCTCGACACGTTCCGACCGGTGACGGTCGACGATCCCGCTGAGCACCCGATCCACCGGGAGGCCTACCGGGTCCCCGCCGCGACGTGGGACGCCTGCGCGGCGACGCGGGCGGGCGGGGGTCGCGTGGTCGCCGTGGGCACCACCACGGTGCGCGCCCTCGAGACCGTGGCCGCCACCGGGCAGCTCGAAGGCCGGACCGGGCTCTTCATCACGCCGCCGTACCGCTTCGCCGTCGCCGACGTGCTCCTCACCAACTACCACCTCCCCCGGACGACACTGCTGCTCATGATCGAGGCCTTCGGCGGGCCGCGCTGGCGCGAGCTCTACCGGCTGGCGCTGGCCGAGGGCTACCGGTTCCTCAGCTTCGGCGACGCCATGCTGCTCGGGCGCGCCGCTCCGGCCACGGCGTGACACTGTCGCTCGAGGTCGTGGCCCGGGACGGGGCGGCGCGGGCCACCGTTGTGACGACGAGCCGAGGGACGTACCGCACGCCGCTGTTCATGCCCGTCGGCACGCGCGGCGCCGTGCGCACGCTGAGCTCGGCCGACCTCGAAGCCCTCGGTGCCGAAGTCGTCCTCGCCAACACCTACCACCTGATGCTGCGGCCCGGCGCCGAGCTCATCGGCGCCCACGGCGGCATCCACGGGTTCGCCGCCTGGTCCGGGCACGTCCTGACCGACTCCGGGGGGTTCCAGGTCTTCAGCCTCGGTCCGCGGGTCGACGACGACGGGGTGACGTTCCGCTCGACCTACGACGGCTCGACCCACCGCCTGACCCCCGAGGGGGCCGTGCACGTCCAGGAGCAGCTCGGGAGCGACATCCAGATGGCGCTCGACGTGTGTACCGCGCTCCCGGCCAGCCCCATCGAACTCCGGGAGGCCGTGGAGCGGACGTTGGGCTGGGCCAAGCGGGCGCGCCACGCCCACCGGCGCCCCGACCAGGCGATCTTCGGGATCTGCCAGGGCGGTACCGACCCGGCGCTGCGGGCGGAGAGCGCGGCGCGCACGGCCGAGCTCGGCTTCGACGGCTACGGCATCGGCGGGCTGTCCGTGGGCGAGCCGCGCGCCGAACTGCTCCCCGCCCTCGCCGCCGCCCTCGCCCAGTTGCCCGACGACCGCCCCCGTTACCTGATGGGCGTGGGCGACCCGATGGCGCTGGTCGACGCCGTGGCGCTCGGCGTCGACCAGTTCGACTGCGTGCTCCCGACACGCCTGGGGCGCCACGGGACGGTGCTCACGTCCGCCGGTTGCCTCAGTCTCCGCCGGGCGGCACACCGCGACGACGGCGGTCCCCTCGACCCGACGTGCGCGTGCTCCGTGTGTGCCCGCTGGTCGCGGGCCTACCTGCGGCACCTGCTCGTCGTCGACGAGCCGCTGGCCGGACGACTGGTCACGACGCACAACCTGGCCTGGGTGCTGGCGTTGATGGACCGCATCCGCGGCGCGGTCGCCGACGGGACCCTCGGCGCCCTGCGGGCCGAGGTGGCGGCCGTGTGGGAGCCGCCGGGCTGACGACCGCCGAACGGGGCCGTACGGTAGGCTTCTCTGTTGGCCGGTAGCGCCCTCGCGCTTCCCCCTTTGAGATCATGATCGTTCTCATTCCCCTCTTCCTCCTGGCGGCTTTCTTCTTGTTGCGGGCGAACCCGCAACGCCGCCGCGTCCAGGCACAAAAGGCGCTGATCGACGGGCTCCAGCCCGGTGCGAAGGTCGTCACGGTCTCGGGGATCATCGGGACGCTGATGGGCATCGAGGGAGACCGGGCCGCCATCGAGGTGGCGCCCGGCGTCGTCGTCGAGTTCCTCGTCGCCGCCATCGTGCGGACCGTCGAAGATGCCCCGGTCGACCTGACCGGCGACCACGCCGAACTGGACCGGACCCCCGACGAGCCCGCAGGTGATGAGGACGGCGCGCGCGAACCGAGGCACGAGGAGACCTGAGCAGCGATGCGGCGAGCGATGTACCTCTGGCTGGCGGGGATCCTCGCCGTCGCCACCCTGGGCCTCGGCTGGGCCCTCACCAGCGGCAACTCGCCGCGCCTGGGCCTGGACCTCCAGGGCGGCGCGTCCGTGGTGCTGTCGCCCACGGGTACCTACAACCACAGCGCCCTGGGCCAGGCGCAGCGGATCATCAACAACCGGGTCAACGGACTCGGGGTCGCCGGCGCCACCGTCCAGAGCCAGGGCAACAACATCGTGGTCGAGCTGCCCGGGGTCAAGAACGCCACCACCGCGCTCGCCGTGATCGGCCAGACCGCGCAGCTCCAGTTCCGCCCGGTGGTGCTCGATCCCTCCAGCGGCCAGGAGCTGATCTTCTCCGGCCCGGGTCCGTCGCCGTCGGCCTCCGCCGGTCCGACGACCACCGGGCCGACCACGAGCTCGACGGGCACGACGCCCACGACCGCAGCCCCGACCACCGGCGCCCCGGCGGCGACATCGCCCACCACCAAGGCCGCGGCGGGGACGACGGCCGGCCAGGTCAAGGCCGCGGCTGCCGGCTCACCGACACCCGCCCCCAACCCGCTGGCGGCCACGGCCGGGTCCACCGCCGCGCCGAGCGCGTCAACCGCCGGCCCCAGCGCCGCCACCGCGTCGACCGCCGCCGGCACGGCGACCACCGTCGCCCCGGGCACCACCCCCACGACGGCGGCGCCCGCCGCCAACGACGGTCCGCCGCTCACGTCCGCCAGCGTCCTGAACGACCCCAACTCGGTCAACCAGGAGATCGTGCTGCCCGAGTACACCGGCAACCAGATCACGGCCCGCTACGTCCTCGGCCCCGTGATCCGTGACGGCAACTACCTGTTCACCGGCCAGATCGTGAGCTCGGCCCAGGCCAACATCGACACCACCGGCCAGTGGACGGTGGGCGTCAACTTCACCGGCAAGGGCGGCGGCGAGTGGGACAAGATCGTGGGCGGCACGTACTACCAGAAGTACGTGGCCATCGTCCTCGACAACCGCGTCGAGTCCGCCCCCCAGATCAACGCCCAGCACTTCGGCGGTCAGGCGACCATCAGCGGCGGGGGATCGGGCGGCTTCACCCACACCCAGGCGAGCAACCTGGCGCTCGTGCTGCGCTACGGCGCTCTCCCCGTGAAGCTCGCCCAGAGCGACGTGCGCACCGTCTCGGCCAGCCTGGGGAAGGCGTCGCTGCGGGCGGGTCTGATCGCCGGCTTCATCGGCCTCCTCCTCGTCCTGCTGTACATGATCTTCTACTACCGGATCCTCGGCGTGATCGTCGTCGTCGGTCTGGCGATATCCGCCGCCCTCCTGTACACGCTCTACACGTGGCTCGGGACCACCGGCCTCCACGCCTCGCTCAGCCTGGCCAGCGTCGTCGGCATCATCGTGTCCATCGGCGTGACCGCGGACTCCTACATCGTGTACTTCGAACGTCTCAAAGACGATGTCCGCGGCGGCAAGAGCGTGCGGTCGAGCGTTGACCGCAGCTTCAGCCGGGCCTGGCGCACGATCTGGACGGCCGACCTGGTGTCGATCATCGCCGCCGGGCTGCTGTGGTTCCTGACCATCGGGGACGTGCGCGGCTTCGCGTTCGCGCTCGGCCTGTCGACCGCGCTGGACCTGGTCACCGCCTGGTCGTTCACCCGGCCGGCGGTGTGGCTGCTCGGCCGCAACCGGACCTTCGCCGAGGCCCGCTTCTTCGGAATCGGCCGCGGCCTGGCGGCGGTACCGGCCGGGGCGACGGCGTGACCGCCACGGTCGCCGACTCCTCCCACGGCATCTTCAGCCGGCTCTACAACGGCGAGACCGCGTTCGACTTCGTCGGCCACCGCCGGCGGTGGTTCGCACTCTCGGGGACGATCATCCTGGTCGGGCTCCTCGCCCTCGGCATCAAGGGTCTCAACTTCGGCATCGACTTCAAGGGCGGTACGAGCTGGGAGCTGCCGGCGAAGGGCGTAACGGTCAGCGAGGCCCGCAGCGCGGTCGCCGGCGCCGGTGTCAAAGAAGCCACCGTGCAGACGCTGAAGGGCGCCAACGGCACCGACATCCGCGTCGAAGCCAAGGTTCCTCCCGTCGATCAGGCCAAGGTCACGGCCGCACTGGCCAGGCTCACCCACCAGAGCGAGAACGAAGTCGCCGTCAACTCGGTCGGGCCGACGTGGGGCCACGAGATCACCCACAAGGCCCTCGTGGCTCTGGCCGCGTTCTTCGTCGCCGTGGGGGTGTTCATCACCTTCCGGTTCCAGGCCAAGATGGCCTTCGCCGCCCTCGTCGCGGTGTTCCACGACATCCTGATCACGATCGGCGTCTACGCCATCTTCGGCTTCGACGTCACGCCCAACACCGTGATCGCCCTGCTGACGATCCTCGGGTACTCGCTCTACGACACGGTGGTCGTGTTCGACAAGGTCGACGAGAACACGCGCGGGTTGGCCGCGTCCGGCCGCATGACCTACTCGGACACGGTCAACCTCAGCATGAACCAGGTGCTCATGCGCTCGATCAACACGTCGCTGGTGGCGCTCCTCCCGATCCTCTCGGTGCTGCTCATCGGTGACCTGTTCCTGGGTGCGACCACCCTGAAGGAGTTCGGCCTCGCGCTGTTCGTCGGCCTGCTCAGCGGGGCCTACTCGTCCATCTTCATCGCCGCGCCGATCCTGGCCGTGCTCAAAGAGCGCGAGCCGAGGTACGCCACCATCCGCCAGCGCCTCGAGAGCCGGGGCACGGCCGCGGCGTGAGCAGCGCCCCGGCC
>Ga0318554_10001042_pt1 | contig 11010 bp, 6 predicted proteins | sample GRESIP082b2f22_FD_203687 | JGI IMG/M metagenome (GOLD analysis project Ga0318554, IMG submission 203687) | Tropical soil microbial communities from Luquillo Experimental Forest, Puerto Rico - GRE.SIPMG.082b2f22 | ecosystem: Environmental > Terrestrial > Soil > Tropical forest > Bulk soil... | reverse complement strand
GCGTAGGACCGGCGGGTCATCGACCCGGTGTGCCAGTGCTCGAGCATCCGGCCCGTGTTCAGCACGAACGGGTACTCGTCGTCCGGCAGCTCCCTGGCCGGCAGCCACTCGGCGGGCACTAGGTGGGCGAGCCCGTCGTTGGTGTTGAACTTCTCGGTGAACATCACCACGATGCCGTCGCTGTGCTCCGGGTCCGGGTTCGGGTACAGCTTGCCGGTCAGGCCGAGGTTGTCGTAGCTGAGGTTCTTGTAGCTCGGGATGACCGAGACCATCTCGTCGAAGATCTCGCGCGGGGACTCGTAATGCCAGTCGAGCCCGATCCGGTTCGCGATGTCCTGCACGACCTCCCAGTCGATCCGCGCCTGGCCCGGCGGGTCGAGCACCGTGTGGCCGAGCTGCACCCGCCGGTCGGTGTTGGTGTAGGTGCCGTCCTTCTCCAGGTAGGAGGACGCGGGCAGGATCACGTCGGCGAACTCGGCGGTCTCGGTGAGGAAGATGTCCTGCACGACGAGGAACTCGAGCGCGGACAGCGCCTTGCGCACCTTGTTGATGTTGGGGTCGGAGAGGAACGGGTTCTCCCCCAGCATGTACATGCCGCGCACCCCGCCCTTGAGCGCCGAGCCGATGATCTCGGTGACGGTCAGGCCCCTCTTCGGGTCCAGGTCCGCCGTGCCCCAGGCCTGCTCGAACCGGGCCTTGACGCCGGGGTCGTCGGCCTTCTGGTAGTCCGGGTAGAACATCGGGATCAGGCCCATGTCGGAGGCGCCCTGCACGTTGTTCTGCCCGCGCAGCGGGTGCAGGCCGGCGCCCGGCTTGCCGACGTTCCCGGTGATCGCGCACATCGCGATGAGGCAGCGGGCGTTGTCGGTGCCGGTGGTGTGCTGGGAGATCCCCATCCCCCAGAAGATGACGCCGGCCCGCGCGCCGCCCCAGGCACGGGCCACCCGGCGGATCACGTCGGCGGGCACGCCGGTGATCTGCTCGGCCCGGTCCGGCGGGTAGTCGGCGACGGTCTGCTTCAGCGCCTCGTAGTTCGAGGTCCGACTGGCGATGAAGGCGTCGTCGGTGAGGCCGAGCCTGATCACCTCGTGCATGACGCCGTTGTAGAAGGCCACGTCGGTGCCCGGCTTGAGCTGGCAGTAGATGTCCGCGTGGTCGGCCATCTTGTCCGCCCGCGGGTCGATGTAGATGACCGTCGTCCCGTTGCGCCTCGCCTGCTTGAAGAAGCTGGAGGCCACCGGGTGGTTGGCCGTGGAGTTGCTGCCGGTGACGATCGCCACCTCGGCGTTGATCACGTCGCCGAACGTGGTGGACACCGCGCCCGAGCCGATCCCCTCGAACAAGGCGGCCACGCTGGAGGCGTGGCACAGCCGGGTGCAGTGGTCGACGTTGTTGGTGTGGAAGCCGGTCCTGATCAGCTTCTGGAAGAGGTAGGCCTCCTCGTTGGAGCACTTGGCCGACCCGAACCCGGCGATCGCGGCAGGCCCGCCCGCCGCGTAGATCTCGGTCAGCCTGCGCGCGACGAGGTCCAGCGCCTCCTCCCAGGTCGCCTCCCGGAAGTGCGGCAGCACCTCGGCGTAGTCGACCAGGCCGCCGGGCTTACGGGCGCGCTTGCCGCCTCTGCGCTTTTCTCCAGGGCCGCCGTCGTCGGCCAGCCCGTGCCCGTTGCTCTCGCCGCCGCTCGCCATGTCACCGCGGACGTCGGCCGAGAGCGCGCCCTTGGGATATGACTCTTCGCGGCGGATCAGCGGCACGGTCAGCCGCTGCGGCGAGGCCGCGTAGTCCCAGCCGTACCTGCCCTTCACGCACAGCCGCCCGTGCGAGCCGGGCTGCTCGCGGCCCTCGGCGTAGGCGATCGCGCCGCGCTCGCGGTCCACGTAGTAGGTCAGCGCGCAGCCGACGCCGCAGTACGGGCAGACGGTGTCCACCGCGTCGAGTTCGGTGCGCGGCCTGATGGGGATGTTGTTGATCGGCTTGTTGGTCAGCGCGCCGGTCGGGCAGGACGCGACGCACTCGCCGCAGGAGACGCAGGACGACGCGCCCATCGGGTCGCTCAGGTCGAACGCGATGCGCGTCGTGTAGCCCTTGCCGCTGCGGCCGATCACGTCGTTGCCCTGGATGTCGTCGCAGGCCCTGGTGCACCGGTCGCAGAGGATGCAGGCGTCGTGGTCGACCGCGATGACCGGGCTGGACAGGTCGGCGCCGCGGCCGGACCCGCACGGCAGGCCGGTGTTGTCAGCGGTTACCCCGTACCTATCGGCCAGCGCCAGCAGCTCGTTGTCGCCGGTCGTGGTCTGCTTCGGGTCGCGCTCGCGCGGCGGCTGGTCGGAAATCAGCAGCTTCGTCAGCGTCGCGCGGCTGCGCTCGAGCTCCGGGGTATCGGTCTTGACCTGCATGCCGTTCTCACAGGCCCGCACGCAGGAGGCGGCGAACGCGGGCGCGCCCACGTCGACCACGCACATCCGGCAGACGCCCACCGGGTCGAACCGCTCGTCATGGCATAGCACGGGGATGTCGATGCCGGCGGCCTTCGCGGCCTGCCAGATCGTCGCGCCCTCCGGGGCAGTGACCTCACGTCCGTCGATCGTGAAGGTTACCGTCCCCGTGCTCTCCGGGGCAGTAATAGCCATAGCGGCAGTATCCGTCTGGCCGCGACATTAAGCCAACCGCAGATCGTCAACAATAGTGGGACTTGGGCGTCCCTCACGATCGCCCCCGCGCGTCTTGTAGCGACCGCCAGGCTAGAGGATGTATCTCGTCGGGTACGTGGTATGTGTCCGTCCCGAGGGGGTGCGCCATTTCATCACGCCCGGTTCGGGCTGTTCGAGGTGCCAGCCCGGGGCCTGCTTGTTCCGGTGGTGGTAGCGGCACGGCGCGCCCAGATTACATTCGCATGATGGTCCGTCCGGCCACGGGATCGTGTGGTCCGCGTCGGCTTCCGCGGCGGGCCGGTTGCAGCCGGGCGCGGTGCACTTGGCCGCCCTCGCCTTGATGAGGTGCTTGACCTTCCGGCTGATCACGTACCGGTCCGAATAATGCCGGTGATCGCATTTGCCCTTCGCGATCGGGGCAAGCTCTACCCGCAGCCGGCGCAGTAGCTCGGCGACCCGTGCCGCCTGCTCGGCTGGTGTCGGCTGCTCGCCCGGCGGACCGGGGCCGTCGCGCTGGGTCCACGGGTGCTTGCCGGGCGCGCAGCCGTGGGCGCTGGCGGTGCCGTCGGGCCCGACGACCGTCACGCACCACCGCGTTTCCGGGTGGGCGGAGGCCGCCTCGATCATGTCCCGGGTGGTCTGCGGGTCCAGCATGCCGAACCCGCCGATCTCACCGGGCGCCGGTGACCAGCCCAGCATCGTGCCCGCCGACACCAGCAGGTTGATCACCGCCTTGACCGGGGCCTTGGCAGGGGCGCCAGCGCTGCTGCCGGCGTCTTCGCGGTCGTCCGGCACCGTGTCCGCGTGATCATCCGCCGGGTCGGCGCGGCCGGCCGTCGCGGCATCCGAGGGGTCGGCGCCGGCTGCGGTCACCCGGTCGAAGGGGTCGCGTTCCTGCGTCAGGTCCAGGTAGACGCGCACCCGCAGCTGCTCCAGCGTGCCCGGAACCCCGGCGTCGCGCAGCGCGCGGGCAATGGCGTCGATGTGCTGGGAGGACGCGAGCACCTCGTCCGGCGGAAGCTCCCGGCCGCAGAGCGCACCGTTTCCCGAATACTCCTGGAACCGGATGATGCGAGCGTCCTTGGCGGCGCGCTCCTTGCGGCGCCGCGCGGCGGCCGGGTCGATCATCATCACGGTCTTGGTGCACATCGCACGCAACTGACCTGGCGTCAGTCCCGGTGCCACCGCGGCCAGCGCCTTATCGGCCTCGGCCACCCCCGCATCGGACAGGCCCTGGGTGGCCTCGGTGACGATCTTCAGCTGGAAATCGCTGATCAGCCCGTCGCGTAGCAGCGCGACATTGGCCGGCAGCCGCCGGGCCGCGTCCCGGGCCTGCGCCATCGTCATCTCGGCCGCGTTGGTCGTGATTACCAGCTCTGGCACTAGCTCATCGGGCGCGAACGGGGTGAACCCCAGCGGGGTCGCCTTCTTGCGGTCCGGCTCGGCCCGTCGGGCAGTGAACTCGGCGACCGCCGTGTGCTGGACCCACGCTCCTCGCGCGGCCAGCCGCCGCCCCGCACCCGCCAAGCCGAGGACCTGATTATCGGTCAGCCCGTCCAGCACCGCCGGATCACATGCTCCGGCGGCCAGCAGGGACAGCTCCGGACTCGGCGGCATCGTGTCGATCGGCCCGCCCTGCGCTAGCCCGCCCAGATCACGCCCGGCGCCCGCCAGGCCGCATAGCGCCGCCGTGACCTGCTCCTCCGGGATCCACTCCTCGTCAGCGTCTACCTCGGCCATCATCCGCCGCAGCCAGGCATCCTGGTGCTCCCCGAAAAAGCCATCCGCCGTCACAGGCGCGAACGGCCCCTGGCCGTCCTGTCCGCTGCCGGGAATGGCTTCTATGGACATCTGCCGCGCCTCTCTGTTCGCTGCTGATGACCTAATAATAGCACACAGAATCACTCGATTTCCCGAATAGGCAACTTATACGAGAATAAATTTCTAATTGTATGGTGATGCTCTCAGGTTAGCCGCCGCACGGCCCGCTCGAGGGTTTCCCGCATCTCGTGCACCAGTATCTCGCCGGCGGCGAACCGGAAGGCGAGCCCGTAGACCAGGTTGGTGAGGATCGCCCGGACGTCAGCCGCGTACTCGGGGTCGAGACCTTCGAACATGCGGTCGGCGGTCACTTCGGCGGCCGCGAATCCCTGCTTGACAAGGCGTTCTCCGCCGGGGGAGAGCTTGGCTCGCATGAACGCATGAGCCATGTGGGGATGCCGCTCCCACGGCTCGAATATCTGGCGGAACTGGCGGGTCAGCGCCTTGGAAAGGGGCTCGCCGGGGACCGGCGGTCCCATCTTCTGGTAGACCTCGGCGTCCATCCACGATTCGACAGCGGCGAAGATGAGCTCTTCGCGCGATCCGAACGCCTGGTAGACGGTTCTCAGCGACACCCGCGCCTTCTTCGCGACATCGGCCAGCTGGACGCAGTCGTAGCCGGCGGACTCGAGCATGGCCGTCACCACGGCCACGATCCGGCCGGCGGCGTCGCCGCTTTGCTCTTGCCCGCTCATGGTAATGAGATTACCCTCTCCTGTGCCGAGGGAGTTGCCGGGAGAGAAGCGAGGTGGCTTGGCGTGCGCGCAGGTGTTGCCGAAACAGCCGGCGGTACGGTCCGGGGCGCGAACCACAGCGGAGTCTGGGCCTTCAAGGGCATCCCGTACGGCGCCGACACGGCCGGGCAAGGCCGCTTCCGCCCGCCCCGTCCCCCGCGGCCGTGGCCGGGCGTGCGCGAGTGCCTCGATTACGCGCCGTCGTGCCCGCAGATCACCTCCGAGCAGATGCTGGGCATTCCGATACCGCCGGAAAGCGAATCGATGATGGGCGTGTGGGCCTACGAAAGAGTCACCAGCGAGGACTGCCTGGCGCTCAACGTGTGGACCCCGGTTCTCGACGCGACGGCCAGGCTTCCGGTGCTGGTATGGCTGCACGGCGGAGGCTGGAGCATCGGCTCGGCATCGGCCCCGCTGTACGATTTCTCGAACCTCAGCCGGCACGGCTGGGTTGTCACGGTGGGTGTCAACCACCGGCTCGGGATCCTCGGGTTCATGGACCTCTCGGCTTCCGGGGAGCGGTTCGCCGAGTCGGGTAACGTCGGCATGCTGGACATCGTGGCCGCCTTGCGATGGGTCAAAGATCACATCGCGGCCTTCGGCGGCGACCCCAGGAACGTGACCGTGTTCGGCGAGTCGGGCGGGGGATCGAAGACGTCGACACTGCTGGCCATGCCCGAAGCACGAGGGCTGTTCCACAAGGCCGCGGTGATGAGCGGCGTCATGCTGCGCGCACAGACATCAGAGGGAGCCCGCCGGAAGACCGAAGCGGTGCTCGGGTATCTCGGTACGGGAGCCGACCCGGACAAGCTGCAGGCGATCGACGTGAACCGGCTGATCGACGCCATGATCGCCCTGCCCGGCGGCACCCGGAGCGCGCTGAGCCGGGGCGAGGGATTCAGCCCGGTCCTCGGCCCCAGCCTGCCGGATCACCCCGTCGACCTGGTCCGGGCCGGTAACGCCCGGGATGTCACCGCGCTCATCGGCTGCACCACCGACGAGATGCTCGGTTTCATGATGTTCGACCCAGGCCTGTGGACGCTCACGATCGACGATGTCCGCCAGCGGCTGCGGCCGATCCTCGGCGACGACACCGAACAGGTCGTCAGCTCCTACCAGGCCATCCGGCCCGACGACACGCCCGCGTCGCTGCTCATTTCCATCTCGACCGACGCCAAGTTCCGGATCCCGCACGTACGGCTGGCCGAAGCCAAGGTGCGAGACGGCGGTGCAGCCACCTACATGTACCTGTTCGCCTGGGGACACGCCGACCCGGCCGGGACCATCCGCGCGCCTCATGGCCTGGACATGCCCTACTTCTTCGACAACGTCGACAAGGCCGCCATCGCCCAGGGCCCGCAGGCCGGACCGCTGGTGAAAGCCATGAGCGGTGCGCTCATCGCCCTCGCCCGCGACGCCAGCCCGCAGCACGAAGCGCTGCCGGACTGGCCCGGCTACACCCTCGACACGAGATCCACGATGCGCTTCGACCTGTCTCCTGCCGTCGTGGAGGATCCAGGTGGTGCGGAGCGGGCGTGCTGGACCGACGTCACCCTCAGCGGACTGGGCGGCTCCTGACCCACAGGTCAGCTGAGATACAGGTCAGCGAGCGCCGCCGGGTCCGGGCGCCCCCTAGGATCAAGGCCGCGCATCGTGTAGTAAGCGTCGATCATCGCCCGCAGGCGGTCCGCGGTGAGGGCGGCTACCCGGCCGGACGGGAGGGTCAACGGCTCGTTCAGCAGCCGGTCCGGCAGCCAGTCGTCTTCTGTGCGCCAGCCTTCCCGGATGTTGTACACCCGCTTGGCGAGCACGATCCGGCGGGCGACCGCGCGCAGTTCCGACCCGGTCACGTCCCAGCCGGTCACCGACGCCAGCAACGCCGCCCACTCGTCGAACGGCGAGGTGAACACGCCGCGCAGGAACTTGCACAGGATCAGCGAGTCCATCACCGCGGCCCGGTCCTCGGTCTCGATCGCGGCCGCCACGTGGGCGTCGCCGCCGTCAAGACGATCCAGGTCCCCGGACAGGTCCGCCTCGTAAGCCCCCGACCGGTTGTGGTCCGCGCCTCTGGCGTTCACGGCCAGGCCCAGTGCCATCGAGTGCAGCGTGCGCGGCTCGTATCCGGGCATCTCCAGGCCCTTGACGTGCGGCGCGAACGCCGCGGAGTCGCCCCCGACCGTTCTGGATGCCTGTCTTGATCCGTCAGCCAGCAGGGCGCCGAGCGGCGTGCGGCGGCCGCCGATCTCGTCGAGGGCGCGCAGCAGCGCGCCCGCGTCGCCGAACCGGAGCCACGGTGCGTCGATCAGGCCGCGCTGCGCACACTCCATCGCCCAGGCGATCGTGCCGCCCGCCGAGATCGTGTCGATGCCGAGCTCGTCACAGCGGGCGCTCGCGGCGAGCACCGCCTCCGGGTCGCTGACCCCGCACATCGGGCCGAGCGCGAAGACGTTCTCGTACTCCACGCGGGCCTTCTTGCCGCCGCCGACCCGGTAGATGTGCTCGCAGCCGATGGTGCAGGACGCGCAGCTGCTGCGGGCGACCCGCCGCATTCCCTCGAGATCGGCGGGCGCGGCCGGCGCGGCGCCCAGGCGGTCGGCGCCCTCGAACGTCGCGGCCTGGAAGTTCCTCGTCGGCAGCGTGCTGATCGCGTTGAACGCGAGCAGGTTGGCCAGCGTGCCCAGCTCGCGGTACTTCGCGGTCGCCGGGCCGAACGACCGTTCCCGCAAATCCCGTGCCGCCGCCAGCACCTCATCCGGGTGCGCCGCCGCGACCTTGGCCGCCGCCCGGACCGCGATCGCCTTCAGGTTCTTGGCGCCCATCACCGCGCCGAGGCCGCCGCGCCCGGCGTGCCGCCCGTCGTGCGAGATCGTCGCGTACCGGACGCCGTGCTCCCCGGCGGGCCCGATCGCCGCGACCCGCCAGCCTCTGCCCAGCTCGTGCCTGAGGCTCTTGTCGGTCTCTTCGGCGGTGCGGCCCGTAAGACCGGCCGCGGGCCGCAGCCGGGTCCCGTCCTCATCGATGAGCAGAACGGACGGTTGCTGCGCCCGGCCCCGCACAACGATCGCGTCGTTGCCGGTGAGCTTCCCGGCGATCGCGAACTGGCTGGAGGCGAGCGCGTCGGTCAGCAGGCCGGTCAGCGGCGACTTCGCCACCACGGCGAACTTCGCGCTCGTCGTCAGCGGCGTGCCGACCAGCGGGGAGAACACGAACGCCAGCGGGGCCTCCGGCCCGAGCGGATCGGTCCCTGGCGGGCCGAGCCGGTGCAGCAGCCAGGCGCCGAGGCCGGCGCCGCCGACGTAGGCGCGCAGGATCTCGTCGGGCAGCGGCAGGACCTGGGACGTTCCGCTGGTCACGTCCACGACGAGCGCCCGCCCGAAATAGCCGCCGGCCGGCATGGGACGCTCCTCAGCCGCCCGCGTCGGCGGACAGGAAGAAAACGGTGTCCCCCGCCGCGAGCGGAGTCGCGCCGTCACGGGTGATCTGGTCTCCGTTCAGCGCGGCCGTGACGTGCCGGTCGAACACCAGGCGCACCGCGCCGGCGGCGGCGCCCACGGTGGCGGCGCGGACGGCCCGCGGGCCACGGCTGCCGCCTTGCGCGAGGACCCCGAAGAGCTGGACGGTCACCTGGGGTGCCGGCCGGGCGCGGGCGGCCTGGTAGTCGGCCGGCTCGTTCACGTTGAGCACGGAGTCAAGGTCCGGGTCGAGCGCGGCGAGGACCGGGTCTCGTCGCAGCGCGGCGTCATCGAGCCGTTCCACCCGGCACTCGTCGAACAGGAAGGCAGGCCGGAGCCGGTCCTCCTTGACGAGGCGTTCGGCGGTTTCCGCGAGCGAGACGCGGTACGCGGCGGCCAGCGGCTGCGGGTACCCGCGGGCCACCGGCAGGGCGACGTCCGCGTGCTCCTCCTGGAGCGCGCGCAGCACCCGGCGGATAAAGGCAGGGTGCAGGAATGGCATGTCGGTAGAGCTGACGAAGGCGGTTTCGGCCTGCCCGGTCAGCGCGGCGAGCCCGGCGGCGATCCCCTGCACGGGGCCCTTGCCCGGGCGCGGGTCCTCGACCACGATGGTGTCTTTTGGCAGGTCGGGCAGCTCCTGGCCCGCGGCGCGGACGACCACGACCGGGCCGTTCGCCGCGCGCGCCACGATCGCGACCGTCCGGTTCAAGAGCGTGGACCCGTGCCACTCGAGCGCCGCCTTCGGCGCGCCCATCCGCGATGACCGCCCGCCGGCCAGCACCACGCCCGCGCAAACCGTCACGCCCTCATGCTACGCGTGCCGGGAGAGCTCACGCCGGATGGTCAGATCCGTTAGTTCAGGCCGGATGACAGGTAATAGGCCCCGATGGCGATCACCAGGACGCCGACGAGCCGGCGGATCAGGACGTCGGGCATCCGGGACTGGATGCGGGCACCGGTATAGCCGCCGGCCAGGCCGCCGACCCCCAAGGCGATGCCGGTGGGCCAGTTGGGAGCCACCGAGATGTGCTGGTGCAGGGACAAGATGGTAAACGTGATCACGCCGCCGACCGAGGTCACGAACGTTGCGGCCAGCGCGGCGGGAGCCACCTGGGACGGCTTGCGACCCGACCCGATCAGGACCGGTGCCAGGACCGAGCCCCCGCCGAATCCGTAGATCCCGCCCACACACCCCACCACGGCGGCCAGCGCCACCAGCACGGGCGCCGGGATCAGCCGGACGCGGCGGCCTGGCCTGCCCGTGGGAGACGGCCGGGTGAGCGCCAGCCAGGCGCCCAGCGGGATCAGCACGGCGGCGACCACGAGGTCGAAGACGCGCGGGCCGGGGAGCAGCTTGACCCGGATGAGCGATCCGGCGATGACCCCGGGCAGCGTCCCGGCGATGAGCACCAGGGCCAGCCGCCCGCCGGTCTGTCCCTGCCGCCAGTAGCGGTACAGCGCCCCGGGTGTGGCGATGATGTTGTACAGCAGGTTGGTCGGGGTCACCGACGGGCTGGGCGTGCCCAGCACACTGACCTGGAAAGGCAGCAGCAGGACCGCACCTGATATGCCGGCCGGAGTCGTGACCACCGCGACCAGGTATGCCGCCGCCAGGGCCACTACCTCGGTCCAGCCCGTGTCCGGCACTGTGCCACAGTAACCAGCCCGGCATCTGCCAATCGAGCGATGACCAGGCATTTTGCGCCGCGCAACTGCTCGTGTCAGGCGTCCCTGCCCACCAGGAACAGCGGTACGGCAAAAACCGGCTGCTCCCGGCTGGGGATGTGCCATAGCCTCGGGGTGTGGCACGCGATGAACGCGGAGTGACCCCGCAGAGCGAGGACTTCTCCGCCTGGTACAACGAACTCGTCTTCAAGGCCGAACTCGTCGACCGCGGCCCGGTGCGCGGCACGATGGTGATCCGCCCCTACGGCTACCGGATCTGGGAGCTGCTGCAGGCCGACATCGACCGGCGGATCAAGGAGACCGGTCACGTCAACGCCTACTTCCCGCTGCTCATCCCGGAGAGTTACCTCAAGCGTGAGGCCGAGCACGTGGAGGGGTTCGCCCCGGAGCTGGCCGTCGTCACCCACGCCGGCGGCAAGGAACTCGAGGAGCCGCTGATCGTCCGGCCCACGTCGGAGACGGTCATCGGCGAGATGATGGCCAAGTGGATCAGCTCGCACCGCGATCTGCCGATGCTGCTGAACCAGTGGGCGAACGTGGTCCGCTGGGAGCTGCGGCCGCGGATGTTCCTGCGCACCACCGAGTTCCTCTGGCAGGAGGGGCACACCGCGCACGCTGATGAGGACGACGCGATGCGGGAGACGCTGCTCGCGCTCGACCTCTACG
>Ga0318554_10001040_pt1 | contig 11021 bp, 8 predicted proteins | sample GRESIP082b2f22_FD_203687 | JGI IMG/M metagenome (GOLD analysis project Ga0318554, IMG submission 203687) | Tropical soil microbial communities from Luquillo Experimental Forest, Puerto Rico - GRE.SIPMG.082b2f22 | ecosystem: Environmental > Terrestrial > Soil > Tropical forest > Bulk soil... | reverse complement strand
GAGCACCTTCCCGCCCTGGTGCCCGCACTTCTTGGCGCCAGGCTTCTGGTCCTCGATGTGGTAGCCGGGGACCCCGACCTCGACAAACCGGCGGATCAGGTTCCGGACGTGCGCGTCACCGCCGTGTCCGGTGTCGGCGTCGGCGATGATGAATGGCCGGTAGTCGGTCTTCGGGGTGGCGGCACGCTGCGCGTCGGTCATCCGCGAGCGCGCGAAGTGCTGGTTCCGGTCGGCGGTGAGCAGGGCACGCACGATCGGCGCCGCCTCGTCGGGCACCTGCGACAGCGGGTAGCTGGCCAGGTCGGGGCCCGGGTCCTCGGTCACGGACCCCCTCGCCGACGTGGCCCAGCCGCCCAGGTAGATGCCCTCGATGCCCATCCGCTTGATGGCCACCGCCTGACCGGGTGAATAGGGACCGAAGGTGGTGATCGCCTGGCGCTCGGCAAAAAGCTGGCGGAGCCGGTGGTAGAACTGCTCGGCCGCCACCCTCGCCACCGGGTAGTCGGTGGCGATGGTGCCCCGCTGCTCTACCACCTGATGCGCCGAGTACAGGCGCATCTGGCCCTCAAACCGGGGACTGGCAAGCCATTGCGCGGTCTCACCGATCTCCGTTTCATCCGGGCTCATCGCTGGCGTATCCCCGACTTCCGAATCCACTGACATGACTGTCTCCTGCCGGTCCTGCCCTTGCGGCGCATCTCGCGGCGGCAAGGTCCTCTCTATGATGCGGGAGCGGTCCCGGCCGGCTCCCGCCAGTTGCTGCCGGGTGCATCCAGCTGCTGGCCGGTCCGCTGTCTCACCATCGCCGTTCTGGGTTGCTGCGGTCGATGCTGGGCACATCATTATGCCGGGCGCCTCAGGTGAAGCAGCGACCCGCAGCTGATCCCATCAGATCAGGCTGCGGGCGCAGCAGGAAGAGGCGAAGGTCCTAGCCGACCCTTACCCAGTCTCGCCCGGGCCGCAACGGGCTCCCTCCATGTCAGCGTGTCGCCGTGCATGGGCCTGCGTGTTCACCCATATTCGGGTGCAGTACTCGGAGCGGATCGGACTGGAGCAGAACCGGGAGCAAAGGACGCCCGATGAAGCCCATGGGTGGGTTCATCCGTGCCGCCGCCGTGGCCCTGCTCGCAGTGGCGCCGGTCCTTTCACTGGTCCCGCCGGCCAGCGCTGCAGTGCGCCTGGCCGCCGTTCCCGCAGGGTTCTGCCGGTCGCCAGCCCATCCCGCGCTCGCGGCGAGGGTCGCCCGGGCTATCGACGCGGCCCGGCACGGGCGCGTGTCGGCGATCTCGGTGCGGGTCGATGACCCGCGCAAGGGACTGCAGTGCTGGCTGCACGGCGCGCGGCCGTTCGACTCCGCCAGCGCGGTGAAGGTGACCATCCTGGCGGCGCTGCTGCGCAGGGCCCTGGTGCAGCACCGGTACCTGACCGATACCGAGGCCGCCGAGGCCACCGCGATGATCACCAGATCGGACAACGATGCCGCCTCGGAGCTGTGGGACGAGCTCGGGCGCGGCTACATTCGGCACTTCCTGCATCTGGCCGGGATGCGGCAGACCGTCCTCGGCCTGGACGGCTACTGGGGCCTTACCCAGATCACGGCGCACGACGAGATGGTGCTGCTGCGGCTGCTGCTGCACCGGAACCCGGTGCTCGACCTGCCCTCACGCCGCTACGCGCTCCGGTTGATGGCCCAGGTCATCGCCTCCCAGCGGTGGGGCGTCCCGGCGGGCGCGCCCGCCAGGCTCACCGCGCACCTGAAGAACGGCTGGCTGCCCAGCATCACCCATGGCTGGTACGTGCACAGCATCGGCTGCTTCACCGGCCGTCACGGCGGCTACAGCATTGTGATCCTCACCGAGGACAACCCGACATTCAGCTACGGGATCGCCACGATCGGGGCCGTTGCCAGGGCCATCAACCGCGACCTGGACCGGTAGGCCGCAGCGCGGGCCCGGCCCGGGCAGCACCGCTCACCGGTGACGGCCCGGTTCACTGCTGGCCGGGCACTGTGGCGTGCGCGAGCGCGTACTGGGCGACCTGGGCGTGGGTGGCAAACCACACTCCCGGCCGGGAGACGATGTGGTCCAGCAGCTCGGTGAGGACCACCATCCGGGAGCGGTGGCCGATGACATGGGGATGCATGGTCAGCTGGAACAGCCCCCGGTCGGCGTAGGCGCCCTCAAATTCATCGATCCAGATGGTCAGCACGCTGCGCGGGCTGGCATACGGGCGGAGCGCGCTGTAGCGCTCCATCGGGAAGTAGACCGCGTCATCGCGGATCCATTCCACCGGGATCTCCACGATGCCGGATGGCTCGCCGTCGTGCACGATCTCATACGGCTCGTCGTCGGCCATCAGCGACGAGTCGTAGGCGAGGCCGAGTTCCCTGATGATCCCCAGGGTGGCGGGGGTGAAGTCCCACGACGGGGTGCGGATCCCCACCGGCCGGGCGCCGGTGCTCTTTTCCAGCACGTCGGCGCTGCGCAGCGCCAGCTCCCGTTCGTCGGCCGGTGCCAGCGCCGTGGTCCGTTCGTGGATCCAGCCGTGCATCCCCACCTCATGGCCCTCGGCCAGGTAGCGGCGCAGCTCGCCGGGGTGCAGCAGCGCCGAGACCGCTGGCATGAAGAACGTCGCCGGTATCCCGCGCCCGGCCAGCAGTGCCAGGATCCGCCGCGCGCCGATCCGCGACCCGTACTCCCCCTGCGACAGCTTCCCTGGCCCGGTGTCACCATCGCGGAGCGGGATCGTCTCATGATCGGAATCAAATGACAGGGCGACCGCCACCCGCGCCCCGCCCGGCCAGCTAGCGGGCACCAGCGGCCGGCCCGCCCGGATATGCCCGACATGCCCCCGCCAGGTGGCCTCATCCCACTGCCAGGGCGCGACCTCACCCACCACGTCCTCCTCCCGCGCGGATCACCAGGTCCCGGGGAGACAATTCTCCAGCCGTCCGCGCCCCGTCACCAGCGGACGGGGCGCGGACGGTAGCGGAGCGCGGACGGTAGCGGGGCCTGGTCAGGTGAAGCCGACGTTCAGGGCGAAGTGGCCGAGCTTCAGGTTGAGCGCTCCGCCGCCTGCCCAGTGCACGATGAACGCCAGCAGGATGATGGCCAGGATTGCGATGACCACCCAGATGAGGAACACCACGATGCCGGGGATGGCATACCCGGCGACACTTCTTGTTCTAGCCACGGCCGCCAGCTACCCAGCGCCGCCCGGGTTATGCGGCGGGCCCTGCCCGGGGGCCGCGGCGCCAGGCCGCTGCTGTCACAGATCCGCTGGCCGCGGGCGGGGCGAGCTAGGCGATCACCGTGGTGATCGGCGTGCCGATCTCCACGGTGCGGCCGACCGTGCACAACCGGTCATGCGACTTGCGGACCACGTCCGGCAGGATCGCCCGGGCGTCGTCACCGGCCGCGCCGGCCGGGAACTCGATGGCGAACGTGACCTGGATGCCGGTCAGCCGGTTACCGTCGTCATCACGGATCTTGTCCGCCTCCACCCGCACCTGGAAGCTGCCCGGCTCGGCCCGGCGCGAGGTGAGGATGTCGACGTCGATCGCGGTGCACCCGCCGATCGCCGCCAGCAGCAGCTCGGTGGGGGTGAAGTCGGTGCCGCTGCCGGTGCCGAACTTGATCTGGCCGCCGTGGGTGTTGGTCACCGTGAATACCCCTGGCGCGATGCGATCCACCGTCGCGGTGCGGTGCACAGAACCATCAGCCATACCCCCACTGTGCCAGGCGTGCCGCCAGCGCCCGGGCAGCGGCGAGCACATCGGCGGTAAAGGTGAGCAGGTCAGCTGGGAAGTCGCGGCGCAAGGGCTAGCGAGCGGGGCGGCCCGCAGGCCCGAGCAGGCCGTCCAGGATCAGTGCGAGCATCCGTTCGGCCTGGTCAGGGTCCTGGCCCAGGTCAGCCGTCATGCTCACGCCGTGCGCGAGCCGCATCACATCGGACCCCCGCACGTCGGTGCGGGCCACCCCGGCGCGCTGCGCGCGCTCGAGCAGTTCGTCCGTCGCACCGCGCAGCACGTCCCGGGACGACGACAGCAGGGCGGAATCCTTATCCAGCACTTCCAGCAGGGCGGTGGTCAGGCTGCGCTTGGCCTTGCCGAACGTGACCAGCGCGGTCACCCACTCGGCGAGCGCGGCGGCGGGTGAGTCCGCCTGGATCAGCTCGGCCGCGCGGGCGCCCAGCGCCTCGACCTGATCCCGGTAGACGGCTTCCAGCAGCGCCTGCCTGGTCGGGAAGTGCCGGTACAGGGTGCCGATGCCCACTCCCGCCCGCCGGGCGATCTCCTCGAGCGAGACGTCGTCGGCTCCCCGCTCGGTGAACGCCCCGGCCGCGGCGGCGAGCAGCCGTTGGTAGTTCCGCCGGGCATCGGCGCGCATGCCATCCGCATGCCTGGCCCCGGCCGCGGGCCCAGTCGCCTGGCCGGTCCCGGCCGGAACGGCAACCTCGGCGTCCATCGTTCCTGGCCTTTCAGATACAGGCCGACCGCTGGCCGCCCAGAATCAGGTTGCAAAACGGAGGCACCCTCCGTATAGTACTTAGCGGAGGCCTCCTCCGGATCAAAGGATAGCTCGTCTGGGCCACGTTGGCGAGCGATCCCGCCCGGGCAGCCGGGATCCGGCGCGGGCCCGCCAACGGCAAGCACGTCAGGAAGGAACTTCGTGTCCATCTCCTCGGCAATCCGATCCGCAACTCAAGACCACTTCCCAGGGCCGGCCAGGCGCGGCGGGCGGGGCGTCAGCCTGGCGCTGGTGCTGTGCGCGCAGCTGATGATCGTCCTGGATCTGACGGTGGTGAACATCGCGCTCCCGCTCATCCAGCACGGCCTGGGCTTCTCACCGGCCAGCCTGTCGTGGGTGCTGAATGCCTACGCACTGACCTTCGGCGGCCTGCTGCTGTTCGGCGGCCGGCTCGGCGACATCTTCGGCCGGCGGCGGGTTTTCATGGCCGGCCTTGCGGTCTTCACCCTTGCCTCGCTGGCCGGCGGGCTGGCGACATCCGCTCCCATGCTGCTCGCCGCGCGCGCCGTCCAGGGAGCCGGCGCAGCGATCGCCTCGCCCGCGGTTCTTGCACTGATCGTCTCCGGCTTCCCCGAAGGGCAGGAGCGGACCCGGGCGCTTGGCATCTTCACCGCCGTGGTGATGGGCGGCGCCTCGCTGGGCCTGGTCCTCGGCGGCATGATCACCGAATGGGTGTCGTGGCGCTGGGTGCTGTTCATCAACGTGCCGATCGGCTTGGCGGTCATCGCCGCGGCGCCACGGTTCCTGCCGGAAACCGCGCGGCAGCCCGGCCGGTTCGACGTGGCCGGGGCGCTGACCTCAACCGCCGGCATGTCCGCCCTCGTTTATGCGTTCATCCGGGCCGCCTCGCACGGCTGGTCCGACTCGCTGACGATCGCCGCGTTCGCTGCCGCCGGGATGCTGCTGGCCGCATTCCTCGCCATCGAGGCGCGCTCGGCCCACCCGGTGACCCCGCTGCGGCTGTTCGCCGACCGCGGCCGGTCGGCGTCCTATGTGATCCGGCTGCTGCTGGTGGCGGGGATGTTCGGGATGTTCTTCTTCCTCACCCAGTTCCTGCAGGAGGTGCTCGGGTTCAGCCCGCTGCGCGCCGGGATCGCGTTCCTGCCGATGAGCATCGCGCTGTTCGCGGTGTCCCGGCTGGCGCCCCGGCTGGTCCCCCGGTTCGGGCCCAAGCCGCTGATGGTGGCCGGGCTGCTGCCGGTGGTCGCCGCCATGGCCTGGCTGTCCCAGATCAGCCCGGCCACCTCCTACGCCGCCGGCATCTTCGGGCCGATGCTGCTGCTCGGCACCGGCATGGGCGTCGCGTTCGTGCCGCTCACCATGGTGTCGCTGCACGGCGTGGCAGCGCAGGACGCCGGCGCCGCCGCCAGCATGGTCAACGTCATGCAGCAGGTCGGCGGCGCGCTCGGGCTGGCGATCCTGGTCACGGTGTTCGGCCACGCCACCCGCGCGGCCACGGCCGCCGTGGCCGCCCACCCGGTGACGGCGGTCAGTGCCGTGCCACCGGTCCACCAGATCGTCACCCACGGGATGGCCAGCTCGTTCGCCATGGCCGCGGTGTTCGACGCGGTCGCGCTGCTGCTGGTCGTGCTTGTGCTGCGGATGCGCCAGTTCCCGCAGCCCGCCGCCGCGGCCGTGACTGACTAGCCGGCCGGCATCGGAATCGGCGGCGGCGGCTTCCGCGATCTGGCGGCGGCAGGCGCCGGTGGCCGGCTGGTGCGCTCGGCGGCGTGAGCAGCCGGGGCTCCGCTGACAGGTGCAGCCTTCGGATGGCTCTCATTGTCTTGACGATCAAGCACCGCCCGCGCCAGCCTTGACCGGAGACTGGTCGCGCGGTGCGGGAGGGGCCATGGCCCGGTGAGCGGCTCCGCCGGGCTCGCCCGGCAACGGCCCGGCCTGGCGACCCGCGAGGCCGCGTTCCTGCTGATCCTGGCGGCGGGTGCCTGGGCTGCGACCATTGCGCTGGCCCGCGGGATGGCCGGGATGGCGGGCACGATGGGGCTGGGCCTGGCCGCGTTCGTGCCGGTCTGGACGCTGATGATGGCCGCGATGATGCTTCCCTCGGTGTCGCCGGTGGCCTCGCTGTACGCAAGGACCATCCAGGGCAGGCGGGCGGTCCGGATCGCCGGGCTGGTGCTGGGCTATCTCGCGGTCTGGGCGGCGGCCGGCGTGCCCGCCTACGGGCTGGCCTGGCTCGCGGGCTGGCTGGCCGGCACGCATCCCAGCGCTGCCCACGTCATGGCCGTCGCGGTCTTCGCTGTGTGCGGGATCTACCAGCTCACCCCCCTGAAGAACCACTGCCTCGCGCATTGCCGCTCCCCGCTCGGGCTGCTGCTGCACTACGGCTCGTATCGCGGCTGGTCCCGCGACCTGCGCGTAGGTGCCCACCACGGCGGATACTGCCTGGGCTGCTGCTGGGGCCTGATGGTGATCCTGATCGCGGTGGGCGTGATGAATGTGGCCGCGATGGTCGGCCTGGCCGCGCTGGTGCTGATCGAGAAGACCTGGCGATGGGGCCCCGCAGCCGGCCGGGTCGCGGGTGTGGCCGCGCTGGCCCTCGCCGTGGCCACGATCTGGCTCCCCTGGCTCGCCCCGGGCTTGCACACCGCGCCGCCGATGATGATGAACTGACCCCTTCAGCCCCGGTCCTCCCCCGCAGGCAGCCGCGGGCCGCAGCGCCCCGGCCACCCTCGCCACGTCCCGGCAGCAGCCGGGCGGGCGTCACGGGCCGGTGCGGGCACCCGTCTGGCATGGCCTCGGTCAGGCCCGCCGCCCTGCTCTCAGGGCAGGTTCTTCACGGTGACCTGGCTGGCCTGGACGAAGAATTTCCGGTGGTTGAAGGAGATCTGGTCGTAGGCGGTGCTGCCGATGATGATCGTGTGGTCGTCGGGCAGGCTGGAGTTGATCGTCGCGGCGTAGTAGTAGTCGGTGGGCACCCCGGTGACCACTGGATAAGCCTGGCCGGCCGGGATGGTGTACTTCAGCTTCACCACGCTCACCACCGGGACCGCCGGCGGGTAGGCGGACGCCTCCGGGTAGGCGGCGCCGTAGACCGGGATCGAGGACAGGCCGGATTTCGGCTCGATCACCTGGCCGCTGGTGTACAGGCCCGCCTGCAGGCTGCCGGGCGGGTTGCTGAACCAGGCTTTGCGGCCGGCGAACCAGATAGCGGTCCAGTTCCCGCTCTGCCCGGCGTACACGAACGTCTCGCCGATCGTGGCCTTGTCACCCCAGTAGCTGTCCACGGTGGTGCCCTTGCTGCCGCCCAGAATTGGGTCGGCGATCAGCGGGTACTTGGTGCCCGGCCCGGCGCGCAGGTAGACGAAATTAGCGGGCTGGCTCGGCAGGGTGACACAGCGGGATCCCGAGCAGTCGGTCACCGTGGGCTTGTTGGTGGCGAACGTCGGGTCGATCGTCACCAGCTGGTGGGTGCCGCGGGTGGCCGAGCCGCCGCTGGCCTGCTCAGCGGAGTCGGTCACCTGGTGCACATGCGCCATGAAATGGTTCCAGTTCCAGAACGGGCCCGGATCCCAGTGCTGGGCGGCGGTCCAGGAATCCGTCGGGCCCGGCACATCCTCATGGCCCAGGATGTGCTGCCGGTCCAGCGGGATGCCGTACTCGGCTGCCAGGTAACGGACCAGTGCGGCATCGGACTGGTACATGGCCTCGGTGTACCAGGTGCCGCCCTGGGCGGCGAAGCCCTCGTTCTCGATGTTGATCGCGTGCATGTTCACGTACCAGTTGCCGGCGCCCCAGGACACGTTCGTGGGGGAGACCATTTCGGTGACCGCGCCGTCGGAGGAGCGGATCACATAATTCGCGCTGACATAGGACGCGGGGTTCTGGAACGTGCTGATGGCACTCTGGTAGGAGCCCTCGGTGTCGTGAATGATGATGTAGTTGATGTGCATGCTGGCCGGCTGCCCAGCCGGGGTGACCATGGCCGACGGCCGGCCCGCCTTGTCGTAGTTGCCGTAGTTGGACGGGTCGGTCGGGCTGTCCTGCGCGTAGGCGGCCGGCACGAAGACACAGTTGAGAGCCGACGGGCAGTCCACCGCGGGGGTCGCGGCCGCCGCGGCGGGCGGCAGGCCCAGGCGGGCGAGCTGGGCCCGGTCCGGGCGCAGGCCCGCGGTCGGCGGCAGGTGCATGACCTGCCCGTCCGCGGTGGTCAGCGACGCCCCGCTGGCCAGCGTCAGGTACACGTCATCGGCGAACGCACGGGCCGACTGGGCGGTCACGCTGCCGCTGTAGTCCGCCACCGCCGCGTACCAGCCGCCCAGCGACACCGGCAGCGCACCGCCGCTCAGCTGCCTGGCGTAATGGGCCAGTACCGCCGCCGCGCCGCGCACGTTCTGCCGGTCGCTGGTCTGCAGCGCTGCCGCAGGCAGGTGCAGGAGCTGCGCCGCCTCATTGAGGGTGTAGTGGGTGCTGGCCAGCGTCACCGGCCGCGGCACCGACTGGGCGGTCAGGCCGCCCGCGCCGGCGGTCAGGCCGCGCCCGCCCACCGCGGGAAAGGACTTCGCGGTCAGGTTCATCAGCCCGTACCCGCCGTCAATGCTCGGCGAGTCACCCGTGCGGGCCCACCGGGTCTCGTTGTAGGAGATCGCCAGCAGCACCCGGACCGGCACACCGAACTCGCGCGCCGCCGCGGTCATCAGCGCCATCCGGCTGCCCGGCGACTGCAGGGGCGCCTGCCCGGGCGTTCCCGCCTGCGAGTACGCGGTCAGCGTGAACCCACCGCCACCACCCGCAGCGGCAGCAACAGCACAGGTCAGCAGGAGGGCCATGCCAGCGGTCGACCAGAGCCGGAGCATGGCGCCCCGGTGCACACCCGTCATCGCCAGTCGCTCAGTACCGCGCCGCAGCCACATGGGACGACATTCTGTCGCACTCGCAGGCGCTTCACCCGGGTCCCTGGCAAACCCCGGCGGTGTCACGGCTAGGGTGACTGGGCAAAGTGGATGTATCAGACCCGCGGCCGAACCGGCGGCCGGGGTCTGGCGGCAGGCACAGTAACTGCCGGAACGTCCAGGCAGGGGAGATAGCAATGGTCAGCGCCGACCCTATTGACGAGCCAACCCAGACAAGCCTCCCCGAGCTGGCCGGATGGGTCCGCGAGATCGCGGAGCTGACCAAGCCTGACCAGGTTGTCTGGTGTGACGGCTCGGAGGAGGAGTGGGAGCGGCTGACCAGCCTGCTGGTCACGAACGGGACCTTCACCCGGCTGAACCCGGATCTGCGCCCGAACAGCTTCTGGTGCGTTTCTGACCCCAGTGACGTGGCACGGGTGGAGGACCGCACGTTCATCTGCTCGGCGAAGGAAGAGGACGCGGGCCCGACCAACAACTGGATCGCGCCTGAGGAGATGCGCACGACCTTCGCGGACATCTTCGACGGGTGCATGCGCGGCCGCACCATGTATGTGATCCCGTTCTGCATGGGGCCGCTGGGCAGCAACATCTCCCGGCTCGGGGTGGAGATCAGTGATTCGCCGTATGTGGCCGTGTCGATGCGGATCATGACCAGAATGGGAACGGCGGCGCTGCACGCGATCGAGGACAGCGGGTCATTCGTCCGGTGTGTCCACTCGGTCGGGGCCCCGCTGCAGCCCGGCCAGGCCGACGTGCCCTGGCCGTGCAACCAGACCAAGTACATCTCGCACTTTCCCGAGACGCGGGAGATCTGGTCCTACGGCTCCGGGTATGGCGGGAATGCGCTGCTGGGCAAGAAGTGCTACGCGCTGCGGATCGCTTCGGCTATGGCCCGCGATGAGGGCTGGCTGGCCGAGCACATGCTCATCCTCAAGATCACCCCGCCCGGAGCGGAGCCGAAATACATCGCGGCGGCCTTCCCGTCCGCGTGCGGCAAGACCAACCTGGCGATGCTGCAGCCCACCATTCCCGGCTGGAAGGTCGAGGCCATCGGCGACGACATCGCCTGGATGCGGTTCGGCGCCGACGGCAGGCTGTATGCCATCAACCCGGAAGCAGGCTTCTTCGGTGTCGCGCCCGGCACCGGGATGAAGACCAACGCCAACGCGGTCGAGGCCATGTGGGGCAACAGCATCTTCACCAACGTCGCGCTGACCGACGACGGCGACGTGTGGTGGGAAGGCCTGACCGACGAGCCGCCCGCGCACCTGACCGACTGGAAGGGCCGGGACTGGGCCCCCGGCTCCGCCGAGCCCGCGGCGCACCCCAACGCCCGGTTCACCACCCCGGCCAGCCAGTGCCCGATCATCGCGCCGGAGTGGGAAGACCCGGCCGGCGTGCCGATCTCTGCGATCCTGTTCGGTGGCAGGCGGGCCAGCACCGTGCCACTGGTAATCGAATCCTTCGACTGGGACCACGGCGTGTTCCTGGGGGCCAACATCGCCTCCGAGAAGACCGCCGCGGCCGAGGGGAAGGTCGGTGAACTGCGGCACGACCCGTTCGCGATGCTGCCGTTCTGCGGCTACAACATGGGCGACTACTTCGGCTACTGGCTGCAGAT
>Ga0318554_10001039_pt1 | contig 11026 bp, 9 predicted proteins | sample GRESIP082b2f22_FD_203687 | JGI IMG/M metagenome (GOLD analysis project Ga0318554, IMG submission 203687) | Tropical soil microbial communities from Luquillo Experimental Forest, Puerto Rico - GRE.SIPMG.082b2f22 | ecosystem: Environmental > Terrestrial > Soil > Tropical forest > Bulk soil... | reverse complement strand
GCGGCGGTGGGGTCCTCGAGCCGCTCCTCGCCCACCATCCACTCCGACGCCGACGGGTGGACGGGGACGAAGTCAGGCCGGGCGGTCTCGACGACGACCCGACGGGTGCCCGACGCGGTCTCGAGCGCGAGCTCGAGCGATGGGACCACCTCGACGCCGATCCGCGCCAGCCGCTGCCGTGCCGGGACCTCGGCGAGCTCGGCGTCGCGCCACCCCGGCACCGCGAGCCCACGTCGGCCGGGCTGCGCGCAGAACGCGGCGATCGCGTCGCGGACCCGATCGTGGGCGTCGAGGGCGCGGTCGAGCAGCCGGCCGACGTCGGTGATCGCCCCAGGGTCGACGAGGTTGCCCGCGAGCACGAGCACGCCCGGGCCCTCCCATGCCTCGAGCTCGGCCGCCAGCGCCGCGCTCGAGGCGGCCGACGCGTCGGTCAGCTGGGCTGGGAGGCAGAGGTCCGAGACGACGAGCGCCCGTGCGCCCCTCGGGACCGCGACCGCCACTGCGGTCGGGATCCGTTCGCGCAGCACCTGCCCATCCTCCCATCTGCCCTGATCGGGGCGGCGACGGTTCGCCAACTCCCGTGCTCCGGGCCGGTCGTAGGCTTCGCCGCGCCATGGGCGCCGACGGCAACCGGGCGCACTGGTGGTGGCGCGAGGCGCCCGCGGGCCAGGGTCGCGCGGTCGTCGTCGACGTGGACGGGGTGCTCGCCGACGCGCAGGGCCGCCAGCACCACCTCGCGTGGGACCGGTGGGACTGGGACGCGTTCTTCGAGGACGTCGGCGACGACCCGGTGATCGACGAGGTGCGCACCCTGGTGTCGCTGCTCGACCCCGCGCTCGTCGTCCTGCTCGTCACCGCGCGCCCGATCCGGGTGCGCGAGCAGACGCGGGCGTGGCTCGACGCGCACGCGCTGCGGTGGGACCTGCTCGTCATGCGGCCGGCCGACGAGCTCGCGCCGGCCGACATCTTCAAGCGCGCGGTGGTCGAGGAGCTCCGCGACGCGGGGTTCACCCTCGAGCTCGCCATGGAGGACGACCCGAGGAACCGCGAGATGTACCACGAGGCCGGGGTCCCGTGCCTCTACGTGCACTCCGGGTACTACGACTGACCGATGAGCCACGCGCGCACCTCGCGCGCCGCGCCGCGGCCCGACCCGATGCACGCCGGGACGCCCACCCCTCGGTAGGCGGCGCCGGCGACGGCCAGCCCGCCGAGGGTGGCGACCGCGGCCTCGATCCCCTCCACCCGCACGAGGTGGTTGACGCGGTACTGCGGGAAGGCGTCCTCCCACCGTGTGACGTGCGCCTCCAACGGCTCGTCCTCGGCCGCGACGAGCCGACCCAGCTCCTCGTGCACGCGCGCGACGAGCTCGGCGTCGTCGAGCTCGAGCGCGCGCCGGTCGTCCACCCGACCGGCCGAGGCCCGCAGCAGCACCTCGTCCTCGCGGCCCAGGTGCGGCCACTTCCGGTCGAGGAACGTGACCGCGGTGACGTGGAACGGCCCGGCCGGGCCGTCGGCCGACGCCGGGACGAGGATCCCGGTCCCCCCCTCGGGCAGGGTGAGCGCGTCGGGCCGGTAGCGCAGGGTCACGACGGCCACCGACGCCGCGTCGATCCCCCCGACGAGCGCGGCGGCCGACTCGTCGAGCGGCTCGAGCAACCTGGCGGTCACCGCCGGAGGGGTCGCGAGCACGACGGCGTCGGCCCGGTGCGCCCCGGCGTCGGTCTCGACGACCCACCGCGGCGCCCCCGGCGCCGCCCGGTGCACCGCGGTGGCGGCCCCCCGGGCCACGACCGTCCCCCCGCGCGCGCCGAGCGCGCCGAGGAGGAGCCCCGTCAGCGCGCCCATGCCCTCACGGAGCGAGAGGAACGCCGGACCGACCGGGCGGTCCGGGCTCGGCGTCGCGGCCCTGAGCGCCCGCATCAGGCTGCCGCGTCGCTGCGCGGCGTCGAGGATCGGCGGGAAGAACGCGGCTGCCGAGAGGTCCCGCACGCGTCCGGCGTGGATCCCGCCGACGAGGGGATCGACGAGGACGTCGACGACCCGCCGGCCGAGCTTGTCGGCGACGAGCGGCCCGACCGCGCGGTCGGGGAGCGCTGAGCGGCTCGGCGGGCGGGGCGCGACGAGGTCGACCGCCGCGCGCGCCGTCCCGCGCAGCCCGAGGAGGCGGAGCGCCTCGCGCGCGCGCAGCCGCGTCGGCACCCCGAGCGCGAGCCCGGCGGGGAGCGGGCGCAGCCGTCCGCGCGCGTACACCCACGCGCCCTGGGCTGCGATCTCCACCAGCTCGTCGGCGGCCCCGAGCTCGCCCACGAGGGCGGTGGCCTCGGGGCGTCGCGCGAGGAACCCGTCCGGCCCGACGTCCACGAGCCGACCGCCCACCCTCTCGCGCCGCAGCGCGCCGCCGGGCTCGCCCGCGTCGAGGACCGCCACGTCCGGCCGCCGCGCCTGGTCGCCGGCGAGCTCGAAGGCCGCCGAGAGGCCGGCGACGCCACCGCCGATGACGACGACCGAGGTCACGCGCGCAGCGCCACGTCGGCGAGGATCGCGCTGAGCGCGGGGTCGTCGTTGAGCGACGCGGTGCGCGTGAGCGCGATCCCCCTCGAGGCCGCGAGCGCCGCGGCCTCGATGTCGATGTCGAAGAGGACCTCGAGGTGGTCCGAGACGAACCCCACCGGGCAGACGAGGACCGCGGGCGTGGACAGCGGGTCGAGGCTCGCGAGGACCTCGAGGAGGTCCGGGCCGACCCATGGCTCCGGGGTGCGGCCCGCGGACTGGAAGCAGACCCGGTGCGTCGCGACCGCCGCCGCGGTCGCGACCGCCTCGGCGCACGCGGCGAGCTCTTCTGGGTAGTCGGCGCCGTCTGTGGCGACCCGCACGGGCAGGGCGTGCGCGCTGAAGAGGACGAGCGCATCCGGTGCCGACTCGAGCGCCGCGCGGACACGGGCGGCGACGAGCGCGGCGAACCCATCGGCACGCCACCACGACCACACCGCGACGTACGGGCAGGCGCCGAGCGCCGCGGTCGCGCGCTCGTGGTACTGGTCGATGGAGATCGGAGCGTGCAGCGGGGAGAGCACGATCCCGACCACGTCGTCGACGCCGGCGTCGAGGAGGGTGGCGGCGGCCTGCTCGATCGTCGGTGAGGCGTACTTCGTCCCGCCCGCGACGACGCAGCGCGTGGGCGCCGTCCGCTCGAGCGCGCGCGCGACGCCCTCGACCTGGGCGGTGGTCCGCTCGTTGAGCGGCGAGGTGCCCCCGATGGCGTCGTAGCGCCGGACGAGGTCGTCGAGCTGCTCGGGCGTCGGCGCCCGCCCGCGCCGGATCGCGGTGTAGAAGGGCTCGATCGCCTCCCGCGCCGCCGGGGTGCCGTGGGAGAGGACCAGGACCCCGCGTCGCGCGGTCACGCGGCCACGACGCCGGCACGTCCCTCGGCGTGGACGACCGCCACGACCTCGGCGAGCACGCCCGGGTCCGTCGAGGGCAGGACGCCGTGGCCGAGGTTGAAGACGTGCCCCGCGCGCGCCCCCGCGCGACGCAGGACCTCGCGCGTCCCCTCGAGCGCGACGTCCACGCCCGCGCAGCACCGCGCCGGGTCGAGGTTGCCCTGGACCGGGAGGTCCCCGACGCGTCGGCGGGCCTCGTCCAGCGGCACGTGCCAGTCGACGCCGACCACGTGCGCGCCCGACGTCGCCATGGCGGAGAGCAGCTCCCCGGTGTTGAGGCCGTAGAGGATGACGGGGACGGAGAGCTCGGCGAGCGCCGCGACGACCTTGCGCACAGGAGGGAGCGCGAAGCGCTCGTACTCCACCGGGTCGAGCGCGCCCGCCCAGGAGTCGAAGAGCTGGATCGCAGAGGCGCCCGCGCGCACCTGCACGGCCGCGAAGCTGGCCGCGAGGTCCGCGAGGCGGTCGCAGAGCGCGTCGAAGAGCGCCGGCTCGGAGTGCGCCATCGCCTTCACGCGCTCGAACGTCCGGGTGGGGCCGCCCTCGACCGCGTAGCTCGCGACCGTGAACGGCGCCCCGGCGAGCCCGATGAGCGGCGTCCCGTCGCCCGCCAGCTCCTTGGCGACCAGCCGCACGGTCTCGGCCACGTGCGCGACGTCGTCCTCCTCGAGGGGCCGGATCCGGTCGAGGTCGCCGGGCCCGCGCACCGGGCTAGCCACGACCGGGCCGGTCCCGGGGACCACGTCGACGCCGAACCCGATCGCGTGCAGCGGGACGACGATGTCGGAGAAGACGATGGCGGCGTCGACGCCGTAGCGGCGGACCGGCTGGAGCGTCGCCTCGCAGGCGAGCGCCGGATCGGCGATGGCCTGAAGGATCGAGCCGCTGCCTCGGAGCGCCCGGTACTCGGGGAGCGACCTGCCCGCCTGGCGCATGAACCACACGGGCACGCGACCGACCGTCGCGCCGCGACAGGCGCGAAGGAACGAGCTCTCCTCGACCGCCGGGACCACGACCGCATCGTAAGACGCGACCGGCTCCGGGCCGGTGGGTGCACGCCGGTCCCGTAGACTCGTCGGTTCGCGGTCGGGGCGGGGAGGGCGCGTGGCGCAGGAGCGTGAGGTCGCCGAGGAGCAGCGCCACCTCGATCGCGCGCACGCCGCCCTGGACGCCATGCGAGCAGAGGCCCGCTCGATGCTGGGCGACGTCCTCGACATCGGACGCGGCGGCACGCTCCAGGCGCGGACCGAGCGCGACATCGTCGTGAACACCGCGCTGCTCCGCCTCCAGCAGCTCGACATCGGCGACCAGGCCCTGTGCTTCGGCCGGATCGACACCGCGCCGGCCGACGGCGCCGAGCCCGAGTCGTTCCACATCGGGCGTGTCGCGGTCTCGGCCGACGACCTCGAGCCGCTCGTCGTCGACTGGCGCGCGCCGGTCGCCGAGACGTTCTACCGAGCGACGGGGATCGAGCCGCTCGGCCTCTCGCGCCGCCGCCACCTCCACGTCCGGCACCGCACCGTGCTCGGGGTGGAGGACGAGTACTTCGCGACCGCCGACGGCACCGGACCCGACCGCGCGCAGCTCGAGCGGGCGACGCGCGACGGCCTCGTCGAGAACGGGCTGGCCCTCGGCGGGCCTGGCGCGCTGCTCGCCGCGCTCGGGCAGGCCCGGACGGGGCAGATGGGCGACATCGTCGCCACCATCCAGCGCGAGCAGGACGAGATCATCCGCGCCCCCTTGCCGGGCCTCCTGCTCGTGCAGGGCGGTCCGGGGACGGGCAAGACCGCGGTGGCGCTGCACCGCGCCGCGTACCTCCTCTACACGCACCGGTTCCCGCTCGAGCGACAGGGCGTGCTCGTCGTCGGCCCCAACCCGCTCTTCCTCCGGTACATCGAGCAGGTCCTCCCCTCGCTCGGCGAGACGGGGGTCACGCTCTCGACGGTGCAGGGCCTCGTGCCGGAGGTCCAGGTGACCGGCGTCGAGCCCGACGAGGTCGCCGCGCTCAAGGGCGACGTGCGGATGGCACGGCTCGTCGCGCGTGCGGTGCGGACGCGCCAGCGGCCGCTCCGCGAGGACGTCGCGATCCCGTTCGGCGTCGCGGTCCTGACGCTCAGCGTCGCGCTCTCCGAGGACGTGGTGGCACGGGCGCGACGCCGTCCTGGTGCCCACAACCAGCGGCACCGGTTCGTCGAGAGGGAGCTCGCCGGCGCTCTGGCGGACCAGTACCGGCGCCGCACCGGCGCGGACGCGGAGCGCGAGGACGACGACGACCTCGAGGACCAGCTGCGTCGCGTCCCGGAGTTCCGCGCCGCCCTTCGGCGGATCTGGCCGCGGCTCGCGCCGCACGAGCTCGTGCACGACCTGCTCGGAGCGGTGCCGCTGCTCCGCGCCGCCGGCGCAAGGCTCCTCTCCACCGCCGAGGTGCAGCTGCTCCATCGGCCGCGCGCCGCCTCGCTCGCCGACGTCGCGTGGACCGCGGCCGACGCCGCGCTGGTCGACGAGGCACGCACGGTTCTCGGCCCGTCGCGCGCACCGCGCAGGGTGGCCGGCGCCCAAGCGAGCGTGGCGCGCGATCTGCTGGAACCGCTCTCTGCGCCCGATCCGCTCGACGAGGAGTCCACGCGGTCCTTCGGCCACATCGTGGTCGACGAGGCCCAGGACCTCTCGCCCATGCAGCTCCGCATGCTCGCGCGCCGCTCCATCTCCGGCTCCATGACCGTCGTCGGCGACGTCGGCCAGTCCATCGCGCCGGGCGCCGCGGGCTCCTGGGAGCTGGTCGTCGCCCACCTCTCGCCGCGCAAGCCCCCGCACACCGTCGAGCTCACGGTGAGCTACCGCACCCCCGAGGAGGTCCTCGACGTGGCCGCGGGCGTCCTCGCCGTCGCAGAGCCCGCGCTCCGCCCGCCGCGACCGGTTCGCCGGACGGGCATGGCACCGGACCTCCGGGTCGTGGGTGCCACGTCGCTTTTCGACGAGGTCGTGCTCGCCGCGCGTCGCGAGCTCGAGGCGATCGGCGAGGGGCGCGCCGCGGTCCTCTGTCCGGCCGCGCACCACACCGTCGTGCTCGACGCGCTCATCGCGGCCGGCGTGCCTGCCGTCGACCCGCGCGTCGCGTCGGGCGAGGGGCTCGCGGCGCACCTCGTCGTGCTCCCGGCAGACGACGCGAGCGGCCTCGAGTTCGACTCGGTGGTCGTCGTCGAGCCGTCCGCCATCGCCGGGGTGGGCGGCGCGGACCGCGCGCCCACGCGTCGCGGGCTGCGCTCGCTCTACGTCGCGATGACGAGGCCCACACGACGGCTCACGGTGATCGGGACGTCCCCGCTGCCGACCGCGGACGCGGCGCCGGAGAGCGCCCGCATCTGGCACCCCGAAGCGGCGATCCACTAGAACATACCGTCGTGGCGCAAACGCTCCCGGTCGACCGAGTCTCGGCGCCCACGAAGATCGTCCACGACCGCCCGCCGATGCTCGCCATCGGCGTGATGATCTGGCTCGGCTCGGAGGTGATGTTCTTCTCCGGCCTGTTCGCGGCGCTGTTCACGATCCGCTCGCGCCTCCAGTACTGGCCGTCGCCGAAGGGGGTGCACCTCGACGTCCTGCAGGCCGGCATCTTCACGCTGATCCTGATCTCGTCGTCGTTCACCATGCAGTGGGCCGTCTGGCTCCAAGAGCACGACCGTCGCGCGGCGGCCAAGCGGTGGGTCTGGGCGACCTTCATCCTCGGGGCGCTCTTCCTCTCGAACCAGTTCTACGAGTGGACCCACCTTCCGGTGCGGTGGAACACCAACTCGTACGGCTCGGTCTTCTTCATCACGACCGGTCTGCACGGCGCACATGTCTTCTTGGGCCTGGTCGCGATGACGTTCCTCGCCGTGCGCATGAAGGGCCGCCTCCACGGCGACCCGGGAGAGCTCGGGAACTTCCAGGCCGTGAGCTACTACTGGCACTTCGTCGACATCGTCTGGATCGGGCTGTACTCGTGCCTGTTCCTGCTCAAGTAGGCGGCATGGGCCGGCGATCCGCGGCCCGCGGCCGCCGGCTCGGGGCGCTCGCGCTCCTCGCGACCGCAGGTGCGCTCGCGGCGCTGCCGTTCGCGCAGCTGGCGAGCGCGGCGTCGACCTCGCAGCACCGGTCGACGACGTCGACCACGCTCCCACCGCCCTCGGGCTCGTGGCGCGGGGTCCCGCCGGCGTACCCGCCGTTCGACCGGCACGACTCGGGGATGCCGAACTCGACGATCCGGATCTTCAACAAGTACGGCCAGCTGGCCGTGTACGGCAACCGCTCGGTCCTGTACGTGCTGCCGCAGTACCTAGAGCCTGACATCCCGGTCCGGCTGCTCATCGCGAACGGCGAGCAGCTCTACCGGGCGAACTGCCAGGCGTGCCACGGCGTGGACGCGAACGGGGTGCCCCCCCAGGGCACGCCGGGCCAGGGTGGGTTCCCCTCCCTCCAGGCCGTCGGGCCCGCGGCGATCGACTTCTGGATCGAGTCCGGCCGGATGCCGGCGACCTCGACCCGCCTCACACAGCCGGCGCGCCGGCCCGCCCGCCTCGACCACCTCCAGGCGATCGAGATCGCGGCCTGGATCACGAGCCGGTGGCCGATCACCCCCTACATCCCCAAGGTGAACCTGGCGGGCGCGGACCTCGCCGCCGGCGCGGCCCTCTTCTCCGCCGACTGCGCCGCGTGCCACACGATCACCGGCGACGGCGACGCGCTCGCCAACAGCACGTTCGCCCCCTCGCTGCGCGACATCCCCCTCATGCAGGTGGCCGAGGCGCTCCGAACCGGTCCTGCGAACATGCCGGTCTTCACCGGCAACCTCACCGACGCGCAGATGAAGGACGTCGTCGCCTACGTCGTGCGCAAGATCGAGCACCCGCAGAACCCCGGCGGCGTGGGGCTCGGCGGGCTCGGCCCGGTGGGCGAGGGGTTCGTGGGGCTCGCGCTCGGCGTGGGGCTGCTCGCGCTCATCGGGTTCTGGATCGGAGACCGCTCGTGAGCGACTCGACGACGCACGGCACGCGGACCCCGGTCGAGCTCGCGGCCGCGAAGTGGTCCGACCCGCACATGCAGCCGGCGGCCCGGCACCCCGAGCACGTCGCGCGGGTCGTCGCCGTGTGCTTCTTCCTCGGCCTCGCGTGCTTCGCGGGCTTCGGTGCCGCCTACTGGCAGAACTGGGAGCCGTGGACGCTCGGTGCGCTCCTCGGCGGCGGGATGCTGCTCGTCGGCGCCGGGCTCATCGCGTGGGGCAAGTACCTCATGCCGCGCGGGCCGTTCGTCGAGGACCGCCACCCGCTCGCCTCGCCTCCGGACGAGCTCGACGCGTTCACGAACGCGGTCATGGAGCGCGGCGCCACCCCGGTCCGTCGGCGCCCGATCCTCGGCGGGCTGCTCGGCGCGGGCCTCGGGGTGTTCGGGATCGTCGCGATCTTCCCGCTGCTTCGGTCGCTCGGGCCGCTGCCCGGGACGACGCTCGACGTGACGAACTGGGCGGCCGGGCGGTACCTCGTCGACGCGTACGGCCGCCGGGTCCACCAGGACCAGCTCGGCCTCGGCAGCGTGATGACGGTCTTCCCCGAGGGGTTCGCGTTCGACGACCAGGCCCAGTCGATGGACCAGACGATCCTCATCCGGGTGGACGTCGCGCCGCTCATGAACATGACCGGGACCCCGATGGGGTACGTCGCCTACTCGAAGCTCTGCACGCACGCGGGGTGCCCGGTCGGCCTCTACGAGCGGGCGCTCGAGTACCTGGTCTGCCCGTGCCACCAGTCGATGTTCAACGTCCCCGACCACGCGCTGCCGGTCTTCGGGCCTGCCCCGCGGCCCCTCCCGCAGCTGCCGCTCGCGATCGACCGGCACGGTGAGCTGTTTGCGACGGCGGGCTACGACCAGCCCGTCGGCCCCGGGTTCTGGGAGCGCTCGTAGTGGCGGCCCCGACCGCGAAGAGCTCGCGGCCATCCCGCCCCTACGGGCGGTTCGGCCAGGTCGTCGAGGAGCTCGACGAGCGCCTCGGGCTCGCCAGAGGCGGTCGGGTGTTCCTCGACAAGATCTTCCCGGACCACTGGTCGTTCATGCTCGGCGAGATCGCCCTCTACTCGTTCGTCGTCCTGCTCGCGACCGGCGTGTTCCTGACCCTCTACTACATCCCGTCCAGTGGCCCCACGGTCTGCCACACGCCCTACACGCCGCTCAACGGCCAGATCACCTCAGAGGCGTTCTGCTCGACGGTGAACCTCTCGTTCACCGTGCGCGCGGGGCTCCTCATGCGCCAGATGCACCACTGGTCGTGCGACATCTTCGTCGGCGCGATCGTGCTGCACATGGCGCGGGTGTTCTTCACCGGCGCGTTCCGAAAGCCGCGCGAGCTCAACTGGACCATCGGGCTCACGATGCTGATCCTCGCCATCCTGAACGGGTTCATCGGGTACTCGCTGCCCGACGACCTGATCTCGGGGACCGGGATCCGGATCGCGTACTCGATCATCCTCTCGATCCCCGTCGTCGGCACCTACCTCGCGTTCTTCCTCTTCGGCGGGAACTTCCCGGGGAACGCGATCATCCCTCGGTTCTTCACGATCCACGTGCTGATCCTCCCGGCGGTCATCGCGGGGCTGCTCGGCGCCCATCTGTTCCTGCTCGTGCGCCAGAAGCACACGCAGTTCCCCGGCCACGGCAAGACCGAGCGCAACGTCGTCGGGTCCCCGATGTACCCGGTGTTCATCGCGAAGACGACCGGGTTCCTCTTCATGATCTCCGGCGTCACCGCTGTGCTGGCGGCGCTCTTCCAGATCAACCCGATCTGGCAGTTCGGCCAGTACCACGCGAGCAACATCTCCTACGCGGTGCAGCCCGACTGGTACATGGGGTGGCTGGACGGCGCGCTGCGGATCATGCCGTCGTGGGAGTTCGTCGGGTTTGGGCACACGATCCCGTTCGAGGTCCTGGTCCCCGCCGTGATCTTCCCGGGCCTGATCTTCACGATCTGCTACCTGTGGCCGTCGATCGAGCGGCGCTACACGAAGGACAACCTCCTGCACAACCTGCTCGACCGGCCGCGGGACCGGCCGAAGCGCACCGCCGCGGGTGCCGCGATGCTCGGACTGCTCGGGATGCTCTTCATCGCGAGCGCCACGGACGTCATCGCCAACTTCCTGCACATCTCGCTCAACACGATCCTCATCCTCATGCGGATCCTGGTGGTCGTGACCCCCTTCGTCTGCTACCTGGTCACCTGGAAGATCTGCAAGGAGCTCCAGGCGGTGCCGCTCGGGGGACGGCGCAAGGTCGCCAACCTCGTGACGCTGACCCCGCAGGGCGAGTACGTGGCCACGCCCATGCCGCCGCCGCCCGGGACCGAGCCCGAGCTCGCGCCCGAGCCGGTCCCAGCCCTCATCGAGACCGACGGCGACGGGGAGCGCGGCGACGGGCAGCGGGCCGACGAGGACGAGGACGCGGCGGACCCGATCGGCCGCTCGTCGGTCCGCACCGTCCCGCGGTGAGCCACGGGCCCGGCGCCGGCGGCGCCGTGCCCCACCCGCGCACCGGCCCCCACCCGCGCACCGGCCTCCACG
>Ga0318554_10001025_pt1 | contig 11077 bp, 9 predicted proteins | sample GRESIP082b2f22_FD_203687 | JGI IMG/M metagenome (GOLD analysis project Ga0318554, IMG submission 203687) | Tropical soil microbial communities from Luquillo Experimental Forest, Puerto Rico - GRE.SIPMG.082b2f22 | ecosystem: Environmental > Terrestrial > Soil > Tropical forest > Bulk soil... | reverse complement strand
GGAGGGCGCGGCCGGGGATCCGGCCGGCCGGGCGCTGGACGGCGGGGTGCCCGGTGACGGAGCACTGGGCGGCTGGGTGCTGGGCGGCTGGGTGCTTGGCGGTTGGGTACCGGTCGCGGTGCCGGACTGGGCTCCGGCGGCGGGGGCGTGGCGGCCGGGCAGGGCGTGCGCGAAGGCGACGCCGAGGCCGAGGGACCCGGCGGCGGCCCCGCCCGCGATCCACAGCGAGATCCTCCGCGTCCGGGCGAGCCGCTGGTCACGACGGTACGCCGCCTGATCGGCGGGCAGCGGCATGTCTGAACGCTCCCTCCTGATGCGGGCTGGCGCTGATCCGTCCGGTGACTGGTCACCCGGATCGGCGCGCTCCTTAGCCTGCCCGCCGCGGTTCGCGGAATCGGTTCAGGAAGCTTTCAGAAGTGGTAAAGGTATCCGGGCCCGCAGGATGACCTGGGCTCCGGAGGATATCCGTCAGGATGACGCCCTAGAACTCTTCCTTGAGCCGTTCGATCTCGCGGGTCCGCTCGCGCAGTTGCGCGTAGGCGGGCCGCTCGCGGATCCGGGCCAGGGCCCAGCGGACGGCGTCGGCCCGGTTGGCCGCGATGCCCGCGGTGATCAGCGTGTCCACGGTCTCCAGGTCGGCGGGCCCGAGCCGGGCCATCACGGGGGTGAGTTCGCCGACGGCGGAGCGGCGTTCGCCGCCAGCAGCGGGATCGCCCGGGGCCAGCCGCATTATGAACCGGCCCCGGTTCTGGCCGCCGGGGTCGTCGCGGACGACAAGGATCCGGCGAGCCTCTGGCACCTTCTCCAGCAGGTCACGGCGGAATTCTTTCAGGGCCGGGCCGTGGGCCCCTTCCAACCCGCCCAGGGTCTGCTCCGGCCCGTCCGGGCCGTCCTGCGGCGTCAGGGTTATCCGGATCAGCACCTCGCCAGGTTCGACCGCGGGATCGTCGCCGTGCTGCAGCAGCCCGACCTGTTGCACCGCGCCGGGGAAGCGCCGGTTGGCCTCGTCTTCCATCTCTTGCTGGATGCGCTCCCGGACCACCTGATCCATGCCAGCCTCCGCAGTTCTGTTACCTAAGAAATTGAGGTAACACAAAGGTATTCCAGCCATGATAGTTACTCAAGAAACTCTGCATGGGGTGATGGCCCTTCAGGAGGTGACGGGTCCTCGGGAGGTGACGGGCGTTCGGGAGGTGACGGGCCCTCAGGAGTTGACGGGGCCTCAGGATGAGACCGCGGCCGACCGGCGCGAACTGCGCTCACGCGGCGCGCCGGGCAACTGTAGCGTCACCGTCAGGCCACCGCCTGGCGTGTCCGACAGCGCCGCCGAGCCGCCGTTGGAGGTCACCAGCCGGTGCACGATGGCCAGGCCGAGCCCGGTGCCGCCCGGCGTGGCGGACGTGAAGCGGCGGAACGCGGCCCGCTGCTGCTGCGGGCCCATGCCCGGGCCGTCATCCGCCACCACGATCTGCGCGCCCATCCCCGCGGTCGTCGCGCTGACCCGGACCTTCCCGCCCGCCGGCACCGCATCCAGAGCGTTGGCCAGCAGGTTGTCCAGGATCTGCTCCAGCTGGCCCTCGCCGAGCCTGGCCCAGACCGGGTCTGGGGCGCAGGCGATCAGGGCGACGTCCCGTTCCTCCGCCGCCGGCCGCCACGCGCCGGTCCGGTCCCTGATCACCGCGTCCACCGGCACCGGCACCGGCTCGGCCACCACCTTCTCCGCGCGGGCCACCGCTAGCAGCCCGTCGACCAGCCTGGACAGCCGGGCGACCTCATCTTGCGCCCCGGCCAGCTCGACGGCGACCGGGTCGTCGCAGTCCTGCGCCAGCACGTCAAGACGCAGCCGCAGCGCCGCGAGCGGCGTCCGGAGCTGATGGGATACGTCGGCCATCATGACCTGGTGGCCGTCGACCAGGGCCTCGAGCCGCCCGGCCATGATGTTGAAGTTGGCCGCGAGCCTGCGTACCTCGCTGGGGCCGGGACCAACCGGAGAGCGCGTGTCCAGCGCACCGTCGCCGAGGCGCTGCGCGGCGGCTTCGAGTCGGCTGAGCGGACGGCTCACCCAGCGGGCCAGCGCGGTTGCGATCACGGCCGCGGCTAGCAGGCCGGCCAGCGACACCGCTCCGAGCCAGGTCCACAGCATGGTGATCCGGTGGTCGAGCGGCGCGGTGGGACGGGAGAGCGCGACCACGCCGACGGCCGGGCCCCCGTCGTCCTGCAGCACGGGCGCGAGGACCAGCAGTCGTCCGGCCGCCGTCTGGGTGGCCGGCGTCGGCCGGGCCAGCGCCTGGCCGACGGCGCCGGCCGGCACGGCCGGGCGGGCCGAGGTTCCGGCGCGCCACCGCTCGGCCCGGTCATAGACCGATATCTGGTCGCCGCCCCGCCGCAGCCGGCCGATGTCGTGGCCCAGAGCCGGGCTGGCCTTGTCGTCGGCGATCTTCTCCTCGGCCACCGCGGCCAGCGACGTCGCGGCGGTCGCGGCCTCGCTGGTGAAGGTGCGATTGTCGTGCGAGGTCGTGATCAGGCCCAGGGGCACGGCCACCACGCCGAGCAGCAGCGCCACCAGCGCCACGACCGTGGCCGCGATCCGGCGGGCCATCAGACCTCGCCGAGCCGGAACCCGCGGCCGTACACGGTCACGACCAGGCCGGGCACGCCGAGCTTCTTGCGCAGCGCCGCAACGTGCACGTCCAGCACCTTGCTGGGCCCGTACCAGTGCGCGTCCCAGGCGCTCTCCAGGATTTCCTGCCGGCTCACCACGCGGCCGGGGTCGGCCGCGAGGCACTCGAGGATGTCGAACTCCTTGGGCGTGAGCGCGACCTCGTGACCGGCCACGGTGACCTTGCGGGTGCGCAGGTCCACCGTCAGCGGCCCGTGCCTGGCCACCTCGTGGTCCGGCCGGACGCGGCGAAGCACGGCGCGCATCCTGGCCTGCAGCTCGGCCAGGCCGAACGGCTTGACCAGGTAATCGTCCGCGCCGGCGTCCAGCGCCGCGACGCGGTCGGTCTCCTCGCCGTAGGCGGTCACCACGATGATCGCCGCACCCGACTTCTCGCGCAGCCGCCGGCAAACCTGCACGCCGTCCGAGTCGGGCAGCTCCAGGTCGAGCAGGATGACATCCGGCTCGCCCCAGGTCAGGGCCTCGCCCCCGGTCACCACGTGATCGACCCGGTAGCCGCCTCGCGTCAGCCCGCGGACCAGCTGCGTGGCGATGCCAGGGTCATCCTCCACCACCAGAACGCTCGGTCCCGAGTCAGCTGGGGCCAGGATGCGCCCCGCGGCGCCGATCGTCCCTGTCATGGCCCCACCGTAGGCGCTAGCCAGGGGTGATACCGGCGGACTGGTGGGTGTTTTACCCGCAGGCGGCCTGTGCTCACCAGCCGGACGGCAGCGGCATGCCCTCGGTGTAGCCGGCCGCGCCCTGCACCCCGACGATCGCCCGTTCGTGCAGCTCGTCCACGTCGCCGGCCCCCGCGTAGGTGCAGGCGCTGCGCAGCCCGGCAGTGATCGAGTCGATCAGGTCCTCGACGCCGGGCCGCTGCGGGTCCAGGTACATCCGCGAGCTGGAGATGCCTTCCTCGAACAGTTCCTTGCGCGCCCGGTCGAACGGCGAGTCGGCGGCCGCGCGCAGCCGCACCGCCCGGGCCGAGGCCATGCCGAAGCTCTCCTTGTACAGCCGGCCGTCGGCGTCGCGGAACACGTCACCCGGCGACTCGCAGGTGCCAGCGAACCAGGACCCGATCATGACGTTGGAAGCGCCGGCCGCGAGCGCGAGGGCGACGTCCCTCGGGTAGCGCACGCCGCCGTCAGCCCACACGTGGGCACCGAGCCGCCGGGCCTCGGCGGCGCACTCCAGGATCGCGCTGAACTGCGGTCGGCCGACTCCGGTCATCATCCGGGTGGTGCACATGGCGCCCGGGCCGACGCCGACCTTGACGATGTCGGCGCCGGCCTCGACCAGGTCGGCGACACCCGCCGCGGTCACGACGTTGCCCGCGACCACCGGCACCGACGGCGAGGCGTCCCGGACCGCGCGCAGCGCGTGGACCATCTTGTCCTGGTGGCCGTGGGCGGTGTCGACCACCAGCAGGTCCGCGCCCGCGTCCAGCAGCAACTTGGCCTTGCCCGCGACGTCGCCGTTGATGCCGAGCGCGGCCCCGATCCGCAGCCGCCCGCGGCGGTCGGTGGCCGGCCGGTACAGGGTCGCGCGCAGCGCGCCGGTACGGGTCATGATCCCCACGCAGCGCCCGGCGGCGTCCACCACCGGGGCGAGCCGGTGCCTGCCGCCGTGCAGCAGCTCGAACGCGTGCTCCGGGTCGGTCCCCGCGGGCAGGGTGAGGACCTCGGCGGACATGACCTGGCGTAGCTGGGTGAACCGGTCCACGCCGTGGCAGTCGGACTCGGTGACCACCCCGACCGGGTACCCGTCCTCGATCACGATCACCGCGCCGTGCGCCCGCTTGGGCAGCAGGCTGAGCGCGTGCCCGGTGGTGGCCTCCGGGCCCAGCGTCAGCGGCGTGTCATGCACCAGGTCGCGGCTCTTCACCCAGGACACCACCTCGGAGACCACGTCCACCGGGATGTCCTGCGGCAGAACGGCCAGGCCGCCGCGGCGGGCCACGGTCTCGGCCATCCGGCGCCCGGCGACCGCGGTCATGTTGGCCACGATCACCGGGATCGTGGTGCCGCTGCCATCGCCGGTGGCCAGGCTCACGTCGAGCCGGGAGCTCACGGCGGACCGGCTCGGCACCAGGAACACGTCGCTGTAGGCCAGGTCGTGAGGCGGGAGCTGCTCAGTAAGGAATCGCACGTCACCGATTCTGCCCCCGGCTGGCGAGTGCCGGGTCCCGCGGATACCGCGGTCCGCCGCCGGACGCCGGGCTACGCGGCGTGGAACGCCGCGTAGATGATGGCGCTGATCCGGTCCACCATCTCGTCCCTCGGCAGCCCGACCTCGACGCTGAACAGGTAGTTGACCCGCTCCAGCATCATCAGGCAGGCCACAGCGGTCAGCTCCGCGTGCTCGGGGACGCCGCCTTCCTCCCCAGGCGCGCGCCGGGCCGCCGAGGCGGCGGTCATGCCCTGCGTGATCGCTTCGGCGATGCGGAAGAACAGCTGCAGCCCTTCGCCGTAGACCTCCTCGCTGACCACGTCCGCCGTGCTCAGGATCCGGATCACGCTGGCGTGCGCCGCGTAGGTGTCGCAGAACTTGCTGACCCAGGCGCGCAGCGCCTCCCGTCCGGCGTCGTTGCGGGTCACCACGGGGAAGTCCCCGGTGATGATCTCCATGTCGTGCAGCGCGTCCCGCAGCAAGGTTTTGAACAGGTCGTCCTTGCTCGAGAAGTAGAGGTAGAACGTGCCGTGTGAGGTCTTCGCCCGGCGGACCACATCGTCGACCCGCACCGCCTGGAAGCCGCGCTCGTCGAACTCGGCCAGGCCGGCCTCCAGCAGCTTGCGCACGGTCTGGCGGCCCTGGCGGCCGAGTTCGCGCTCCTGGGCCGGCGCGCCGCCGCCGAGCGACGGCCGTATGCCGGACGCTCCGCCGTCTGGGCGGCCCAGCGCCGACGCTAGCTTTCCGTCCACTGTCACATCCTGCCCCGGGGCGCCATCGGGCATGGTCCCTTCCTGCACGGCTCCCTCAAGCCTGGTCCCCTTCTGTGCAGTCCCTTCATCCGCGGCACCTTTGCGCGCGGTCCCGGCGGCAGACCGCGGGCGGCTTCCCGGCCACGTCGCGAGACTAGTCCCGACCTGCGACCGGCTACGTCGATTCCCGTGGCCGTCACGGGCCGAGTACCTGAGCCAGGTAAGCGTTACCGAACCGGCGCTCGGGGTCGAGTTCATCGCGCAGCGCGACGAAGTCCTGGTGCTTAGGGTACGCCTGGCGCAGGTATTCCGCGTTCCTGGTGTGCATCTTGCCCCAGTGCGGCCGCCCGCCCGCCGCGGTCATCACGGCTTCCATGTCACGGAAGTACTGTCGGTGCGGCGAGGCGTGGAAGACGTGGATCGCGATGTAGGCGCTGTCCCTGCGGTAGGCGGTGGACAGCCAGGGGTCATCGCCGGGGGTGACCCGGACCTCGATCGGGAAGCTGATCCGCCAGTCCCGCCGCGCGAACAGCCCCCGGATCTCGGCGAGCACGTCGCCCAGTGACGCGCGCGGGATAGCGTACTCCTGCTCCTTGAACCGGACCCGCCGCGGGCTGGTGAAGACCCGGTAGGCGGCGTCGGTGTAGGTCCGCGAGCCCAGGGCCCGGCCGGCCGCGGCATTGACTGGCTTGATCACCCCGGGGACCAGGTGCCCGAGCCGGCAGGTGACCCCGAACATGGTGTTGGACAGGAATTCGTCGTCGAGCAGGTACCGCATCCGCGGCAGCGGCCGGGGCGGTCCCGCCGACCGGTTGTTCCGCTTGGTCAGGCAGCCCTCGGTGTGCGGGAACCAGTAGAACTCGAAGTGCTCGTTCTCCGAGGTCAGCTCGTCCAGCCGGGCGGTCACCTCGGACCATGGCATCGGCTCCTCGTGCGCCTCAAGCAAGAACGCCGGAACCACCCGGAACGTCACGGCCGTCAGGATCCCGAGCGCGCCCAGGCCGACCCGGGCCGCGTCGAAAAGGCCAGGCGGGAAGCTCGCGGAGGCGGGGGAGCTCGCGGCGGGCCCGGCTGGCGCGGCGGAGCCAGGCGGGGAACCACCGGGTACGGGTGGAGCGGGCGGGCCGGGGTCAGAGCAGGTCACGATCGTCCCGTCGGCCAGGACCAGTTCCAGGCCGGCCACCTGGGCCGCCATGCCGCCGACGTCACGGCCGGTGCCGTGGGTGCCGGTCTGGATCGCCCCGGCCACCGTCTGAACCTGGATATCGCCCATGTTGGCCAGGGAGAGGCCGCAAGCCAGCAGTTCGGCGTTGAGCACCCGCAGCGGGCAGCCGGCCTCGGCGGTGACCAGCCCGGCCGCCGCGTCCACCGACCTGATGCCGGCCAGGGCGTCCGGACGGAGCAGCACCCCGTCGGTGACCGCGGCCGGGGTGAACGAGTGCCCGGTGCCGGCCATCCGCACGGTCAGCCCGTCCGCGGCCGCCCTGCGAACCTCACTGGCCACTTCCTCCGCCGAGCGCGGCCTGGCCATCCGGCGCGGCCGCGCCGACTCGTTGCCCGCCCAGTTCCGCCAAATCTCGCCGCCGCGGCTGGCGGGCGCGACCCGCCGGTCACTACGCTGCATCGACCTATTGAACCCTTTTCATCCATCGATTTCATGCTCGGCGCCCGCCGGGGAGGATGAAAAGGGTTCATTCTGGGGTGTCCGCCGCGACGGGCACCCGCAGCCAGCGCAGGCCCAGCAGGCAGGTCGTCACGGCACCGGCGCCGCAGGCTGCGGCGAACCAGTACCCCCAGCGGGCCCCGCCCAGGTCGATCAGGTGCCCGGCCACGGCCGATCCCGCGGCCACGCCGACCGCGATCGCTGAGGTGAGCCACGTCAGCCCCTCGGTCCGCCGCCCGGCCGTCGCCTGCTGGTCGATCAGGCTGAAGCCGGCGATGAGCGTCGGCGAGATCGCGAGCCCGCAGAAGAAGATGACCACCGCGAGCACGGCCAGCCCCGGCATGGCCCAGAACGTCGCGGTCCCGGCCCACACCAGGCATAGCGTGATCGCGAACCGCTGGTGCAACGGGGCGCGCCAGGTCCGCGATCCGTACCAGAGCCCGCCGACGGCGCTGCCCGCCGCGTAGCTCCCGAGAATGAACCCGGCCAGCGGCTTGTGCCCGTGCTGCTGGGCGAAATCCACGGTGCTCAGGTCGATGGTGGCGAACATGGCGCCGAGGAAGAGATACACCGGCGCCAGCGTGACCAGTCCCGGCGCCGGGAACTGGATCCGGCGGGGCCGCGCGGCCTGCGACGGCGGGGCCGCGCGGTGGGGCGGCGGCTCGGTGCCGCGCTGGGCCGCGAGCATCAGCGTGCCGATGACGCCGGCCATCATGGCCACCGCTACGCCGGAGGCGGGGTAGACCTCGGTGGCCAGCACAGTGACCAGCGCCGGGCCGATAACGAAGATCATCTCGTCAGCGACCGACTCAAGCGAGAACGCCGAATGCAACAGCGGCGAGTCGCCGAGCAGCGCGCTCCAGCGGGCCCGCACCATGGAGCCGAGCGTGGGCATGGACGCCCCGGCCAGCCCGCCGGTGACCAGCAGCGCCCACGTGGGCGCGCGCCACTGCGCGCAGCCGATCAGCGCGAGCGTGGTGGCCGCGAAAAACACCGCCTGGGGGCGTAGCACCCGGGCCTGCCCGAACCGGTCGGCGAGCCGGCCGGCCTGGGGCGCGAACACCGCGTAGCCCACCGAGCCCGCCGCGGCCACGATCCCGGCCAGCCCGTATCGGCCGGTGACCGACGCGATCAGCAGGATCGTGCCCAGGCCGAACATCGACATCGGCATCCGGCCGACGCAGCCCGCGGCGGAGAACCGCAGCGCGCCCGGCCGGGCGAGAACGTCGAGGAACGGGTTGCCGCGCCGCTGGTCCTGCTCCCTGACCTGCGTCACGACCCCGGCAACCTCCGCTTTGAACCTATCCCAGCCGCAGCCGCGTTCATTCTGCCGTCCGGCCGTGCCGGCCGGAGATGGGCCCAGCGCGTCTACAAAGCAGCCAGAGACCGGGTTAGGGTAGATCGCGATGATGGGACGGTTGATCGGACGCCTGCTGATCCGCGACGCCGGATCAGCTGCCGCCGCCACCCGCTCGCGCGCGCTCGCGCTCCGGGGCGTCGCGGGCTGCAGCGCGCTCGTGCTGCTCAGCGCGGGGGCGTACCCCGGGCTCCGGCAGCCCGGCCCCCCCGGCTCGGGCGGGGTCCCGCCGTCCGCGGCCGCGCCGTCGAACGCCGCCTCGTTCCGGCAGATCATCCTCCCTGACCTGCTGGTCGTGGCGCCCACCGGGCTGACCGGCCAGCAGCTGACCGCGCTGGACAAGATCACCGGAGTCCGGAACATGATCGCCTTCGACGGCGCGGAGATCAAGGCCGGCAGCCGGCCGGTCAGCGTCATCGGCGTCAGCCCGTCCCAGTTCCGGCCCTGGGTACCGCTGCAGACCGCCTCGGACCAGCACTTCTGGACGGCCCTGGCCAGCGGGCAGTTCGTCGCCTCCCGGTCCGCGCGCACCGCCCTAGGCCTGCGCCGCGGGGCCAGCTATCGGCTGACCGGAAGCACCAGCCAGGCGGTGACGTTCGGCGCCGCCGCGGACCTCGGCATCGGGGGAGTCGACCTGCTCGTAGACACCCAGCTCTCCCGCGAGCTCGGCCTAGTGCACCGGGTCGCGGCCCTGATCAGCGCGCCCGGCGCCGGCATGGCCACGCTGACCGCGAAGGTCAGGGCGGTGCTCGGGCCCTCGGCCAAGATCGTCAGCCTGCGCCAGCAGCAGCTGCCCGTGGCACCGGCCACGCCCGCCGCGCCGGCGGCTACGCCCGGCCAGCTGCCCGCTACCTACCTGCAGCTGTTCCAGGCATCCGCCGCCAGGTACTGCCCGGGGCTGTCCTGGACGGTGCTCGCCGCGATCGGCCAGATCGAGAGCGCGGACGGCACCAACGTGGGCCCGTCCACCGCCGGCGCGCTCGGGCCGATGCAGTTCCTGCCGTCCACCTGGGCGGTCTGGGGGATCGACGCCTTCGGCCAGACCGGCCCGCCGGACATCATGAACCCCTACGACGCGGTGCCGTCGGCGGCCAGGATGCTGTGCGCGGACGGAGCCGCCTCGGGCGGCAGCGGCCTGGCGGCCGCGATCTTCGCCTACAACCACGCCACCTGGTACGTGAACGAGGTGCTGGCGCTCGCCGCCGAGTACGCGCGGGACTTCCCCGTGAGCTGAACTCTTTTCATCCGTCGGCCGACGCTCAGATTGCGTGGGCAGTCATGGGGAGGATGAAAAGGGTTCACCTGGCCAGGGTGCCGTGCGCCGCCTGGTTGGATGGTGACATGTCCGCCTACGATGCCTTCCTGCTCGTGTCCTTCGGCGGCCCCGAGGGCCCCGGCGACGTGATCCCGTTCCTGGAGAACGTCACCCGGGGCCGCGGCGTGCCGCGGGAGCGGCTGGAGGAAGTCGCCGAGCACTACTACCGGTTCGGCGGGGTCAGCCCGATCAACCGGCAGTGCCGCGACCTGCTCGCCGCGGTCGAGAAGGACTTCGCGGCCAGCGGCATCGACCTGCCCGTCTACTGGGGCAACCGGAACTGGGATCCGATGCTGGCCGACGCCGTGGCCGCCATGGCCGCCGACGGCAGGCGGCACGCGGTCGCGTTCGTGACGTCGGCCTACAGCTCCTACTCGAGCTGCCGGCAGTACCTGGAGAACATCGAGCAGGCCAGGGCCGAGGTCGGAGAGCGCGCCCCGCGGATCGACAAGCTGCGTCCCTACTTCAACCACCCTGGTTTCATTGAGCCCCTGGCCGATGCGGTGCGCCGGGCGGCCGAGACCCTCCCGAGGTCCGTTGCGGATGATTATGACCTTGTCTTCACCGCGCACAGCATCCCCGAGGCCATGGCCGCCGCCAGCGGGCCCGGCGGGGACGCCTATCCCCGGCAGCTCGCGGAGGCGGCACGGCTGGTCGCCGAACGGGCCGGCCGCGGCCGGCCGTGGCGGCTGGCCTACCAGAGCCGCAGCGGCCCGCCGTCGGTGCCGTGGCTTGGCCCCGACGTCAACGGCTGCCTCACCGAGCTGGCCGGGGCCGGCTCGGCGGCCGTGGTGCTGGTCCCGGTCGGTTTCGTCTCGGATCACCTCGAGGTCGCCTACGACCTGGACGTCGAGGCGGCGCAGCTCGCCGCGCGGCTCGGCCTGCCGCTGGCGCGGGCGGCGACCCCCGGCACGGACCCCCGGTTCGTCGCGATGGTCACCGAGCTGGTGTCCGAGCGGTGCAGCGGACTGCCGCCGCGAGCGCTCGGTGACCTCGGGCCGGCGCTCGGCGTGTGCGGCGCTGGCTGCTGCGGGGCCGGCGCTTCCCGCCCGGCCGGCCAAAAGGCCGCACGGTGACCACGCGGCCCGGCGGATCCCCCCGTGGATCCACGGCCGGCCTGCTGGAGCTGGCCACGACGATGGCCGTGGCGGCCGTGGAT
>Ga0318554_10001023_pt1 | contig 11080 bp, 9 predicted proteins | sample GRESIP082b2f22_FD_203687 | JGI IMG/M metagenome (GOLD analysis project Ga0318554, IMG submission 203687) | Tropical soil microbial communities from Luquillo Experimental Forest, Puerto Rico - GRE.SIPMG.082b2f22 | ecosystem: Environmental > Terrestrial > Soil > Tropical forest > Bulk soil... | reverse complement strand
TTGGACGCTGCTCATGCAGGTGAAGGGCGCGTCGTCGTTCCAGCTCGGGCTCTCCTGGACGCTCTTCGCCCTCCCCTACGTGCTGTTCTTCCGGATCGGTGGCTGGGCGGCCGACCGGTACAACCGGCGATGGCTCGCCGTCGTCGGCACGGTCAACTCGGCGGTCTTCTGCGCCGTCTACCCGGCGCTCGCCGTCGACGCGCTCCTCGCGCTCAGCTGCTTCGAGGCGGTCGGGACGTCGCTCGCCCTCCCGGCCGCCCAGTCGGTGCTGACCGAGGGCGCCGACCCGCGCGCCGTCGGCCGCCGTCAGGGGGTCTTCGCCGCGTCACAGACCGGCGCGCTCGCGATCTCCGCAGCGGTCGCCGGGGCGCTCTTCGAGGTCGGCCCGGCGGTCCCGTTCGTCGCGATGGCCGTCGCCTCGGTCGCGATCGTGAGCGTGGTGCCGCTCGCGTGGCGGCGGGTGCCCGGACGGGTTGCGTCGTCAGAGGCAGTCACGCCACCGCGGTGACCACGACTCGGAACGTCTCGAGGTCGACAGGCTGCCCGGCGTCGCCGGTGCAGCGCACCGATGCGAACCCGGCATCCTCGAGCGCCCGGCGCCACTCCGGGATCGTGAGCAGCCGGATCGCGAACCGCGCCTCGCGGCTCGCACCGTCGCGGACGGTGACCCGGTGGCAGACGAGCTGCCCGGTAACGACGTCGAACCGAGTGCGGTCGACCATGAGACCGTCTGTCGCCTCGGTGACGATCGCGTCCGGCGCCTCGGTGAACGACCGGACGAACCCGTCGTGGCTCAGCGTCTCGACGAGCAGCCTGCCACCGGGACGCAGGACCCTCCGGAACTCCCGGAGGACCTCCAGGTTCTGGTCGTCGTCGAAGTACCCGAACGAGGTGAACCAGCAGACCACGGCGTCGAACGGCCCGTCGACGGGCATCGCGCGCAGATCGCCCTCGTGGAGGTCGACGGTGACGCCGCGCGCCGCGGCGTCGGCGCGCGCGACCTCGAGGAACGCGGCCGAGCGGTCGACGCCGACGACCTCGATGCCGCGCGCCGCCATCCGCACGGCCATCCGGCCGTGGCCGCACGGGGCGTCGAGGACCCGCATCCCGGGCTCGATGCCGCCGAGGGAGATGGCCGCGGCGGTGTCGGCGTCGCTGCGCTCGTCCCCGAGGATCGAGGCGTAGAAGTGGAGGTACTCCTCGTCGAACAGCTCGTCGGCCTCGAAGGGGTGCGCCATCAGGGCACGCCGCGGCGACACCGGCGCGAGCGCCGCCGCGGCGAGCCCATCGGGCGTGAGGCTGCTAGCGCCAGGTCGAGGTGAAGAAGAGGACCGCCTGGTTCGGCTGGAGCACCGCGTGGCCCGTGGGGCTCTGGAACGTCTGCCAGTTCTTGACGTAGGCCTTGGCAGCGATCCCGAGGACGGAGCGGTCCGTCCACAGGTACGGGACGTCCTGGGCGAGGCGGATGTTGACCGACGCCCACGCGTTGACCCGGGCCGTCTGGGACGTCGCGGCCATGCCGGCGAGCATGAGCGACTCGATCTTCGGGTCGGAGTTCTTGGCGAAGTTGAGCCAGATCCCGCCCCTCGCCGGCCGCGTCGAGAACCACGGGTAGTTGAGGTCCGGCGAGACGCCGCCGAACTGCGCCCAGGTCAGCGCCTGGTAGGTCCCGAAGATCGCCGCGGCGATGAGCTGGCCCTGGCTGATCCCAAAGAGCGTCACCGTCACGCCGATCTTGCCGAGGAAGGACTGCAGGAGCTCGGCGAAGTTCAGCACCGAGGACGACCCGATCACGTAGGTCAGCGTGAACGAGCGCTGCGACTTCGGCACCTTGGCGACGAGCGCCTTGGCCTTGGCCACGTTGTAGACCGGGTACGGCGGCTTCTTGTAGTAGAGCGACCCCGGCAGGTAGATCCCGTCGATCGCCTTGCCCCACCCAGCCTCGACGACCTTCACGAACTGCGACCGGTCGATCGCGTACGCGCACGCGGTGCGGAGCGTCCGGTTGTTGAGCGGTGCCTTGCTCGTGTTCATCATCATGCAGTTCGAGCTCGGGCTGTAGACCGGGCGCGCCGGGTAGTCGAGCCACCACGTGTACCCGCTCCCGAGGCCGGGGAACGTCTTCAGGACGTCGCCCTCGCCCTCGTGGATTATGTCGACCGTGCCCGACTGCAGCGCGTTCATGCGCGTCGGGCCGTCGGGGATCGGGTGGAACTCGACCTGGTTCAGGTACGGGAGGCCCGCCCGCCAGTAGCTCGGGTTCTTCGTCGCGACGAACGAGACGTGGGTCGACCAGCTCTGGGCGATGAACGGTCCCGTCCCGATCGGCAGCCCGTTGTAGGTCTGGCCGAGCGTGCTCGGCTCGGCGATGAACGAGATCTGCTGCTCGGCGAGCGAGTAGGGGAAGGTGACCCACTTGTACTTGGTGTGGATCACGACGGTGTTGGACTTGGGCACGTGCGTGAACCCGGAGATGAGCTGGCTGATGGCGGGCCCGGTGAGCGAGGAGGCCATGTTCGCTTGCATGTTCGCGAACACCGCGTCGCCGTCGCAAGGCTTGCCGTTGTGGAACTTGATGCCGGGCCGGACCGTCAGCGTCCATGCGGTGAACGTGGCGTTGGGCTTGAGGCCCGCGGCCAGGTACGGCAGCACCGTCCTGCCGTCGGCCGAGACGACCATCAACGGGTCGTACACCGCGCGGGCGTAGCAGAACCCGGACGTATCCATGTTGGCGTAGTCGGGGTTGAACGGGCGGTTCTGCTCCGAGATCACGCCCATCTTGAGCGTGCCACCGAGCACCGGCTTGGCAAATGCCTCGCCCTCGAAGGCGAGCTCGCTCGCCACCGTCCCCGCTGCGACCACGCCACCGGCTGCAGCCGCGGAGTGGGTGAGGAACTGGCGGCGGTCGTAGGTCTTGGTCACGTGACCCCCCTCGCTGGGCAGGCGTCGCTGCCGCCTGCACTTCCGTGGCCTCTCGGCCTTTGCGCGACGTTAGCAACAGCGCAATCGCCGCGAATGTCGGCTCCACGATGACGCAACGCCGAGAAACATACTTTTCTCTTATCGCGACGCGACGCGTCGACGTGACGCGTCGCCAGCGGATGCGAACGCGACGTGCGCCCGCGCCTGGTCAGCGCGGGACGTCGACGGGTTGCAGCGTGAAGAAGCCGTCGGCGAAGAGCGCCAAGAGCACGGGGGACGGATCGCCGTCCCACCCGAGCTGCCCGGCCTGGGGGCGGCTCACCCGTCCCGCGACGAGGCGCATCAGCCAGTACCGCGTCGTCGTGAGGCCGATCGGCGCGGCGCCCCCGGCGAGCTCTCGCTCCCCGTCCTCGGTCTCGAGCAGCACGCCGGGCGCCTGCGAGTCCGCGAGGATCGAGCCCATCCGCTCGGTCGCGCGCGCGGCACCGACGCGGACGGAGTCCGTGGACCGGTCCCCCGCGACGCCGAGCGCCCCGAGGAGGTCGTGCTCGTGGGTGACCGCGTCGTAGGAGAGCGACGCCATCGTCGGCGCGTCTTGGTTGGGCAGCACCGGCAGCTCGCGCCACGTGTCGAGCACCTGGGCGATGGGCTGGTCGCGGTGCCGCACCACCTGCTCGTCGGTCCACGCCTCGAACGTCCCCTGCGTCGGGAGCCGTCCGCTGGCGCGGTCCTCGAGCACGCCGGTCACGTGCCCGACCAGGTCCTTCACGCTCCACGCGGGGCAGCACGGCACCGTCGTCTTGAGCTGGCCCTCGTCGAGGTCCCGGACGAGCTCGTCGATGCGTGCCCGCGAGGCCTCGTACGCCAGAACCTGTTCGTCGATCGTCACCATGGCCGCATGCTACGCGCGGTCGTCACGGCGTGAGGAGCCGCTTGAACCGGCGCGACGTGATCAGCATCCCGACGAAGGAGAGCACGACCAGGTACGCGAGGTGCCCGAGGTCCGCCCAGCTGAACATGCCGAGGTTGCACGACCGTGCGAGCGCCACCCCCTGGTAGAGCGGCGTGACGCGGACCAGCACCTCGACCCACGAGGGGTACTGCGAGATGGGGAAGAACACCCCCGAGAAGAGGAACATCGGGAGCAGCGCCAGCATGACGAGGTCGAAGTCCTGCCAGCTGCGCAGGTACGTGCACGCGGCCATCCCCGCGCTCGCGAAGGCGAGCGAGATCAGGAAGGCCACCGGGAGGCACAGGATCGCCCACGGCGAGAGCGTGTCCCCGAGCGCCCACATGCAGACCAGGAAGCTGACCGAGTACAGCGTGCCGCGGGTGAGGCACCAGGAGAGCTCGCCGAGCGCGATGTCCTCCACGGTGAGCGGCGTCGCCATCACCGAGTCGTAGGTGTGGTCGACCTTGAGCCGGAAGAACGTGTTGAACGTCGCGTCCAGCATGGAGCCGTTCATGGCGGAGACCGCGAGCAGCCCCGGGGCCACGAAGGCCGCGTAGCTCACCGCGGTGCCGCCGACGTCCACCGTGCCGATCAGGTGGTTGAGGCCGATGCCGAGGCTGAGCAGGTAGAAGAACGGCTCGAAGAACCCCGAGACGAGGAAGTACCACCCCTTGCGGTAGATGAGCGCGTTGCGCTCCACCATGTGGACCGCCCGGCGCGAGCCGAAGGCGCCAGGGGGGATGATCCGGAGCGTGGCGGCCGCGACCATCAGGCCTCCAGCTTCCTGCGGAACGACCTGACGCACAGCCACGACCCGACCGACGCGAGCGCGAGCAGGAAGGCGATGTGGTACGCGGTCGCCGCAGGCGTCCCCTGGCCGAGCGCGAGCGTCCGGCAGAGCGCGACGCCGTGGTAGAGCGGGACGATCTGCACCACGCTCTGCAGCCAGCCCGGGAGCTGGCTGATCGGGTAGAAGCCGCCCGAGAAGAGGAACATCGGGATGATCATGAAGCGGTAGAAGACCGGGAACGAGTTGGGGTTCTCCTGCGTCGCGGTGTACGCGGCGATGGGCGCGGCGTACGCGAGCCCTGTGAGCACCCCGGCGAGCGGCAGCAGCACCGCCCACGGGCTGTGCAGCGCGCCGAACATCGCGACGACCAGCGTGAACGAGACGCCCACCATCGCGACGTGGATCCCGACCCAAGAGAGCTTGGCGATGACCAGGTCCTTCGCGCTCACCGGCGTCGAGACGGCCGTCCAGTAGCTCCGCGTCCACTTGAACGACGCGAGGATCGGCCACATGGTCTCGTTGGACGCGATCTGCATCGCGTTCATCGCGAGGAGCGCCGGTGCCACGAAGTCGAGGTACGGCACGCCGTCGACCCCGCCCGCGTGGTTGTTCACGAGCTGCCCGACGCCGAGCCCCATCGAGGCGAGGAACAGGATCGGGAACAGGAAGCTGGAGAGCACCTGCCCGCGCCAGGTGCGCGCCCAGAACGCCGCGTGGTACCAGAGCGCCCGGCGCCACGGCGGCCATCCGACCGTGGGCTGCGCCGCGCCCCGCGCGGTGATCGGGTCGCGGGTCGTGGTCATCTCAGTCGACCAGAGTGCGCCCGGTGAGCCGGAGGAAGACGTCCTCGAGCGTGGAGCGCCGGACGAGCGCGCTCTCCGGGGTGAGCCCGCGCGCGTGGACCGCGGCGAGCGCCTCGTCCCCGTCCTTCACGTAGAGCAGCAGGCGGTCCGGCAGCTCCTCGACCCGCTCGGCGAGGTCCTCCACGACCACGGCGTGCGGGCCGTGCCCGTTGAGCCCGAAGCGCAGCTCGAGCACCTCGCGGGTCGAGTGCCGCTCGATCAGATCCCGCGGCGCGCCGTGCGCCACGATCTTCCCGCGGTCCATCACGACGAGCCGGTCGCAGAGCTGCTCGGCCTCGTCCATGTAGTGCGTCGTGATCACGAGGGTGACCCCCTCGGACTTGAGGCGGTACAGCCGCTCCCACACGAGGTGCCGTGCCTGGGGGTCGAGCCCGGTCGTCGGCTCGTCCAGGATGAGCAGGTCGGGCTCGGAGATCAGCGACCGCGCGATCGTGAGGCGTCGCTTCATCCCGCCCGAGAAGTTGTCTGCCTTGTCGTTCGCGCGCTCGGCGAGCTGGGTGACGCGGCGCCTGATCTCCGCCCTCGGCAGGTCGAAGTACCGCCCGTACATGATGAGGTTGTCCATGGCGGTGAGCTCGAGCTCGAGCGAGTCCTCCTGGGGCACGAGGCCGAGGCGGGCGCGGATGCGCGGGCCCTCACGTTGCGGGTCCATCCCGAGGACCGTGAGCTCGCCCTCGGTCGCGGGCGAGATGCAGGACACCATCTTCATCGTCGACGTCTTGCCGGCTCCGTTGGGCCCGAGGAACCCGAAGCTCTCGCCGCCGTAGATCTCGAAGTCGATCCCGTCCACGGCCGTGAACTCGCCGAACCGCTTGACCAGTCCCCGGGCGGCAACCAGCGGCATGGAAGAAGGAGGGTTCCCCACCCAGGCCACGCTACCGGCGCGGTGTTGCGGCGCGGCCCCGGGGATCGCGTGCGCCATACTCGAACAGGCGCGGATCGGGCCCGCGGACGAGGAGGCCAAAGCTGACCGGCGTGGTCGACGTTCTCCCCGAGGCGGATCTCGCGTTCCACGTCGAGCAGCGCGGCATCGACTTCATCCCGGAGCCGGAGCGCTGGGCGACCCCCCGCGCCATCGCCGGGCTCTGGGCCGGGGCCAGCGTCAACGTCGAGTACCTCGTCTACGGCGCGATCCTCATGACGTTCGGGTTCTCCCTGCCCGACGCGCTGATCCTGATCGTCGTGGGGAACCTCTCCTGGCTCCTCGTCGGGCTTGCCTCGCTCCAGGGGCCCCAGGCCGGCACCACGACGTTCACGATCAACCGGGCGCCGTTCGGCCCACGGGGCTCCCGGGTCATCGCGCTGTGCAACTGGCTCACGATGATCGGGTTCGAGGCCGAGGGCCTCATCCTCATCGTGGGCGCGGGGATCGTGCTCGCCGGAAAGGCGGGCGTCGCCCCGACCACCGGGCTCAAGGCGTCGCTCATCCTCGTCGCCGTGGCCGTCCAGGTCGTGCTCCCCTTCCTCGGCCACGCGACGATGGTGAAGGTCCTGCGGTGGCTCGTCGCGCCGTTCGTGGCGATCTACGTCGTGCTGGCGGGGTTCGCCGTCGGCCACGCCCACGCGGTGCCCGCCACCGGCGTCACCTGGCAGCTCTGGACCGCCGGGCTGGCGTTCACCATCGCGCTCTCGGGCCTCGGGTGGACGGAGAACGGCAACGACTACTCGCGGTACCTGCCGAGGTCCGTCTCGTCGCGGTCGGTCGTCGGGTGGCTGTTCGTGGCCACGGCGCTGCCCGAGATCGCACTGATGGCGCTCGGCGCCGCCGTGTTCTCGTTCGTCGGGACCCAGAGGTCGTGGGGCGGCGCGTACCCGTTCGGGGCGTTCCTCGACCAGCACGCGATCCCGGGCTGGTTCGTGGTCGTCTTCATGTGCTTCGTCGTCGTCCAGCTCTTCGCGATCAACAGCCTCGACCTGTACTCGTCAGGGGTCACCCTTCAGGCCATGGGCCTGCGCATCCGGCGGACCAACGCGGTGCTGCTCGACAGCGCCATCTGCCTCGGGATCACGTACTACGCGGTCTTCAACTCGCAGTTCTCGACGCTGCTGCGGGACTTCGTGGCCATCGTGATCGTGTGGATCGCCCCGTGGTGCGGGATCTTCCTCACCGACTGGCTGCTCCGCCGGAACCGCTACGACCCGCCCGGGCTCCAGACGACGACGGCTGCGAGCCCCTACTGGTGGAGCGACGGGATCGGGTGGCCGGCGCTCACCGCCCAGCTGCTCGGCGGAATCGCCGCCCTGCTCGCCTCGAGCGCGTCGTTCCTGCCGAGCTGGGCGAACCCGATCACCGTGCACACGGGTGGCGCGGACCTCTCCATCTTCCTCGGGCTCGCCGTGGGTGCGCTCGCGTACCTCGGGCTCGCCGCCGCCTCTGTCCGTCGCCAGCAGGCTGCGCTCGGGTTCTCAGCCGTCCTCTAGCTGCTCGAACCCCCCGCCGCTCCCGCGCCGGAAGAGCGGAAGCGTGCCGAGGGCGCGAACCAGCGGCGCGTCGTCCGCGAGCTCGGCGCGCCACGCCTGTCCCTCGGTCGCGAGCGCGCCGATCGCCACGGGCTCCGCGTCGACGCGACGGAGCAGCCGGAGCGCGGCGGCCGCGGAGGCCCCCGTCGAGACCACGTCGTCGACGATCGCCACGCGACGGCCCGCGATCGCGTCGACGCGCCACCGGTCGAGCAGGAGGCGTTGCTCCTGGGCGGTCGTGATCGAGTGCACGGGCTCGGTGACGGCGTCGTGGAGATGGATCTTCGGGGTCTTGTGCAGGACGACGTACCCGTCCTGGCCGAGCCTCCGCGCCACCTCGATCGCCACGGGGATGCCCATCGTGGCGATGGAGACGACCGCGTCGGGGCGCAGGTCACGGAGCGCGTCGCCGAGCTCCTCGCCGGCACGCGCGCAGAAGGCGATCCCCAGGTCGACCGTGATGAGGAGCGCGATGCCGAGATCACCGTCGATCGGGACGACGGGCAGCTCGACACGCTGGGAGCCGATCACCGCGGGGTACGTCTGGCGCGCCATCCGGCGAGCATGGAGGAGCGCGACGCTCCCCGGCAAGCCGCCTCAGCGCGGCGGCGGCCCGAACAGCCGGTCCCCGGCGTCCCCGAGCCCCGGGACGATGTACCCGACGTCGTTCAGCGTCTCGTCGAGCGCGGCCGCCACGACCCGGGCCGTCGGGTAGGCGGCGCAGAACCGCTTGACGCCTGGAACCGACGCGATCAGGCAGAGCGCGGTGATGTCCGCTGCCCCGCGCGCCACGAGCATGCCGGCGACCTGCACCAACGATCCGCCGGTCGCGAGCATGGGGTCGCACACGACGACGTGCGCGCCGTCGATGCGGTCGGGCAGCCCGTCGAGGTAGACCTCGGGCTCGAGCGTCGACTCGTCGCGCCGAAGCCCGACGAGGCAGACGCGGCTGTGCGGGACGACCTCCTGGACGGCGGGGACCATCCCGAGGCCCGCCCGCAGGATCGGCACCACGAGGTACTCCTCCTCGACGACGCGCGCGCGCACGCCGCGCTCCACTGGGGTGTCGACCGTCGTGTCGGTCAGCGGGGCGTGGCGGAACGCCTCGTACGCCACGAACCGGGAGAGCTCGCCCGCGAGGCGGAGGAACTCGGGGTTCTCGGTGCGCTCGTCCCGGAGGTAGCGAAGCCGGTGGTGCACGAGCGGGTGATCGAGGATGGTGACGCGGCCGTCCTGCATCGTCGACACGTCTAGCACGGGCGTCGCTCGCATTCTCGCGACGCCGCGGCCCTCGTGCTCGACCCGGCCGGTATCCTCGACGCCATGCTCGTTTCGCGCGTCTCGTTCGACGTGCGATGAGCAGCATCACCGCTCCGGAACACCCAGAGACGCAGGGCTCCCCGTACTACCCCACGGGGGTCGCGTCCCGGTACCGGCGGCCGCCGGCGCGACCCGACCCCGACGTCACGCTCCCGTGGCTCCGCCGCGTCCTGCCGGTGCTCCGTGGCCACCGGTACGGCTTCGCCACGTTCATCGTCCTCTCGTTCGCGAGCTCGGTGTTCCAGATCCTCGCCCCGAACGTCATCAACAACGCGACGAACGCCATCACGGGGTACGTGCACGCGAAGGGATCGATCCCGAGGCCGTCCATCACCGGGTACGTGGTGGAGCTCGTCGTCCTCGGCGTCCTCGCCGGCGCCACGGGGCTCGTCTCCCGGTACTACATGTACCGGACCGCGTACGACATCGAGTTCGACCTTCGGAACCTGATCTACGAGCACCTCTCCACGCTCTCGTTCGGGTTCTACGACCGGGTCCAGTCAGGACAGCTCATCTCGAGGGCCAACTCCGACATCCGCAGCGTGCAGATGTACACGACTTTCGCGCCGCTGATCGTCGTGCAGTGCTCGATCGGCGTCATCGCGTTCGGGTTCATGCTCTACTACAGCGCGCTGCTCGCGATCGTCGCGCTGGCGATGATGCCGATGCTCTACTGGGTCGGCGTCCGGATGCGCCGGATGATGTTCCCGATCTCCTGGGTCATCCAGTCCCGGCTCGCTGGGGTCGCGACGGTCGTCGACGAGAACGTGAACGGCGTCCGCGTGGTGAAGGCGTTCGCCCAGGAGCAGGCCGAGCTTCGCAAGCTGGCCGACGCCGCGAAGCGGGTCGAGTGGGCGTACATCAAGGACGCGGACATCCGCGCCGAGTTCACCCCGTGGGTGCAGAACCTCCCGCAGGTCGGGCTCGCCATCGTGCTCGGCCTCGGCGGGTGGCTGGTCATCAACGGCACGATCAACATCGGCGAGATGTTCGCCTTCAACCTCTACTTCGGGATGCTGCAGGCACCGTTCATGATGCTCGGGATGCTCGTGATGATGGGCCAGCGCGCGAAGGCGAGCGCGGAGCGGATCTTCGAGATCATGGACGAGCCGGTCGAGATCACGGAGCGCCCCGACGCCGTCGACCTGGACGCGAGCGAGGGACGGGTCCAGTTCCGCCACGTCGCGTTCGCCTACCGTGACGGCACCCCGATCTTCGAGGACCTGAGCTTCGAGGTCGATCCGGGCGAGTCGGTCGCCATCGTCGGCGAGACGGGGTCGGGCAAGTCCACGGTCGCCCGGCTGCTCACCCGGTTCTACGACGTGACCGGCGGCAGCGTCGAGATCGACGGCCAGGACGTCCGGGACGTGACGCTCGGCTCGCTGCGGGCGGCCGTCGGCGTCGTCCAGGACGAGGCGTTCCTGTTCTCGGTCTCGATCCGCGACAACATCGCGTACGGCCGGCCGGACGCGACGTTCGAGGAGGTCGAGGCCGCCTCCCGCGCCGCGAACGCGCACGAGTTCGTCGTCCGGCTCCCGGACGGCTACGACACGGTCGTCGGCGAGCGCGGCTACACCCTCTCGGGTGGCCAGCGCCAGCGGATCGCCATCGCGAGGACGCTGCTGATCAACCCGCCCATCCTGGTGCTCGACGACGCGACCAGCGCGATCGACGTCCACGTCGAGCAGGAGATCCACGCGGCGCTCTCCATCCTCCTCGAGCACCGCACGACGGTCGTCATCGCCCACCGGCTCTCCACGATCGCCCTCGCCC
>Ga0318554_10001020_pt1 | contig 11087 bp, 10 predicted proteins | sample GRESIP082b2f22_FD_203687 | JGI IMG/M metagenome (GOLD analysis project Ga0318554, IMG submission 203687) | Tropical soil microbial communities from Luquillo Experimental Forest, Puerto Rico - GRE.SIPMG.082b2f22 | ecosystem: Environmental > Terrestrial > Soil > Tropical forest > Bulk soil... | reverse complement strand
ACCCGCGAGATCGCCGCCGAGGCGGGCGCGCACGGCGAGGCGGTCGACTTCCTGGTGCAGGGCACGCTGTACCCGGACGTGGTGGAGTCCGGCGGCGGCACCGGCACCGCCAGCATCAAATCACACCACAACGTCGGCGGGCTGCCCGACGATCTCGGCTTCACACTGGTGGAACCGCTGCGCGGGCTGTTCAAGGACGAGGTGCGCCGGATCGGCCAGGAACTGGGCCTGCCACCGGAGATCGTCTGGCGCCAGCCGTTCCCCGGGCCCGGGCTGGGCATCCGCATCATCGGCGAGATCACCCAGGAGCGGCTGCACATCCTGCGCGAGGCCGACGCGATCGTCCGGGAGGAGTTGTCCCGGGCCGGGCTGGACGCCGACATCTGGCAGTGCCCGGTGGTGCTGCTGGCCGACGTCCGCTCGGTGGGGGTGCAGGGAGACTTCCGCACCTATGGCCATCCGGTGGTGCTGCGCCCGGTGACCAGCGAGGACGCCATGACCGCCGACTGGGCCCGGCTGCCCGACGCGCTGCTGGCGGCCATCTCCACCCGGATCACCAACGAGGTGCCCCAGATCAACCGGGTCGTCGTCGACATCACGAGCAAGCCGCCGGGGACCATCGAGTGGGAGTAGCCACCGTGGTGGCGGCGCCCGGCGCCCGCCCGGGAAGCCACCGCCCTCAGGCGTGCTCCTCGGCGAAGATCTCCTCGCACAGTTCGACGCACTCGGCGCAGATGCGCGCGTCACGGGCGGCGGCCAGCCCGGCGACCCGGTGGAAGGGCTGGCCGCAGAAGCTGCACCGCTGCCCCGTCGCGTGGGAATCCAGCCTGGCCATGGCGGCGGTGCCGGTGGTGGCCGGGCCGCCGGGGCCGAGCACCGACGCCGCCTGGCCGACGCATCCATCACAGATGTAGACATCCGGGCCGGCCACGATCTTGCTGACCTGCCAGCGCGTCTGGCCGCAGAAAGAGCACGACAGCTCCTGATCGGACCCGGTGTCGCCGTCGCTGTCCGGCTCGCCGCCCTGGCTGCCCGTGCGGGCGGTCCACCCGGGCATGCCGCGCGGCCGGGTGGCGTCCTCACCGGCGGCGATCCGGCGGATCGTGTCGGCGGCCTCCCAGACGTCGGTGAAGCTGGTCGTGATCGGCGCCAGGCCCAGCCGGAGCCGGTCCGGTTCCCGGAGGTCGCCGATTACCCCGGCCGCGGTGAGCGCGCCGCCGATCCGGGCCGCCTCCGGGTGGCGCAGGCACACGTGCGAGCCGCGGCGCGCGGTGTCGCGCGGCGAGGCGAGGTTGAAGCCGAGCGGGGCCAGCCACGCGTCCGCGAGGTTGATCAGGTAGCCGGTGAGCCGCATTCCCTTGGCCCGCAGCGCCCCGATGCCCGCCTCGGCCAGCAGGCTGACGCCCTCGGCCACCGCGGCGGTCCCGATGATGTCGGGAGTGCCGGTCGTGAACCGGCCGATGCCGGGCACCGGGTCGTAGACCGGCCCCATCGCGAACTGGTCCCGCTGGCCGAACCAGCCCTGGACCGGCTGGTGCAGTTCCTGCTGCAGGTCGTTGCGCACATAAAGGAACGCCGGTGCTCCGGGCCCGGCGTTGACGTACTTGTAGGTGCAGCCGACCGCCAGGTCGGCGCCACACCCGTCGAGGTCCACCGGCACGGAACCGACGGAATGACACAGGTCCCACAGCACCAGCGCGCCGCGGTCGTGCGCGATGCGGGTGATCTGCGCCATGTCGGCCAGGGCGCCGCTGCGGTAGGCCACGTGGGACAGGCAGACCAGCGCGGTGTCCTCATCCACGGCGGCGCTGACCGTCTCGGCGCTCACCCCCTGGTCGATGTCGGTGTGGATCATGCGCAGCTCGCGGCCGAGCTCGGCGGCGACCCCGGCCAGCACGTACCGGTCGGTGGGGAAGTTGTCGTCGTCGGTCACGATGACGCCGCGGCCGGGCCGGCGCCGGACGGCGGCCCGGGCCAGCTTGTACAGGTTAACCGTGGTGTTGTCGCACACCACCACCTGGCCGGGCGCCGCGCCCAGCAGGTGGTAGCCGAGCAGGTCACCGGCCCGGCGGGGAAGGTCAATCCAGTGGCCCCAGGACCGGATCAGCCCCCGTCCCCAGCTGCCGCGGACCACCTTGCCGATCCGCTCCGCGGTGGCCACCGGCAGCATGCCCAGCGAGTTCCCGTCCAGGTAGATCAGCGACGGGTCGTCACGCACGAAGCGGCCACGGAAGCCAGCGAGGGGGTCGGTGGCGTCGTATTCCTCCGCGAAGGACCGGTCGAGCGGAGAGTTCGCCACGGCCCCACACTAACTCCCGCGGCCGGTCAGCCCGCTGGCGGCGGTCCCGGCACGCCGGGCCCTCCGGCGGGCGCGGGGGCCGCACCATCCCCGGTCCCGTTATGTCGGACGGCGCACCTACGCTGAGGTCATGCCTGCGGAAGATGGCGGCGACGGCCGGCCGGGCGAGCGGTTCGAGGACCTCGTGGACGAGCTTGTCGGCGTCGCGGGCGTGACACCTCCGCGGGGAGGCAGTGGCTTCGGCCGCAGCGCCCTGCGCTTCCAGGGAAAAATCTTCGCGATGCTGGTCCGCGGCCGGCTGGTGGTGAAGCTCCCCGCCGGGCGGGTCGACGCGCTCGTCGCGGCCGGCGACGGCGTCCACTTCGACGCGAACAAGGGCACACCGATGAAGGAATGGCTGAGCCTCGACCCGGAGTCTGGCCAGGACTGGCTGTCGCTCGCCCGCGAGGCGCTGGACTTCGCGCAGTCCCGGTAGGCGGCACGCGCGATCAGAGGGGCAGCGTTCGGCCGGCCCTGATGCCCCGCAGCTTGTCCGGGTTGGCCACCAGGTGGATCGCGGTGATCCGGCCTCCGGCGATGACGGTGGTCACCGCCGTGATCGGCCTCCCGCCGGTGGTGACCAGGATCCCGGGGCCGCCGTTGATCTCGGCCACCTCGATCGTCATCTCGGATCTGTCGATCCCCATGTAGGGCTGGGCGGAGATGGCGGTGAGGAACCGCGCCACCTTGGCGGCGCCGATGACCGGGCGCAACGGCGCCTTGGCCTTCCCTCCGCCGTCACTGACCAAGACGACATCCGGGGCGAGCACCAGCATCAGCTCGTCGATGTCGCCGCCGCCGGCGGCGGCGAGGAACCGCTCGGTCACCTCGCGCTGCTGGCTGGCGTCCACGTCAAACCGCGGCCTGCGCGCCTGGACATGCTCGCGCGCCCGGTGCATGAGCTGCCGGACCGAGGCGTCGGAGCGGCCGATCGCGGCGGCGATCTCGGCGTGCGGGAACCCGAACACCTCATGCAGAACGAAGACCGCGCGCTCCTCGGGCGTCAGCGACTCGAGCACCACCATCATGGCCAGCGACACCGACTCGGCCAGCTCCGCCCGGTCCGCGGTGTCGGGGCCCGTGGTCAGCAGCGGCTCCGGCAGCCACGAGCCGACATAGGCCTCCCGGCGGGCCCGGGCCGACCGCAGCTTGTTCAGCGCGATGTGGGTGACGGTCCTGGCCAGGTACGCCCGCGGCTCGGCGATGTCCGAGCGCGGCGCGGCGGACCAGCGCAGCCAGGCGTCCTGGACCGTGTCCTCGGCGTCGGCCACGGTGCCGAGCATCCGGTAGGCCACGGCGAACAGCAGCTCGCGGTTGGCCTCGAAGACCTCCTCGTCGGTCACCGCGGCCCCGGGCGGCTTCCCGGCCCGGCCGGGACCGGGTCATCGGCGGCCGGCTCGTCCCGGTCGGTGAAACCCTGCGCGGTCAGCCCCAGCGCGGAGTTGATCCGCGACCGCAGGTTCTCCACGGCGATGATCGCGGTCAGCTCGACCAGCTGCGCCTCGTTGAGATGCCGGCGGAGCGCCTCCACCATCGCGTCGGTGACCCTGGGGGGAGTCATCGTCATCGCCTCGGCGTACTCCATCACGAGCAGTTCCAGCTCGCTGCAGACCTTGCTACCCCGCCAGTTCACCGTGTCGCGGGCTTTCTCCGCGGGCACAGCGTGGTTCACCGTGGCGTCCCAGTAGCCGAAATCCATGCACCAGGCGCAGCCGATCGTGGCCGCCGCGGCCATGACAGCCAGGTCCTTGAGCTCGCGATCGAGTTGATGCCACCGCTCCACCTGCAGTTCGAAAAGCGCGTACGAGCGGCCCACCTGCATGTTGTGGCCGATGGCGGCGCCCGGGTCGAGCATGACGCCGTACCGGCGCCGGGACAACCGGGCGCCGAGCCGGTATCCCAGGGTCTTGGGCGGGTCGAGCGAGATGCGCGCCATCGTGGTGGTCCTTTCCCTTAGGTCCCTACCCTTCAGACAGTCCGGGGCCCCCGGATGTGACAACGGGCCCACGGTGGGCGGCATCTATCCTGCGGTGCATGCCAGCCGACGACGAGGCTTTCTGCGCGGAGGCAGCCAGCCGGACCGGGTCGGCGGCGGGTTCCTGAGTGGCGCTCGCGGCGGGGCGGCCCTCAGCCAGGCCCCATTGCTGCCTGAAGGCCGCCCGTCGCGGTCACCTCGCGGATCTTGTCAAGCCGGGCGGCGCCTACATGGGCACGAGCTCGAAGATCTCCACGGTGAACCGGCCCTTGCCCTCGGAGAGGAAGGGGTGCCCGTCGGTCAGCGCCCGGGCGCCGTCGATGGAGTCCGCCTCGACGATCGTGTAGCCGTTCTGGTCGCTGGGCGCCGGGCTCGTTCCGTCGTCGCTGACCGCGGTGCGCTGCCCGAACGGCGCCCCGCCGTCGACCAGCGCCGGGCCGACCCGGCCCATCCAGTTCTCCCAGGCCTTCATCTGCTCGGCGGACTGCTCGGGCGTGAAGTCCTCCATCGGCGTCGCCGGGCCACGGTAAAGCAGCAGGTACTTGCCCACGGTGGTTCCTCTCTCGATGCCGGGGGAACGGCCAGCCAGCCGGTCCGTCCCTCCCCGGTGAGCGCACCCGGTGGCGCGCCCTACCTAACCGACGAACGGCCGGCCGGGGAATCGACAGCGCCCGGCCGCCGGGAAGGGCCCGGGGACAGGTGGCATGCCGGGGCGGGCCCGCCGCGTGAGCCTGGCGGGCCGTGTTCGGGATGAGGCCTGGCAGGCCTCCGCCGCGATCGGGCCTAGCGGGTCCTGGCTGCGATCAGGCCCGGCGGCGGCGCCGTCGGCGGCCGAGCAGAAGCACCGTGATGAGCACCGCGGCCACGACGCCGATGGGCAGCGCCCGCTTGAGTACCGGGAAGCCGGCCACGCTGAGCAGGTCGATAGCGTCCTCGTCCGGCGGCCGGGCCAGCGGCGGCGCGGCCGTGTCGGCGGGGCCGGCGGAGGCCGCCGTTCCCGCCCCCGCCGCGGCGCTGGCCAGCGTGAGCCCTCGCTCGGCCAGCTTCTGCTTGATGTCGCTGACCGATTGGGGGCCCAGGTTGGAGATCGTGCGCAGCTCCGCCTCGCTGCGGGCGGACAGGTCGCGGACAGTGTGGATGCCTTCGCGCCGCAGGCTGTTGTAGGTGCGCACGGGGAGTTGAAGATCCTCGATCGGCAGCAGCGCCCCGTCGCCGGCCGCCGTTCCCGCTCCCGGACCGCCGTCGGCCGCGGCCATCCCGGCGCCGGCGGCCGCGGCCATCCCGGCGCCGGCGGCCGCACCCACGGGAGCACCGCCGGCGCACTGTATGGCCAGGTTGTTCGCGAACCTCTCGATGATCCGGCCACCCACGTCGGCCATCACGCCCCGGCCGAACTGAGCCGGCCGGCCGGTCACGTTCATCGTGGTGTGCACCATCACCCGGGTCTGGTCGCCCTCGGGCTCCAGCCACGAGTGGACCGTTGCCGAGGCGGTCCCGGAGCCGCGCGTCTCCTTGCCCGACGCCTCCAGCGTGATGGACTTGGCCTCCTCGTCCCGCTCGGTGAACCGCGCCTTGCCGGAGTAGGTGAGGGCGACCGGGCCGACCTTGACCTTGACCTTGCCGGTCACCACGTCGCCGTCCACCGAGTCGACGGTGGCGCCCGGCATGCAGGGCGCCACCTGTTCGACGTCGAGGAGCACCTGCCACGCGCGCTCCGGTGGGACCGGGATGGTGAACGAGTGCTCCAGTTCCATCATCAGACTCCTGATGCCACCGCCAATGCCCTGGCGGTCAGGACCCGCGCCAGGTGGCGCCGGTAGTCGGACCCGCCGTGCAGGTCTGACGGCGGCTGCGTTCCCTCATCCGCCCGCTCGGCGGCCGCCCGCAGGGCTTGCGCGCTGGCCTCCGCGCCGGCCACGGCCTGTTCCGCGGCCTGCGCCCGGACCGGGACCAGGCCCATGTTGGTGAGCCCGATCCTGGCCTCAGCGACGTGACCGTCCGCACGGCGGGCCAGAGCGGCCACGCCGACGATAGCCCACGCCTGGGCGGTGAGATGGAACTTCTCATAACGATATCCCCACCCCGGGCCCAGCTTCGGTACCCGGATCCCGGTGAGGATCTCACCCGGTGCCAGCGCGGTGGTCAGGTAGTCCAGGAAGAACTCGCCCGCACCGATCGCCCGCTCCCCGCCGGGGCCGCGGGCGATCATCCTCGCGTCCAGCGCCGTCGCCACCGCCGGGAGGTCCCCGGCCGGGTCGGCGTGGGCCAGGGCCCCGCCGACCGTGCCGCGGTGGCGGACGGCCGGGTCGGCGATCAGCGCCGCCGTCTGGGCGAGCAGCCCGCAGTGCTGGGCGATGACCGGGTCGCGCTGCGCCTCGTCAAGGGTGGTGAGCGCGCCGATCCACAGCGTGTCGCCCTCGTCGCGGACGCCGCGCAGTTCCCCGAGCCCGCCCACGTCCACGAGCAGGTCGGGGAAGGAGAGCCGCAGCCGCAGCAGTGGCAGCAGGCTCTGCCCGCCCGCGATCACCTTGGCGTCCTCGCCGCCGTCGGCCAGGGCGCGGACCGCCTCGTCAACCGACCCGGGCTTGGTGTAGTCGAATTTCGCCGGGATCATTGCCCGCCTCCGTTCTGCCCAGCGCCGGTATCGCGTGCGGACTGGATGGCGCGCCACACCCGTTCCGGCGTGCAGGGCATGGGGACGTCGTCGATGCCCATCGGACGCAGCGCATCCACGATGGCGTTCACCACCGCCGGGGTGGACGCGATCGTGCCCGCCTCGCCGACGCCCTTGACGCCGAGCGGGTTGGTGGTGGCGGGTGTCTCGGTCCGGTCGGTGGTGAGATGCGGCAGGTCGGCGGCGGATGGAACCAGGTAGTCGGCCAGGGTGGTGGTCAGCAGGTTACCGTCGTCGTCATAGACGGCCTCCTCATACAGGGCCTGCGCGATGCCCTGAACGATGCCGCCGTGCACCTGTCCCTCGACGATGAGCGGGTTCACGACCTTGCCCACGTCGTCCACGGCCACATACGAGCGGATGGTGACTCGGCCCGTCTCGGTGTCGACCTCGGTCGCGCACAGGTGGGTGCCGTGCGGGAAGGAGAAGTTCTCCGGGTCGAAGGTGTGCTCGGAGTCGAGCGAGGGCTCCGTCCCGTCGGGGAAGTTGTGCGCGGTGAACGTGGCGAGGGCGATCTCCTGGATGGTGCGGCCCTGCTCCGGATCCCCGCGGACATGGAGCCGGCCGTTGACAAACTCGATGTCGTTCTCGCTGGCCTCCATGAGGTGCGCCGCCACCCGCTTGGCCTTGTCGATCACCTTGTCGCAGGCCCCGGCGAGGGCGATGCCGCCGACGGTCAGCGACCGGGAGCCGTAGGTGTCCATGCCCTTGGCCGAGACCTGGGTGTCACCGTGCAGCACCCGGATGTCCTCGAACGGCACACCGAGCTTGTCCGCGACGATCTGGCTCCAGGCGGTCTCGTGGCCCTGCCCGTGGGCGCTGGACCCGGTCACCACCTCGATCTTGCCGGTGGCCAGCACCCGCACGGTGGCGTTTTCCCAGCCGCCGACCCCGTACCTCAGCGAGCCGACCACGCGGGAGGGCGCGAGCCCGCACATCTCAGTGAAGGTAGAGATCCCGATGCCCAGCTGGACCGGGTCACCCGACTCGCGCCGGGCCTTCTGCTCGGCACGCAGCTCGTCGTAGCCGAAGAGCTCCTTGGCCCGGGCCGTGGCGGCCTCGTAGTTCCCGCTGTCGTAGACGAGGGTGGCGATCGTGGTGTACGGGAACTCCTCGTGCTTGATCCAGTTCCGCTCCCTGAGCTCCAGCGGGTCCATGCCGAGCTCGACGGCGAGCTCGTCCATGATCCGCTCGATGGCGAAGGTCGCCTCCGGCCGGCCCGCGCCGCGGTAGGCATCGGTCGGCATCTTCGTTGTGAACACGCCGGTGCACTTGAACGAGTACGCGTCCATCTTGTAGATGGCCGGGTACATGAACGCCCCCAGCAACGGGATTCCGGGCGTCACCAGCATCAGGTAGGCGCCCATGTCGGCCAGCAGGTCGACGTCCAGGCCGCGCAGGCGACCGTCCCGGTCGGCCGCCACCCTGATCGTCTGCCACTGGTCGCGGCCGTGGTGAACGGTCAGGTTGCCCTCGCTGCGGGACTCGGTCCACTTGACCGGGCGGCCGAGCTTGCGGGCGACCAGCACCGCGAGCACTTCCTCGGCGGTGACCTGGAGCTTGGAGCCGAAGCCGCCGCCCACGTCAGGGGCGATGACCCGGATGTTCTGCTCCGGGATGCCGAAGAACGCGCCCAGCGCGAACCGGAGCACGTGCGGGATCTGGGTGGATGACCAGAGGGTGACCTCGTCCGCCACCCAGCTGGCGACGACCGCGCGCGGTTCCATCGCGCAGGGGATCAGCCGCTGCTGCCGGTAGGTGCGCTCCACCACCACCGGGGCGTCACGGAACGCGGCGTCGATGTCGCCCTGGACGAAGGGCCAGACGTAGCACTTGTTGCCGGCCTCGTGCACCTTGGGCGAGCCCTCCTCGAGGGCGGCGCGCATGTCGAGCACCGGCGGCAAGGGCTCGTAGTTGACGTCCACGGCGGCGATGGCGTCCGCGGCCTCGTAGCGGTCCCTGGCGATCACGACCGCGACCGCCTCGCCGACGTAGCGGACCTCGTCGGTCGCCATCGGCGGGTGGGGCGGCATGACGATGTCCTCGGTGACCGGCCAGCCGCATGGCAGGCTGGCCTGCTCATCGGCGAAGTCTGCGCCGGAGAAGGCGGCGATCACGCCGGGCACGTCCCGGGCGGCGCTGACGTCCACCGAGGTGATCCGCGCGTGCGCGAACGGGCTGCGGACGAAGCACATGTGCAGCATGCCGGGCAGGACGATGTTGTCGGTCCAGTTGGTCTGGCCGGTGAGCAGCCGCGCATCCTCCTTGCGAAGGCGCGCCTTGCCGAGTTCGGGGGCCGCGGCCTGGGTATCGGTGGTCATGGCGTCACTCCCGACTCGGCCGCGCGCCGTACCGCGCGGACGATGTTCTCGTATCCCGTGCACCGGCAGAGGTTGCCCTCCAGCCCGTCGCGGATCTGCTCATCGCTCGGATGGGGGTTGGTCCGCAGCAGGTCGGCCGCCGCCATGATCATGCCGGGCGTGCAGTATCCGCACTGCAGGGCGTGCTCGGTGTTGAAGGCCTGCTGCAGCGGGTGCCATTCCCCGTTCGACAGGCCCTGGATGGTGGTGATCTCGGTGCCGTCGGCCTGGACCGCCAGCACGGCGCAACTCTTCACGGACACGCCATTCATATGAACGGTGCACGCGCCACAGTTGGACGTGTCGCAGCCGACCGTGGTACCGGTCTTGCCGAGCCGGTCTCTCAGGTAATGGACAAGCAGCAGCCGGGGCTCCACCTCATCTGAGTATCTGACCCCGTCGACTGTGACGGTGATGCTGGCCATGCGCGGTCTCCTCCCGATCCGGCGAATGCGCCTGACAGCCAACCTAGGCCGGTGAACGCAGCCGCACCAGACCCATCGTGATGTGGCTGAAATCTTCTGTGCTGCCAGTGGTCATAAGTGACGACCGGGCCGCGGCGCGAGAGCAACCGGGCTGCCAGGGGACGGCCCACCAGGTCAGGCGGTGTCGATCACCTGGAATGCCTCCGCGAGGCTGCCATCGGGAAGGCCGGCCTGGGCTGCCACCCGGCTGTTCCAGCCGCGCAGGAACTCCTCCAGCCCCTCCATTTGCCCGATCTGGCTTTCGTGCGCTCGCAGCGCCGCGAGCTTCCGGCCGAAGCTGGCCGTGATATCCACGCAGTGGTTGGGAGCAGGCCCGCCGGGCAGCCAGACCTCACGCACGGTCCACGGCTCGAGTCCTTCCTCGGCGCGCAACTCCGCGAAGGCGAACGGGTTGCGGGCGTCGGGGTAGACGGCGTCCAGAGCCGACGAGCCCACCGCACGGTGATCGGGGTGGTTGGCAGGGAGCCGGGCATAGTTCCGCTCCGGTGAGGGGCTGAGCAGGCGGTCGGGCCGGACCTGCCTGATCACCCGGGCGAGATCCTTGCGCAGTGCGAGGGTGGCCTCCACCCGGCCGTCCGGGTAGCCGAGGAACCGCACGTCGTGCACGCCGACCTGCTTGGCGGCGGCGGTCTGCTCGGCGCGGCGCAGCGGGGGCACCTCCGCGCGGGGCACGCTCTCGTCGTGGCCGCCCGCGTCGCCGTCGGTGACGATGCAGTAGGTGACCTCGATCCCGGCGTCGGTCCACAGCGCGATCGTGCCCGCGGCGCTGAAGTCCACGTCATCGGGGTGTGCGTTGACCACAAGGATCCGCCGGATCTCGGAATCGTCGAGCATGCCTCCCATGCTACGGAGGCTCAGTCCGGGCCGGCGGACGCCGCGGACGGGTGCCACACCTGGATGCCGCGGTACCTCCCCCAGTTCCCAGCCACGTTCTTATGTCGTGGTGGGCGCCACCACGACATAAGAGACGCGTGGTGGGCGCCACCATGACAAAGCGCCTGCGGGTGCAGTCAGCGGCGCCAGCGGGTGCCGGTAACGACGCGCCCGTGGATGCGGGTTAAGGCCTGGCGCGGCCACCGGCCCAGGGACGGGCGGCGGGCGCGGGCCCCTGGGCACCTGGCACAGCGTTCAGTCCAGGGAGGACATGACGTGCTTGATGCGGGTGTAGTCCTCGAACCCGTACATGGACAGGTCCTTGCCGTAGCCGGAGTGCTTGAAGCCGCCGTGCGGCATCTCGGCCACGAGCGGGATGTGG
>Ga0318554_10001013_pt1 | contig 11114 bp, 12 predicted proteins | sample GRESIP082b2f22_FD_203687 | JGI IMG/M metagenome (GOLD analysis project Ga0318554, IMG submission 203687) | Tropical soil microbial communities from Luquillo Experimental Forest, Puerto Rico - GRE.SIPMG.082b2f22 | ecosystem: Environmental > Terrestrial > Soil > Tropical forest > Bulk soil... | reverse complement strand
GGGCTTCACGCCGCCTCGGCGGGCGCATACGACGTGGATGCCACATCCACGTCGTTCCAGCGACATGGCTGGGACATCCACGCCTTATCCGCGCGGCGCGGGTTCGTATCAGCGGTCACGGCAGCTCGCCAGGAGCGCAAGGACACCAGGGGTGCCACGGATGAGGCCTAGAGTGCCGACGCGGACGGTGGGCTCCGGCGAAGCTGACTTAGCTGCGGGTGAAGACGAGGTGGAGGGTGATGGTGTTGCGCATCGAGGCCATTCGCATCGGGCTCCAGGTCAGGCCGTAGTCGGAGCGGTCGACCTGGACCTCGGCGTCGAGCCGCACCTCGTCGGTGCCGGGGGTGGAGAGCGTGGCGTCGAAGCTCAGCGGCCGGGTGCGGTCGCGGACGGTGAGGTCGCCGACGACGGTGACGCCTCGGCTGGAGGGGCTGATCCGATCGACGCGGAAGGTGATGTGCGCGTGATTCCCGGAGTCGAAGAAGTCAGCCGAGCGCAGGTGGGCGTCGCGTTTGGCGAGCTTGGTGTCGACGGAGGCGGCGGCCACCGTGACGGTGCCGCTGACCTGGCCGTCCGGGGAGACGGTGCCGGTCCCGGCGACCTCGCGGAAGCTGCCCTTGACCGGGGCCAGGCCCCACATGCTCTTGCTCCGCAGCTCGACCGAGGATCGGGCCGGATCCAGGGTCCACGTGCCGGCCAGCGCCGAGTCCTTCAGCATCGCCTGCAGCTCGGATGCGGTCACCTGTCCTGCCGGTGCCATGTCGTCCTCCGGGGTTCATATTGGTTTCGATGACAAAATAGTTTTGATGTCGGAACCATATATACTGCGGGGAAGCGTGTCAAGCGAGGGGCCCGGGTAGGGGCCAGGCGTGTCAAGGAGGGGCGGTGGCGGAGGAAACGGGCGGTTCGGGGCATTCCGCGCTGTGCCTGCGGCTGATCCAGCTGTTCCCGCGCGTGTCCCGGGGGATGCGGCGCTGGCAGGACCGGGCGGCCCCGCAGACGACCGCGCCGCTGGGGCCCCGGCACGTGGCCGCGCTCGAGCAGCTGCGCGATGGCCCGGTCACGGTCAGCGAGCTCGCGTCCCGGCTGGACCTGACCCTGCCGACGGTCAGCGGGGTCCTCGCCGACCTGGACCGGGCAGGCCTGGTGGAGCGGCACGCCGACCCGGCGGACCGGCGGCGGACGATCGTCGAGATCGTCCCGGCGCAGCGCGCGCTGGTGCTCGAGTGGCTGGACGGCGCGGCCGGACCGCTGGCCCGGGTACTCGACAAGCTCGCCCCCAGCGAGCAGGCCGCCTTCCTCAAGGCCATGGACCTGCTCGAGACCGAACTGCGCGCCCAGGACGACCGGCGGTAGGCGAGGCGCCGGTCGTCCCAGGGCGGGCGGTCAGCTCATCTTGATCTTGATGACGTGCCAGGCGCCCTCGATGCCGTTGCCCGCGGCCTGGCCGGGAGCCTTGTCGCCGGCGTAGAAGTAGAGGGGGTGGCCGTTGAGGGTGACCTGCTTGACGCCGTTCGGCCGGGTGATGACGCCGAGCCTGCCGGGCAGGCGCACGCCCGCCGGGGCCTTGACCGGTGCGACCAGCGGCGGCCACGCGGTGGCGCAGCCGCCGGTGCACGCCGACTTGCCGCTGCCCGGCTTGTCCTCGCCGTAGTAGTACAGCGTCAGCCCGCGGCTGCTGGCCAGGACGGTCCCGACCCGAGTATGGGTGACCTTCAAGGCCTTCGCCCGTGAGGTCGTCGCGGCGGCGGTGTGGATCTTGACGACGTGCCAGGCGCCCTCGATGCCGTTGCCCGCGGCCTGGCCGGGGGCCTTGTCCCCGGCGTACAGGTAGACCGGGTAGCCGTTGAGGGTGACCTGGCGGACGCCTCCCGGCCGGGTGATCATCCCGAGCGGGCCGGGCAGGCGCACGCCCGCCGGGGCCTTGACCGGCGCGACCAGCGGCGGCCACGCGGTGGCGCAGCCGCCGGTGCAGACCGACTTGCCGCTGCCCGGCTTGTCCTCGCCGTAGTAGTACAGCGTCAGCCCGCGGCTGCTGGCCAGCACCCGGCCGGCGCGGGTGGTCTCGGTCTTCAGGGCGGCGGTCAAGACGGAGGAGGGGGAGGCCGGCGTGGCCGGGGCGGCCTGAGTGGCCTGGTTGCCGTAGCCGTAGGCGCCGCCGGCCGAGCCGGTTCCGCACGCGGTGATCGCCAAGGCCACCGCGATCAGCGTGGCTCCCGCCCATCCTCGGTTACGCATCAGGGTTCTCCATTCGCCAGGTCGCTGGATCCGTGGACCGGATGCTGCCTTTCGTCTGTGATACGCAAATTCCCGGCACGCGGCGGGAGGGCCGCGGGTCACGTAAGCGGCTGGTAAGGAGTTGGCGGATGCGGGCCGACGGGCGGGAACCCAGCCCGTTCGGCATGAAAAAATGCCCGCGGCGGGCGCGGTCCGAGACCACGCCCGCCGCGGACACTGCGCGCCCGGACGGTGAGCGCGAGATCAGTAGCCGTAACCTCCGCCGCCGGAGGTGGCCGAGGCCGTCGCGCCCGGTGCGGGCGTCGAGCCGGAGACCGTCATCTCGTACCACAGGCCGCCAGAGAGGTTGAGCCCGTTTCCCTTGTTCTGGCCGGGGCCCTTGTCCCCGACGTAGGTGTAGAGCGGGTGCCCGTCGTAGGTCGCCTGCATGCTGCCGTCGGACCGGGTGATGGTGCCCAGCGTGCCGGTCACGCCGGAGCCGGCGGTGACCGGGCCCTTGACCGGCGGCCAGTAGGTCGCGCAGGAACCCGAGCAATTCGACTTGCTCGAGGTGTCCGGGGCGAACCAGTACAGGGTCATGCCCTGAGAGTCGACGACCACCTGCTGCCCGCTGATGGTCTTCTCGGTCACGGCGTTCCCGCCGGCCGCCGCGGCCGCGCTGCTGGTGCCGCCCGCGGCGGGCGTGTTGGCCGTGCTGCCCGAACTGGCGCAGGCGGAAACGGTCAGGGCCAGGGCGGCGGCCAGGCCAGCCGCACCCCATATCTTTCGCATTCGAATTATCTCCACTTCACAGTGCACGTGATCTCCCGTTAAAGATCACGTGCGATCGGTATGTTCAGTTCACCGCGAGTTCACCGCGGTCAACTGGGGCGGTCAGCTGGTATCGGGCGGGGCAGGCCGAGCCGGCCGCGGATGACCCGGCGGCGGCGCCCTGCTTGTGCGTCACTCTGCCTCCGACATGGACACGTCCAAGATCAGAAGATGGTTCAGCCGGTTAACGATAAATTCCGGGACGCCCTGGTCAGACCGCGTGACCGCCGCCGATGAGACTGCCTACCGCGAACGTCACCGCGACCGCCAGGGCGCCCAGCGCGAGCTGGCGCAGGCCCGAACGCAGTAGCGGGCGGCCGGTGAGCCAACCCACCACCATGCCGCCGGTCAGCAGCGCCACCGCGGCGACGCCCAGGGCGGCGGCCAGCGCAGCGCCCGTTCCCGCCAGGTAGGGCAGCAGCGGGATGAGCGCCCCCGCGGAGAAGGCGATCAGCGACGAGACGCCCGCGACCAGGGCCGAAGGCAGCTCGAACGGGTCGACGCCGAGCTCCTCGCGGGTGTGCACGCGCAGCGCGGTGTCGGGGTCCCTGGACACCGCCTCGGCCATCCGCGCCGCGGTCTGTTCGTCGGCGCCGTAGCCGGCGAAGGTTTCGGCCAGCTCTGCCTGCTCGGCGGCGGGGAAACGGGCGTGCATGGTCCGTTCGGTCGCCACCTCGGCGTGCACCAGCTCGTTCTGGTTGGTTACCGACACGTACTCCCCGGTGCCCATGGAGAACGCCCCGGCCACCAGCGCGGCCACGCCGGTGAGGATCACGTTGTGCGCCGAGACCCCGCCGCCGCCCAGCCCGGCGATCAGCGAGGTATTGGTCACCAGCCCGTCCACCGCCCCGAACACGGTCGGCCGCAGCCAGCCGCCGGCCACGTCACGATGCCGGTGCGACCACCCGGCCGCGAGCGCCGCCTGCCGGACCGCATGACCAGGCTCATGCTTTTCCTCGCCCACGCGCTGGATTATCCTCCAGCGCGCCCGTCATGAGCGACGCTGCCATCTGACGGCGGGGTTCGGGCCGGCTGAGAATGGGAAGTCGAGCACCGGGCTGAACGGGAGGCAGCATGACATCGGGGTTCGTACTCGGGCCGGGCGCGGGTCCGGCCTACGGCTTCCACGGCTCGGTCGCCGTGATCAAGGCGTCCGGGGAGGACACGCTCGGCCAGCTCGGCGTGATCGAGTCGGTGTACCCGGCCCGGCTCGCCGTGCACGAGCACGTGCACGCCGGCGAGGACGAGATGTTCTACCTGCTCGAGGGCGAGATAGACGTGTTCTGCGGGGAGAGCCGCTGGACCGTCGGCGCGGGCAGCTTCGTCTTCGTGCCCCGCGACCAGCCGCACGGCTTCACCGTCCGCGGCGCCGGCCCGGCCCGCGCCCTGGTGATCACCGGGCCGTCCCGGCTGGCTGGGCAGATAGCGGCCCGCGGCGAACCCGTGCCACACGGTCTGGGATGGTGAGTACCGAACGGTCTGGCCGCGGGCGGTCTGGCCGCGGGCGGTCTGGCCCGTGCTCGGCGTGGGCCTGCCGGTGCTGCTGCGCTCTCATCAGGCTGCCGTGACTGGTGGTGCGTAGCCCCTGCCCAGTCGCCCCGGCGGTATAAGGCGTGGATGTCCCAGCCATGTCGCTGACACGACGTGGATGGGGCATCCACGTCGTAACGGCCTGGACGGACGTGGTACAGGCCGTGCGGGTGGTGCCGGAGTGACGCAAGACCGGTCTGGCCGGTTAGGGCTGGGCCAGGGCGGCGCGGGTGCCGCGCGCGGCGCTCACCGTGGTGACGGTCGCGGCGGTGACGACCAGCGCCAGGTAGATGCCCGACACGGTGCCGTCGTGATAGCCCGCGAAATTCCGGGCCCACAGGTTCAGGCTGGTCACGGCGACCACGATGGCCACGGCGGCCATCGCCATGACCGCGGCCGGGCGCAGGGCTGGCCCCCGTGGCTGCAGCCTGCGCAGGGCCAGGCCGGGTCCGGCCGCCGCGGCGGCGGCCGCGGCGAACCCGGCCAGGGTGACGACGCCGAACCACCCCTGGCTGACCCCGTTCGCGCTGCCGACCAGCCGGATCGTCACGATCAGGGCGGCCAGGTAGGCGACCGGGGCGATCACCGGCAGGAGCAGGTACACCGCGTCGCGGGTCCGCTGCTCGCGGCGCGCGCGGCGCAGCATCAGCAGCCACAGCGGCAGCCCGCCGAGCCCGGCGACCAGCGCCGAGATGGCGAGGGTGACGTCGAAGACGGCGTAGGCCCAGCGGAGTTCGGGGTGGCCGGGGGCGTTGACGCCCTGGAGCTGGGTGAGCTGAGCGAAGACCAGGCCCAGGCCGGTCAGCATGGACCAGGACATGAGCGCGGTGGCCAGGCTGGCGCGCATCCGGTCCGACCGGTCGTGCAGGGGTGGCCGGATCCAGGCCGGCAGCGCGTGCCAGGCCAGGCTGGCCCCGGCGGCCGGGCCGCCGCCGGAGTCGTCCAGGAGCGCCAGGACCTCGTCGCCGTAGCGGGCCCGCCAGGAGGGCGGGTAGAGGGCCAGCGCGGCCCGGGCCAGGGGCGCCCTCATGCGCCGGCCCAGCCGAGGCGGGTGCCCAGCCGCTCCCTGGCCACCGAGGCGACCTTGCTCATCCGCTCGGACTGCCGGGCCAGCGCCTCGGCGCCGGCCATCGTGATGCGGTACGGCCGGCGGCGGTCATCCGACTCGAGCGGCTCGATCAGGCCGCGCGCCTCCAGCCGGGCGATCACCGCGTAGAGGGTGCCCGCGCTGAGCCGAACGCCCATGGTCTCCGCCACGTCCTGGGTGATGGCGTAGCCGTGCTTCGGCTCGTCGGCCAGGCTGGCCAGCACCAGCAGCGGCGGATCGGCCCATCGGTCCAGCCTGTCGGTCACGTTGCTCTCCCCGGTCGGCGTATACCAGCTCACTTTATAGCGCCTCACACTATACCGCAAGCCGATATAGCGCAAGGCATGATAGCGGCCACGGGGTCACTGGGCTGGGCTAGACGGGCAGGATCGCGACGGGGTTGGTGGTCGGGCGGGCCGCGCCGCCGGCGGGTTCGACGGTGATCCCGATCCGGTCCCCCGGCGCTATCGTGGCCAGCAGGGAGGTGCCGTGCAGCAGACCCGCGGAGCGGGCGCCGGACGGGCTCATCACCCACACCTGGTACACCCGCCCGGACGACAGGGGCGCCAGCCCGGTGCTGCTGACCACGGCGTCGCGCAGCGCGGCGGAGGTGACGACGGTGACGCTCCCGCCCGCGCTGGTCCGCGCGGTCTCGACGCGGGCGTCGGGCGCGGTGACTACCCGGGAGATCGCGGTCTCCCGCGCCCGGTCGAGCTGATGCTGGGCGGAAAGCTCGCCGACCCCGAGCGCGACGGCCGCGGCCACGCTGGCCGCGGCGGCGAGGATGGCCAGGCGGCAGGGGAATTTCCGGTGGGTCCGCTCGCTGGGCAGCGGCGGCAGCTGCCTGGTCCGGTAGGTGGCGGCCAGCACCCGCTGCTCCAGCCGGGCCGGCGGGACGACGACCCGGGCCATGGCGAGCCGGGCCGCGGTCTCGCGCAGGCCGCGGACCTCGGCCCGGCAGCTGAGGCAGTTCTGCAGGTGACGCTCGAACTCCTCGCGCTCCGCGTCGCTGACGGCGTCGAGAACGTAGCTGCCGGTAAGCACGTGCAGATCGTCACGCATGACCTTCACCAGGGCACCTCCATGCAGTCACGCATCCTGATCAGCCCGTCCCTGATCCGGGTCTTGACCGTGCCGAGGGCGACCCCGAGCAGCTTCGCGACCTGCGGGTAGGTGTAACCGCCGTAGTAGGCGAGCTTGATCGACTCACGCTGCAGTTCGGTCAGGCCGTCCATGCAGCGGCGCACCCGCTGGTGTTCCAGCGTCGCCTCGACGACCTCGGCCACGTCGTCCTCGCCGGCGCCCGGGTCCGCCGCCTGCTGCTCCCGGCGGGAGCACGCGCTCTCGGCCCGGACCCGGTCGACCGCGCGGCGGTGCGCGATGGTCAGCGCCCAGGCGGCGGCGCTGCCCCGGGCCGGGTTGAACCGGGACGCGGTACGCCAGATCTCGAGCAGTACCTCCTGCGCGACCTCCTCGGACTGGGCCGGGTCGCGCAGCACCTGCCGTACCACCCCGTACACCGGCCCGGCCAGTTCGGCGTAGACCAGCTCGAACGCCCGGTGGTCGCCGCGCGCCACCTGGGCCAGCAACGCGGCGAGGTCGGGGGGCGGGGCCGGTTCAGGCTGCCATTGACGGATCTGAGGCCTGCTCATGCCCCCTATTCGAGGCTCGGCGGCGTCCGGATGGGCCGAACGGGTGGGCTCGCGATGGGTAGCCGTGAGACGCTGCTATCGGATCACCGCGGCCTGGGAGGTGACCGGTGTTTGGCGTGTTCCCGTCACGAGGCGTGTGGCGGCGACCCGGCCTCCACGCGGTCGACCTGCTGGTGTTCGCCGCGCTGCTGGCCCTGCTGTTCGGGCTGCTGCGGCTCGCGCCCGCGCTGAACGCGCCGTTCCTGCCGAAGACCGCGCCCAGCCTGGTGTCCACCAACCCGGCCAACCTGCCGTACTACGCGGCGCGGTCGCTGCTGCGGATGTTCGTCGCGCTGGGCATTTCCATCCTGTTCACCTTCGTCTACGCCACCGCGGCCGCCCGGCTGCGCCGCGCCGAGAAGGTCCTGATCCCGCTGCTGGACATCCTGCAGTCCGTCCCGGTTCTCGGCTTCCTCACGGTGACCGTCACCGCGTTCATCAACCTGTTCCCCGGCTCCGAGCTCGGCCTGGAATTCGCGGCGGTCTTCGCCATCTTCACCTCGATGGCGTGGAACATGACCTTCGCGTTCTACCACTCGCTGATCTCCCAGCCGCGCGACATGGACGAGGCCGCGCGGATCATGCGGCTGACCAAATGGGAGCGGTTCTGGAAGGTGGACGTGCCCAGCGGGATGATCCCGCTGGTGTGGAACGGGATGATGAGCTTCGGCGGGGCCTGGTTCTTCCTGGCCGCCTCGGAATCCATCAGCGTGCTGAACCACACCTACGCGCTGCCCGGCGTCGGCTCCTACGTGGCCGCGGCGATCGAGCAGAGCAGCCTGAGCCACGTCGGCATCGCCATCGTCGTGATGGTCATCTTGGTGATCGCGGTCAACTTCATGTTCTGGCGGCCGCTGGTGGCCTGGGCCGAACGGTTCCGCACCGAGGAGTCCGCCTCGGCCGAGCGCCCCCGCAGCGTGGTGCTCGACCTGCTGCGCCGTTCCGTGGTCCCCGACCTGGTGAGCCGCCCGGCCCGGCCGGTCGGCCGGTTCCTGGACCGGATCACCCGGCCGTTCGGCCTGGCCGAGCATCCGCTGCAGCGCCCGATGCTCCGGACCCGCACCGGGGACGTGTTCTTCTTCGGCGCGGTCAGTGTGGTGGTGGTGTTCGGCGCCTGGAAGGCCCTGGAGTACGTGCATGTGCACGTCGGCCTGGGCGCGTTCGGCCCGGCCTTCGTGGACGGGGCCGCGACGTTCGTCCGGGTCGTGATACTGCTGATCGTGGCCAGCGTCATCTGGGTGCCCATCGGCGTGTGGATCGGGATGAACCCGCGGGTGTCCCGGCTGGCGCAGCCGGTGGTGCAGGTCCTCGCCTCGTTCCCGGCGAACTTCCTGTTCCCGTTCGCCGCGGCGTTCTTCGTGTACACCGGCCTCAGCCTGAACATCGGCGGCATCTTCCTGATGGCGCTGGGCGCGCAGTGGTACATCCTGTTCAACGTGATCGCCGGGGCGTCCGCGATTCCCAGCGACCTGCGCGAGGCGATGCGTCTAATGGGGCTGCACGGCAGACTGCGCTGGATCAAGTTCATCCTGCCCGCCATCTTCCCCGCCTACGTCACCGGCGGGATCACCGCGGCGGGCGGCGCCTGGAACGCCTCGATCGTGGCCGAGGTGGTCACCTACGGACACCATCACCTGGTCGCGACAGGCCTGGGCGCCTACATCGCCGAGGCGGCCCGGGTCGGGAATTTCCCGCAGGTCCTCATCGGCGTATCGGTGATGAGCGTGTACGTGGTCGGACTCAACCGGCTGGTATGGCGCCGGCTGTACCGCTTGGCGGAAACGAGGTACTCGATGTGACCACCGGTCAGGGCGGCGCCGGGCCAGTGATCCTGGAGGCCAGCCACGTCACCAAGACGTTCACCACCCCGGACGGACAGGCGCTGCCGGTCCTGGACGGCGTCTCCCTGACCCTGCACGAAGGCGAGATCGTCGCGCTGCTCGGCAAGTCCGGGTCAGGGAAATCGACCATGCTGCGCTGCATTGCCGGGCTGATCCTCCCGTCGTCGGGGACCGTGACCTACCGGGGCACGCCGCTGAACGGCGCTAACCCGGGCGTGGCCATGGTCTTCCAGTCGTTCGCCCTGCTGCCCTGGCTCACCGTGCAGCAGAACGTGGAGCTCGCCATGCAGGCCCGCGACGTGCCCGAGCAGGCCAGACACGACAAGGCAACGCGGGCGATCGACCTGATCGGCCTGGACGGGTTCGAGTCCGCCTACCCCAAGGAGCTGTCCGGGGGCATGCGCCAGCGGGTTGGCTTCGCCCGCGCGCTGGTCGTCGAGCCCGACGCGCTGCTGATGGACGAGCCGTTCTCCGCCCTGGACGTCCTCACCGCGGCGAACCTGCGCGGCGAGCTGACCCGGCTGTGGGAGGGCCATGACTTCCCGGTCAAGGCGGTGCTGATCGTCACGCACAACATCGAGGAAGCCGTCCAGCTGGCCGACCGGATCCTGGTGCTGTCCTGCAACCCCGGCCGGATCCGCGCCGAGCTGACGGTCCGGCTCCCCCGCCCCAGGGACCGGCACGAACCCGCCTTCGAGGCGCTGGTCGACACCGTCTACGGCATCCTGACCGGGCGGGAGGAAGCCGCCGCGCAGGCCGTCGCCGAAGGGCCCGGCGCCTCCGCGGGGGGTCCCGCCGCCACCCCGGCCGAGCTGCCGCTGCCCGAGGTCTCGCCCGGCGGGCTGTCCGGGCTACTGGAGATCCTGGCCGCCAAGGGTGGCGCAGAAGGCCTGGCGGAGCTGGCCGACGACCTCAGCTTTGAGGTCGACGACCTGCTCCCGCTGGTGGACGCGGCCGTCATGCTCGGCCTGGCCCGGGTGCACGACGCACGGCTGGAGATCACCGAGGCGGGCCGCGCGTTCGCCCGGGCCGACATCGACGCCAGCAAGAAGCTGTTCGGTGAGCAGATTTCCGAATACGCCCCGCTGATCAAGGCGATCCTGCGGGCTCTGCGCGCCACGGCCGACGGCACGCTGCGCGAGGGGTTCTTCCTGGACCTGCTGCGCCGCGGCTTCTCTGCCGACGAGGCCCGCCGCCAGCTCGACATCGCCATCGACTGGGGCCGCTACGGCGAGCTGTTCGAATATGACGCGGAACGCGGCGAGCTGATCTTGGAGACCGCCGCCGCTACAGTGAGGGCATGAGCGGCAGGCCGCGGGTGGGCGTGTCGAGCTGCCTGCTCGGCGAGAAGGTCCGGTTCAGCGGCGGGCACAAGCGGTACCGGTTCCTCACCGACGAGCTTGGCCCGTACGTGGACTGGGTGCCGTACTGCCCGGAGGTCTCCATCGGGCTGGGGACGCCGCGCGAGCCGATCCGGCTCACCGACAACGGGCGCCTGGTCAACCGGAGCGGCACGGCCGACCACACGGCGGCCATGGCGGCCCTGCCCTTGCCGCCCGGGGACCTCGACGGGTACGTGTTCAAGGCCAAGTCGCCGAGCTGCGGCATCCGGGCCATCCCGCGGTACCGCCCGGACGGGACGACGGCCGGCCCGGGACGCGGCCTGTACGCCGACCGGGTGCTGCGGGCGTTCCCGCTGCTGGCGGTGGAGGACGAGGGACGGCTGAACGACGCCGCGCTGCGCGAGGCGTTCTGCGAGCGGATCTTCGCCGCGGCCCGGCTGCGGGAGCTGCTGCGCAGGCCGTGGCAGCGGCGCGATCTGATGGCCTTCCACGCCCGGCACACGCTGCAGCTGCTGGCGCCCGACCCGGCGCGGTACCGGGCGGCGGGCCGGGTCGTGCGCCAGCAGCTGCAGAG